>Ga0302154_10001749_pt1 | contig 17228 bp, 15 predicted proteins | sample I_Bog_N2_3_FD_193507 | JGI IMG/M metagenome (GOLD analysis project Ga0302154, IMG submission 193507) | Peat permafrost microbial communities from Stordalen Mire near Abisko, Sweden - I_Bog_N2_3 | ecosystem: Environmental > Terrestrial > Soil > Wetlands > Peat | place: Sweden: Abisko, Stordalen... | reverse complement strand
CAACTATCGGCCGACTTTCGCAAAGCTATACCCCTCGGCCATTGAAACCACCGGCGGCTCGCCCCATCTAACTGGCATATATCACTGTGCAGGTGCCCCATGAGCGAGCAGCAGGAATTCCCTGAACATCCGACCCTAGAGGCCGACACCGAACACACCCTTGACGATGCCCACGCCGCGAGCGCTTCCGGCACCGGCCTGGCGCTGCCCGGGCAGAACCTGCCGGACAAGGTCTATATCATCCCGATCCACAACCGCCCGTTCTTCCCGGCCCAGGTGCTGCCGGTCATCGTCAACGAAGAACCCTGGGCCGAAACCCTGGAACTGGTGAGCAAGTCCGATCACCACTCCCTGGCGCTGTTCTTCATGGACACGCCCAGCGAAGACACCCGCCATTTCGACACCAAGGCGCTGCCCGAGTACGGCACCCTGGTGAAGGTCCACCATGCCAGTCGCGAAGGCGGCAAATTGCAGTTTGTCGCCCAGGGCCTGACCCGGGTGCGTATCCGTACCTGGCTCAAGCACCATCGCCCGCCGTACCTGGTGGAAGTCGAATACCCACACCAGCCGAGCGATCCGACCGACGAGGTCAAGGCCTACGGCATGGCGCTGATCAATGCGATCAAGGAGCTGTTGCCGCTCAACCCACTGTACAGCGAAGAGTTGAAGAACTACCTCAACCGCTTCAGCCCCAACGATCCGTCGCCGCTGACCGACTTCGCCGCCGCCCTGACTTCCGCCACCGGTAACGAGTTGCAGGAAGTGCTCGACTGCGTACCGATGCTCAAGCGCATGGAAAAAGTCCTGCCGATGCTGCGCAAGGAAGTCGAAGTCGCGCGGCTGCAAAAGGAAATCTCCGCCGAGGTGAACCGCAAGATCGGCGAGCACCAGCGCGAGTTCTTCCTCAAGGAACAGCTCAAGGTCATCCAGCAGGAGCTGGGGCTGACCAAGGACGACCGCAGCGCCGACCTCGAACAGTTCGAGCAGCGCTTGCAGGGCAAGGTCCTCCCGGCCCAGGCGCAAAAGCGCATCACCGAGGAAATGAACAAGCTGTCGATCCTCGAGACCGGCTCGCCGGAATACGCCGTCACCCGCAATTACCTGGAATGGGCCACTGCCCTGCCCTGGGGCGTGTATGGCGAAGACAAGCTCGACCTCAAGCATGCGCGCAAGGTCCTCGACCTGCACCATGCAGGCCTGGATGACATCAAGGCACGCATCCTCGAATTCCTCGCGGTCGGCGCCTACAAGGGCGAGATCAGCGGTTCCATCGTCCTGCTGGTAGGGCCGCCGGGCGTGGGCAAGACCAGCGTCGGCAAATCCATCGCCGAATCCCTCGGGCGGCCGTTCTATCGCTTCAGCGTCGGCGGCATGCGCGACGAAGCCGAGATCAAGGGCCACCGCCGCACCTATATCGGCGCCCAGCCGGGCAAGCTGGTGCAGGCCTTGAAAGAGGTCGAGGTGATGAACCCGGTGATCATGCTCGACGAGATCGACAAGATGGGCCAGAGCTTCCAGGGCGACCCGGCCTCGGCGCTGCTGGAAACCCTTGACCCGGAACAGAACGTGGATTTCCTCGACCACTACCTGGACCTGCGTCTGGACCTGTCGAAAGTGCTGTTCATCTGCACCGCCAACACCCTGGATTCGATCCCGGGTCCGTTGCTGGATCGGATGGAAGTGATTCGCCTGTCGGGCTATATCACCGAGGAAAAACTCGCCATCGCCAAGCGCCACCTGTGGCCCAAGCAGTTGGCAAAGGCCGGCGTCAGCAAAAGCAGCCTGAGCATCAGCGACGGTGCCTTGCGCGCGGTGATCGACGGTTACGCCCGGGAAGCCGGGGTCCGTCAGTTGGAGAAACAACTGGGCAAACTGGTGCGCAAGGCGGTGGTCAAGTTGCTGGACGCGCCGGACACGGCGATCAAGATCGGCAACAAGGACCTCGAAGCCTCGCTGGGTATGCCGGTGTTCCGTAATGAACAGGTGCTCTCCGGGGTCGGTGTGATCACCGGTCTGGCCTGGACCAGTATGGGGGGTGCCACTTTGCCGATCGAGGCGACCCGCATCCATACGCTCAACCGGGGTTTCAAGCTCACCGGGCAGTTGGGTGAGGTGATGAAGGAATCGGCGGAGATCGCCTACAGCTACGTCAGCTCGAACCTCAAGCAGTTTGGCGGCGATCCGGAGTTTTTCGATAAAGCCTTTGTGCATCTGCATGTGCCGGAAGGCGCGACGCCGAAAGACGGTCCGAGTGCCGGGGTGACCATGGCCAGTGCGCTGCTGTCCCTGGCGCGTAACCAGCCACCGAAGAAGGGCGTGGCCATGACCGGTGAGCTGACGCTGACCGGGCATGTGCTGCCGATTGGCGGGGTGCGCGAGAAGGTGATTGCGGCGAGGCGGCAGAAGCTGTTCGAGCTGATCCTGCCGGACGCCAACCGTGGGCATTTCGAGGAGTTGCCGGATTACCTGAAGGAAGGCATCACGGTGCACTTCGCCAAGCGCTTCTCGGATGCGGCGAAGATTTTGTTCTAACGGATAGCGACCATGCGCGGACCTGTAGGAGCCGGCTTGCTGGCGATTGCAATCTAACCGTCGACGCCTTTGTCGACTGATCAACCGCAATCGCCAGCAAGCCGGCTCCTACAAGGACCGCGCCGTCTGGTATGGCGGGTCAAGACGCTATCCGCGCTCTCAAACGCCAGGCATTAGTGCAACGCCAGCTCCACGGGTTATGCTCGGTCATCGCTGTAATAACTGGAGACACTATGACCCCGACTCGCCTGCTGCTGCCGTTAAGCCTCGCCTTGCTCGCCGCCTGTGCCCAGCAACCGCGCCAGAACGTGACGCTGGAAAAACAGAGTGACTGTCCGATGCAACTCAAGACCGGGCAGAACATGATCCTCAGCCTGCCCAGCAACCCCACCACCGGTTTTCGCTGGGCCATCCAGGACTCGGCCGGCGGCGTGCTGAAAAGCCTCGGCCCGGAGGTCTACCACAACCCCGACGACAACGGCCTGGTGGGCAGCGGCGGGCAATCGACCTGGCGCTTCCAGGCCTTCGCCGCCGGCACCGGGCGCCTGCGCCTGACCTACCAGCAACCCTGGGAACCGGAAGCCGCGCCGGCACAAAGCTTCGACTGCCCGATCACGGTGAACTGACATGCCTTGGCTGATCCTCGCCCTGATGGGGGCTGCCGCGTTCCTCTACGGCGTGAGCATTGAGCTGCCGATGCTGTGCCTGCTGACCAAGCCGGTGCCGGTGTTGGTCCTGCTCGGCTGGTTGCACGATGCGCCGGTGACCGAGTATCGCCGCTGGATCGGCCTGGGTTTGATCTTTTCCCTGCTGGGAGATGTGCTGCTGGCCTGGCCGGGCGATCTGTTCGTGTTCGGCCTGGGCGCCTTCCTGGTCGCGCACCTGGCGTACCTCAAGGCCTACCTGGGCGACTGTCGCCGACTGGCGCCGTTGCCTTTGCTGCTGGCCCTGCTGATCGGCGCCGGGCTGCTCGGCATCCTGATGTCCAAGGGCCTGGGCGACCTGCTGATCCCGGTCACGGTCTATGCACTGGCCATTAGCGCCATGCTCTGGCGCGCCCTGGCCCGCCTGGGTACCGATGTGCCCAAGCGTTCCGCCCTGCTGGCGGCGGCCGGCGCCCTGACCTTCGCCTTCTCCGACAGCCTGATCGGCATCGATCGTTTCGTGGTCAAGTTCGCCGCCGCGCCTTACCTGATCATCATTGCCTACTGGCTGGGACAATGGGGCATTGCGGCCTCGGCCTTCAGCCAGAAGCCGCGCTGAGGTTTGCAGCGAGCGGGCCAGGCGTTTTATCCGACAAAGCGCGCATCGCGGCGCCAACTTGGCTAAAATGCCGGCCTTTTCAGCATCCGCCGGAACCGTCGTGAGCAAAGAACCCGATCGCCTTTTCGCCCAGCCCCTGGCCCAGGTGCCGGACTTCGCCTTCAACGAAGACGTGGTGCGGGTCTTCCCGGACATGATCAAGCGCTCGGTGCCCGGCTACCCGACCATCGTCGAGAACCTCGGCGTGCTCGCCGCGCAGTTCGCCCAGCCCCACAGCGTGCTCTATGACCTGGGCAGCTCCCTCGGCGCGGTCACCCAGGCCCTGCGCCGTCACGTGCGCAGCGACGGTTGCCGGGTGATCGCTGTGGATAACTCCGCGGCCATGGTCGAACGCTGCCGCCAGTACCTCAACGGCCAGGACTCGATGTTCCAGGAGCTGCTGCCGGTGGACGTGATCGAGGGCGATATCCTCGCCCTGGAATTCCAGCCGGCCTCGGTGGTGGCGCTGAACTTCACCCTGCAATTCATCGCCCCCGAACAGCGCCAGGCGTTGCTCGGGCGCATTCGCCAGGCCCTGCTGCCCGGCGGCGCGCTGATTCTCTCGGAGAAACTGCGTTTCAATGACCTCGAAGAACACGCGCTGCTCACCGACCTGCACGTCGCCTTCAAGCGCGCCAATGGCTACAGCGAACTGGAAATTGCCCAGAAGCGCAGCGCCATCGAAAACGTCATGAAACCCGACAGCCTCGAAGAACACCGCGAACGCCTGCTGGCCGCGGGTTTCTCGAAAGTCGTGCCCTGGTTCCAATGCCTTAACTTTGCCTCGTTGATTGCCCTGCCATGATTGATCTGTCCCCCCTCGCCCGCCGCCTGGCGCACACTCCGCTGGCCGAATGGGCCGAAGGCCTGCAAGCGCAACTCGATGCCCGCATGGAAAAAGGCCATGGCGACCTGGAGCGCTGGCAGAGCGCGCTCGATGCGCTGCCGAAGCTCCAGCCGACCCAGGTCGATCTGCTGAACGGCCTGACCCTGGACACTGATTGCGACGACGCCACCCGCGCCAGGATGCGTAGCGCGCTGATGGGCTTGTGCCCGTGGCGCAAAGGCCCGTTCGATCTGTTCGGTGTGCATGTCGATACCGAATGGCGTTCGGACTGGAAATGGTCGCGGGTCGCCCCGCACCTGGACCTCAAGGGCAAGCGCATTCTCGATGTCGGTTGCGGCAACGGCTACTACATGTGGCGCATGCTCGGGGCCGGCGCGGACACGGTGATCGGGGTCGATCCGAACTGGCTGTTCTTCTGCCAGTTCCAGGCGGTGCAGCGCTACTTGTCGGAGCCGTCGGCCTGGCATCTGCCATTCCCTTTCGAGGACCTGCCGGCCGAGCTGGAAGGCTTCGACACGGTGTTCTCCATGGGTGTGTTCTACCATCGGCGCTCGCCCATCGAGCATTTGCTGGCGCTCAAGGACTGCCTGGTCAAGGGCGGCGAACTGGTGCTGGAAACCCTGGTGGTGGAAGGTGACGAGCATCAGGTGTTGATGCCCGAAGATCGTTATGCGCAGATGCGCAATGTCTGGTTCCTGCCGTCGGTGCCGGCGCTGGAGCGCTGGTTGCGCCGTGCCGGGTTCAGCGACGTGCGCTGTGTCGATGTGAGCGTGACTACGGTGCAGGAGCAGCGCGGGACCGAGTGGATGAAGTATCAGTCGTTGAGTGACTTCCTCGATCCGGAAGATCACAGCAAGACCATCGAAGGCTTGCCGGCGCCGATGCGGGCAGTGATGGTCGCCCGCAAGTAAGATTGGGGCGACTCAGGACTTGCTTCTGCGGGCCTTGAAGAACTCGCTGAGGATGGCCCCGCACTCCTCAGCCAGGACGCCGCCTTCGAACAACACCCGGTGATTAAGAAAGTCCTGGGTAAAGAACTGCCCCTGGCTCTGCACGATCCCGGCCTTGGGTTCCAGTGCACCATAGACCACCCGTGCAATCCGCGAATGCACGATCAACCCGGCGCACATGCTGCACGGCTCCAGGGTCACGTACAGTGTGCTGCCCGGCAGTCGGTAGTTGTCGAGCGCCTGGGCGGCGGCGCGGATGGCGACCATCTCGGCATGGGCACTCGGATCGCTGCCACTGATCGGGCAATTGAAGCCCCGCCCGATGATTTCGCCGTCCTGCACCAGCACCGCGCCCACCGGCACTTCGCCCAACAGCGCACCCTGGGCGGCCAGCGCCAGGGCTTCACGCATGAAGTCCTGGTCGCGACTGCGGTCGATGATCGGCGTCGGCCGTATCTGACGCATCAGGCCACCTCGATGGCGGCCATCAGGCCGGTTTCCATATGGTCGATCACATGGCAATGGAACATCCACACCCCCGGGTTATCCGCGACCAACGCCACCCGCGCCCGCTCGTTCTTGCCCAGCAGGTAGGTGTCGGTGAAGTACGGCGTGATCGTCTTGCGGTTCGAGGCGATGACCTTGAAGCTCATGCCGTGCAAGTGGATCGGGTGCTGATACTGGGTCATGTTCTTCAATTCGAAAATATAGCTCTTGCCCTTCACCAGCTTGGCGATGGGTCGGTCGGCGCAGGTCTTGTCGGTGATGTCCCAGGCCTTGCCGTTGATCTGCCAGAGGCTCGGTGGCTGGCCATTATCGACGTTCACCGAAACCGAGCCAACCCATTCGAAATTGAAGTTGAGCTTTTCTGCGTTCGCCAGGTCCGGCTCGGCTATCGGATTGGCCGGCAAGGCCTTCGGCCAGTCGGTCGCCGTGCCGCTGTCGGCCACCGAACGAAAGGTCGCCAGACGCACCGGACCGTTGCGCAGCGATAGCTCTTCACCGGCCGCCGGCGCCTTGATCGCCAGACAGATGCGCATCCCCGGTCCCAGCCAGTATTCCTTGCCCAACGGGCGCGGCTCCACCGGGTTGCCATCCAGCGCATAGATCCGCGCTTCGACACCGGGGATATTGAGGCGATAAGTCAGGGTGTTGTCGAGGTTGAGCAGGCGAACCCGGGTGATCTGTCCGGCCGGTAAATCGACCACGGCTTGCGACACGCCGTTGACGGTCGACAGGCGCCCCGCCGTGCCCCCACGCGCGGCTTCACGGGGAATGCTGAAAGGCACGAACGCGCCGGCTTCATCGACGTGCCAGCTTTTCAGGCTCAAGGTGCGTTCGTGCTGGAAACCGGTGGGTTCACGTTCCTCGACAATCAGCGGACCGACCAGGCCGCGCCCCAGTTCTTCACTGCTGTTGACGTGGGGGTGATACCAGTAGCTACCGGCGTCCGGGACACGGAACTTGTAGTCGAAGTATTCGCCAGGCAATACCGGCAATTGCGACACATAGGGCACGCCGTCCATTTCCAGCGGCAGGCGGATACCGTGCCAGTGAATGGTGGTGGCCACCGGCAGGTGGTTGATAAAACGCACCCGCAGCCATTCACCCTGGCGCACCCGCAACTCGGTACCCGGCGCCGACGGGCCGAACGCCCAGGCCGGGGTTTGATGCCCGGCCACCAACTCGACGTCCAGGGGCGCGGCGATCAGCTCATAGTCATGGCCGGCATTGGCGTCGGCCATTTTCCCCAACCAGTAACGCGATGCACCGCCGGCTCCAACGCCCACCACTGCAAGACCGGCCAGTCCACCGAGTATCTGTCGACGGGTAAAGGACATGAACGCAACCACCTCACCTATTCAGCCGCACGCCTGGGCGCGCAAAAGGCGAATACGATACACCCGCAGTTGCGAAACCGTAAGAAAATCAGTCCAGCCCCAACAACAAATGGGCCACGCCACCGGCCAATATCATCACCCCGGCGACACCCGCCGCCCGCAATGCCGACTGATCGACCCGGGTGCTGTCATTCAATGCCACCCGCAGGCGTGTCAGGGCCACGCGCTGGTGGGACTTGAGATTGCCCTCACCGCCCAGGGCCGCGACGATCTCCGGGCGCAGCGCCTCTTCTGCCGTGGCAACCGGCGTACTCGCTTGATCCGCCACCAGGTCCGGCGTCAGGGCTTTCCAGAATGCCCGCTGAAATTTCTCGAACATGTTCAGTTCTCCAGGACCCGCGGCTGCAGCGCCGTGGTGTGTTGATGATCGAGCAGGGCTTCACGCACCTGCCCGGCGTTTTCCAGGCCAAGAATCCGTTGGGCCAACACCTGGCACTCCGTCAACTCGACCTCGCGGACCGCCGCCTTGATCGCCGGAATCAGCGGCACGCTGACCGACAGTTCATCCACGCCCAAGCCCAGCAATACCGGCACCGCCAGCGCCTCGGAAGCCAGCGCACCACACACGCTGACCGGTTTGCCGTGGGCATGGGCGGCCTTCACGGTGGTGGCGATCAAGCGCAATACCGCCGGGTGCAGGCTGTCGGCCTGGCTCGCCAGCTGCGGGTGATCACGGTCCATGGCCAGGGTGTATTGGGTCAGGTCATTGGTGCCGATGGAAAAGAAGTCCACTTCGGGGGCGAACAGATCGGCCATCAGGGCCGCCGCCGGGACTTCGATCATGATCCCCAGTTTCGGCAACGCCTTGAGGCCCAAGGCCAGGGCTTCATCCTCGAGGAACTGGCGCGCCTGCCGCAACTCGGACAGTTGGGTAATCATCGGCAGCATGATGTGCAACTGGGTCAGCCCGGCACAGGCAAGAATCCCCCGCAATTGCTGACGCAGCAGTTCCGGGCGTTGCAGGCACAGGCGAATGCCGCGCATGCCGAGGAAGGGGTTGGCTTCAGGGTCCATCGGCACGTAGGCCAGGGGTTTGTCGCCACCGACATCAAGGGTGCGTACCACCAGGTTGCGCTGCGGTCCAAGGGCGCGGGCAATGGCCGAATAGGTCGCCGCCTGCTCCTCGACACTGGGCGCACTCTGGCGCTCCAGATAGAGAAACTCGGAACGCAGCAAACCAACCCCTTCGCCGCCCAGGGTCAACGACTGCTCCACCTCTTGCAGCGAGGCGACGTTGGCGGTCACCTCGAAATGATGACCGTCACGGGTACGCGCCGCCTCGGACGCCTGCTCCTTCTCGCGCTGGTGACGCTGGCGTTGCTCCTGACGCTTGACCAGCAGGCGTTGAACATCCGCTTCTTCCGGCATCAGGTGCAGGCGCCCGAGGTCGGCATCGAGCAGCACCTGGGTACCGGCGGGCACCTTCAGGACCTCGGCGGGCAAACCACAGAGGGCCGGCAAACCGAATGCCCGGGCCAGGATCGCCACATGGCTGGTGGCCCCGCCACCGACGGTGACAAACCCAAGGACCCGGCGGGTATCGAGCCCGGCTGTTTGTGACGGGGTCAGTTGCTCGGCAATCAGGATGGCGTCGTCCGGCATCTCGGTGACCCGCTCCTCGACCCCGAGAATCAGCCGCAGCACGCGCTGGCCGACGTCCTTCAAGTCCAGCGCGCGCTCGGCCAGCAAGCTGCTGCCCAGGCGCTCGAACAAGGCACAGGTGTCCTCGGTGACCTGGCGCCAGGCGAACGCCGCGCTTTTACCCTGGGCGAGCAGGACCTGGGCCTGCTCCAACAGGCTCGGGTCTTCCAGCAATTCCTGATGCGCGCGGAAAATCTGCGCCTGGGCGCTGCCCTCGGCGTTGTCCCGCAACCGCTGCAAGGCCTGGGTCGCTTCGTCCAGGGCCCGCTCGAGCGATGCGCGCTCATGGGGCTCATCGGAACCGAACTCCGGAACTTCCAGCCGCTGTTCGGCCACCTGCACCACCCGACCGAAGGCCGAGCCCGGCGAGGCACACACACCGCGTAACAAGGTCGGCGAAGAGGCCTCGACCACCACAGGAATATCAATCACGGCCGCAGGCTCGACCGCCTCACCGCAACCCTCGGCCAGCAGGGCCGCCAGCGCCTCGATGGCGGCCGGGGCATCCTCGCCCACCGCACTGACCTGCAACACATCGCCACGTACCGTCTGCAAGGCCATGATCGCCACCAGGGACTTGGCATTCGCGCTGTCCTGGCGCCGATGCACCACGATGTTCGCGGCAAAACCCTTGGCCGCCTGGGCCAGCACCGCCGCCGGACGGGCGTGCAGGCCATTGGCGTTGGGCAAGGTCACGGGGCTTGAGAACAACGCCTCGCCTTCCTCTTCCAGCACCGGACCCGCCGATGCACCGTTGTGCTCGACACGCAGCAGCGGCGCACCGCTTTCAATCAAACCACTGGCCGGAGCCAGCCGGGTGAACGTCTCGCCACTGACCACCAACACCAGGGTCAACAGACTGCGGGCGTGCAAGGCGATGTAATCGACATCGAACTCGATCAACGCCTGCCCGGCCGTCACCCGCTCGCCCTCGCGGACCAGGGCGGTGAAGCCCTTGCCCTGAAGCTGCACGGTGTCCAGGCCGATATGCATCAGCACCTGCACGCCGTGATCGTCGGTAATGCTGATGGCATGGCCGCTGGCCTGGACATTGCTCACCACCCCGGCCAACGGTGCGCAGAGCACCGAAGACGTCGGGTCGATGCACAGGCCATCACCGATCATGCGACTGGAGAACACCGGATCAGGCACCTGATCCAACTCGATCAGCACCCCGGACAGGGGCGCGAGCAGTTCCAGGGAAGAGGTTGCGGTCATGACATCACCTTTATCATTGTTCTTTGAAGCGCCGGCGCGGCGAAGGCCGCGCCAGCATAGGACTTATTCCCACCAATACTCGACCTGCACACCGAAATTGGAGCCATGCAGGGCGCTGCCGAAACTACCGGTATCGGACAACGCCGACCCCGCATCGAACTGATTGGCCGCACGCTGGGCCGCCGCGTTCCAACTGGCATAGGTGTAGTAGAGGCGTATCTCGGGCCGCGTCCAGAAATCCGGACCTCGGGGTGACCAGGTGGGGGCGAAGGTAAACTTGCTGAGCTTGCGGGTGCCGCCCGGCGCCTCGATCTGGTCATGGCCCAGTTCGGTCACGAGCTTGAACTGCTCGGTAATGGCGTAGGTCGGACGTACCCCCAGGGAGATCCAGTTCTGGCCCTGGCCGTCGGGACGAATGTCCTTCTGGTACACGGCCTCGATCTGCCCGCCGAATTGTCGCGTGATCTGCCAGTCGAAAAACTCGACCGCACGGTAGCTCTTGTTGCTGGTGTCCAGGGTCGGATCACCGGTGTAGCCCAGTCCGGTACCCGGCCCCTCGCCGTATTGCAGGGCGAACTTGTTCTTGCCGCCGAGGAAGTTCTTCTGCACATGCTGCGCGGTAATGGCCCAGCCCTGGTGGGTGTCGCGGCGTTCCGGCACGTCGATGTAACTGACACCGAACTCCATCTGGCCGTCGGTATTGGTCTTGAAGCCGGCGACGTTGAAGTCGTGACGGTTGAGATAGTCCTTCTGGTACAGGTTGTCCTTGCGCGAGAAGGCATAGCTGTATTTCAAGTCGCCGATCTTCACGTCCTCGATACCGCCGCCGGTGGCGCTCTGGTTCCAGTAGTAGAAGTCGGAGATATGGATGTCGTTACGCTTGTAGTAACGCCGCCCGGCCCACACCGAACCGCCATTGAGCGAGGGCAGGTTCGACCACTTGGCGAACATCTCCGGCATGCGCACCGTGCCGTTGTCACCGTCGAAACTGGGATTGTGACCGTACTTGTTGTACAGCGAAGCCATCCCATCGACGCTGAGCACCGAGCCGTCGTCGAGGGTCAGCAGGTCCTGGCGCAACTCGAGTTCCGCATACTGTTCGCACTCGTTGCCCAGGCGATACTTGGAGTCCGCACCGGGCAAATGGAAACAGCTTTGCGAACCGCCGCTGGTCGAACCGCCCAGGCCGCTGCGCAAGTAACCGGCGAACTCCAGGGCCTGGGCCGAGAATGGCAACCCCAGACACACGCAAGACACCACAAGACCGCGATTTATTGTTGTTTTCATTGGCTCCCCCATTATTTTTATTGTGCAGTGCTTGTTGATTATCGGGCGCGGCTCTCCCGCGCACGATTTGCTGCGAACGGCATTAAATGAATGAAACGCCTTATTTTTCTGACAGATGCAGTACAAAAGACTCGTAAGGTTTCAGCGACAGATGTCGGCTACGCGGCAAGTCACCGGCGTAGTTACCGATCACCAGACGCTGGCTCTGGCCATCGATGAAAACGCCTTCGGGCAATTCAACTTCACAAGGCTCGGCATAGAAGTTGTTCACCACCAGCAGTCGCTCGCCCTGCCCCTCACGCACATAGGCCCAGACCCGTGGATGTTCCGGCAGCAACTGGCGGTAGACACCGTCCACCATCAGCGCTTCGCCGCGCCGCAAACCGACCAGGGCGCGGTAGTGATGCAGCACCGAGCCGGCATCGTCGAACTGTTTGTCGACATTGATCCAGGCGGCGTTCGGCGGCACATCGATCCAGGGTTGGGCAGTGCTGAAACCAGCATTCGGCCCGGCACTCCATTGCATCGGTGTACGCCCGTTGTCCCGGGATTTCTGCATGATCGCGGCCATGCTCGCGGCTTCGGAGTCGCCCGCTTCGCGCTTGAGCCGGTAGATGTTCAGGGTCTCGACATCGCGGTACTGCTCGATGGACTCGAAACCCGGATTGGTCATGCCCAGCTCTTCGCCTTGATAGATGTACGGCGTCCCCTGGAGGAAATGCAACGCGGTGGCGAGCATCTTCGCGGACACGTCCCGGTATTCGCCGTCATGGCCGAAGCGCGAGACCACCCGTGGCTGGTCGTGGTTACACCAGAACAGCGCATTCCAGCCGCCACCGGCCTGCATGCCGGTCTGCCAGTCGGAGAGGATGCGCTTGAGTTCGAGGAAATCGAAATCGGCGCGAACCCATTTCTCCATGTTCGGGTAATCGACCTTCAGGTGATGGAAGTTGAAGGTCATCGACAGCTCTTGGGACTCCGGATGCGAATAGCGGATGCAGTGCGCAAGGCTGGTGGAGGACATTTCGCCGACATTGATCAGGTCATGGCCCTCGAAGACTTCGCGGTGCATTTCCTGCAGGTAGTCGTGCACATTCGGACCGTCGGTGTAGAAACGGCGGCCGTCGCTGGCGTCTTCGGGAAAATCGGCGGGCTTGGAGATCAGGTTGATCACATCCAGGCGGAAACCACCGACGCCCTTGTCGCGCCAGAAACGCATCATCTTGAACACTTCCTGGCGTACCTGGGGATTGTCCCAGTTCAGGTCGGCCTGGGTGTGGTCGAACAGGTGCAGGTAATACTGACCGGTCTGGGCCTCGTACTCCCAGGCATTGCCACCGAACTTCGACTGCCAGTTGTTCGGCTGGTCGCGCCAGATGTAGAAGTCCCGGTACGGGTTGTCGAGGCTGCTACGGGCCTGGCGGAACCATTCGTGTTCGATCGAGGTGTGGTTGACCACGATATCGAGCATCAGCTTGATCCCGCGCTTGCCGGCTTCGGCGATCAGCAGGTCGCAGTCGGCCATGGTCCCGTAGCTCGGGTCGATGGCGTAGTAGTCGCTGATGTCGTAGCCGTTGTCACGCTGCGGCGAACGCAGGAACGGCGTGATCCACAGACAGTCGACGCCCAGCCACTTGAGGTAGTCGAGCTTGTCGACCACGCCCAGCAGATCGCCGGTGGCCTGGCCTGAGTGGCTGTAGAAACTTTTCGGGTAGATCTGGTAGATCACCGAACGCTGCCAGTCTTGCATGGGGATTCCTTGGTCGTGCCAGTGGTAGCTGTGTTGTGTTTTCGGGCGTCAGCGCGAGCACCCTCGCGCTGACGCTGCCGGATCAGGCGACGCGATAGCCGGGACGGATGATTTTCAGGCTCAACCCGCAGGTCAGCACGAAGGGCACGACCATCGCGATGACCATGCCGACGATGAACATCGGGATGTATTGCGGAATGATCGAGATAAAGCCCGGCAGGCCACCGACGCCAATGGCCGAGGCCTGGACCTTGTTCAGCGAGAGGAAGATGCTGCCCAGCGCCGAACCGATCAACGCGGCATAGAACGGAAACTTGTAGCGCAGGTTGACGCCGAACATCGCCGGCTCCGTGATGCCGAAATAGGCGGAGATCGCCGAGGTCGAGGCCATGCTGCGCTCCCGTGCATTGCGGCTCATGTAGAACACCGCCAGTGCCGCGCTGCCCTGGGCCAGGTTGGACATGACGATCATCGGCCAGATGAAGGTGCCGCCCTGGGTGGAGATCAGTTGCAGGTCCACCGCGAGGAACATGTGGTGCATGCCGGTGATCACCAACGGCGCGTAGAGCAGGCCGAAGATCGCGCCGCCGAGCACCGGCGCCACGTTGAACAGCATGACCACGCCTTCGGTGATCAGGATGCCCAGGTGACGGGTCACCGGACCGATGACCGCCAGGGCCAGCACGCCGGTCACGACGATGGTGGTAATCGGCACCACCAGCAGTTGAATGGCATTCGGCACCCGCGCCCGCAGCCATTTCTCGATGACGCTCATGACATAGGCGGCCATCAGGATCGGCAGGATCTGGCCCTGGTAGCCGACCTTCTCGATCCGGAACCAGCCGAAGATGTTGAAGTACGGCAGGCTCTGGCCGTCCAGGCCGGCGACCGCCTTGCCGTAGTTCCAGGCATTGAGCAGGTCGGGGTGCACCAGCATCAGGCCGAGCACGATGCCGAGGATTTCACTGCCGCCAAACCGCTTGGCCGCCGACCAGCCGACCAGGGCCGGGAGGAACACGAAGGAAGTGTTGGCCATCAGGTTGATCAGGCTCCACACGCCGTCCAGCGACGGGTAGGCCTCCAGCAAGGTCTTGCCGTCGATGAACATGCCCTTGGCGCCCATGAGGTTGTTCACCCCCATCAGCAGGCCGGCAATGATCAGCGCCGGCAGGATCGGCATGAACACATCGGAGAACACCCGCACCAGACGCTGTACCGCGTTGATCTTGTCGGCGCTCTTCTGTTTGACGTCGGCGATGGTCGAGGCGGCCATCCCGGTGATCTCGCGCAGGGCGGCGTAGACACGCTCCACTTCCCCCGGACCGATGACGATCTGGAACAAGCCGCCGGTGAAGAAGGTGCCTTTCACCAAGTCGATATTGGACAACGCGGCCTTGTCGACCAGGTTCGGGTCCTTGAGGGCCAGGCGCAGACGGGTGACACAGTGAGCGGCCTGCTCGAGGTTTTCAGCGCCACCGAGACCTTTCAGCAGCTCGCGGGCGATATTCGGATAGTCGTGGCTCATGCTTTTCTTCCACTGTTTCTTGTTATTGGAGGGTGTTGGCAGCACACAGAAACGAAAAATACTCGTCTGTACGAGTTAAAGCAACAACTCGTACAGACGAGTTACAGATTTATCGGTAAAAGATCCGACAAATGGACAAAGTTTCGACCTGCCCTTAAGGTTCAAGGTCCCAGGACATCGCGTCGGCTACCCTGTTGGCGAGTACTTTCGATCCAGAGCGAACAGCATGAGCAAATACAACCAGATCTACAGTGATCTGCTTGCCAGCATTACCACAGAGCAATTGGAAAAAGGTGCCCGGCTGCCGTCGGAAACCGAACTGATGGACAGCTACCAGGCCAGCCGCGGCACCGTGCGCAAGGCCATCGAGCAATTGCAGGAGCGCGGTTTCGCCCAGAAGATCCATGGCAAGGGCACCTTCGTGCTGTCCCGCAGCCCGATCGAGTTTCAATTGGGCGGCATCGTCAGCTTCCAGGAAGCCCATTCCAGCCTTGGCAGCAATATTGGCACCGAAGTGGTGGAGTTCAGCGAGATCGCCCTTGAAGGCTCGCTTCAGGAGCGCCTGGATGCCGAACCCGGTAGTTCAGTGATCCGCATCAAGCGGGTGCGGCGGATCGACGGCAAGCGGATCATCCTCGACATCAACTATTTCGTCGCCGACCGGATTCCCGGCCTGACCCGGGAAATCGCCGAACAGTCGATCTATGCCTACATCGAGAAAACCCTGCAACTGAGCATCAGCTTCGCCCAGCGCACCATCGAGGCGGCCCGTTGCAGCCGGGACGATGTGCTGCACCTGGACCTGGATGGGGCCAGCCATGTGATCGTGGTGAAGAACCAGACGTTCCTGCACGATGGCCGGCAGTTCGAATACACCGAGTCGCGGCACACCCTGGACAAGTTCTACTTCTCGGATGTGGCAAGGCGCTGAGCCGCTGACGTCGGGCGATTCATAGCACCAGCGCCAGCCACTCGGGGTTCACCGAGCCGAGCTTGCTGGTGGCTTTCGTGAGGTTGATATCCTGGGCCGCCTGCGCGGTTTCAATCATCCGGGGCTCAAGGTCATAACCCCGGCCTTCGAGCCAGCCCAGGACTTCCGCCAGGTGCCAGACCGAAGCGCTGCCTTCGTGGACCGCCAACGGAAATGAAGCCCCATGACTGAGCATGAGCTTGCGCATGTTCTGCCGCGAAACGCCGACGATATCGGCGATATCCGAAAGGCCGACCAGGTCGGGCACAACCTCTATGAGACGCGCATCGGGGATAGCACGCTTGACGTCCTGCAAAGCGCTAAGCAATGCCTGAGCGGCGCTGTCGGCATCCCGGGAGAACTTCAGCGCCAGCCTTCCAGGGACTCCGCAGCCGATCAGTGAGTCATCGCAACCGTTCTCCAACAGAAGCTCGATCAACACGTCATGATCGTTGTTTTGCTCTGAGAGCTGATATCTCAGAGTGAATTCATACTCCTGCATGTTTCTACTCCTTAAGCGTTGCGCTCAGAGGATCATCACTGGCGCGGTTCAGGTCGCAGTTGTCAACAGCCAGCCGCAATTCACGGGCATGCCTGTATACGTTACGCGGAGTGCTATAAACGCCCGTCATGCAAAACTCGCCACATCGACACAACTCGCTGTTGAGCGGGCAATACATCCTGCCCCAGGCATGCGAACCGCCTACTTTGATTCGCCAACCCAATGCCTCTGCATGACGCAGTACGTTCTCGATCTCCTTGATCGGGTGTCTTGCTCTAGCCATCCATAGCCTCCAGTCTTGCGCCGTGCGCAATGGTTGTCAACTGACAACCAAGTCCATTTATCGACAAAAAATGACTCGACCGGCACCTCGATTCGGTGTCGGTTTCTTGAGTGTAGGGAGACAAAAAACTTCGGTAGATCAATGTGTTTGCGAGGTATTGCGAGGGCAGGCGAGGTAATTTTTCCTATGATCTGAAACGACAAAGGCGGTCAATACCGAGGTATCGACCGCCTTTGCTTTAACGCTTGAGGCTTACATCACGCAGGGATCATTCCCACTCGATGGTTGCCGGCGGCTTGCTCGACACGTCGTAGGTAACGCGGGAGATGCCTTCGATTTCGTTGATGATCCGGCCGCTGACGGTTTCCAGCAGCTCGTACGGCAGGTGCGCCCAACGGGCGGTCATGAAGTCGATGGTTTCCACCGCACGCAGGGCCACGACCCAGGCGTAACGACGGCCATCACCGACCACACCCACCGATTTCACCGGCTGGAACACCACGAATGCCTGGCTGACCGT
>Ga0302154_10001739_pt1 | contig 17317 bp, 17 predicted proteins | sample I_Bog_N2_3_FD_193507 | JGI IMG/M metagenome (GOLD analysis project Ga0302154, IMG submission 193507) | Peat permafrost microbial communities from Stordalen Mire near Abisko, Sweden - I_Bog_N2_3 | ecosystem: Environmental > Terrestrial > Soil > Wetlands > Peat | place: Sweden: Abisko, Stordalen... | reverse complement strand
TCTGGGACGGCGCGCCGGATCAACCGCGCGGGATTCCCGGCGGCGAGCCAGCCATCGGGAACATCGCGATTGACCACTGCGCCTGCACCGATCACACAGCCCATGCCGATGGTAACCCCGCCAAGGATCACCGCACCCGCGCCGATCCAACTGCCATTGCCGATGCGGATAGGCCGGTCCGCATAGACACGGGCCGAAGGCGTTCGAAAACTCGCCGGATCGAGACCGCCATCGACCACCATGCAGCGCGCAGACAGCACCACGTCGTCACCGATCGTGATCCCGGTCCTGCCAAGCAGAAAAGTGCCATGATTGATCGCGCAATTCTGGCCAATAGTTACATTCTTGCGATTGACGACGGTAAAGTTACCGAAGACCGCAACCTTTCGACCGAATGTGCGATAGCCCTTGAAGGCAAGATACCAACGCCATATCAGGTCGCCCACAATGACATCTGCTCCCTTGACCTTTGGCGCGGACTGCGCGGATACGCGCAACTGTTCATCGGGGTATGGCTATATGGCTGGGCCACGCGTGCGGCAACGGTGATTTGACCATGCAACCGGATTTGCCGCCAAAGTCGAGGCTGGAGGCGCCCCTTGGCGCCAGGATGGTGCGCCAGATGTTTGGCGCCAGCATGGCCAGCCTGGCCATGCGCATCGCGGGTATGGGCAGCACATTCGGGCTTGGCGTGGTCCTGGCGCGGGTTCTGGGGCCCCGTGACTATGGCATTTACGGCCTTGTGATCAGCATCGTCGCGTTGACCATGAACATCGCTTTGCTGGGTATCCCGCAACTGGCGGTACGCGAATTGGCGGTCCTTTCGTCCAGGGGGCAGTGGCAACGTGTCAATGCCCTGTGGCACAGCTTTGCCCGCGCGACACTGATCGCATCGCTTGCAACAGCCGCGGTAACAATCATCGTCGCCGCGATCGTGCCGGCACCGGATCACGGCCGCCTGCCTGGCTGGGCGACGGGCGCGGTGCTCGGCATTTTCCTGACCCGATCCAGCCTGCAGGCTGCGGCGTTGCGGGGCCTCGGCGCGCTGTCTCGCGGACAGTTCATGGACCTGTGCGGACGTCCCTTTGCGGCATTGGCGGTCTGTGCGCTGTGCCTGCTGCTGCACATGAAGCTGGACGTCAATCACGCCTTGTCGATCCAGTTGCTGGTCGCGGCCGTGGCGGCGCTGGTGTCTGGCCATTGGCTGCGTCAGGTCGTGGCGGTCGGCGCCAGCGCCGACCGGATGAAGGCACCGCACGGGTCGGCCCAGCCCTTGCGCGATGCAACGCTGGACCGGGTCCAGACACAGTGGTGGCGCGCATCGCTACCGCTCGGCCTGGTCGATATCATGCGCCAGCTTGATGGAACCTATGGCCTGATATTGATCGGAACGATGGCGGTGGCAACGGATGTCGGCGTCTATCGCGTCGCACTTTCGTGCATCGCACTGGTCGCCATGCCCACCAACATTGCCCATGTCGTGATGGCACCCGGCGTCGCGAAACTCTATCGCAAAGGCGACAAGGCGGCGCTTCAGAAACTGTTGACCTCCGTAAGCCTGGCCATTTCTGCGCTATCGCTGGCGATGCTGGGCGGGCTGGTCATTATCGGGAAATTCGCGGTCATGCTGGTTTTTGGCGGCGCCTACGCCCAGGCCTGGGTGCCGCTGGTGCTGCTTTGTGCGGGGCAGATGCTCTACTCCCTGTTTGGCATGGGCCCCATTCTGCTGGCGATGTGTGGCGAGGAGCGTGCGCTTACGGCTATTTATGCGATTTCGCTGACGTGCGGCATCCTACTGGCATTGTTGCTGGGCCATGTCTTCGGGATGGTCGGAGTGGTCGGTGGGCAGATGCTGTCGGGCTTTATGGTTGGGTGCTTGTCGGATGCCCGCGCGCGGGCGAAACTCGGCGTCGCATCCGCATTCTTTACGCGCGCCGTCCGTCCAGCCGTCGTTTGACGGCAACAAGACCTTCGGGGCGCAACAGGGTAATGGCAAACGCGCGTGCCAATTCGTGCAGCAATCGCCCCTGCGTCACCAGATACCAGACCGATGCCAGCAGATGGTACCAGCCACGCGCCATACGCCCTTCGTAGAAACGGCGCTGAGCGAGGGCCAACCGGCAGCGCCGCTGCGCGATCGTGTGCCAACGCGCATCCAACCGCCGTTCGCGCGCAAGGGTGGCAATCGCGGCGTGTGTGTTGTGACTACGCGAAAAGTTGCGCACCGCACGTTCGGCCGTCCGCGCGTCGCCGCTGTGGTTGGCCGCATGAAGGCGATAGCGCAACAACGGCTGATCGACATAGGCCATGGTGCCGGGCCCAGCGGCCAGCCAATAGGCAAGCGGCCAGTCCTGGTACAGATTGCGTGGATCGGGCCGTGCCCCGACCCACGCGGCAAACCGCGCCTCATCCAGATGGCTTCGCCGAAAGCTTAGTGCGCTGCCAAGCCAGACGTAGTCGCCAAGCCCGAGAATGCCCGCGCGCACGGCCTCGCCACGCTTGCCGGGCGCAAGCGCGCCAAGCACCTGCCGGGGACGCGATGGATGACAAAGCCTGTCACCGGCTGCATTGATGAAATCCAGGTCGTGCGTCACCAGCACCACCCCCGGATCGCGAAATGCCTGGCGCACGGCGCCGAGTTTGCCTGGTTCCCAGATATCGTCACCGTCCAGCAGGCAGACGATATCGCCCCGCGACGCAGCTATTCCGGCGAGCATGGCCAGCATGACACCGCCATTGCTGTCCAACGCGACCAACCGCACACCTTCGAACCGCTCTATCGCAACCCGACTCCCGTCGGTCGACGCGTCATCGACCACAATCACCTCGAACGGTCCGGCCTGCCGCTGAGCGAGTGCGGAACCGATAGCCGAGCCAATATAGGCATCGAGGTTGTAGCACGTGATCACAACGGAAATCAGTTCGTCGGCCACGCCAAACCCATTCCCTCCCACCCGCGAGTGCCCAGCGACGGGTGTGTTAAATCTGCGCAATCCGCAATCGACTGGCCTGCAAATTACTTTCGGCCAGGTCGTCGTCACATCTGCCATTTACGATCATCTGATTCTATAGGTCAGGTGACAAGCACGGGGAACCGAATTCTATGTGCGGCGTTGCCGGACTTCTGAGCAGCCGCACGCGTGTGGATGGCATGTTGCTGACCGCCATGACCGACCGCATGATCACGCGCGGGCCCGACAGCGCGGGCTGCTGGATCGCCGCCGATGCACGCATCGGCCTTGGCCACCGGCGCCTGGCCATTCTCGATCTGAGCCCTTCCGGGCACCAGCCGATGGTGTCGGCGTGTGGCCGCTATGTCATCGCATTCAATGGCGAAATCTACAATTTCCGCGATCTGGCGCGCGATCTTGACCAGGCGGGAAAAGCGCCCGCCTGGCGCGGTCATTCGGATACCGAAGTGTTGCTGGCGGCGATTGCGGCATGGGGTGTGCGCGGCGCTGTACAGCGCGCAGCAGGCATGTTTGCCTTTGCCGTGTGGGACAATCAGGCACGCACGCTGACGCTGGCGCGTGACCGGTTTGGCGAAAAACCGCTCTATTACGGATGGACGGCGGCGGGGTTTGCCTTTGCCTCGACGCTGGCGCCGATCCGCTGCCTGCCGGGATTTGCCAATCCCGTCGCGCCGCAGGCGCTGGCCGGACTGGTGGCGCGCGCCTATGTCCCGACACCCTTGTCGATCTATCGCCGGATCTACAAGCTGCCACCGGGATGCCTGCTGACCGTGGCGCATGATGCCGATGGCGCGCCGATGGACGAAGCGCCGATTGTCGGCGCGGCGGGGCCGGTGCGGCTGTGCCGCTGGTTTGCCCATGCCGACGAAGTGCTGGCGGGCGCTGCCGATCCGATCGCCGACGCGGACGAGGCGCTCGATCGGCTGGAGGCCGCTCTGGGCGCGGCAGTGGCGCGCCAGATGGTGGCCGACGTGCCGGTTGGCACGTTCCTGTCGGGCGGCATCGATTCGTCACTGATCACCGCAATGGCCGCCGCGCGCAGCGATGGCCCGCTGCGCACGTTCTCGATCGGCTTTGCCGAGGCGGGCTATGACGAGGCACCGCATGCCCGCGCAATCGCCGCGCATCTGGGCACCGATCACCATGAACTGTATGTCAGCGCGGCCGAGGCGCGCGCGGTGATCCCAAGCCTGCCCGCGATGTACGACGAACCCTTTGCCGACAGTTCGCAGATCCCGACATTCCTGGTCAGCCAGTTTGCCCGCGCGCAGGCCACCGTCGCGCTGACCGGCGATGCCGGCGATGAACTGTTTGGCGGATACAACCGGCATCAGCAGTTTCCGCGCGTGTGGCGCCGCGTTGCGCCGTTGCCGCCGGCCTTGCGGCGCGGTGTGCTGGGCGTGGCAGGGTTGGCGCCGCCCGCGTTGTGGAACGCACTGTGCGATCTGACCGGACGGCGGCGCAGCCGCGAATTCGGGCGCAATGCCCGGCGCGGCATCGGCATCATCGGCGCAGCCGGCGGCTTTGACGCACTGTTCGACAGCTTTCTCGACGATTGGCACGGCCTGCCCTCGCCACTGGCGCACCCGGTTGCGCGCAGCCTGCGGCTCGGCACCGACCCGGCGCTGGCCGGACTGCCGCTCGAACTGGCGATGATGCAGGCTGATGCGGTGACCTATCTGCCTGACGACATCCTGACCAAGGTCGATCGGGCGGGGATGGCGGTGGGCCTCGAAACCCGCATCCCGTTCCTCGATCCCGGCGTCACCGCCGTGGCGGCGCGGATTGCGCCGGAACTGAAATTCCAGGGCGGGACGGGCAAGCATATCCTGAAACAATTGCTGCACCGCCATGTCCCGCGAGATCTGTTCGACCGGCCAAAGGCGGGGTTTGCGGTGCCGGTGGGCACATGGCTGAAAGGGCCCTTGCGCGATTGGGCGGAAGACCTGCTGTCCGATCGCGCGCTGGCCGATGGCGGCCTGTTTGCCCCCCCCGTCGTGCGCGCCCGCTGGCAGCGCCATTTGTCCGGCCGCGAAGACGCGACACAGGCACTGTGGTCGGTATTGATGGTTCAGGCGTGGTCACGATCGGCCGGCGATGCACCACCGCACCCTTGATCAGGCGTCAGCAGTCGCAACCAGATCCAGTACCGCGCGATAGGCGGGCGCGATGGCAGAGCGTGAATACAGCGCCACGGCATCGGCACGGCCCGCCGCGCCCATCCGTCGCCGCAAGTCCGCGTCGCGCACGAGCCGTTCCAGCCGATCGACCCATTCCGCGTGGTCGCGCACCAGAAAGCCGCTTTCGCCATCGCGCAATTGCACCGCCGACAACGGCACATGGCTGGCCACGCAGGGCAGGCCCGCCGCCTGATACTGGATGATCTTCAGCCCCGCCTTGCCGCGTGTCCAGGCATCGTCGCGCAAGGGATAGATGCCGATATCGAGCGATTGCAGATCGCGTGCCTCGTGCGCGGCGCTCCATCGCACCACCTCGCACGCGACGCCATCGATAGCATAATCGAAATTACCTATCACGCGCAGGGTAAACGGCACGCGCCGGGCCAGCGCGCGCAAGGCCCCGGCAATGTCGTCGAGATAGATGCGGCTGGAAAACGTGCCGGTCCAGCCGATCACGACGTGCGCGCCCGGCGCGCGCGCGCAGGATACCGGGCAGATGCGGTCGGTATCGAGCGAGGGGGGGATGCACCGCACCTGCCGCGCCAGGTTGCGCGCGCGCGCGGGCCCGACCAGATAGGGCGAGGCGACGATCACCGCATCGGCGCGCGCCACCATCACTCGCGCCTTGCCCGCGCCTTTCAGCCAGCGCACGAGCGGATTGGGGTGGTTGTCGGCGCGCGGTTCTTGCCCGGCAACGATGTTGTCCTCCAGGTCATAGACCACCGCGCGGGCCAGCCGCAGCACCAGCCGTTCGAACAGCGCCGGGCCCAGCGGGGTGACCCACAGATAGACATAGACCAGATCGTATCGCCGCAGCCGCCCCAGATCGGCCAGCCGCCGCGCGTAACCGCGCACCGTCCCCAGCACTTTGGCGCCGATGCCTCCCGGTTGATAGAGCACGCGCCACAACTGCCGATCGCAAAAGGGCGAAACATCGATATCCCAGCCCTGTGCGCGCCAGTCGTCGAAATAGGGTTCGTATTTCAGCCGCTGCCCGGCCGCGGTGTCGCGCGGAAAGGGGCACAGCACCAGCATGCGCCGCCTAGCCATGCTGCGCGATCCGTCGATAAATCGCGGCGTAGCGCTGCGCGCCGGTCTCTACCGAAAAATGCCGTTCGGCGACTGCCCGGCACTGTGCTGCAATCCCGGGCTGCGCACACAGCGCCAGCAGGCGATCCACGGCAATCGCACGCGCCTCGGGCGTAAACGAGGTGAGCGCCACGCCCGCGCCTTCGCCCTCGAGAATTTGCGCCATGTCGCCCACCCCGACATTGCCCAGGCACGGCACCCCGCAGCCCAGGTATTCGGCCAGCTTGGTCGGCGCGCTGGCCTGCTTGGAAAACACCGGGCTGATGATCGCGGTGCCCGCGCTCATCAGCCGGATCATGTCGGGCACGCCGGCATGGTCGGCACCGGTGATCGTTACATGCGCCGGATCAATCGCACTGTCTGCCACCAGCGCGCGCACCCGGTCCTGTTCGGTGCGGTTGACCACCAGCAGCCGGGCATCGGCACGGCGCGCGCGGATCAGCGCAAAACAGGCCAGCACTTCGTCAAAACAATACCACGTACCGATCGAACCGACATAGCCCAGCGTGAACACCGCCGGGGGGCCCGCCGTGGCCGGGACAAACCGCGCCAGATCCGCGCATGTCGGGATGACCGTGATCGGCGCCGTAGGCAGGCCGAATGCGGGATCGCCGCGCAGGATCGGGACCGATGCCGCGGTCAGCACAACGATCTCGCGCGATCGGCGCAAGGCCAGCCGTTCCAGCCGCTTGAGCACGCGATGGACCAGCCCGCCGCGCGCGAGGCTGCCCCCATCGACCCGCTCGTCGGGCCAGAACCCGCGAATATCGGAAATCAGCGCGCCCCGGCGGATCGTCACGGCGGGCAGGCACAGCACCGAACACAGGACGCTGCGCGCATGGAACACGCCGATCTTCCAGCGCAGCGCCAAAGTGATCGAAACCACCATGCCGACCGCCAGGTCGTACAGCGTCGAGACGATCAGCGGGCGTTTGTGGTATCGCAGCGGATGCCAGACGATGCCGGCGCGGGCAAACCGGGCCGCCACTGCCGCGCGACGATCGGCATCGCTCCAGTCGGCGGGTTTTTCATAACTGATCACATGAAACCGGCCGACATGGCCCAGCCGTTCCAGATAGGTGATCACCTGGCTCTGTCCCAGCGGCTCCAGCATGCCGTCATAACTGATGTACAGAGCGGCAACCGGCTGCATGACATTCCCCACGATGCAATACTGATAGCCATTGCACAGACCAAGACAAGCCAGACCAAAACAAACCCCGACCAAAACAAACCCGGACCAAAACAAACATTGCCCAAACGATCTTGTAAATCCGATTGCGGCCAATCGCCTGGCGCCATATGACCCGACCAAGAGATGGAAAAAACAAATCAAGAACACAGTGCGCGATTGAAGGCAGCCAGCAACAGATCAATGTTTGACGACCTGCCTCTCTATCGCAACAGCCGCTTGCTGAGCCCGGTGCTTCAGTTGCTGGCTGCCGTGATGATTTGTGTGATCCTGCCGTTTGTCATCATAACCGCGACCCTGCCGCAAGGCTGGCACGACCTTCAGGCGCGCCATGCGGCCGTGGCAGCGCTGGTCGCGCTGGTGGTCGGATTCTGGCTGCACCGCAATGTCGGCCAATTGCCCGGCACGCGCGAAAGCTCGGGGATTCTTCCCGCCTATCTGATCTCGTTCGGCGCGACCCTGACAGTCATCCTGATCGCACGGATATCCTATTCGCGCGGCATCCTGATCGCCGGGTTCGGTCTGGCGCAAGTGTGGTTCTTCCTCGTCTACCTGATCACCCAACGGCGCAGGCGGCTGAGACTGGGCATTGTCGAGGGCGGCCATGTCGGCGCCTTTGTCCATATGCGCACGGTCGACAGCGTGGTGCTGGCGCTCGACACAGCGCCCGCAGGGCTCGATGCGATCACTGCGGATTTCCGGGTGGACCACAGCAGCGCCTGGCAATCGCGCCTGGCCGACTATGTGCTGGCCGGGATGCCGGTCTATCATTCCAAAGACTTGTACGAATCGCTGACCGGCCGGGCCGAACTGGAACACTTGTCGGAAAACAATCTGGGCGCGCTGGGCCCGCAGACTTCGCTGATCTTTGCCAAGACGCTGATCGATCGCGCGCTGGCGCTGCCCGCGCTCGCCCTGATGCTGCCGCTGATGGTGCTGACGGCCGTGATCGTCCGGCTCGATTCGCCCGGCCCCGCACTGTTCCGCCAGGCGCGCACCGGCTATCGCGGGCGCCAGTTCACGGTGTTCAAATTCCGCACCATGCACATCGACCAGGCACCGGCAGAGGAGGATGGATCGGTCGACCGGTTCATCACGCGGCCCAACGATGCCCGGATTACCCGTGTCGGCCACGTGCTGCGCCGCAGCCGCATTGACGAGCTTCCGCAGATCATCAATGTGCTGTTGGGCCAGATGAGCTGGATCGGGCCACGCCCCGAGGCCTGCCCGCTGTCGCAATGGTACACGCGCGAAATTCCGTTCTACCGCTATCGCCATGTCGTGCGTCCGGGTATCACCGGCTGGGCCCAGGTCAATCAGGGCCATGTCGCCGACGTGTCCGACGTACACACCAAATTGCAGTACGATTTCTATTACATCCGCAACTTCTCGGTCTGGCTGGACCTGCTGATCACCGCCAAGACGGTCAAGACAATGCTGACCGGGCGTGGTTCGCGCTGATCGGGCATGCTTGCAATTCAGACCCGGTTTGATACGCGTCGCGCGCAGCGGTCGTCAGGCCTGCGCAACGCGCGGCCTGGCCCGGCACACGGCGGGACAGGACGGCAGGAAAGGACAGCCCAGGCATGACCAAAGCACCCGCTATCACTCTTGCCACGTTCGTGCGTCCCAATCCGGCCAAGCCATCGGTGGAGATTGAGGGCGAAGTGGTGCTGATGAGCATCGATGACGGTCTCTATTTCGGATTGAACGCAGTCGGCAGCGAAGTGTGGCGGCGGCTGGGCGACGGTGTGACGGTGGCAGCGTTGTGCACCGGTCTGGCCGAGCACTATGACGGTGATCCCGCTCGGATCGAGGCCGACACACTGGCGCTGCTGGACAAACTGGCCGCGCGCGCGCTGGTCGAATTCCGGGCCTGATCCGTGCTGGCCGACCAGGGCCTGTGCGGCTGGCGTGTGCGCAGCGAGATTGTGCTGCCTGAATTGCACCCCTGGCAAGGCGATCCCGCCGCCGGGGTCGATCTGGTCATCCGCCTCGGCGCGGTGCCCGACAGGCTCGACAACCCGATCCATGTCGGGGCGCTGCTGCAGATCGGCGAAGACGGCGCCTGCCGACACGAAATCGAAGGAGTGGCGACGTTCCATCTCGACGCCGCAGCGCGGGTGATCACGGTGCACCCTGCGCTGTCGGCCACAGACCCGGCAATCCGCGCATTCCTGTTCGGCACCACGTTCAGCCTGCTGTGCTATCGGCGCGGGCTGCTGCCGCTGCATGCCGCCTGCGTCAGGGTCGATGGTCAAAACGGGCCCGGCGTGATCGCGCTGGCCGGCCCTTCGGGCGTCGGCAAATCGACGCTGGCGGCCGCGTTCCGCCGCGCCGGGCACCAGGTTCTTGGCGATGACATCGCGGTGCTGCGCATCGCCGACGATGGCATCGTAACGGTCTTGCCCGGTCTGGCGCGAATCAAGCTGTGGGGCGAATCCCTGCACGGCCTGGACCTGCCAAGTGACGGGCTGGAACGAGTGACGTCAAAGCTGGAGAAATTCATCCTGCCGCTCGATGATGCCGGGTCCGACGCGCCCTTGCGCGTGCGCACGGTGGTCCACCTTGGCTGGGTCAACGATCCGCGCCACGGCGAATGGCGCACCTTGCGCGGCATGGAGGCGGTCATGCAGATGTCGGGCAATATCTATCGCCATCGCTATCTCGCCCGGATCAGCGCGCCGGGCGACAGCGTGCTCGCGCGCGCGGCACGGGCCGCCGCGGGCATCGAGCAGCATTTGCGCATCAGGCGGGTCCAGGACTTTGCCGGGCTCGACGACCTGGTGGCGCGGCTGGGCGGTCTTGACGCGCGCGCCGGTGTCTGATGGGCGGTTATTACTGGATTGCCTCGTATCCCAAATCGGGCAACACGTGGCTGCGTCTGGCGCTGTGGAGCCTTGCGCATGATGGCGCCGTGCCCGACCTTGGCGACGACCGGCTGAACCAGGTCCCGATCTGTTGCAGCCGCATGGAATTCGACAACGAACTGGCGGTCGATTCAAGCGATCTGCCGCCTGAACAGATCGCCGCGCTGCGTCCCCGGTTCTACGAGGCACAGGCCGCCCGTTCCAGCGAACCGCTGTTGCGCAAGGTCCACGATGGCTGGACCCTGACCCCTGCGGGCGAGCCGCTGTTCCCCCCTCACGTGACACTCGGCACGGTCTATCTCGTGCGTGATCCGCGCGATATCGTGCCATCGCTGGCGCACCATGCCGGGATCACGATCGACGACCAGGTCGCATCGATGGAACGCCCCGCGATCATACTGGCTGGTCAGGCACAGGGCATCACCATGCAGTTGCCCCAGTGCCTGCTGAACTGGAGCGCGCATGTCGCATCGTGGCTCGATGCGCCGGGCCGACCCGCGCTGGTGCAGCGATACGAAGACCTGCTCGGCGACCCGGTCGCCGCGCTGACACGGATCGCTGCCTATCTCGACCTGCCTGCGACGGCCGCGCTGATCGACCGGGCGGTGGCATCCACCCGCTTCGATCGCCTCCAGGCCGCCGAAGCGCGGACCGGCTTTTTCGAGCGGCCACGCCACGCCTCGACATTTTTCCGTCGGGGCCGCGCCGGCGGCTGGCGCACCAGCCTGACACGCGATCAGGTGGGGCGGATCGAGGCCATGCACGGGGCGATGATGGCGCGCATGGGTTACCTGTGATCAGGCCGGGCAGCCGCGCTCGACCCAGCTCAGGAAACCTGCATAGTGCCACGCGCGATAGAGCGGCGCCCAATAGCCCCAGTGCAACCCCGCATCGGTTTCGGGCCAGTTGCGAACCATCGTCTTCAACCGCGGCACATCGATATAGTCGCCCGCCAGTCCTCCCTCGGCAAGCGCCTCGACCCCGGCGATCACCTGCCTGCGTCGGCGACGCAGGATCGCGGGCTGGTCATGCGCCTGCAGGCCGCTGCGCCGTTCGGTCAACACCCGGGGCGGCAGCCGGTCGGCCAGCACCCGGCGCGCCAGATACCGGTCTACACCGCCGCGCACATAGTGATCATCGGGCAGGGCAAAGCAGAATTCCAGCAGGCCCCGGTCGGCAAAGGGATGGCGTCGTTCCAGCCCGGCCAGCAGATCGCCCCGGTGAAAGGATTCGCCCATGCACTGGTTCAGCGCCAGCAGGGCCAACCGCCAATCGCGCACCGAACCGGATCTGGCTTCGGCAAACCAGTCGGCGCCCCGCCCCGGGGCGATCAGATCGTCAGCCATGGGCGCCAGCGGGGTGACGCTGACCGGACCGGCAGGCCACAGCGCTTCGGCCCCGCCGCGCTTGCGCCAGCGCTCCAGCACGGCGCGCAATCGTGGCGACAGCAGCGGCCCGATCCCCCACGACAGCATCAGCCGCAGCGGCGCCAGACCTTGCCCTGCCGACCATGCCCGGGCTTCGGACAGGCGGCGCAGCACCGGCATGGCACGGATGATCTCGGTGCGCGATTCGGCCCCGCCCCAGCTCAACACGACATTGCCGAGCTGACCTTTGAGAAGCACCCGTGCGCCCATCGCCCGCACATGGTCGAACGATGACTGGTACCATAGAAAGGGCGCCATATTGGGCCGGGGGGCGCCGCTCAGCGCGAACATCGCATCGAGCTCCGTCTCGTAGCGATGTGGCCCGCCGCCTTCGACGAAATGGGCGCGGATATTGCCGTGGATCGCCGCGATCGCTTCGGCATGCGCGCGTTCGTCGGCAAAGAAATGGCGCTGATCATAGGCCGCAAGGGGCTGGTTGTCATAGACGGTGGTGACCGTATCGAGCATGCGCGATCCGATCTGTCGGGCCGCGCTGGTGGCAACTGCGGTCGAATCGAGCCCACCGGACATCTGTGCCACGATCGGGCCATCGTGCGGCAGACAGCCCGCCACCGCACGGTCAAGCAAAGTGCGCACCGCTTCTGCCGCATCGTCGGCCCGGCGAACCGGGCTGCGCCGATCCGGGTCGATGCGCCAATAACGCTGCCGCGCAATCTGCCCGCGCGCGATCGACCACAGGCTGGCCGCCGGAATCGGCGCGATGGCGCTGAAATGCGTGCGGCTGGCGGGCGCCGAGCGCAGACCGGCCAGTTCGCCGGCCATGTGCGCGGCATCGATATCGAGCGGCACGCCCGGCCAACCCAGCAACAGTGGCAGGCTTGTGGCAAAACGCAGGATCCCGCGTTCCAGGCAGGCATAGATTGGCCGCTGCCCCATGATGTCCGTCATCAACACCATCTGCCGCTGGTGCGGTTGCCACCAGACGAGGGCAAATCCGCCCTCCAGCCGCGACGCCGCATCAAGGCCCCAGCGTTCGAACGCGGCAAGCGCCAGCGCCGCATCCAGGTCAGCCGGGCCCAGGCCCGTCTGCGCTGCGCGCGGCGCCCCCAATGCCGATGCCAGGTCGGCGCCATGCGCAAGGTAGCCGACAAACGCAAGCAAGCCCCGCCCCGACCGCGCCAGACCGGTTTGCACCGGGTCCGCAGCGGCCAATGGACCTGCGCTCAGCGCAAGACCGGCGTCGCCACCGGTATCGTTGCCAAACCGCCGCTCCAGCCAGATCCGATCGGATTGCGGCAATGCGCCGTCATGCAGCGCCAGGCTGCCCGCAAACGCCATTCCCCATCCCTTGCCAAAGGCACGAACGGATCAGGAATGCTGGCCAAGAAATGTCGTGGTCGAATCGTGCGGCGGGTGGTCCTGAATATAGGTCTGGGTCGATGTGGCGACGCTGACGTCGATCAGTTCGGGTGTTTCCCAGACGGGGCGCGCACCGGCCACGCATCGCGAACCGGACAATGTCGCTGTATCGGCCGGACAGGCTTCAGGTTCGGTGGTCATGACGTTCGCTCTCCGCTTGTCGCTCTACTCATAGGGCGCTGTAAATCGTCTGACAAGTCCGGCCTGACCACGCGATTTGTTGTCAAAATGGTGCAATAATACGGCGATGGCGACTGTGCCGGACTGTCCGGTCGGCTTACACCGGTGGCCCGGGATCGTAGGCGACTGTGCCGGGATGCGGATCTTGCGGGCCGACGACATCGCGATAGGTTTCGTCACCGATCTGGAAGGCGAATTTGGCCCAGTCCAGGATCGCCATGCGCATCGGCACCTCGCGCTGCGGCGGGGCGGGACGCAACCGTGCCACCAGCCAGCGTTCGACGGCTTCCTGCGCGGGATCGAACCGGTACCGGTCCGAGGGCCCACAGGCCATTTCATAGTCGGTGCAGCCGCGCTTTATCCGCATCGGCACGTCGGGCCCCAACTGCGGCGCCGCGTCGACTTGCGCGCGCAGCGCATGCCAGGCCCGTCGCGCCACCTCGAGCCCATCGCAATAGACGAACCCGCCATAGACCCCCCGTCCGGCCCAGGTCGCGATATCGAGGCCGCACTTGGTCGCCCATTGCACCGCGTCAAACAGACGCCGCACCGCCAGCAACTGGCGCAGGCTGCGCGGCTGGATCTTCACCTTGTAGCAGTTGCGGCAGTGCCAGGGCACTTGCCTGCGGCCATAGGCGAGGTTGAACACAAACCGATTCATCGACCGGCAGGGCACATCCCACGACCGACCGTTGGTCAGCCAGCGGCCGGGCGTCCCCATCCCCAGGCGCAGTTCCCAGGTGCCATCGTCATGCGCGACCAACCGACCCGCCGCCACCGCGCGGGCCAGATTTTCGCCAACTGTCGCCCCGCCCACGCGATAGGCCAGCGGATCGACCCGGTGTTGCGCTGCGCCATCCATCATGCGTGTCCTGTTGCGAACCAGGCCAGTCGTCGAAAAAACGCACCGCCCCGGTAAAGTGTTTCCGGTGCCTGCATCCCGCCATTGGCAGGAGAATGCTTGCACACACCGCGAAGAGGGCCCTAGCACGAACCACAATACGCCGAAAGAACCGAGCGGATGATTGCCACGATCGCACCTGCGGCAGATCTCATGTCGATTGTGCAGTGCACATATTTGAGCATGCGGAAATTTATCCAAATCAGTTCTTTTAAAGGTCACAAAATCGGAATAGCCCTTAGTACCGCGCTCGATCGGTTCGTTCCGAACAATCGACGTCAAGACGCGCAATCCGCCCAAAATCGGCGAATTCGCGAACGAATCGATGGAGAACCCGATGACTGATCAATTCGTGGGCGAAATCAGGATGAATGCGTTCGGATTTGCCCCCAAGGGATGGGCGCAGTGCAACGGCCAGCTTTTGACGATCCAGCAAAATACTGCCCTGTTTGCGCTCATCGGCACGTCCTATGGCGGCGACGGTGTCCGTACGTTCGGCTTGCCCGACTTGCGCGGGCGCACGCCGGTGGATTCCACCATTGGCACACCGCCGCCCGGTCTTTCGCCGTATGTCAACGGGGAAAGCGGAGGCTCGGAAACGGTGACGCTGCTCAGCGGCCAGTTGCCCCCGCATACGCACCCGGTCAACGTGCTGGGGTCTGCGGGCGACAAGCCGAGCGCGCCGAACCATGTCCTGGCCGGGGTGCCCACCACGGCAACCACGGCGCTCTATGCCACGCCCAGCCCGGCGGTGCCGCTCGCATCGACCACGGTTCTGCCGATCGGTGGCAACCAGCCGCATGACAACATGCAGCCCTTCCTGACGGTGAATTTCTGCATCGCGCTGACCGGCTATTTCCCGTCACGCAACTGACTTGCGCGATCTTCGACCGTTTGCCGCACAGACCGACACAGGTGCCGGCAAGCGCCTCAACACAAGACAGACGTCTTCATCGCATTGACGAGAGGATTTATCGATGACCGAACCCTACATTGGCGAGATTCGCCTGTGGCCGTGCACCCGGATTCCGACCGGATATCACCTGTGCGACGGGTCATTGCTGGCAATCAGCAACTATCAGGCGCTGTTTGCCCTGATCGGAACGACATATGGCGGCGACGGGACGACGAATTTCGCGGTGCCCGATCTGCGCAATCGCGTGCCGGTGCACACCGGCACGGGCCCTGGCCTGACCGCCCGCCCGCTCGGATCGACCGGTGGTGAAACGCAAGTTGCGCTGACGGTGTCGTCCATCCCGCTCCACACCCACCCCTTCAATGCCACCACCGCCGGCGCCACCGCGGCCAATCCGGGGCCGAGCGTGACGCTCGCCACGGTCGGCACGGGCTATACGGCCTATGAGCCGGTCAGCGCCAATCCGACGATGACCGCGCTCAGCCCCGCATCGATCCCGGGCGGTGGCGGCCAGGGCCTGCCGCACAGCAACCTGATGCCCACGCTGTCGCTCAACTTCATCATCGCCTGGGTGGGCGTGTACCCGCCCCGCAACTGAGGAGCATTTTTGCCATGGCCGACCCTTTTCTGGGCGAGATTCGCCTGTTCGGTTTCAATTTTGCCCCGTACCAGTGGGCTTTCTGCAGTGGCCAGTCACTGTCGATCAGTCAGTACAGCGCGCTCTATTCGCTGCTCGGCACGCTCTATGGCGGCAACGGAACGTCCAATTTCAATCTGCCGCTGCTGACATCGCGTGCGCCGATCGGTGCAGACAGTGCCAGTGCGGTCGGGGTGCCCAGCGGCAGCGAATCCGTCGCCCTGACCACCAGCAATGTGCCGACGCATGGCCATACCTTGCAGGCCGGCATTGCCTCGACCAGCAACCCCAGCACGCAGGGGCCGGGCGCTGCCTCAACCTCGGTGACCGACGGCCTGGTCTCGGGCAGCGGCTCTTCGGTCAAGGCATTTTCCGATGCCGCGCCCAACACCACGCTCAGCCCGCTGACCATCGGCACGCAAGCAGGCGGCGGCAACGTACCCCACGAAAATCGCCAGCCGTACCTGGCGGTGAATTTCTGCATCGCGCTCTATGGCACGTACCCGACGTTCAATTGAGCGGGGCGCAAGTTGGACCAACATCGGGCCCGGACACTTTGTCCGGGCCCGCACCCGTCGCAAAGGGGCGCCATGACGCAACCATTTGTTCCCGATGCAGCGTTGCGCGTGCTGGGCCTGACATTTCGCCCCGAAACCGATGACGACATCGGCTTTCTGCGCGATTTGTACGTTTCGATGCGCTGGGATGAACTGGCGCCGCTGACCGAATGGTCCGAAGCGGCCAAGATGGATTTTCTGACGCAACAGTTCACGCTGCAGCGGCGGCATTACCGGTCTGCCTATCACGATGCGGAATTTCTGGTGATTGCCGATGGCGCGGGCGATCGCATCGGGCGAATCTACCTGTACCATGGCGGATCGGACATCCGCGTGGTCGATGTGGGGCTGTTGCCCGACCGACGCGGGCGCGGCATCGGTGCGGCGCTGTTCCAGGCGCTGTTTACGATGGCACAGGCCACCAACCGCTCGGTCAGCGTGCATGTCGAGAAATTCAACCCGGCGCAGCGGCTTTACGAACGGTTGGGATTTCGCGATGTCAGCGAAGACGGGCCCTATCGCCTGATGGAATGGCGCCCGACCATAAGCGCGGACCCGCTGGTTCAGTTATAGATCGCCTGATAGACATAGGCGCCGTCGGGTCGTTCAGCGACAGGCACGATAAACATCGGCGTGTCCCAGCCCGATACGTGGCGCAGGAGGTAATTGCCCTGGGGACACAAGACGCCATGCGTGCCAACGAAGATCAGCCCGAAAGGTTCGCGAAAACCTTCGGTTATGCGCTGTGCAGGAAAGCGCTCGATCTTTTCAAGAACCACCGACAGCGACTGGCCCTTTTCGTCGATCAGGTCGAAGCTCGACTGCAATTTGTCCGAGAAATCTTCATGGCTGATAGCTTTCATGGCGTCCTTCGTCCGATATTCAACCATATCAACTTTGGCACAACCGCGTCGCCTGCGCCAGCGGATTTGGCACGGGCATGATCGCCTCGCTGCTGTCGCGGGTGTCGAGCGCGGATATCGTCACCGAACCGTTCCCGCACGTTTGCATCCCCG
>Ga0302154_10001733_pt1 | contig 17348 bp, 12 predicted proteins | sample I_Bog_N2_3_FD_193507 | JGI IMG/M metagenome (GOLD analysis project Ga0302154, IMG submission 193507) | Peat permafrost microbial communities from Stordalen Mire near Abisko, Sweden - I_Bog_N2_3 | ecosystem: Environmental > Terrestrial > Soil > Wetlands > Peat | place: Sweden: Abisko, Stordalen... | reverse complement strand
TATCCCCGACCGCCGGCTGGTGGTCACCCGTCGGAGGCGATGGAGCAGCGCGGTGCAGGCAGCCGGCGGGCTGGGCCGCACATCGATGGTGACCAGCCATCAGCGACCCAGCCTCCCCGGATGGGGCGCCCTGGCCGGGAGTCGAACCCGGTGCGATGGCTTAGTCAGGGCGAAGCAGTCATCCAGACCCAGGGCGCATCTATCAAGTTGCGGAGTGGGTGTGACACGCATGCCTGGTAACCTGGCAGTAGTCAGGGCGAGGTAGTCCGGCGGAAGGGGCCTTCGGGCCCCTCTTGCGCGCCGGTGCGGATGATCTGTATGTCCGACCGCGTCACCTACTGCCGGGTCGGCGACGATCAGAACGGCCGGGGTTCATGCTCTTCCTTTCAGCCTTCATCGGTGACGTAGCCGACGCCATCGCATGTGGGACAAGGGCCACAGGCGCTACCCATGCCCTGGCCTTCAGTCCTGATCATTCCTGGAAGCAACGTTCGTCCCCGACATTCGGGACAACGACGACGGTGGTCCGGGCCGGAGGCAGTCCCGGATTCAGAGCCATCGTGGAGAGCGTCAGGCATCCGATCCAGGGCAAGCCACCCTGCCTCCTCTCGCCGGTTGGGTGGGGCACCATTCGGGCAGTGCAAGCACCAGGTGCTGCCGTCGTGGGCCCTACACCCCGCCCATTTCCGGAGTGCTACTGATCGACGCCGTGGTGGCCCGGGGCGGACCGGACGACGTAGCCGAGCGCGCACGTCGCCACCTCGATGCCGGCGCTGACCATGTCTGCCTGCAGGACGGTGGCCGCCGGGGTCGTTCCCCCTGGAGGCCTACCGTGCGTCGCCCCCGTCGCGGCTGGAGCGCTGGGCGGACGCCCGTCCACCCGGCCGTCGGTGGCCGGGCTGCCCTGTCGGGGCGGCACCGGTGTCGGGACCCCTACTTGGGTGGGAAGCGCAGGGCCCCGTCGAGGCGGATGTTCTCCCCGTTCAGGTAGGGGTTGGTCACGATGCCCTCGACCAGGCGGGCGAACTCGTCGGGCTCGCCCATGCGGCGGGGGAAGACGATGCTCTCCGTCAGCTTGGCCTGCATCTCCTCGGGCGCGCTCCGCATGAGCGGCGTGCCCATGGTGCCCGGGGCGATGGCGCACACCCGGATCCCCACCGGGGCCAGGTCGCGGGCCAGGGGCAGGCTCATGCCCAGGATGGCCGCCTTGGCCGCGGCGTAGGCCACCTGGCCGGTCTGCCCTTCGTAGCCGGCGATCGACGCCGTGTTGACCACGACGCCGCGCTGACCGTCCCCGTCGGGCTCGACCGTGGCCATGCGGGCGGCGGCCAGGCGGGTGACGTTGAAGGTGCCCACGGCGTTCAGCTCCATGGTGCCCCGGAAGGCCTCCATGGGCATCGGGGTGTTGTCGCGGGCCAGCGTCCGCCCGCCCATCCCCCCGCCGGCCACGTTGACCAGCACGGCCAACGGGGCCAGGGCCGCGGCGGCGTCGAGGGCCGCCCCGACGTCGGCGTCGTCGTTCACGTCGCCGCCCACCGCGGCCCCCGAGCCCAGGTCGTCGACCAGGGCCTGCCCGGCCTCGAGGGCCCGGTCGAAGACGACCACCCGGAGTCCCAGGGCGGTGAGGCGGCGGACGGTGGCCGAGCCCAGCCCGCCGGCGCCCCCGGTGACCACGGCCGACCGGCTGCTCAGCTCCACGACGGTGCTCCGTCCCGGTGTGCCTGGTCCGGCGCGGCCGGTCTCATGCGGTGGTGAAGGTCAGGGGGAAGTGCTCGATGGACCGGATCCCCGGGGTGTAGACGAGGTCGTGGCCCTCGGCCACCTGGTACTCGGGGATGCGCCGGTGCCACTCGCGTAGGGCCACCCGCAGCTCGAGCCGGGCCAGGTGGGAGCCCAGGCAACGGTGGACACCGCCACCGAAGGTCAGGTGCCGGTTGGTCTCCCGGTCGAAGTGCACCTCGCCGGCGTCGGCCTGGTCGGCCTCGTCGGTGTTGGCCGAGGACAGCAGGGCGATGACCATGTTGTCCTTGGCCACGGGGCACCCGGCGATCTCCGTGTCCTCGAGGGCCACCCGCACCACGGCCATGACCGGGGTCTCCCAGCGCAGGAGCTCCTCGATGGCCGCCGGGATGCGGGAGGGGTCCTCCACCAGCAGGCGTCGCTGCTCGGGGTGCTGGGCCAGGTAGGCGAAGATGCAGTCCAGCGAGGCGGTCACCGTGTCGAGGCCGGCGATGAGGAACAGGAAGCAGATGTCGAGGATGTCCTCCCTCGTCAGACGCTCGCCGTCCACCTCGGCGTCGAGGAAGTGGCTGAGCAGGTCGTCCTGCCGCTCGGCCTCTCGCTGGTCGAGGATCTCGTTGAAGGTGGCGTAGATGGCCTCGGAGGTGGCCTTCTGGTGGGCCAGGCTGTCGGGGCTGCCGAACACGCCGTCGGCGGCGGCCTGGGGGCGGATGATGCCGTCCTTCAGGGCGAGGAAGCGGGGGAGGTCCTCTTCGGGCAGGCCCAGGAGATTGAGGAAGACCCGGGTGGGGAAGAGGGTCGAGAATTCGGCGGAGAAGTCGACCTCGCCCCGGTCGACGAACCGGTCGATGAGCTCGTTCACCGCGTCGGTGAGCGCCGGCTCCAACACGGCCACCTTGCGGGGGGCGAACAGCGGATCGAGGAGCTTGCGGAACTTCTTGTGCTCGGGGGGGTCGATCTGCAGCGGGATGAGCGGCCGGATGTTCTGGAGGTCCACGGCGTCGGCGTTGGACGAGAAGATCTCCGGGTGGCGGAGGACCTCCTCCACGTCGGAACGGCGGAGGACGGCCTTGGACTCGTCGAGGTCGAGGACCGCCAGCTCCTGACGCAGCATGTGGAACAGGGGCTGGGGGTTGGCCGCCATCTCGGGGTCCATGGCGGCGAAGGGGTCCTCCGCCGGTGCTTCCGTCGTGTCCATCGGGTCTCCTCGCAGGCGGGCGCCGGGCGCCGGTGTGGGCGGTCGTGGTGACCGCCGGATCCGCACTCTACGTGGAAACCTGCGCGCCTGTCGTGGCGGATCGGTGGTTCAGGTGGTGCGCCGCCGGACCAGGTCCAGGACGGGGTTGTCGTCGATGGGCAGCAACGGCTGGAGGCCGGCGTCCCGGCGCAGGACGCCGATCCTCGTCATGAGGGCGGCCGAGCGAACCAGGGCCAGTGTCTCGTACCAGTCGAGGTCGGCCACGGTCCGCCCACCGGCCCGTTGGTAGAGGGCCACCGCCGCCCCGCGGTCGGGCCAGCCGGCCAGCCGGCGGCCCACCAGGTGCTCCATGGTGGCGTCCAGGGCGGTGAACCAGGCCAGGTCGTGGCCGGGGGCGCCCACCGAGGCCATGTCCCAGTCGAGGACGGCGCGGACCCCGAGGTCGTCGCCCACCACGAGGTTCTCGGGGCGGACATCCCCCCAGAGCAGTACCGGACCGGGCTCGTCGCCGGGGCGGTGGGCCCGGCACCACCCGAGGGCGGCGGTAAGGGTGGGGACCGGCGCGCCGCCCGTGGACCAGTCGAGGTAGGCCTCCCAGTGGTCGAGCTCGGCCCCGTTGTCCCGGTGGGGGACGTCCCCGGGCCCGGGTCGGTCGGCCCGGTGGATCCGGGCCAGGGTGACGAAGAGGTTGGTGGCCACCGTGGTCCGGTCGGCCTCGCCGAGGGAGGCCAGCCAGGGATCGAACGGGACCACACTGCCGATCAGATGACCGGCGATCCGCTCCATGACCACGAAGGGCCGGCCGATCCACGACGGGTCCTCCTCCAGGACGGGGTCGGCCACCGGCACCCCGGCCGCGGCTGCCGCCCGTTGGGCCCGCCACTGGGCGGCCACGTCGTAGTCGGCGAAGGTGCCCGGACCGAGCGGAGCCGTCCGCAGGACGAGGGAGCGCGACGTCCGTCCGTCCCCGTCGGGCCAACCGGCCTCCACCAGCACGGTGTGGCTGGCGTAGCCGGACGACGGGAGCTCCCATCCCGTGATGGCCACGGCGTCCGTCCCGTGACGGTGCCCCAGCCAGCGGGCCAGGCCGGCCCGGTCGCCGCCGCCGTCGCCGCCACCGCCGCCGCCGCCGCCACCGTCGCCACCACCGTCGTCGCCGGGGACGGCATCCGGGGGTGCGGGAGGAGGTGGCACGGCGGCAGACTACCGCCCGCCCCGTCCGGTACGGAGGTCCGCCGGTGCGAGCCGTAGAGTGGGCGCCGGTCCTCCGGGGGTCGGAGGACGGCGGGGCGATCGGGAAGTGGGGAGGGGCCATGGGACGAGGGGTGGAGGCCGACAGGTCGCTGGACCGGGCCGGGGGGCACCCGGGGTGGGCCCGGTGAGGCTCCGGGCCACCTATCCCCAGTCCCGGGCCGTGGACTACCGGGCGCCGGGCGGGGCCTGGGACGTCCCCGCCCTCGACCGCCTGCTGGACTCGACCCGACCGGCCGGGGCCCCTGCCGTGGTCGACGGCGACGTGGTCCTCGACGCCGCCACCCTCGACCGGACGGCCTCGTCGGTGGCCGGGGGCCTGCGGGCCCTCGGGGTGCGCCGGCGGGACGTCGTGGCCTGGCAGCTCCCCAACTGGTGGGAGGCCATCGTCCTCTTCCATGCCTGCTGGCGCCTGGGGGCGGTGGCCGCGCCGGTCCACCACCAGGTGGGGTCGTCCGAGGTGTCCCGGATCGTGGGCGAGCTCGATCCCGCCGTCCTGCTGGCCTCGGCCGGGCTGCCCCTGTCCGACGCCCCCGGGGTCATCGGCGTGCGCACCGGTGACCCCCGGTTCGACGCCCTCCTCGCCGGCCACCCGTGGTCGGGTCCTTCGCCCCGGGGGGCCGACGTGGCCGTGGTGCTGTTCACGTCGGGCTCGACGGGGAACCCCAAGGCCGTGCTGCACAGCCACCGGAGCCTGTCCACCAAGGCCCGGTCGATGGCCGCGGCCCACGGGCTCACCACCGACGACGTGGCGCTGATGCCCTCACCCCTGGCCCATGTGTCGGGGCTCCTCAATTCGGTGCTGGTCCCCGGTGCGGCGGGCATGGCCGTGGTGCTGATGGAACGGTGGGACGCCGAGCGGGCCGTGGCCCTGGCCGGCCGGCACCGGGCCAGCTTCATGATCGGGCCGCCCACCATCTTCCTGGCCCTCATGGACGTGCCGGGCTACCGGCCGGCCGTGGAGCACCTGCGGGTGGTCTCGTGCGGGTCCATGGGGGTCACCCCCGAGTTCATCGACACCGCCCGGGAGGGGCTGGGAGCCCTGGTGAAGCGCACGTACGGTTCGACCGAGGCACCGACGGTGACCACCAGCGCCTGGTGGGACCCGGCCGACAAGGCCCGGGACACCGACGGCCACGCCGTGGGCGAGGCCGAGCTGCGGGTGGTCGACCCGGTCACCGGAAGGGTGCTCCCGGCCGGGGTGCGGGGCGAGGTCCAGGTGCGGGGGCCCGAGCTGTTCATGGGCTACGGGGACCCGGCCCAGACCCGCGCCGCCGTCCGCCGGGGCTGGTTCGCCACCGGCGATCTCGGGGTCCTCGACGGTGAGGGGTGGCTGACCATCGGCGGCCGGCTGAAGGAGCTGATCATCCGGGGTGGGGAGAACATCGCCTCGGCCGAGGTGGAGCGGGTGCTCGAGCTGCACCCGGCGGTGCGCCAGGCCGTGGTGGTGGGCCGCCCCGACGAGCGCATGGGCGAACGGGTGGTGGCCTTCGTGGTGGGCGGTCCCGAGGTCGACGTGGCGGAGTGCCGGCGGTGGTTCGCCGCCCAGGGGGTGGCGAAGTTCAAGACCCCCGAGTATGTGGTCCACCTCGACGAGGTGCCGGTGCTGGGGGTGGGGAAACCCGACCGCACCCTGCTGCGCCGCCGGGCCGGGGACCTCGACGGCTGAGCGGCTTCCCCGGTCCGGGGTGCCGGGCCCGCGATCGGCTCAGCGCAGCCGCCAGTCGATGCGCTTGCCCGAGGTGAAGGTGGCCTGGCCTTCGGCCAGCGTGGCCGGGTCGGTGCCCACGTGGGTCACCAGGAAGGCGTGGTCGAGGGCCTGGCGTCGGGAGAGCTCGAGGCCCATCCACAGGGCCCGCAGGGTGCCCCCGACGGCCCGCTCGGGCTGGTCGGCGATGGCCTGGGCGGCCCAGCGGGTGCGCTCGGTGAGCTCGTCGGCCGGCACCACCTCGGAGACGAACCCGACCTGGTGGGCCCGTTCGGCCGACATGCGCTCGTAGGAGCCGAGCAGCGAGAGCCGCATCACCTCCTGGAAGGGCATCTTGTGGAGGAGGAAGATGGGCTCGAAGGCCGCGGGCATGCCGTAGGTGACGTGGGGGTCGAAGAAGGTGGCCCGTTCCGAGGCGATGATGAAGTCGACCTCCCCCAGGATGTAGAAGGCCCCGCCGCAGGCCATGCCGTTCACCGCGGCGATCACCGGCTTCCACAGGTGGTTGGTCTTGGGGCAGACGCTCTTGCCCGGGTCGTCGAAGTCCCACGGCGTGTTGTAGCCCGGGAGCTTGCCCGGCGGCAGCTCCTCGACCTCGCCGATGCTGCCCCGGTCGAGGCCGGTACAGAAGGCCTTGTCGCCCGCTCCGGTGAGCACCACGCACCGCACGTCGTCGTTGGTGCGCAGCGCCTGCCACAGCTCGCGCAGCTCGCGCTGCATGACGGGGTCGAAGGCGTTGAGGGCGTGGGGCCGGTTGAGGGTGATCCAGGCCACCCCGTCGGACTCGTCGTAGAGCAGTGTCTCGAGCTCGGGCATGGCGGCCATCGTACCGGTGGCGTCGCGGCGCGGGCCCGACCGGGGCCCGGGCCGCTCAGTGGCAGTGGTCGGGCGGTGCCAGGTCCAGGGCCGGATTGCGGTCGAAGAAGCCCGCGGCCACCAGGTGGAAGCCGCAGTACTCCACCGGCATGACCGGCCAGTCCTCGGGCCGGGGATTGTGGGTCACCCCGAAGGTGTGCCACACCACGATCTCCTCGTCGACCAGCGACCGGTCGGCCGCCGTCCACTCGGGCAGCCCGGCCCCGCCGGTGTGCTGGTTGGGGTAGTCCCCGGCGGGCCGGCGCTCGTCGGGGCGGTACGGCGTGACCCACAGGTTGTGGCGGGCGAACCCGGCCCGGCGGCCCACGCTGGAGTCCGGGTGGGCCAGCAGGGTGGGGGTGGCCGAGGGGACCAGCTTGTAGGCCACGGGCTGGCCCAGGCCGTTGGTCCGCCCCGGGTTGACGATGCGCCAGTGCCGGCTGGACGCCGCGTCCACGTCGCGCCGGGCCGCCTGCTCGGTCGCGAGGCGGGTGACCCGGCGCCCGATGGCGTTGCCCAGCGGGTTGTCCGGACCGCGTTCCTCACCGGCGAAGGCGACTTCGAGGACCTCGTTCACCGGTCCGTCCACGGCGACGTCGAGCCGGGTGCAGAACAGGTGCTGGTGGACCGGGGCGGCCAGGCCGGGGGCGATGACCGAGGCGTGGTCGGCCGTTCCGCCCTCGGGGATCCCCTTGGTCGACATGATGCCGGTCAGCTTGGCCTCGAGCTGGATGGTGCCGTCGAGGTAGAAGTACCAGAAGAACCCGTAGTCGTAGTTGCCCACCGTGGCGAAGAAGGACACCACCAGTCGACGGGACCGGCGGACCTCGGCCCGACCGGTGTTCATGTCGGTGTGCTTCCAGAGGATGCCGTAGTCCTCCTCGTGGATGCACACGGCGTGCTCGACCACGTGGGGATGGCCGTGCTCGCTGGCCACGACGGCGTCGAGGTAGGTGATCTCGCCGAGGCAGTCGCAGCCCAGGGTCAGCGAGTTGAGCATGCGGCCGAGCCCCCACTCGCCCACGTCGAAGGCGTTCTTCCAGTTGTGCATGGGGTCGGGGTCGCCGTAGGGGACGACCATCTCGCTGACCGCCGCCCGGTGGAGGATGGTCCGGGTGGTCCCGTCGTCGTCCACCCAACCCACGTCGTGGAGGACCAGGCCCTCGAGCGGGGTCACGGACACCCGCAGCGTGAAGTGCTGCCAGGTGAGGAGGTTCCCCTCGAGGGTGAAGCTCACCCCGTCGGGCTGGGTGATCTCCAGGGCCCGCAGATCGGTACGCAGCGGTCCGTTGTGCTCGGGCAGGTAGCTGCCCCGTTCGGGGGCCAGCGGCACCAGACCGTGGTCCACCACCTCGAGGACCTCGCCGCGGGCGGCGTCCACCGTGGCCAGTACCCCTTCGACCGGCCGGGCGTAGCCGTTGTCCGACGGGTCCTGGCGCCAGTAGGACAGACAGCGGGTGATCCGCTGGCCCTCCTCGGCGGGGTTGTCGAAGCTCCCGGTGGGCCAGGGGTCGATCTGGACCTGCTCGAAGTCGGTGATGCCCCGACGCACCATGGCCGCCTGCCAGTCGGGGTGCTCCTTCAGGGCCAGTATGGACCGGTAGGCGTCGTCGTAGAGGAGGGCCGGCCGGACGTCGTCGCGTTCGGTCCAGCCCACCACGGCACCGTCGGACAGCCGGACCTCGATCTCGACCACGGAGGCCCCGGGGCCGGGGAGGGCCACGATGCGGATCGTGCGTTCGAGGGGCGTCCCGGCCCGGAAGTCGGCCATCTCGGCCCGGGTGGGCTCGGCCACCTCGACGGTGGCGAAGAGGGACCCCTCGGGCAGCCGGCCGTCGGCCCGGACGGCGGCCACCGACCGGGTGACCTCGTCGGCGGTGAGCGGGTCGTGGGGGTGGGGGGCCGGTGGGGTGGGTGGGGACTGCGTCGCCTGTGGGGCTGGGTCGGTCATCTCCGTGCTCCTCCTCGGGGAGCATCTCCCCGGCGTCGGGCGCAGGCTAGCGCCGCGGCGGACGGGGACGGCGTGCCGGCCGGCGGTACGTCCAGGGAAGGGTGCTGGTGGAGCACCGCGGTGGGCATCCGGTCGCGCCGGTCCGGCGGGCGTGGCCTGGTCGACCCCCGGGGTTGGACTATCTGTTCCCCGGAGGGGGCCCGCCCCTCTCGCCGGCCGGTCCCGGACCGGCGGACGGACCGGTGGTCCCGAGGGCGGCGACCACCCGGCGTCGGGTGACGGGGTCCTCGTCCCGGCTCATCGCGACGGTGCCGACGGAGCCGGTGACCGGTGGTCGGACACCGGGGACTTCGTCGCCGACACGACCGGGCGGACGTCAGTCGTCGATACTCTCCACCTTGCCCCGTCGGATGCCGGCGACCAGCGCGGCATGGTCCCGTTCGTTCTGGTCGGCGTAGCGGCGGGCGAAGCTCCGCATGGCCTTGGTGAAGACGTCGCCCTTGCCCATGTAGGCGTCGATGGCCACGGGGTCGCCGGAGCGGGCATGGGCCCGGGCCAGCGTGTTGCCGCAGGCGATGCCGAACTCGACCAGGACCGGGGCGATCAGGTTGGTGGTGGGTATGAGCTTCATGTCACGGAACTGGCGGACGTAGAAGTCGCGCCCGTCCAACGAGCCCCAGCCCACGAAGATGTCGGTGGCGCTCTGCACCATCCGTTTGCCGGCGATGACCCGGGCACCGTGATGGTCGTGCGCGCTGGCGTAGGTGAAGGACTCGTAGACGGACGGACCGGCCTGCTTGCACTGCAGGAAGAGCGGGTCACCGGTGGCACTCCCCTCGAGCAGCACGAGGTAGACCATCATGCCCACGCTGCCCACCCCGACCACCTGGCGGACGATGTCCACCGGGATGAAACGGTCGAACAGCTTGCGGCGGTCCTCTTGGAGGGTGAGGCGGTACTCCCCGAGCAGACCCTCGACGACGTCGCCCTGCTCGCGGTCGTCGAGGGTCACCCGCAGCGGGGGCTGCGGGGTGATGCGGGCCCGCCCGCGTCGTCCGGTCGTGAGCTTGGCGAACGCCCCGCGGCTGGTGCGCGTCGCCTTCCCTTTTTCGAACTGGACCTTCACCTGACCACGGTCGGCGTGCTCGAAATAGTCGATGAACTGGTCGAAGCGCGTGCCCTCGTACCAGATGTCGAGCAGGGGCGACGTGGCGTAGGTCCGCATCCGGCTGCGGTAGGCGTCGACCGCCGCGGTGACCGCGGCGTCCGACCGGCCGGGCTTCACGCCGTTCTCCCGGGCGGCCACCACCAAGCTCGCCGCCAGGCGGGCCACGTCCCACTCGAACGGACCGGGAAGGGTTTCGTCGAAGTCGCGCAGATCGAAGTTGAGATTGCGCTCCGGTGTGGCCCACAGCCCGAAGTTCAGGACGTGGGCGTCCCCGCAGAGCTGGACCTCGATGCGGCTGTGCGGCCGCGAGGCGAGGTCGGCCGCCATCACGGCGGCGGCGCCCCGGTAGAAGTTCCACGGCGAGCGCGCCATGCGCTGGTGCCGGAGCGGGGCCAGCTCGGGCAGGCGGATCTCGTTCTGGGCCAGGATCCTCTCGACGGGATCGTGTCCGCGGTTCCGCTCGTCCCAGACCCCCAGGTCACTCCGGGGCGCCAGCACCCGGGCCTGTCGTCCGATCTCGCGGCGCTCGGCGGCCGTCGCCGCCAGGTCGTGCCTGGCGGCCACGAGCGTGGGTGCGTTGCGGGTCGTGCTCACTGCCGTTCCTCCCCTGTCCGCCACCCATTGTGCACGGTAGGGGGTCCCCGGTGGCCACGCGGCCGGGGTGCCGTCGCCGGGTGGATGGGACGACGGGCGACGGGGGCGGCCCGCCCCGGCGCCCACCCTGGCGTCCCGTCACGGTGGACAGGCAGAGGAGCGGGCAGGGGAGCGGGCCATGACGTTCCGGGCCGAGGTCCATCCGCCGGAGCCCGTGCGGGCCCTCGAGGGTGCCAGGCGACCCGAGACCGGGGCCCGGCGGATCGGGGCGGCGATGGCCGAACTGCGGGGTCGGGGTCCGGCGGCTGACCGGGTACCGCCGGCCGGAGGGACCACCCGGGGCGGATCCGTCACGGCGGTCACCGGCCCTGTCCACCCCGGGTCCGCACCGGCGCCCGATCACCCGGTGGGGGTAATGTCACCCCTTGTGCCAGACGTCACCCGTGTCATCCGTGCCACCCGTTCCGTCCCGGACGCCTCGACGCCATCGTGAGCACCGTACGGATCGTGGTCGACCACGACAAGTGCATCGGGTCGGGCAACTGCGTGTACTGGGCGCCCGATTCCTTCGACCTCGACGACGAGGGGCAGTCGGTGGCGGCCGATCCTCCGGGTGACACCGTGGCGAAGCTGCGGGTGGCCGCCGACGGTTGCCCGACCCGGGCCATCGTGATCGAGATCGACGCCGATCCGGACGCCGCGTCGTCCGACGACCACCAGGGGGACTGACATGCCGATCGCACTGACCGGGGAGCACGAGGAGCTCCGGACCTCGGCGGCCAAGTGGCTGTCCGCCTACAGCGGCCCCGAGGTGGCCCGGGCCCTGCTCGACGCCGAGGTGGAGGAGCTCCAGCCCGTGTGGTCCGGCATGGCCGACCAGGGCTGGCCGGGGCTCCATCTCCCCGAGGCCCACGGCGGCCAGGGGTTCGGACTGTTCGAGACGGCGGTGGTGCTGGAGGAGACGGGGTGGGCGGTCACCCCCGGCCCCCTGCTGCCCACGGTCGCCGTGTCGGCGCTGGCCGCCCGGTACCTGTCCCCGGCCGGGGCGGCCGGGGTGCTCCCGGGGCTGGCCGACGGCACCACGCCGGCCGCCGTCTACCTGGGTGACGGGGCCCTGGAGGCCTCCGGCCCGGCGTCCGACGGCACGTGGACCCTGTCGGGGACCCTGCGCCCGGTGCTCGGGCTGGGCACGGCGGCGCTGGCGCTCGTCCCGGCCCGGGACCCCTCGGGCGACCGGTCGTGGTTCCTCGTCGACGTGGGCCCCGACGGCCCGGCCCGTTCCGAGGCGCTCCCCAGTCTGGACGCCACGCGGCGGGTGGGGGCGCTGGAGGTGCACGCCCTGGTGGTGCCGACCGACCGCCGGCTGACCGGGCTGGCCGACGGTCGGGTGCGTCAGGTGGTGTCGGCCCTGGCCGCCGCCGAGCACGCCGGGGGCGCGAGGTGGTGTCTGGAGACGGCCACCGAGTACGCCAAGGTGCGGGTCCAATTCGGGCGGCCCATCGGTCAGTTCCAGGCGGTCAAGCACCGTTGCGCCGACATGGCCGTGCTGGTGGAGCAGCTGGCCGCCGTGGCCTGGGACGCCGTCCAGGCGGTCGACGCCGCGCTGTCGGCCGACGCCGGTGGGACCGACGACGGGGACGGGGTGGACGACGGGGTGGATCTGGCCGTCCCCACGGCGGCCGTGCTGGCCCTGGACGGGTACGTGACCTGTGCCGAGTACTGCCTGCAACTGCTCGGGGGGATCGGCTTCACCTGGGAGCACGACCTGCACCTCCACCTGAAGCGGGCGCTCGCCGACCGCCAGCTCCTCGGAGGCAGTGACGCAGCCCGCCTGGAATTGGCCGACGCGGCCCGCCGGGGGGCCCGCCGGGCCCTGTCGGCCGATCTGCCCGAGGAGGCCGACCGCCTGCGGGAGGAGCTGGCCCCCCTGGTGGCCGAGCTGGCGTCCGCCGACGAGCCCGAGCGCCGTCGGCGCCTGGTCGAGTCCGGGCTGGTGTCCCCCCACTGGCCGGCCCCCTGGGGACGGGACGCCGGCGCCGTCGAGCAGGTGGTGATCGACGAGGAGCTGGCCGCGGCCGGCGTGGGCCGCCCGCACCTCGGCGTCGGGGCGTGGGTGCTGCCCGTGCTCATCTCGTGTGCCACGGCCGAGCAGCAGGACCGCTGGGTGCGGCCGACCCTGCTGGGCGAGCTGGCCTGGTGTCAGCTGTTCTCCGAGCCGGGGGCGGGCTCGGACCTGGCCAGCCTGACCACCCGGGCCGTGCGGGTGGACGGGGGGTGGGAGCTCACCGGGCAGAAGGTGTGGACGTCGATGGCCCACCTGGCCCAGTGGGGGATCTGCCTGGCCCGGACCGACCCGTCGGCGGCCAAGCACGACGGCATCACCTACTTCATCGTCGACATGTCCTCGCCCGGGCTGGACATCCGCCCGCTGCGCGAGCTGACCGGGGCCGCCCTGTTCAACGAGGTCTTCCTGGACTCGGTGTTCGTCCCCGACGACTGCGTCATCGGGGAGGTGGACGGCGGGTGGGGCATCGCCCGGATGACCCTGGCCAACGAACGGGTCTCCATCTCCTCAGGTTCGACCTTCGGCATCGGGGTGGAGTCGCTGGTGCGCCACGTGGTGAAGCAGGAGGGGACGGTGCCCGACGGCACCCTGCTCCGCCTGGGCACCCTCCTGGCCGAGGCCCAGTCGCTGCGTCTCATGACCCACCGGTCGGGGCTGCTGTCGCTGGCCGGGGCCGACCCCGGGCCGGCGGCCAGCCTGCGCAAGTTGCTCGGGGCCGAGCACGAGCAGCGCGTCCAGGAGGAGGGGCTGGTGCTGATGGGCCCCGAAGGCGCCGTGGCCGAGGGGCGGCCGGGACGGTGGTCGCAGGGCACCCTGGCCACCCGGTGCCTGACCATCGCCGGGGGGACCAGCGAGGTCCAGCGCAACGTCATCGGCGAGCGCATCCTGGGACTGCCCCGCGACCTCGAGCCGGGGGACTGACCGTGGCCTGGGACTTCTCGACCGATCCGGAGTTCCAGGCCCAGCTCGACTGGATGGACACCTTCGTGCGCCAGGAGGTCGAACCGCTCGACCTGCTGTGGGGCGACCGGACCTTCCACCCGCTGGACGACGCCCTGCGGGCCATCGTGGACCCGCTCAAGCAGCAGGTTCGGGACCGGGGACTGTGGGCCTGCCACCTCGGCCCCGAGCTCGGCGGCCAGGGGTACGGCCAGGTGAAGCTGGCCCTGATGAACGAGATCCTGGGCCGGTCGCTGTGGGCGTCGATCGTCTTCGGTACCCAGGCCCCCGACACCGGCAACGCCGAGATCATCGCCCACTACGGCACCGAGTCCCAGAAGCGCGACTACCTCCAGCCGCTGCTGGCCGGCGAGCTCTTCTCGGCGTACTCCATGACCGAGCCCCAGGGGGGCTCCGACCCCTCCCTCTTCGAGACCACGGCCACCCGGGACGGCGACGACTGGGTGATCGACGGGTGGAAGTTCTTCACCTCCAACGCCCGGACGGCGAGCTTCCTCATCGTCATGGCCCTCACCGACCGGACGGTCCCGGTCACCCGGGGCATGTCGATGTTCCTCGTCCCCACGGACACGCCCGGCGTGGAGATCGTGCGCAACATCGGGCTGATGGGGGAGCGGGTCCCGGGCAGCGGGATGCACGCCCTCATCCGGTACGACGGGGTCCGGGTACCGGCCGACAGCCTGCTGGGCGGGGAGGGCCAGGCCTTCGTCATCGCCCAGACCCGTCTGGGCGGCGGACGGGTCCACCACGCCATGCGCACGGTGGGCACGGCCACCAAAGCCCTGGACATGCTGTGCGAGCGGGCGGTCAGCCGGCGGACCCGCGACGGCGTGCTGGCCGACAAGCAGGGCGTCCAGGTCGACGTGGCCGACTCCTACATCGAGCTCACCCAGTTCCGGCTGTTCGTCCTCTACGTGGCCTGGTGCATCGACCAGGGCCACGATCCCCGGGCCGTCCGTCGGGACATCGCGGCCATCAAGGTGCTCACGCCCCAGGTGCTGCACAACGTGACCCGACGGGCCATCCAGGTCCACGGGGCCCTCGGCGTCTCCGATGAGCTTCCGCTGGGGGGGCTGTGGATGACCGCCCCCGTCATGGGCCTGGTGGACGGGCCGACCGAGGTGCACCGGACCACGGTGGCCCGTCAGGTGCTGCGGGGGTACACCCCGGTCACCGGACCGTGGCCCTCCCAGCACCTGCCCACCCGGGTGGCCGCGGCCCGGGAGAAGTTCGCCGCCCACCCCGGGGCCCTGGCCTCGGCCGCGGCCGGCTGGCCCGAGGCCGACCTGGCCGACCTCGAGCACGAGGTGGGGAACCAGTGAGCGATGCCCCCGCCGTCGCCGGCGACGGCGGAGGCAGGGCCGACGCCGGTGACGGTGACGGGTACGAGCCGTCCCTGGACCGGGAGCGGCTGGGCCGGTGGATGGACGCCCGGGGGCTGCCCGGCACCGGGGAGCCGGTCGAGGCCACGTTCATCACCGGTGGGGCGTCCAACGACCTCTTCGCCGTCACCCGGGGGGACCTGCGGTGCGCCCTGCGCCGTCCGCCCGACCCGGTGCCCGCCGGGCGGAACGAGACCATGCTGCGGGAGTACCGGCTGCTGGCCGCCCTGGCCGACACCGACGTGCCCCACCCCCGGGTGCTGGCCGGATGCGACGACCCCGACGTGGTGGGGGGCTGCTTCTACCTGATGGAGTTCGTCGACGGCTGGTCGCCCATCCAGGAGGGGACCACCTGGCCCGAACCGTTCGGCTCCGACCTCGGGGCCCGGCGGGGCCTGGCCTTCGAGCTGGTGGACGGGATCGCCCGGCTGTCCCGCGTGGACTGGGAGGCCCGGGGCCTCGAAGGGTTCGGCCGGCCCGACGGTTTCCACGAGCGCCAGGTCGACCGGTGGCTGGCCCACCTCGACGCCGTCCGGTTCCGCCCGCTGCCCGGCATCGACGAGGCGGCGGCCTGGCTGCGCACGTACCACCCCCGCTCCTACCGGCCGGGCATCATGCACGGTGACTACCAGTTCGCCAACGTCATGTACCGTCACGGGGCCCCGGCCCGTCTGGCCGCCATCGTGGACTGGGAGATGGCCACGGTGGGCGATCCGCTGCTCGACCTGGGCTGGGTGCTCAACGGTTGGCCCGACGACACCTCGGCGGCCGGGCCCAGCACCGTGAGCTACGTGGACTTCACCGGCATGCCGTCGAAGGACGAGCTCCTCGAGGCCTACGCCACGGCCAGCGGCCGGCCCGTCGACGAGATCGACTACTACGTCATCCTGGCCCGGTTCAAGCTGGCCATCGTGCTCGAGGCCGGGTACGCCCGGGTGGTGGCCGGCCAGGCCGACAATCCCAAGATGGCGAAATTCGGCGACGTGGTGCTGGACATGGCGGCCAAGGCGGCGCTGCTGGCCGCCACCACGTCCCTGCGATGAGCGGGGCCGACCGACCGTCCCCGCCGGGGGAGCGGTTCGACCTGACCGACCGGGTGGTCCTGGTCACCGGGGGGAGCCGGGGCCTGGGCCGGGCCATGACGCTGGGTTTCGCCGCCGCCGGGGCCGACGTGGTGGTGGCCAGCCGCAAGCTCGACGCCTGCCGGGAGGTGGCGGCCGAGGTGGAGGCCCGGGGGCGCCGGGCCCTGCCTGTGGCTGTCAACGTGTCGAGGTGGGACGAGCTGGACGGCCTGGTGGAGGCGGCCTACGACCGGTTCGGCCGGGTCGACGTGCTGGTCAACAACGCCGGCTCGTCCCTCCTCTACGGCGATCTGGCCGACGTCACCGAAGCGATGTGGGACAAGGTGGTCGGGCTCAACCTGCGGGGGCCGTTCCGGCTGACCGCCCTGGTCGCCCCCCGCATGGTGGCCGACGGGGGCGGGTCGGTGATCAACATCTCGTCCACCGGTTCCATCCGGCCGGCCCCGTACATGCTCCCCTACGACGCCGCCAAGGCCGGCCTGAACGCCCTCACCGAGGGCTTTGCCCACGCCTACGGCCCGACCGTGCGGGTCAACTGCATCATGGCCGGGCCGTTCCTCACCGACGTGTCCAGGGACTGGGACCTCGAGGCCTTCGAGGCCGGGGTGGCGGCACGCCACGCCCTCGGTCGGGCCGGTGCGCCCGACGAGGTCGTGGGGGCCGCGCTGTACTTCGCCTCCGACGCCTCGAGCTACACCACCGGGGCCGTGCTCCGGGTGGACGGCGGCATCCCCTGAGCCGGGGCCGACGGCCCGCCCCGCCGGCGGTGGCTCAGCCTCCGGTGGCCCCCACGGCCCGGACATCGTCGGGGGAGGCGGGGTCGTCCAGGGCGGCCAGCAGCCGGGTGGCCACCTCGTCGGGACCGAGCACCTGGTGGGCCAGGTAGCCCTCGTCGGCCCACCGGACGAAGTAGGACTCGGCGTCGGCCGGGTCCCACCGGTCGGCGAACGGCGTGGAGGTGGGGCCCACCACCACCCGGACCACCCGCAACCAGGGCTCCTCGGCCCGCAGGCCCAGGACCAATTCGTCCAGCGCGGCCTTGGACGCGGCGTAGGGGACGAGCCCGGGCCAGGGCCGTCCCACCGAGTGGGAGGTGAGCAGCACGGCGGTGGGGTCGGCGCCGGCCCGCAGATGGTCGGTCGCCGCGGCCACGACCAGCCCGGCGCCCACCACGTTGGTGGCCAGCACGTCATGCCAGGCGGTCGCACCGGTGTCGGCCAGCGGGGCCAGGGGGGACGAGCCGGCGGCGTAGACCACGGTGTCGAGCCCGCCCAGGGCCCGGACGGCCCCGGCCACCAGGTCGTGCACCCGGTCGGCGTCGGTGGCGTCGACCGCCAGACCGGTGGCCGTGGGGCCGGCCTCCGCGGCCACGGCCTCGACCAGGGCGGCCCGCC
>Ga0302154_10001728_pt1 | contig 17390 bp, 14 predicted proteins | sample I_Bog_N2_3_FD_193507 | JGI IMG/M metagenome (GOLD analysis project Ga0302154, IMG submission 193507) | Peat permafrost microbial communities from Stordalen Mire near Abisko, Sweden - I_Bog_N2_3 | ecosystem: Environmental > Terrestrial > Soil > Wetlands > Peat | place: Sweden: Abisko, Stordalen... | reverse complement strand
CCCATCAAAAAAAGCCAATCAAAAAAATAGCAGGGCGCGATTGGCATCACCACAATCGCGCCCTGCCACGCCGGTCAATGGGGCAGGGGGGGATAACCGGCGTTTTCAATGACACTCGGAGCCCGCATTTCGTTCCAGCATCCCGGTGATTATTTATAAGGACACGGTTAAGTGATCCTGATCCTCCGAACCCGCGCTCGTTTGCCTGCGTTGCTTAGCCAGTTCCTCAGGAATGAGCGGGACCATGTCAGAGCTTACAGCTTGTATCTTCGGTGCCATCGCCGTGACGCTGAGCTTCGGCGCAGCTCAGTTTGCCCTGGGGGGCGATCTCTCAGCTGATTCGCAATCGACCTTCGCCACTCAATCAGCTGCGGTCAATCGCGCGACCAAGACCGATCGGGCATCGGGCGTGCCGCTCGGTGGCGGGCGGATGCAAACCATCTCGCTGCAGCTGAGCGGTGTGCGCAATGCTTCGGTCCTGGTGCGCATTCCCGTTGCTGATGGTGACAGCCCGCCAGCCCTGACGCCGGGGTCCGGCCATGCGATACTTGCTTGCGAGCCGGTCGCCAGCGTGCTGAGCGAGGCCGCCAAACAGTTGCCGCCGGGTCGCTGCGTCACCTGAGCGCATCTGCGCGAATTGCTGATCCACAGGCAGGGCGCAATTTCGGTTCTTCGTGGCTGCCGCGAACAATCGCGGTGGTGCTTGCCATGGCAGGTACTCGCGAAGACGTGAATGGATAATAACTTGACAATTTGCGTGACAAAACTTGCAGCGGAACTGCGTCGCTGCGAGCGCGTTGTCGTTGCATCAGGCATCCTCGAGATGCCCAATCACCGGGGCAAGCAACCATGTCAGCAATATTTCCAGGCCATCGATTATCCTGGCGCGCTACCGGAGCGCTCCTGTTCGGTGCGGCGATGGTATGGTCGCCGGTCGCCTCTGCCGGCGAAGCGGGCTCGCAGCCACTCGGTTATGCGTCGGCGCCATCGCAGGCCTTTCCGTCAGATCAAATCATGTCCGCCGATCCGGCGCTTTCGGATGACGGCGAGTCGAGTGTGCTGCCTGAGCGGCTGCGCCGCGCCAACGTTGCCATCGATAGCAACGAAGCGCCCGGCACCATTATCATCGATACCGGCAATACCGCGCTCTATTACGTGATTGGCCATGGCCGCGCCATCCGTTACGGCGTGGGCGTCGGCCGCGAGGGTTTTACGTGGTCCGGCACCCAGACCATCACCCGCAAGGCGGAATGGCCGGATTGGTTCCCGCCGGCTGAGATGATTGCGCGCCAGCCCTATCTGCCGCGGTTCATGGCCGGTGGTCCCGGCAATCCGCTGGGCGCGCGCGCCATGTATCTGGGCAATAGCGAATACCGCATCCACGGCACCAACGATCCCACCACGATCGGCAAGTTTGTCTCCTCAGGCTGCATCCGGCTGACCAACGAAGACGTCGCCGACCTGTTCAGCCGCGTCGATATCGGCACCAAGGTAGTCGTGCTGTCCAAAACGGCGCCGCATCTCGAAGCGCGGGCAGCGCCCGCAACAGGCGAGGTCGCGGAGCCGCGCCCGGTTGTCAGAGCTTCCTTCAATGGCCATCAGGCCAAGAACCTGTCGACCGGCTCGCTCTACTGAAAATTGCAAACGTGTGACGGGAGGCGATCATGGTGCGGCGATCAGCCCGGCGGGCGGTAACGGGAACGATGGTGGCGGGTTGCCTGCTGCTGGCTCCCGCGGCATATGCCGAGGATTTCCTTTCCGCCCTGTTCGGGGGTTTTGGCGGTGGCCGGCCGCAGGCACCCACCGTCCCGTTATCCTATGCCAACCCGTTCCCGGATGAAGGCCGACAGATAGAAGCTGCGCCACCCGCGGTGCCTCGCCCGCGCGCAAGCTTTGGCGGCGGCCGTCAGGCGTTCTGCGTGCGCAGTTGCGACGGCCGCTATTTCCCCGTGGCCGGGTCGGACCAGGCCAGCCGCGCCGCGTCGTGCAACGACTTCTGCCCCGCAGCCGACACCGAAATCGCTTACGGCAGTGATATCGATCACGCGGTGACCACGAGCGGCAAGCCCTATTCGAAACTGCCGAATGCGTTTCGCTACCGCAACGAGATCGTCGCGGGGTGCTCCTGCAATGGCAAGGATCAGTTCGGTCTGGCGCCGGTCGGCATCGAAGAAGACCCGACCCTGCGCAAGGGCGACTTGGTCGCCAGCGCCAACGGCCTTATGGCCGCCGGCCGCGGCGCGGACAGGCGGGGCGCATCATTGAACTTCTCGCCAGTCGCGAAATCGGCGCTGGCACGCGATCGTGTCCCGGTGGTCGCGTCTGAGTAGCGTCCGCTGTCGGCATCGAGCCCAGTTTTTAGGTCCGGGCGGCGGCGTTACGACGCGGCGCGAATATTGCCGAGGAATTGATGGATCTGATCACCTAGCAACTGGCTCTGTGTCTCCAGGGTGTCGGACGCCTGCTTGACATCATCGGCCGCCGCGGCGGCGGCATCGGCGTCGTTTTTGACGCCCGTGATATTTGCAGCGACGTTCCTTGTGCCCTGCGCGGCGTGCCGGGTGCTGCGGCTGATCTCTTCGGTGGCGACGCCCTGCTCTCGCACCGCGGCTGCGATCTTGGCGGCGACCTCGTTCACCTCGGTGATGATGCCGCCAATGCCCTTGATGGCGTCGACCGCCTCGCCCGCCACCCGCTGAATGCCGGCGATCTGCTCGGAAATATCGTCGGTGGCCTTGGCGGTCTGGCTCGCCAGCGACTTGACCTCGGAGGCGACCACGGCAAATCCGCGGCCGGCGTCGCCGGCCCGCGCCGCCTCGATCGTCGCATTGAGGGCAAGCAGATTGGTCTGCGCAGCGATGCTGTTGATGAGGTCGACGACTTCGCCGATACGGCCGGCGGTTTGCGCCAGGACCTGCACGGCGCCGTCGGTGTCCCGCGCCTGGTTGACCGCATGGCTGGCGATATCCGCGGCATGGCCGGCCTGCCGACTGATATCGTTGATCGAGGCGCTCAATTGCTGCGAAGCCGCCGCCACCGTCTCGACGCTGTGCGAGGCCTCGCCGGAAGCCTGCTGGGCACCTTCGACGCGCGTGTTGGTCTGATCCGAAATCGCCGATAGGCTGCAGGATGTGGTGCGCATTTGGCTGGAGGCCTGGCCGAGTGCCTGCAGGGTCTGGCGTACCCCGCTCTCGAATTCGATGATTTGGGCCTCAATCGCCTTTTGACGCCTGGCAGCGCCGATATTGCGCGCCTGTTCCTGCGCTTCGATCCGCAATTTGTCCGCGGCCTGCCGCTTGAAAATTTCCAGCGCGCCGGCCAGCGCGCCGATTTCGTCTTGGCGCCGCGCATAGCCGGTATCGACGGCCAGATCGCCGGACGCAACCTGCAGCATGGCGTCGCGGAGCGTATGAAGCGGGGTGATGACGCGGCGGCGGATCGCTGACATCACGGCACAGCTCAGGACGATTACCGCAACCAGCAGCGTAAGCTGAATTAGCAGTGAGCGCAGCGCCAGGCTGTGCTGGGCCGAGGTGTGTTCCCGGGCGGCTTCGAGCGCGCGTTCGGCGACAACGACCGCGGAGGCCATACGGCCGACGGTGAAGGGGCTCCATTGGTTAGCCGTCATTTCCGGCTTTTCGCCGCTCAGCAAGACGTTGAGCAGCCGGTCTCGAAGCGCCAGATATTGCGGGTCGAAATAGGCTGACTTGGCCGCTGCCATCGCTTCGGCGAGGCTGGCTGGCAGCGGCGCTCCCGCCGCGGCGGCTTCCAGCGCCGTCCACATCGCTTCGATTCCACCGACCAACTTGCTGTAAGTGTGCTTGATGTCAGGCGGCAGTCGGCCGGCCCCAAGTCCATTGGCCACGAGCACCGACGCCTCACCAGCGGTGTTGCGAAGCAACCACGCCACCTGCTTGATCGTCAGCAGTTGATCAATCACTGGATCGCTGTGGTTGACAGCTGCCGCCAGATGATTGGAAAGCTTGTCGAGGACGTCGAGCAGCGCTGCCGTATTTTCCATATATTCTCCGGCGAGTCCCGGACGGCGCGAAGTCATTGGTTTGCTCATGGCATCCCAAGACTCAAATTGTAGCCTGGACAAAGTCTCGGTCAGCCGGGCCAGTTCGGGAACCAGCGTCGTCTGATCGGCGAACTCGACGGTGATGAGAATTTCGACCGCGGATCGCAGCGCCGGCAATTCGGCATCGCGAATAGCGCGGAGATATCGCTCGATCTCCGGATCAAGCTTGGCATCGCCGATCAGGGTCCGGTTCGTGCTGGCGCGATCGGAACGTAGATTGTGCATCGCCCTGAACACGTGGGACGAGGCTTCGGCAATCATGTCAACGCGATTTGTCAGCTGCAGCCGTTGCCAGGAATCCCAGGCGCGCAGCGAAAATATCACGATCACGGCGCAGGCTGTTGTCAGCACAACAGACTTCAGCAGCGCGGAGATGGTCAGTCGAGCGAGCATGCGCAATCCCCCGGGTTAACCAAATTATCCTCGAAAGCGTAAATACTTAACCGTTGGTAATGGCGGTAGAAATACGGATGTCTGCGCCGCCTTGTTGCGGCGTGTTAGGCCGCGCGAATATTGCCGAGAAATTGATTGATCTGGTGGCCGAGCTGCTGGCTCTGTGTCTCCAGGGTGTCGGATGCGTGCTTGACGTCATCCGCCGCCGTGGCGGCGGCATCGGCGTCGCTTTTGACGCCAGTGATATTTTCAGCGACGCTCCTCGTGCCCTTCGCGGCATGCCGGGTGCTGCGGCTGATCTCTTCGGTGGCGGCCCCCTGCTCTCGCACCGCGGCGGCGATCGTGGCGGCGACCTCGTTGACCTCGGTGATGATGCCGCCAATGCCCTTGATGGCATCGATCGCTTCCCCCGCCACCCGCTGAATGCCGGCGATCTGCTCGGAAATTTCGCTGGTGGCCTTGGCGGTCTGGCTCGCCAGCGACTTGACCTCGGAGGCGACCACGGCAAATCCGCGGCCGGCGTCGCCGGCCCGCGCCGCCTCGATTGTTGCATTGAGGGCGAGCAGGTTTGTCTGCGCCGCGATGCTGTTGATCAAATCGACGACCTCGCCGATCCGGTCGGCGGTTTTCGAAAGGCCCTGCACGGTGCCGTCGGTATCGCGCGCCTGATTGACGGCGCGACTGGCGATGCCTGCGGCATGGGTGGCCCGCCGGCTGATATCGTTGATCGAGGCGCTCAATTGCTGAGAGGCTGCCGCCACCGTCTCGACGTTGTGCGAGGCCTCGCCGGAAGCCTGCTGCGCACCTTCCACGCGTGCGTTGGTCTGACGCGAAACCGCGGATAGGCTGCAGGATGTGGTTCGCATTTGGCTGGAGGCGTGGCCGAGTTCGTGGAGGGTCTGGCGCACCCTGTTCTCGAATTCGACGATTTGAGCCTCAATCGCCTGTTGACGCTTGGCAGCGCCGACATTCCGCTCATGCTCTTGCGCCTCGATCCGCAATTTGTCCGCGGCCTGCCGCTTGAATGTTTCCAGAGCACCAGCCAGCGCGCCAATCTCGTCTTGGCGCTCAGCGTATCCGGTATTGACGCTGAGATCGCCGCGCGCAACTTGCAGCATCGCATCGCGAATGCTGTGCAACGGGCGGATCACGCGGCGTCCGACCGCCATCGTCGCGGCGCATGTTGCCGCGATCGCCAGGGCTAGCAGTGCCAGTTGAAACAGGAGCGCCCGCAGAGCAAGGGAATGCTGCATCGAGGCGTGCTGCCTGGCCGCATCGAGCGCGCGCTCGGCGACTACCACGGCGGAACTCATGCGCTGGACCGAGAACGGTGACCACTGGCTCGCCGCCATGTCAGGCTTTTCACCGCTGAGCGTCGCGTTCAGCAGGCGATCCCGCAATCCGGTATACTCGCGGTCAAAATACGCCGCTTTCGCCGTTGCCATGGCGTCAGTGAGGGCGGTTGGCAGTCCGTTCCCCGCCGTTGCAAGCTCAAGCGCGGTCCATGCCGTCTCGATGCCGCCGACAAGCCCGGCATAGGTTTGACGAGATTCGGGTGCAAGCTTGCCAGAGCCAAGGCCGTTCGAGACGATCAGCGAGGCATCGCCAGCGGTGTTGCGCAGCAGCCAGGCCATCTGCTTGATGGTCAGCAATTGATCGATCACGGCATCGCTGTGCTTGACGTCGGCGACCAGCCGGCCGGAAATTTTGTCCGTCACGCCGAGCAGTTCGGCGGTATTTGCCATGTAATCCTTCGCAAGCGACGCGCGGCGCGATGCCTTCGGCTTCTGCATCGCATCCCACAATTCCGGTTGAAGCGTGGCCTGAGCCTCGATCAGCCGCGCGAATTCGGGAAACAGCGTCGCGTGATCGGTAAACTCGAACGAGCGCAGCACCTCGGCTCCCGCTCGTATCGATCGCATGAGTGTATCGCTGCCACCGCGGAGATAGGTCCCGGTTTCAGGCGTCACCACGGCATCGCCGAGCAGCGTGATGTTGGTCAGCGATCGATTGGAGCGCAACGTATGCATGGCCTTAAACAGGTCAGCCGAGGCTTCAGCAATCACCACGACGTGGCCCGCAACCTGCCAGCGCTGCCAGCAATCCCAGGCCTGCAGCGAAAATACCAGGGTCAACACGGCGGCGGTTGTCAGGACAACGGACTTCAACAGCGCGGATACGGTTAGCCGGTTCAGCATGCGGCTCTCCTTGAGGAGGCCCAAATAACACATGAATTGTAAATGCTTACCTGCTCAGGGACGTAGTTATACGGGCCTCGCAGTGCAGCTTTGTTAGGCAGTTCCGCGTCGGGAACCGGACGGGGACAGGAACGTTGAAACAGTGAACATGCATGGATCGACGGATCGGGGAAATTGCAAATGCTGATGGGCGCGCTGGTCACTTTTCTGGTCGTGATTCTGATTCTCTATCTGATCAATCTGCTGCCGCTGGATGCCCGCGCCAAGCAGATCGTGCGCGTGGTCGTGATCATTCTCGGCGTGATTTCATTGTTGAAATACATCGCGGTGTTCTGAGATTTTGACCTCGGTTCGCTCGCGGGGAGAAAGTCCGCCTCACCTGCGTCTCTCCGCAAGCGGGGCAAGGCGAACGCAAGAAGGGAATTGCGTTCGCCAAACTGCTAAGACTGGTTAGGAGTTCGCGGGCCCCAAGCCGGCGGTTGCAGAGCGTGCGGCTCCGCCGGCCGCGGTCGGCCCCTCAGAAGTGATAATTCACGCCGACGCTGGTCTGGTGGATGGTGTCCTTCAGGTTCAAATTGTTCACCTTTATGGGATCGTTGCTGCTGGTCAGCAGCGCGCCCTGGCTGCCGAAATCGTAGTATCTGTAGTCGACCACCGCCGACCAGTGCGGCGCGAAGGCATAGTCCAGGCCGATGCCGGCGGTCCAGCCGGTCCGAATGGTGGCGGCGCTGGGATCGACCCCCACTCCCCTGGGCGAGATGAAGGCATCGTCCTGTTTTTCGTGGGTCCAGGCCGCGCCGCCGCTGGCGAACAGCAGCCACTGGCTGGCGAAACGATAGCCAAGCCGCGCCGTCGCCGACGTCAGCAAGTCGTTCGTGACGGTGGTGCGTGCCGGCACGATCAGGCCTATGGCCGGGAAGGTCACCGAGGTGTTTCGGGTGTTGGTGAGGCCGCTCCAGGCGGCGCGGCCTTCGAGACCTACGATCCAGCCCGCTGCAAATGAATAGTCGCAGCCGGCTTGGCCGCCGATCATCGGCGCGGCCGAACCGAAGTCGCTAGAACTTCCTCTACGATCCTGGCTGACCTCCGCGCCGGCATGGCCGCCGACATAGCAGTCGAACGGCCTCGGAGCGACTGAGCTCACCGGCGCCTTGGAAAATACCGGCAAAAAGCCTGAGCCCTGCCACGATCAAAACACAGTCGCCTCGCGCTTCCCGCTGCCTCAGGCGCTACAGATGCAGCACAACTTGCTGGCGCGTTGAGACGGAGAATGAGTTTCTCGCCATATTTCGAGAGCTCAACCTCATAAAGGCTGGGGTCCTTGCTGACCAGGGCGATGACCTTCTCGCACAACCGGTCACCCTGCGGCTTTGGCCTCTCTTCGTCGTGCCGTCAGAATGTATTCCGTGTAGCCATTGGGTTGTTCGCGGCCCTTGAAGATCAGGTCGCAGGCGGCCTTGAAGGCCACGCCGTCGAAGCCGGGGGCCATCGGCCGGTACAACGGATCGCCCTTGTTCTGGCCGTCCACCACCACCGCCATCCGCTTCAGCGACTCCATCACCTGGGCTTCGGTGATGACGCCCTGATGCAGCCAGTTGGCGAGGTGCTGGCTCGAGATCCGCAAGGTGGCGCGGTCCTCCATCAGGCCGACATCGTGGATGTCGGGCACCTTGGAGCAGCCGACGCCCTGGTCGATCCAGCGCACGACATAGCCGAGAATGCCCTGGCAATTATTGTCGATCTCCTGCTTGACGTCATCAGGCGCCCAGTTCGACTGCGTGACCGGAATGGTGAGAATGTCGGACAATTTGGCGCGCGGGCCGGCCTTGGCCAGTTCCTGCTGGCGGGCCTGGACGTTGACCTGGTGATAGTGCAGCGCGTGCAGGGTGGCGGCGGTCGGCGACGGCACCCAGGCGGTGGTGGCGCCGGCCTGCGGATGGCCGATCTTCTGCGTCAGCATGTCCGCCATCTTGTCGGGCGCGGCCCACATGCCCTTGCCGATCTGGGCGTGGCCTGGCAGGCCACAGGTCAGTCCGATGTCGACATTCCAGTCTTCATAGGCCTTGATCCAGGGCTGCGCCTTCATGTCATTCTTGCGGATCATCGGACCGGCTTCCATCGAGGTATGGATCTCATCCCCGGTGCGGTCCAGGAAACCGGTGTTGATGAAGACGATGCGCCGCAGCGCCTGCTGGATGCAGGCCTTGAGATTGACCGTGGTGCGCCGTTCCTCGTCCATGATGCCGACCTTGAGGGTGTTTTCCGGCAACCCCAGCATCTGCTCGACCCGCGCGAACAGCTCGCAGGTCAGAGCCACCTCGTCGGGGCCATGCATCTTCGGTTTGACGATGTAGACCGAACCGGTGCGGCTGTTGCGCGTCTTCGACCGGCCGCGGAGGTCGTGGATCGCGAGCAAGCCGGCGACGGCGGCGTCGAGCAGGCCTTCGGGAATTTCGCCGCCGGCTGCGTCCAGCACCGCATCGGTGAACATGTGATGGCCGACATTGCGCATCAAGAGCAGGCTGCGGCCATGCAGCGTCAGCTCCTTGCCGTCCCCGGTCTGGTACACCCGGTCGGCGTTGAGCGCGCGCGTCAAGGTCTTACCGCCCTTGTCGAAATCGGCCGACAGCGTGCCGTTCATCAGGCCGAGCGTGTTGCGATAGACCAGGACCTTGTCCTCGGCGTCGACGGTGGCGACGCTGTCCTCCATGTCGAGGATGGTGGAGACCGCCGATTCCAGGATCATGTCGGCGACGCCGGCCGGATCGTCCTTGCCGATCAGATGGGAGCGGTCGATCCGAACCTCGATATGCAGGCCGTTATTGACCAATAGCACCGCGCTCGGCGCCGCCGGATCGCCCTGGAAGCCGGCGAATTGCGCGTTCGATTTCAGTGCCGTGGCGTTGCCGCTCTTCAATTTGACCGCGAGCCGGCCGGCGATGATGCTGTACGCGGTCACATCGGTGTGGCTGCCGGTGGCCAGCGGCACCGCGGCATCGAGCAAGGCCTTGGCCTTGGCGATCACCTTGTCGCCCCTGGCCTTGTTGTAGCCCCGGCCGCCCTCGCTCGGATCATGCGGGATCGCGTCGGTGCCGTAGAGCGCGTCATACAGGCTGCCCCAGCGCGCATTGGCCGCGTTCAGCGCGTAGCGGGCGTTGGTCAAAGGCACCACCAGCTGCGGGCCGCAGATCTGGCCGATTTCCTCGTCGACCGGGGCGGTCTCGACCAGTTCGGTCGGCGGCTCCGGCAACAGATAGCCGATCTGCTTCAGGAAGGCGGTGTAGGCGTCGATGTCGATCGGCTGGCCCTTGTTGGCGCGGTGCCAGTCGTCGATCTTGGCCTGCAGTGTGTCGCGGAAGGCCAGCAACTCTAGGTTGCGCGGCGCCAGGTCGCGGACGATGCCGGCGAGCCCGGCCCAGAACGCGTCGGGCGAAATCCCGGTATTCGGGGCGGCTTCCTTGGCAATGAAATCGAACAGGACGGGAGCAATCTGCAAGCCGTGGGCGTCGATGCGGTTCATCAGGTTCTTTCTCAAGGAAAAGGTGCTCGAAAGCGGCGTTCCGGTGCGCCGGAAGCAGCAAAAAGCGCGCCAGAAGGGGCCGCGCTCGTGGCCCTTTTAACGCCAAATCCGGGGCGCTGAGAAGGGGCCGGAAATGGCAATTTCGGGTGGCGCGCCGCGCACCAACGGCCCTGTCGGCAGAGGCCATGGAAGCTGCCTGGGTTGCAACTCTACAAGCTCGTATAGAAATCTTCACAATTATGCTTTACGTAATGCGTAAAAGTCTGTTAGATAACAGCCATGATCGTCAGCTACCGGGACAAGAGGACCGAGCGTTTTGCCGATGGACGCGTCGTTCGGGAGTTCTCCGGATTTGCTAGGCAAGCTGAAATTCGACTGGACCGGTTGGACGCTGCGACGAGCTTGAAAGACCTTGCCGCGCTTCCCGGTAACAGGTTGGAACGGCTCAAAGGAGACCGGCAAGGGCAATACAGCATTCGCGTCAATGACCAGTGGCGGATTTGCTTCGATTGGCCAGAAGGCTCGCCCGGTCCGGTCAATGTCGAGATTGTCGATTACCATTAGGAGAAACGCATGGCACGGACGCCCATTCACCCCGGTGAGCAACTCGCCGAAGAGCTCAGGAAACTCGGTATCTCGGCCGCGGAAGTCTCGCGCCAGATCGGCGTTCCGGTGAACCGGATCACCGCTATCATCAACGGCCAGCGCGGCGTGACGGCGGACACCGCGTTGCGGCTTGGCCATTGGTTCGGTACCAGCCCGGAGTTCTGGCTCAATCTGCAGACGCTCTACGAACTGCGCCTCGCGCGCGAGGAGGTTGGCGACAGTGTCAGGAAGCTGCCTACGCTGGCGGATTACCGCACGCACGCCAACCGGATTTGAAATCTATCTCAGGTGGACCTCGTGAACCCTGCTTCGCTCGCCGAGCAGATCAAATGGACCTCGCCGATCTTTCCGATCTGAAGCTGCCGGGTTGCAGCCTCGCCGGCAGCCGGCTCCGCGAAGCCGATCTAAGCAATACCGATTTGACGGACGCTGACCTGACCGACTGCGATCTTTTTCAAACCGTTCTTGACGGCGCAAAACTGACCGGCGCGCAGCTCCATGGGGCCGAGGTAAGCGGATTGAATCTGACGCGGGTGGCTGATTTTGCAGGGATGAAGATCAGCGACGAGCAGATGTTCCGCCTGCTGGACGCGATGGGTGTCGTGGTGCGTGTACGAAACAGCTAGATCCGCGCCGGTGCGAGGTTTGCGTCAATGCCGGCTGCGCAGGGTAAACCATCAAAGACGTGGATGGCCAGGACAGGCCCGGCCATGACGACAGCATAAGCTTCCGAAAGGGCTGTGCGAGCGCTTCCAGCAATACTTCAAATATTGGCCGCCAGATCGGCCAGTTCCTCGAACAGCACGCCGGTCCGCGACAGCATCCGCTCGATCTCCTCGGTGGCGTCCGCGACGGAGCGGCTCGAGGTGTCGATCGTCAATTCGCAGTCGAGCGGCGGCTGGTAGTCGTTGCCGATTCCGGTGAAGGCTGAGATGGCGCCGGCGCGCGCCTTGGCGTAGTGGCCCTTGGGATCGCGGCTCTCGCAGATGGCGGCCGGGGTCGCTACATAAACCTCGCGAAACACGCTGTCGGCGATGCGGCGCGCCGCGGCGCGGTCTGTCAGCGAAGGCGAGACGGCGGCGACGATGGCAATATGGCCGTTGCGCGCCAGATGGGTGGCGACTTCGGCGAGCCTGCGGATGTTCTCGCTGCGATCGGCGGCGGAGAAGCCGAGATCGGCATTGAGCCCGGCACGCAGCGTGTCGCCGTCGAGCAGGATCGGCGAGCCGCCATGGCTGAACAAGCGGCGTTCCAGCGCCAGCGCCAGCGTCGACTTCCCGGAACCCGGCAATCCGGTCAGCCAGACCACCGCGCCGCCATGGCGATAGCGCGCCGAGCGCTCGTCGGGACGAAGCGCGGATTCGACCGGAACAATGTCGACGGGGATGGCGCGCTGCCCGGCATCGACCGACAGCACCAGGCCGCCGCCGGCGATCCGGCCATTGACCTCGATCACCAGCCGTCCGGTGCGCGGATTGTCGGAATAAGGATCGGCGGCGATCGACTGCGCCAGTGACAGGTCGATTTCGCCGACATGGTTGCGGGCGATCGACTGCGATTCCACGCTCGACAATTCGCCGGGATCGACCGCCTTCTCGATTGCGACCACGGTGGCGCGGGTTTCCCTGGTGCCGATCCGAAGCAGCAGAGCGGCGCCTGTGGTCAGCGGCTGGTCATGCAACCAGAAGATCCGCGCGTGAATCCTCCTTGTATCGCGCGGGCTGGCGCTGACATGGGCGATGACGTCGCCGCGTTCGATGAATAATTCGCGGTCGAGCGTGATGCCGACCGAGCGGCCCGCAGCTTGCACGCCCTTGACCGGCGTCTCCGGCCAGCCCTCGACGGTCTTGATTTTGGCGATCTTGCCGGCGGGCATGATGACGATCTCGTCGCCGGCTTTGAGGTTGCCGGATTCGATGCGGCCGGCGACAATGCGGCGGTCGTCAAATTTATAGATCGCCTGCACCGGCAGCCGCAGCGCCAGCGCCTGCAGCGGTCGTGCTGGTTCCAGGGCGTCGAGCGCCTGCACCACGGTCGGGCCGCTGTACCAGCCGATCCGCGTTGTGCGTTCGGCGACCCCGTCGCCGTCGCGCGCCGAAATCGGGATCACCGCGGCGGGCGTGACCCCGAGCGCCCTGAGATGCCCCGAGATTTCCTCGGTGATGACCTGGAAGCGCGCGGCGCTGAAGTCGACTCGATCCATCTTGTTGACGACAATGACAACCTGCCGGATGCCGAGCAGATGCAGCAGATAGCCATGGCGCCTGGTCTGGTCCCGCACGCCTTCCAGCGCATCGATGATCAAGACCGCGCCATCCGCCTGCGCCGCGCCGGTGATCATGTTGCGCAGGAATTCGGCGTGGCCGGGGGCATCGATCAGCACGACGTCGCGCGAGTGCGTCCGGAAGCTGATCTGGGTGGTGTCGATGGTGATGCCCTGGTCGCGTTCGGTCTGCAGCGCGTCGAGCAGGAACGACCATTCGAACGGCATCCCGCGGCGGGCGCTGACCGCCCTGAGCATGTCGAGCTTGCCCTCGGGCAGGCTGCCGGTCTCGTGCAGCAGCCGCCCGACCAGGGTCGACTTGCCGTGATCGACATGGCCGACAATGACAATGCGAACCTGCGGCCGCGTGGTGCCATTGGGCATCGCCGCGCCGCCGGTCGGGACAATCATGTTCATTGAATGATCCACTTCAATCAAGCTTCAGAGATAGCCGGCGACCCGCAGCCGCTCGAAGGCGTCTTCGGTTTCATGATCAAGCGCCCGTCCGGCGCGCTCCGGCACCCTGGTGCCGTCCAGCTCGATCAGGATTTCGTCAATGCTGGCGGCGGTCGAGGCGACCGGGTGGGTGATATCGGCGTCGCCGAGCGAGCGATAACGCTTGCCGTCCTTGGCCAGGTAAAGCGGGATGATCGGGATGTTTTCCCGTTTGGTGTAGGCCCAGATGTCGGCCTCGGTCCAATGCAGGATCGGGTGAATGCGCAGATGCGCGCCCGGCGGCGGCGAGGCGTTGAACTGATCCCAGAATTCCGGCGGCTGGTCGCGAACGTCCCAGCCGCCCTCGGTGCCGCGCGGCGAGAACACCCGCTCCTTGGCCCGCGTCGCCTCTTCATCCCTGCGGATGCCGGCGATCAGGCCGTCAAAGCCATATTTGGCCAGCGCCAGCTTCAATCCCTCGGTTTTCCGCGCCGCGGAACGAGCGGCCGGGGGCAGCGTCGGATCAATCGTCTCCAGCGGTGGGCACAGCTCGATGCGAAGATCGAGTTCCCAGGCCTTACCATAGTGATCTCGGAACGCATACATCTCAGGAAATTTCTTGCCGGTATCGACATGCATTGCCGGGAACGGCACCCGCCCGAAGAAAGCCTTGCGCGCCAGCCAGATCATGACATTGGAATCCTTGCCCAGCGACCACAGCAGCGCCAGCTTCTTCAGCCGCGCGAAGGCTTCCCGCAGGATGTAGATGCTCTGGGCCTCGAGCGCGTCGAGATGATCCATCAACGCGCCCTCGCGCGCCTCGATCGCCGCCGCCGACCCGGAATCCGCCGGGATGGTCGAGCGCAATTGATCTACGGTCTGGTCTTTATCGAGAATAAGCATCTCTGCCCCTTGGCCTGAAGAGCCGGAAATTCTATAGTTGCACTGCGATAGAGAAGAAATAATTTTCTCTTTGCGGCTGTGTAAATACACATATATAGAAAATAATTCCAGTCAACCCTGGAAGTTGGGGTTAGCGAGTGTCGCATGCGATTTCTGCCGGTGTTTCTCGATCTGCAAACCGGTCCGGTGCTGCTCATTGGCGCCGGCGATCTGGCGCGCGCGAAGTTACGTTTGCTGACGGCGTCGGGTGCGCGGATACGCTGGTATTCGACCGACGGTGACCATGATCTTGGCGGCCTGGCGGCCAGCGACGCGGCGCGGATCGAGCGCGCCGACGGCGATCCGCTGACGGCCGATCTCAGCGGTGTGGTGGCGGTGCTGTGCGCCGGCGCCGGCGCCATCGGGCCTTCGATGTCGGCGCGCGCCAAGTCGGTTGGCCTGCCGGTCAACGTGATGGATGATCTCGAACATTCGACCTTCATCTTTCCGGCCATTGTCGACCGCGGCGATGTGGTGGTAGCGATCGGCACCGGTGGGGCCTCGCCGGTGGTGGCGCGGCGGGTGCGCGAGGCCATCGAAATGGCCCTGCCGGCGCGGATCGGCGATCTCGCCTCCTTCATTGGCCGCTGGCGCAAAAGCATCAATAGCCGCATCGTCGAGTTTCCGTTGCGGCGCCGCTTCTGGGAGCGCGTGGTCGATGGCGCGATCGGAGCGCTGGTGCTGGCCGGGCGCGGCGAGGAGGCCGAAACGGCCCTGACGAATATTTCCGATCCCGCGGCGTTTGCCGGCGCGCCACAGTCGGGCGTCGTGGCAGGCCGGGTGACCCTGGTCGGCGCCGGTCCGGGCGATCCGGATCTTTTGACCATCAAGGCGCTGCGCGCGCTGCAGGACGCCGACATCGTATTCTATGACGAACTGGTCGCGCCGGAAATCCTCGACCGTGCCCGCCGCGATGCGTCGCGCGTTGCGGTCGGACGACGGGTGGGCCAGCCCGGCATGGGTCAGGAGGCCATCAACCAGCTTCTGATAGAGGCGGCGCGGTCGGGGCAGCGCGCGGTACGGCTGAAGGGCGGCGATCCCTTCGTGTTCGGCCGCGGCGGTGAGGAGATCGAAGCCTTGCGGCAGGCCGGCGTTGCCTATTCTGTCGTGCCGGGCATCACAGCGGGTATCGGCGCCGCCGCGCAATTCGAAGTGCCGCTCAGCTTCCGCCATGAAGCACTGCGCATCACCTTCCTGACCGCGCACAAGGCGAGCGACGCGGCGACCGTCGACTGGTCGGCATTGACCGATACGAAGATGACGGTGGTGGTTTATATGGGAATGTCGGCTGCGCCCGCGGTGCTGTCAGGACTGCTGGCCGCCGGGCGGTCGCCGCGGACGCCGGTCGGCGTGTTCGCGCGAGTGACGCGGCCTGACGCCCGGGCCGCGGTCGGGACGCTCGACCAACTGCCGGCGCTGGTCGAAAACGTGGACGGCGGTCCGGCCATCCTCATCATCGGCGATGTGGTCGCGCACTCCGCGCCCTGGCGCCAATCGCAGCTTGCTCAACTCGTCTCCTATTTACAGGTCGCCGCTGAATGACATCTCCGCTGCAGCAGAAGATCAAGATCACCGGTCCCTCCATGGTCACCGCCAACCGCACCTCTGATGGCGTCGTGATCTATCGCACCAAGGCCAAGGGCTGGTCGACCGAGCTGAACGATGCCGCGATCGTCCGTGTCGCCGACGAGGCCCGCGCGCTTTTGGCCGACGCGGTGGCCGACGATGTCGGCGCGGTCGGCGCCTATATCGCTCCGGTCGAGCTCAACGAGCAGGGCGCGATCAAGCCCGGCAATCTGCGTGAGCAGATCCGGTCCCGCGGCGTCACGATTGATCTTCCGGTTCCGGCATAAGGCGTTACGGCGATGTATGCATATGATGAAATCGACCGAACGCTCATCCATGAACGGGTCGCCGAATTCCGCGACCAGGTCAAGCGGCGGCTGGCCGGCGAGCTCACCGAGGACGAGTTCAAGTCGTTGCGACTGATGAACGGCGTCTATCTGCAATTGCACGCCTATATGTTCCGCGTCGCGATCCCCTATGGCACGCTGTCATCGGCGCAGCTGCGCAGGCTCGCCCATGTCGCGCGGCGCTATGACCGCGGCTATGGCCACTTCACCACGCGGCAGAATATCCAGTTCAACTGGATCAAGCTTGCCGAACTGCCGGATGCACTGGCCGATCTCGCCGACGTCGGCATCCATGCCATGCAGACCTCAGGCAATTGCACCCGTAACATCACCGCCGATCAATGGGCCGGCGTCGCGCCGGGCGAGATCGAGGATCCCCGGATATGGGCAGAACTGTTGCGCCAATATTCGACATTGCATCCCGAATTTTCCTTCCTGCCGCGCAAGTTCAAATTCGCCATTACCGCCTCCGAGCATGATCGGGCCGCGATCAAGGTCCACGATATCGGCCTGCGGCTGCACAAGAACGCCGCCGGCGAAACCGGTTTCGAGGTGCTGGTCGGCGGCGGCCTCGGCCGCACCCCCTTCATCGGCAAGACGATCAAACCGTTCGTGCCGGGCCGCGACATTCTGAGCTATGTCGAGGCCATCCTGCGCGTCTACAACCAGTATGGCCGTCGTGACAACATCTACAAGGCACGCATCAAGATCCTGGTGCATGAGCTTGGCATTGAGAAATTCGCCGCCGCCGTCGAGGAGGAATGGCTTGGCATGGCTGACAGCGCGCTGACGCTGGAGGACGCCGATATCGAGGATATCCGGTCGCGCTTCTTCTATCCGGCTTACGAAAAACTGCCGCAGATGCCGGACGAGTTGATCAAGGCGGCGCATGACCCGAAATTCGAGGCGTGGCGCAGGAACTCGGTCACGCCGCACAAGGTCACGGGTTATGCGATCGTGACGCTGTCGCTGAAGCCCGTGGGCGGACCACCCGGCGACGCCACCGCCGATCAGATGGATGCGATCGCCGATCTGGCCG
>Ga0302154_10001727_pt1 | contig 17413 bp, 9 predicted proteins | sample I_Bog_N2_3_FD_193507 | JGI IMG/M metagenome (GOLD analysis project Ga0302154, IMG submission 193507) | Peat permafrost microbial communities from Stordalen Mire near Abisko, Sweden - I_Bog_N2_3 | ecosystem: Environmental > Terrestrial > Soil > Wetlands > Peat | place: Sweden: Abisko, Stordalen... | reverse complement strand
GGACGACTACGACGCTGCCGGCGGCGCGGCCGGATTCATGGCTCCGGCAGCGATTCGCGCCGATCAGCTGGTAATCGACGGCGTCCGGCTGACATACCAGAAGTTCCCGGAGAACCCGACGGATTAGGCTTCCTGCCGAGCCCTTTCGAGGCGGATGTATCCTCTGGCGATATCCGGCAACCCTCCTCGCCGCTTTCCTTCAAACTACTCATAAATAAAGACTTAGGTTTAGACCTTCGAAACAAAATCCTAAAACGACGACCGGTGATCGCGCACCGCTATGGGCAGGGCTTCGCTGTGCCGGGAACGGATGAGTTTTGCAAAGCGTTGGCGACCACGCCGATGATGTCGTTGCCATTCTGGTACAGCGACGGCAGCGTTGAGTTGACGACCACCACGACCGGGACGTTGCATTTCAGGACGCCCGCGTAGGTCCAGACGTTAGTGGGGCCGCTGAACAGGTGGCCGTTCTTGCAGACGTTCGGATTGGGGCAGTCGGCGCGGACGGAGCAGTCCCAGCCCAGGCAGTCAGCGAACATCTGCTTCTTCTCGGCGGTGGTGAGCAGCGTGTTGCCGGTGGCCAGGTCGTTGATGACGCGAAAGATCTGGTCTCCGCTGAGCACCCAGCCGCCCGCGCCGCACTGCAGGGACCAGTCGTCCCAGTTGGTCCCGGCCGTGTTTCCGGCAGGATATGGGTAGGAGAGGATGCCGTTGGGCCCGGAGGGAGGCGTGCACGAACTGGTGGGCACACCGACCGGCTGGAAGACATTCGCGTTCATGTAGCTGATGTAAAGGGTCGAACTCTGCTGGGCGCGCTGGGGCCCGTCAGGATAGTTGGTGAGGGACTGATGCAACAGGGCCGGCATGATCTCACGCAGGAGCGCGAAGTTGCAGTTGCCATAGTCCGGCTTGCCGATGTTGGCGGACGAAACGCCGCCGGCCACGAGCGCCTCCAGCGTGGAATAGGTGATGCCGTTGCCGCAGGCGTTGTTCGGCAACTGGCCGAAGCCCGTGCTGTGGGTGAGCAAATCCTTGAAGGTCAGCTGGCTGATGTTGGGTCCTTGCACCCAGTCCCGATACAGGTAAGGGGCGATCTTGGTGTCGATAGTCAGGCCGTCCTTGGTGAGCAACTGCAGGATGGCGGTAGCGGTCATGGTCTTGCTGACGCTGGCGATATCGGTCACCAGGTCGGGCGCCATGGGCAGACTGGGCGCATCGGTGGAGGTGCGGGCGAGCCCCCCGAAGCCGGGAGGCATGGACCCGACCTCGCAGGAGTACCCCACGGTGTGGTTGGCGAGCGTGCCGCAGATGTTGGCGGAGAGCTTGGCCTCCGAGATGCATCCCTGGGAGTCGCACGCGGTGACATCCGGCGGAGAGTTGCCGATCATGGTGGTGACGTAGCACTCATTTGATCCGTTGTTACAACCTTGATAGCTGGAGGAGGTCACAACCCTGGCCCCGCCGTTCTGCGCCTTATCGAGTACGCCATGGGCGTCCAGGCCGTAGTACCACCACCACGCAGGGCAGGCGCCGGAGCACGATTCCATGGCGGCATTGAAGTTTCCGTTGCCGGCGGGGGTAAGGTCGAGCAGGCGGGCCTTGTTGGTGGAGAGATCGGCGCCCACGGTCTGCGGGCTGATGTTGTAGTACCACCACCAGGCCTTGGCATCCGCGCCGGTGTTGGCGATCATGATGCAGGCATAGACCGTCTGCCCGTTCGATGTGTAGGACTGGAGCGCGGTGAGGCGGGCGTTGTTGGTCTTGGCCAGAGCGGTGATGTCTGTCGTCGATTTTCCGTAGTAGTACCACCAGGCCTTGTTGTCGGCACCGGTGTTGGCGATCATAGCCACAGCAAAGCGGATGTTGCCGCCCCCGGTATCGTAGGCCTTCAGGGAGACCAGCCGGGCCTTGTTGGCGGAGAGATGGCTTGCGAGGGTTGCGGCGTCAATGCCGACGTACCACCACCAGGCCTTGGCATAGGTGCCAGTGTTCTGAACGTAACTCACCGTGAACGAGGTGGCAGCCGCATTGTCGATGGCGATGTCCTCAATGCGGGCGTTCTTCGCGGTGATGGTGTTGTTGACATCGTTGAAGCTCTGCCCGGTGTAGGTCCACCAGGCCGTCGGTGTGGTGCTTTCGTTGTCCTCCTCCGCGCGCGCCGGGGAGGAACCCACCAGCAGGAGAAGGCCCAGACACAGCAGGACCAAGCGGGCATAGCGCGAGCGCACATCATAGAACCGGCGAGCAGCGGGGCGCTGCAGAAGACGTGGGAATAGAAGCTCCATCTGACGTTTCTCCTCTTGAGCTGATGGGCTCATGCAAGTTATGTAAGGGAGCCGGAAGCGTTTGAGAATTCTAGACCAGAAAGTAAGAGACCGCTAGTGTTTTCGGAAGTGGAGTTGGAGTTCGAGGTCGGGGCGGGTCATGAGGAGTTCGCCGTCCTGGAGGTCGAGGCGCTGGGCGCGGAAGTCGGCCTTGCCGATGCCGTTGGGGTCGAAGCGGACGGTGAGGTGATGGCCGCCGGTGCCGGTGAGCGGGATGGGCTTGTCGATGACCGGGACGACCGGGATCTGGAGGATAATCGCGCGGGGCATTCGGTTGTTGGGCAGAGGGACGTGGCCGTCGGCGGCGACGTCGGCGACTGCGGGCGGGTTTTTGTCGCTGGGTGGGGCGTCGCTGTAGAGCAGATAGACGGTCTGCACCATGCCCTCCATAACCGCGCCGTTGCTGATGGTGATCCAGAGGCCGCCGCGGGGGTCGGGCCGGTCGCCGAGCACGGTGAAGTGCGGCGGCACGACGGCGGGGACGGTGGTGAGGAAGACGGCGCCGTCGTGGATCTCCCAGGTGCCGGAGGCGGATTCGTCCAGCGCGCCGTAGGCCAGCTCATAGCGGAAGTGGCCGCTGGCCAGCAGGGCGAGCTCCGCGGCGACCTCCATCTGGCCGCCGTCGTAGTCGCCGGCGAGCGAGGCGCGGGTGGGAGCAGCGGCGGGCGGCGGCGCGGGCGGGGTTGATTGCGCTGCCGCAGCGAGCGGCAGCGCAAGGACGAGGGCGAGGGTGATGCCGCGCATGGAGTGGTTGCCTCTCAGGCGTCGACGGCTTCCGCGTCAGGAACGCCACGCTCAGCAGGCGCGTAGTTGCCGGCGGCGTAGCTGTCCCAGAAGTAGCTGGTCGGGACGCCCTTCTTGAAGTCCGCAATCATAGCAGGCGATGGCGAGGCGGGCATGTTGGGGAGCTGGAAGTGGTCGTCGTCGGGGAACTTCTTCCAGTCGCCTCCGTAGGCCAGCCCCTGGGCCTTGAGCGCGGCGACCATGGCCTGGAACGGCGGTGAGCTTACTTGCCAGTTCAGTTCGCCGCTGTCGCCGGAGAGATAGGGGACGATGTCCACGGCGAGGCCATAGTTGTGATTGGAGTATCCGGCTCTGGCGTTGGTGACGACCTTGCCGGCAGCGGTGCGTCCCTGGGCGTAGAGCTCGTTCTGCTGCTCGGTGGTGCGGAGACCCTGATAGACGCACATGAAGATGTTCTTCTTCGTGAGGGTCTCCTGCGCGGCACGTATCCGGTCTGCGAGGGTGGGGTGAATGTGGGCGAGAGCAACTTCACTGCGGGGGTCCATGAAACTATCTCCTTGAATGAATGGTTTGGAGGAAAGCTACAGGACCAGGGAGGAGGAAAAGTCAGCGAAGTGAATCATGCACGCGATGCATCTGCGCGGCGAACTGGGGTGCGTTGTAGGCCGAAGGGTTGCTGACCAGCTTGAAGAGTCCGTCGATGGCGGAGCGCGTGGCGGGGTTGGCGGCGCCGGCCTTGGCGTCGGCGATGTAGAGGGAGTCGACGGTCATGGTGGCCTGCTCGGCGGTGCGTTCACCGTCCAGAGAGATGGCCTCGCCGTCGGAGGAGATGGCACGGAGCAGGCGCTCGGTGCGGGGGCGGTCGTAGCCGGTGCGCTCGATCTCGGCGGACATGCGTCCGGCGAGCTCGGCGGCGTGGTTCGCTGCTGCTTCCACCGCCGCGCGGTCGGGGCTCATCGCGGTGACCAGCGCGCTGACGCGGGCTGTAGCTGCAGCCAGCTCGTCGTTCAGACTGGGATCGACCTCAGCGGCGAAGTGACGGAAGAGCGCGTAGCGCGCGAGATTGTAGGGCGGGTCGCCGGCGCGGTGGCCGGGGAAGCCGGTCTTCTGCCGCCAGCTCTGCGGGCCGGTGAGGGCGTGGTGGCAGGTGATGCAGTCCATCTCGCTGAACTCGGGCCACGGGCCGGAGTGGGCGTGGCGGGCGAGCCGCAGCAGGCTCTGCTGCAACTGCACCGACTGGCCGATGGCCCAGGCGCGGGTGCCGAAGAGCGGGTCGGTATTGGGCTGATCGTCGGCGGTTTTTTCGATCCAATGCGGCGGCTCGACGGCGGAGAAGGAGTCCAGCTCAAAGGTCAGGTCGGGATGGCCCGCGGCGATGAGCTCGTGATCCACGGACATACCAGGAGCGCCGAGGTGGCAGGTGAGGCATTTTTTGGTGCGCAGCGCCATGTTCTTGTTGTCATAAAGGCCGAGCGCGACCATCTTCTGGTGGACGGAGTTGGCCTGGATGTGCGGGCCGAGCCACTGCGAGGCCGGGCCGTGACAGCTCTCGCAACTGACGCCGTCGTTCAGGTCGAAGTCGCGGGCGCGCAGGGCAGGTTCCACGCTGAGGGCGTGGCAGACCAGGCAGCGCGGGGCCTTTTCCGCGGGACCGAGTTTGAGCGTGGCAGCGATCTGTTTGCCCAGCGGCCCGGTGAGTGAGCTGTAGGCCTGCGCGTGCTTGTCGGAGGTGACCCAGGTGCTGTACTCGTTCTGCAGGACGCGGGTGACGCTGCGCGGCTGGATGCCGCCGTGGCAGGCGACCGCCGAACACGAGCCCGCGCCGACATACTTGGCGCCCATGGGGGAGTCGTGCGCGGGGATGTCGGCGTGCATCTCTCCGGAAAGCGCCGAGCGGAGCATAACGCGCAGGGGGCCGTCGGTGTGCGACTGGGCTGCGGCCAAAGCAGACGGGAGCGTGGCCGCGAGCGCGGCGAGCGCCAGCGTGCTGCGTCTCGCATGGCCTAGTCTGTGGAGCAACACGCGTACCCCGCCTTCGGACGTTGAGTCGTGATATTGGCTGCTGTTATATTCCGCCGCGGCGACGATTGCAAACCAAATTTGCAGACCAGGGGCGCGGCGTTCCATGTAAAGTGTTGCCAGAGATTCCCAACCATACGTGAGCGTGACCGGATTTATGGACGCCCAACTGCTGACGACCATCGCCAACCCCCGCGCCGAGCCTACAGGCGTGTTTGAGGACCTGCGCCATGTCCAGGACAAGCATGGCTACGTCCCGGCGCGGGAGATTGAGCTGATCGCCGAGCGGCGCGGCGTGCACGTGCGCGATGTGCATACCGTGGCCAGCTTCTATCCGCACTTCCGGCTGAAGGCCCCAGTGCCGGTGGACGTGCGGGTGTGCGACGACATGACCTGCCACCTGCACAAGGCGCACCAACTGAAGGCGTCGCTGGAGGCGAAGTACGCCCACCTGCCGAACGTGGTGCGGGTGCGGGACATCAGCTGCGTAGGCCGCTGCGACCATGCGCCGGTGCTGACGCTGAACGACCGCTACTACGAGAAGGTCTCGCTGGGCGACGCGATGCAGTTAATTGACCGCGAGATCGCCGTCCGCGACGCCGAGCACGGCGCCCATCTGCCGCACAGCGCGCCGCCGCGCAGTCCCGAGGAGCGCGGCGTGAAGATTCAGTGCAACCCCTACCCCAACAGAGAAGACCGTTACGGGATCATCCGCGAGTTGTTGACCAAGAAGAATGTCGACGAGACGCTGCTGAAGCTGAAGGAAGGCGAGCTGCGCGGAATGGGGGGCGCGGGATTCCCGACCTTCACCAAGTGGGAGGGCTGCAAGAAGAGCCGCGGCGAGCGCAAGTTCGTGGTGTGCAACGCCGACGAGAGCGAGCCCGGCACCATCAAGGACCGGTTCATCCTGCAGTACCTGCCGCACATGGTGATTGAGGGCATGATGGTCTGCGCGGCCATCGTCGGAGCTCAGTATGGCTACCTCTATATACGGCATGAGTACGAGCTGCAGGCCGACATCCTGCGCGAGGAGCTGGCCCATGCGCGTTCGCTGGGGCTGCTGGGCAAGAACCTGATGGGCAGCGGGCAGGACTTCGATATGGAGGTCTTCGTCTCGCCGGGCGGGTACATCTGCGGCGAGGAGACGGCGCTGATGGAGGCTATCGAGGGGCACCGCTCAGAGCCGCGCAACAAGCCGCCGCGGACGATCAACTCCGGTCTGTGGAAGTCGCCCACGGCGCTGAACAACGTGGAGACCTTTACCCACGCGATCACTATCCTGGGCAGGGGCGGCGACTGGTACAAGGGCTTCGGGCAGGGCTGCGCGGGAATCAAGTTCGTGGGCGTAACCGGGCACGTGGTGAACCCGGCGATCTTCGAGGTGCCCATGGGCATCAGCTATCGCGAGCTGATCTATGAGTACGCGGGTGGGCCGCCGCCGGGGCGCGAGGTGATCGGCTTTGCGCCGTCGGGGCCGTCGTCGGGATACCTGCCGGCGAGTATGCTCGGTCTGCCCCTGGACTGGGACAAGGTGAAGGCGGCGGGGTCGATGCTGGGCTCGGGCGCGGTGGTGGTGTGCGCGGACAACGCCTGCATGCTGGATATGGCGCTGACCTCGGTGCGCTTCTACCGGAACGAGTCCTGCGGCAAGTGCACGCCTTGTAGGATCGGGACGCAGAAGCTCGTGGACCTGCTGGAGAACTGGACGCGCGGCGTGGTCGGTCCCGGCGATCAGGCGATGCTGAAGGACCTGTCGCAGGTGCTGCGGCAGACCAGCATCTGCGGGCTGGGACAGATTGCGCCGGCGCCGATTCAGTCCGTGATGAAGCACTTTCCTGACGTGATGAAGGAGCATTTGGAAGACCGCTTCTGCCGGGCGGGAATTTGCTTTGGGGGTGAGGCGTCATGAGCGAGCCCGGCACTCACGACGAGCTGATGACGCTGACCGTCGACGGCGTCGAGGTGACGGTGCCGCACGGGACCACGGTCTTTGACGCGGCTCGGATCGCGGGTGTCTATATCCCCACGCTGTGCCACCAGCAGAACCAAGCACCGGTGGCGGTGTGCCGCATCTGCGTGGTGGATGTGGGCGAGCGCGCGCTGCAGGCCGCGTGCATCTTCAAGGCCGAGCCGGGCATGGTGGTCAAGACCGACACCGAACCGATCCAGCAGTCGCGCAAGACGCTGTATGAGCTGATGCTGAGCGACCATCCGACGCCGTGCCTGCGCCAGCAGCAGTCAGGCGACTGCGAGCTGGAGATGCAGGCTGCGAACGCCGGTGTGACCAGCACGCGTTTTGCGAAGCGTGCCGTGCCGGTACTGGCTGAAGACGATTCGTCGCCAGCGATCCATGTGGACTTTTCGGCGTGCATCCTGTGCGACCGCTGCATCCGCGGCTGCGCGGAGATTCGACACAACTATGTGATCGCGCGGCAGGGCAAGGGCTACTTTACGACCATCGCGTTTGACGCCAACCAGCCCATGGGGAACTCCACCTGCGTGAGCTGCGGCGAGTGCATGGTGAGCTGCCCTACTGGCGCGCTGACCAACAAACGCGTGCTCGGCGAAGGGCGGCTGTATCCCGAGGACACACCGAATGTGTACTCGGTGGAGACCGAAGAGCTGCTGGCGCTGCCCATGTTCAAGGGAGTTTCGGGCACGTTTCTGGAATTGAACACGGGCTCGGTGGTAAAGCGCGTGATCAAGGCCGGCGAGATCGTGGTGCGCGAAGGCGACAACGGCTCAACCGCGTTCTACATCCTGGAGGGAGAAGCGGATGTGTTCATCGGCAGCCCGCGCGAGCATGTGGCCACGCAGCAAGAGCGACCGGGGCTGTTCACCAAGATGCGCAGCATCCTCGCGCCGAAGTCGCGGCAGCCGCGCGAGGAGGAGCGCCAGACGCCCTCGCACATACGCATCGACGCGCCCGTGGACCTGCCGTATGAGAACCCCATCGCGCAACTGCGCGCCGGCGACCTGTTCGGCGAGATGACCTGCATGAGCTTCTATCCGCGCTCGGCTACGGTGCGCGCCAAGACCGACTGCGTGATGCTGGAGATGCTCCGCAACGTGCTGGATGTGATGCAGAAGAACAAGACCTTCCGCGCGCAACTGGACGCCAACTACCGCGGCCGTGCGTTGGGAACGCACCTGCGCAGCGTGCCCATCTTCTCCACCATCAGCGAAGACTTTGTGGACCTGCTGCGCGAGCGCGTGGAACTGCTGCGTTTTGAACCGGGCGCGGTGATCTGCGAAGAAGGCGCGCCGGCGGACGCGTTCTATCTGGTGCGCATCGGGTTTGTAAAGGTCTCGCAACAGATGGACGGCGAGGATCTGGTGCTGGCCTACCTGCCGCGCGGCGGGTACTTCGGCGAGATGGGACTGCTGCAAGGCGGCGTGCGCACCGCGACCTGTGTCGCACTGGACCACGTGGAGGTGGTGCGGATTCTTGCGCCGGACTTCCACGAGATGCTGGACCGCTTTCCCGAGGTGCGCGCGCATATCATCCACACGGCGGAGCAGCGCGAGCGCGAGAATCAGTTGCACCATCGCCGCAGGAATGTGCAGACCGACAATACGCCGCTGCACCAGTTCCTGGAACAGGGGCTGATGGACGCTCAAAGCCTGCTGGTGCTCGATTTGGAAAAGTGCACGCGCTGCGACCAGTGCGTGAAGGCTTGCGCCGACGCTCACGACGGCGTTACGCGGCTGTTGCGCGATGGCGTGCGGTTTGAGAACTACCTCGTCGCGACCAGTTGCCGGCAGTGCCGGGATCCACGCTGCATGATCGGCTGCCCGGTGGGCTCGATCCGGCGGCGGAACTCGCTGGAGGTAATCATTGAGGACTGGTGCGTGGGCTGCGGCTTGTGCGCGTCCAACTGCCCCTATGGCAACATCACGGTGCATGAGTTCGACCACGACGGCAATGCCAGCGCGCTGCAGAGCGTGCAACTCGATAAGGACTCCAGCAACAGCGGCAAGGTGCGCAAGGCGACAAGCTGCGATCTGTGCCACGATCTCGCCGAGCCGAGCTGTGTATACGCCTGCCCGCACGACGCCGCGCACCGCGTGAAGCCCAACGAGTTCTTCGCCCAGGTGCTGGGAGTGGATCTGGATCAGGAGGCTGCCTTCGTCGGCAAGAATCGGTGAAGTAGGGAGTAGGAAGTAGGGAGTAGAAAAGCAAGGCTCATGCGTATCGACAGCACACATAAGCCGTGGATGATTGTCACACTCGCCGCCATCGCGGTGGGCGTGCTGGTGTATGTGCCTTATGCAATCCATACGCCGGAGCCGGGCGGAGGCACGCCGATCGGGTTGATGTTCGGCAGCATTGCGCTGGGGTTGATGTTGTTTGCCGCGCTGCTGAGCGTGCGCAAGCGCTTCCCTATCTGGCGCATCGGACGGACGAAGATATGGATGCGCGCGCACCTCTGGCTGGGGTTTCTGGCGCTGCCGATGGTGCTGTTCCACTCCGCGTTCCACGCGCGAGGGGTGCTGACGGCCGTTCTCATGTGGCTGACGATCATCGTGGTGGTGAGCGGCATCGCCGGCGCGTGGCTGCAACATACGTTGCCGACGAAGATCTATCGCGAGGTGCCGTTCGAGACCATCTACGACCAGATTCCGGTGATCCGCAGGCAACTCGCCGCAGAGGCAGCGGACCGCGCTTTCGACGTAACGCAACGACTCGCGCCGGCGACCGGGCCGGGAGCGACCGTGGTGGACACGCTGCTGGGAATTCCGACCATGGAAGCGGAGACCGCGGAGTTCGACAAGTTCTTTGCGGATGTAGTGAAGCCGTATCTCGCCGAGGAGGGCACGCGCAGGAACGAACTCGGCAGCCGCGAGGCGGCGCATGAGCACTTCGACAACTTTCGCCGCGAGTTTCCCGAGGCGGCGTGGGAGCCGATCTCTGCGATCGAAGAGATCTGCGAAGAGAAGCGCCAGCTCGACCACCAGGCGCGGCTGCACCGGTTGTTGCACGGCTGGCTGCTGGTACACCTGCCATTTTCCGCGGCGCTGATTTTGCTGGCCATCATTCACGCGATTGGAGCGCTGCGCTACTAGGTATGTCCATCCGCGAACGCACTACCAAACTCGTGGCTCGGCGGCACGACTTGAACTACTTCAAGCGGATGTCGCCGCTGCGTGCGTGGCAGTGGTGGCTGGCAGCGGCAGCGCTGATCGTTGCGTTCGTGTGGTTCAGCGGCAGCGAGTTTCTGCACGGTGCGCAGGCGCTCTCGGCGGGGCCGATGTCGAACTCGCACGCGGTCTTCGGGGCGCGCTGCGAGCTGTGCCACGTTCCAGTCGTGAGCGCGACGGGATGGACGCCCAGTTTTGGGATGCGGAAGCGCGTGCCTGACTCGGCGTGCCTGCAGTGCCACGCTGCTCCCGCGCATCATCCGATGGAGACGACCGAGAACCCCACCTGCGGCTCGTGCCACACAGAGCACATCGGCTCGATGCATCTTGCGGCAGTGGCCGACAGCAACTGCACGCAGTGCCATGCGCAACTGCAGTCGCGCTCGGGCGTGCCGCGCATAGCGGCGAGTATTCATTCCTTCGCGGGCGATCATCCAGAGCTTCAGCCGCTGCGCGAGGCCTCCGACGCCGACCGTCGCGCGGCGACGGCGCTGGTCTTCAATCATGCAGAACACATGAAGGCCGGGCTGAAGGGTCCGGACGGGCCGGTAACGCTGGAGTGCGCGACCTGCCACACGGCCACCCTGAATACCGACGGTCGGCGCGGCAGCGGCTTTGCGCCAGTGACGTTTGAGCGCAGTTGCCGCAGTTGTCACACGCTGCAGTTCGACGCGCACATCCAGGCGGAAGCACCGCACGGCAAGGTGGAGGACGATGCGGCGTTCGTAACGAAGAGCATTGCGGACTTCGCTGCGACGCATCCGGAGGTGGTGAGCGCAGAGATTCGCAACTGGCCACCGGAGGCGATGCTGCCGGCCAAGGCGCCGATGCCGCCCCCGCACTCGACGCAGGAGTGGATCGCGAATCGCATCGCCCGCGCCGACATCATCCTGTGGCGGGAGAGGTGCGGGTTGTGCCACAAGGCCGCGGACGGTGGCGTAGCGTTCGATGCCGAGACGATGGCGCTGCCGGTCTTCGCGCCGGTGAAACAGCCGCAGCAGTGGTTGACCTCCGCAGTGTTCAGCCATACGGCACACCAGGCGCTGGCCTGCGCGGAGTGCCATACGCAGGCGCTGACCAGCGCCAGCGAGCATGACGTGATGATGCCTGCGATTGCGACGTGCAGGAAATGCCACGACGGTAGGTCGAGCCCGCAGGGGCCTGCGGTCACTGCCGGACACGCGGAGAGTGGGTGCTTCCTGTGCCACATCTATCACGGGCCCGAGCAGGCGGGATTGACAACGAAGGGGTTGAGTTTTGCTCAGATGCTTCGGCAGTAGTGGCGAAAAGCGCTCACGCAAAGTGCGTGGAGTTTCACGCGGAGGGCGCGAGGTGATGGCGGCAGATGTTTGGCTGTCAGCTTCCAGTTTCCAGTTTTCCAGTTTGCCAGTTGCCAGTTATTGCGGTGGTGAGGGGGGCGCGTCGGTGACGGTGTAGAGTTCGCCGGAGCGGAGGTACATGCGCTGCATCTCGGTGGCGTTGAGCGGGCGAGCGCCGCGGCGGCCGAAGACGGAGAGCTGGTTGCCGCTCTCGTCGACCGCGCGGTCACGGTCCACGCCTTTAGAGATGGCGAGCGCCGGCGCGGAGGTCTTCCATGTGGCGATGAGTTGCGGCACGGGCAGCGGGCTGAAGCCGTAAAACTCGTGCGTGGACTTGGGCGAAAAGAGCTGGAGGATGCGCATGCCGTTCTTGCCGTCGGCGACGAAGGCGAACTGGCTTGAGCTGACCATGCCGATCTTCAGGTCGTTGACATCGTTGAGCGCGCCACCGGCGTTGAATATCTGGTCGAGCTTCGGCTGCGCGGGGGTTTCGACGTCGACGATGGCGATGCCGTTCGCGCCGTCTGAGACGTAGGCGTAGGTGCGGGCGACGTAGATGTTCCGGGCATCGGCGAGCGGCAGCGTGGCTCCCAGGCGGCGCGGAGAGTTGAGGTGCGTAAGGTCAAAGACCTTCAGGCCTTCGTGGTCGGTGATGAAAGCGTAGCGGAACTGCACGGCGACGCCGGTGGGCGCGACGAGTTCGGGGGCGTCGATTTCGGCGGTGATCTTCGGGTGCAGTGGATCGGCGAGGTCCACGACCTCAAGCCCGCGGTCGCAGAGGATGTACGCGTAGGTTCCGGCGATGGTGATGCGGCGCGCGCCGTCGAGCTTGCCTTCGGGGTTGAACGTGACCGCGCGCTTGAGGAAGTTGTTACGCGGGTTACCGTCGAGCAACGTGCCGACGCCCGTTTTGGGATCGCCGACAACGATGAGGCCCTCGTATTTGTCCGTCACGTAGAGGAAGGCGTAGAGCGGCGCGATGGATTGCTCTTCGTTCTCCTTGATCTGCGTACGCAGCGGGTCAAGCGCCAGCGTGGAGGGCGAGGCGACCGCGGTGGCGAACTTGGTCTTGAGGTAGAAGCGCTGGCCGAGTGGTGAGACAGGCGCAGTGATGACGCGCTGCGAGACGTCCTTGACGTCCACGTTGGCGACGTCAAAGATGCGGAAGCCGCCGCCGCCCATGGCGGCATAGAGATACTCACCGCGCAGTTGGACGTCCTGCACGTCACTGCCACCGTGCGTGTAGGCGGTCTTAAGCTCGCGGCCCTTCTCGACGAAGCGCGCATAGTCACCGGGATAGGCGAGGTGCTGGAGATCGCTGCCCATCACCGCGGGCGGCTCCGTGCTCTCTGCGATGGGGACGGCGGCGAAGCCCTCGCGGCCATCGGCGACGTAGATGTACTTGCCCATGAAGTTGAGGAAGTTCGTGCCCTGGATGAGCAGTTGCGCCATCCATGCGTTGTTGTCGCCGGACTTGGAGACGTGGCAGTCGGTGCAGCCCTTGGTCTCAGTTGCGCGGACGGTGTGCGGGACGTAGGTGCTGAAGGCTTCGCCGCTGAAGCCCGGCGCAGAGATGGTCTGTTGCTGCTGGTAGAGCCAGTTGCGGTTGGCGTTCTGCGAACTCACCACGACTGCGCAGGCGCTTCTTACCGGTGCGATGCGGTTGCCGGTGACTGTGCCGTCCACGCCGAGCATGTAGACGTCATCACGCAGCACCATGAAGTTGTAGTTGGTGTAGTTGCGCGTGGTCTCGCCCTCGTTGTGCAGCATGGGGGTCTTCTGGTTGGCGGTCATGGAGAGATGGCATCCGAAGCACGAAGTGGTCCATGAAGAGTGGCAGCTATAGCAGGTCATGCGTGAGTCGGCGTGGGCGAGCTTCTGCATGTCGTCGACGTGGCCCCAGGTTACGCCGTCCTTCTGTAGGGTCTTGGCGAGACGTGACTTCTCTGAGTAGTGCGGATTCCCCGGCGTGATGGAATCCAGCACCTGCACGACCTCCCACTGGCGCCCTTCGACTACGTTCGAGCGCTGGAAGAGCTTGCCGTCCTGCCAGTAGAAGCGCGCTTGCCTGAAGGGCGTTCGCAGGCGCAGCAGGTTGCTCGATTCATCATTCGCGCTGGCCGGGCCGCTGGTCTTGAGTGTGGCCTTCGAGTAAATCGTGCCGTGGCAATCGACGCAGCCGATCTCTACCGCGTTGCGGGTCTCGCCGTAGAGTTTGCCGTTGCCGTGGACGTCCTGCGTGTAGTGGCAGTCGATGCACTGCATCCCCTTTTCGAGATGGATGTCTTCGAGGTGTACGGCTTTGCCGAGCGAATCGGAGGTATCCGGGAGCAGGTTGCCGTCCTGATCGAGCAGGTGGCCATGGCGGTCGCGCTTGTAGACCGCGCGGAAGACCCAGCCGTGCGAGTGGAAGTCGGCAAACTTTGTATCTTTCAGGTCTGCATTGAACTGCGGCGTGCCGATCTGCTGGAGGAACTTGGGGTCGCCCCAGTTGCCACGCGCCGCCGAGCCCTCCGGGTTGCGTATGGAGACATCATGCAGCTCCTGCAGCGTGGGATCATGCTGCTGCGCGGGATACATCTTCTCGCCGTCGGCCTCGTTGTCCCACCAGGTGTAACCGTAGTAGGTGGTGACCATGTTCGTGCCGGGATGGACGTGGCAGGTCATGCACTGGCTGGAGGGAATCTGCTTGGTGAATACGTGCTGCAGTGGATGGCCGCTCTCATTCTTGTCGGTGGTGGGGTCGTTGCTGATGCTGCGGCCCATGTTGCCGAAGGCCGAGGTCTGCTCGCCGTGGCTGGGGTCGCGGTCGTTAGCATAGAGCACGTGGCAGGCGGAGCAGCCGCTGGCGCGGTAGTCGCCGGGCTGGTCGTTGGTGCCGGGGAAGCTGAGCAGCGGATCGAGCAGGCGCGTCTTCTGCAGGCCGAGGAATACAGGATCAGTCCGCAGATTGGTGCCGAGGCCGCGGTTTGAGAGCTTAAGGTCGGGCTGTCCGGCGGGTTCGTCGGTGTTGGGGTTGCCGATCTCGCTGCGCTTTTCACCACCGCGCTCAAAGACGCGCAGCACGTTGCCGGGCTCGGAGAACTCCCAGCGCTGCAGCGGATCGAGGTACGGCAGAATGCCCTTGGTGCGGGTGTCTTCCGTTGACGGAGGAGGGAAGGTGCGCAGCCGCTCGGGCTGGCCGAAGACATCATAGGCCTCGCCGAAGTGCGGGTTCTTGAGTGGGTACGCGCCGTTGTTGTAGAGCGCCGCGCCCCACAGCATCGCGCCAGTGGACATCATGCTGCTCTTGACGTTGCGCGTCTCCTGCGCGTGGCAGACACCGCAGGTGAGCGGCGCGATGCGCAGGTCACCGGGATTGACGAAGCGGACGAAGTCGCCGCTCTCCTCGATCCAGTGCGTGTAGGCGCGCTCGGGATGGCCGCCGCGTGCGACGTTCTCCTTCAGGCGAGGTTGAACGTGCGCCTTGCGTTCGGCGGCAGCGTATTCCGGTGAGCCTTTGCTGCCTGCGATGTTGATGCCGGCATCGCCGCCGTGGCAGTCCTCGCAGCCCAGCACGACGGTGTCCTCGGCGTGCATGTTGGTGTGCTCGATGCCTGTGTGGCAGGTGACGCAGCCGGCAGAGGCCGCCTGTGCCTGCTCGGGCGACTCGCCGCGCTGGGGAAAGTCATTGAAGCTGCGCGGCGCATCGTTGTTCGGCGGAGCATGCATCGCGCCGACCGAGGTCTGCTGACCGCGCCCCGCTAGAACCGTCCCCGAACCCGCGAACGCGCACACCAGTAACGCGCAGGCGGCAAGCGCCAGTGCGCCGGAGGCGATGCGGCGTTGGGAGTGCGAGCGGGGCATCGTCGCCAGTATAGGGACGATGAGCGGAATACGAAACAAAAATCAGAACTGGAACCGAACCGTTGCAAAGAGCGAGAAGAGCGTCTGCGCGGTGTAGATGTCACGGAAGCCCGGTCCCGGAACCAGCGCTGCCGCACCGCCGACGACCACGAAGTTGTCCGAGAGGAACGGACGCCAGACCGCGCCGAGGCTGGTGTCCGTGCCGATCGTGCGGTGGATGCCGTTCTGCTGAAGCAGGAAGATCAGCGGCTGCGTGCGCGCGAACTGCAGGAAGTTGACGTTGGCGGTCAGCTTGAGCGTGGGCAGAAGTTTGGCGTCCGCACCGGCGTTGTACAGGTACAGACCGGGATTGTTGAAGTTCGACTGGCCTTCGTCCTTGCTGGAGCGCAGGTCGGGCAGAAAGCTGTCGCCGGCGTTGAGCGCGACGCCAGTTCCGGTGAGGCGGATGCCCTCGCGGTTGAAGAAGGAGAACTCGCCGCCGGCGAAGCTCTCCGCGTCCACGATGGAGCTGAAGCCGCGCGCGGTGCCGTCGCGAGGGTTGTCGTCTCCGGAGGCGTAGAGCGCGGAGACCCGGAAGCGCAGCCAGTCGTAGTCGCGGGAGAGCTCGACGGCGGCGAGCTGCGCGTTGATGTCGTTGCGCTTGCCGGCGAGCTGGTTGTAGCGGTCAGTTCCCCAGGCCTGATAGAAGGCATGGGTGATGTTGGTGCGGCCGATGTGGCCATCGCCGGTCCAGCCTGCGTAGTCGGCGTCGATGCGGTGCGGAACGGGATTGCCGACGGGCGCGGGCCGGACGAGGAAGCCGTTGTCGTCGTAGTGCGTGCTGCCGTTGTCGCGGACGAAGTGGTAGCTGAACTGCGTGGTGTAGCCCTTGATGAAGAAGTCCTGCAGGTAGACGTTGGCGATAGCTACGTCGCGGCCGCGACGGGAGAAGGTATTGAGGCCGCTGTTGGTGTCCTTCTCCAGCAGGTCGAAGGCCGCGAGGTTCCACTGGATGCGGTTGGACTTGAGGTTGCCGAAGAGGCGAACTCCCGGCTGCTCGTCGGCGAAGACGAAGCCGCGAAAGTCCGAGACGAACTGCTGGATGCCGACGCGCACATTGGCGAAGTCGTAGTTGGGGCCAAAGTCGTGGAGCTTGACCTCGCCGAAGGCCTCCTGCAGCGAGACGTGGTCGTCAAACCGCGTAGTTCCGGCGGTCACGCTGGGATTGACGATGCCGTTCTCGCGCACCGCGAGGTAGTTCAGGTTCGCTGCTGGCGTGATGCGAATACGCCAGTCGACCGGGCGGAAGGCGGTCGTGTCGCCGTGAAACAGGTCAAAGGTCGCGCGAAAGGTCTGCGCGAGGAAGAACTGTCCGCCGCGACCGAAGAAGCCGGTTTCGCCGGGCTGGGCGGTCGAAGCGCCTGAGGTGACCGGAACGCGCCGTCCGTCGACCGAGGTGATGCTGTCTCCGGTGAAGCTGAAGAAGGTGCGGCCGAAGAGCGGCTTGTCGCCCTTCAGGCGGTTGCGGTTGAACGGGTCATACCAATGGCCCAGAACGTACGGCACTTCCATTCCGGGGTAGCGATGGTAGTCCGGCATCTCGGCATCCCAGCGGTCGGGGCGCGCCTCCGAGACGGCGGTCTCGGGCGGCAGCACCTGGAACTCCGGCGCGATGATGATGCCCTCAGAGTCGGGCCTGCGGCTCAGCTCGCGGTAGGCACCTTCGCCGGTCAGCTCCATCGGCGTCTGCGGGACTGGCGCGACGAATACTGCGGGCGTCGCGCTGAGATGCACCTCGATGGAGAGCACCTCGCCGGCGGCGATGCTCACGCCGCTCTGGCGCACCGTCACACCGCCCGGAGGCGTGAGCAGCAGGTCGTAGGTTCCGGGCGCGACGCGCAGCAGCCGGAAAACGCCATCGCCGGCGCTCTGCGTCGTCGCAGGCGCGGGCGAAAGCTGGATGCGAACTCCGGGCAGCGAGCGGTCGTCGGTGTCCAGAATGAGCCCCTGCAGCGCTCCGGTGCGGGCGATCTGCTGCTG
>Ga0302154_10001700_pt1 | contig 17572 bp, 8 predicted proteins | sample I_Bog_N2_3_FD_193507 | JGI IMG/M metagenome (GOLD analysis project Ga0302154, IMG submission 193507) | Peat permafrost microbial communities from Stordalen Mire near Abisko, Sweden - I_Bog_N2_3 | ecosystem: Environmental > Terrestrial > Soil > Wetlands > Peat | place: Sweden: Abisko, Stordalen... | reverse complement strand
TCGTGCCGGTTGCCAACTGGTGCGAAGGTAGCGGCAGCTTTCCACCCTTGAACATCTGCCAGGCCGTCTGGTAGCCAATTCCCTCTCGCTTTGCCCAAACCGATAGCTTCATACCCAAATTGTCGGCTCCAATCGCTTAAAAACAAGTAATCTCAGGATGAAATGAGATAAAACGAGCAACAGCTGTTAACCCCAACAAGTCGGCGATCCGGCGGCGTCCCTCTGGGGAGAAAACGCCTCCGTGGGGCGACGCCGACCCACGTCGTGAACGTCGCCAGGCCACTGCCAATGCGACCAGCGGGGCGCCCACGGCCAAAGGCGGCCCATTCAAGGGGCGATCGGCTGCTGTACCTGAGGCTGAGGGTCCTTGGGAAGGCCCCTCTGGCGCCAGAAATAAAAAATGGCCGGGTAAACGAGGAGTTCCATGATCGTTGAGGTGACCACGCCGCCAATCATTGGGGTGGCGATGCGCTTCATCACGTCGGCGCCGGCGCCGTGGCTCCAGAGTATCGGCATCAGGCCCGCGATGATCACGGCCGCCGTCATGGCCTTCGGGCGCACTCGCTTCACCGCTCCGTGGTAGATTGCGTCACGAAGGTCCGTGGCCGTCCTAAGCCGGCCCTGCTTTTTCCAATCGCCATAGGCCAAGTCCAGATAGAGCAGCATGACGACCCCGGTCTCCGCATCGAGACCGGCAAGCGCTATGATTCCCACCCATACAGCGACGCTCATGTTGTAGCCGAACAGGTAGATCATCCAGAAAGCACCCACCAGCGAGAACGGCACCGCAAGAAGGACAATGGCGGTCTTGATCCACGACCGCGTGTTCAGGTGGATGATGAAGATGATGATCAGTAGGGTAAGCGGGATAACGACCATGAGCCGCTGTTGGGCGCGCAGCATGTATTCAAACTGGCCGCTCCAGAAGACGCTGTAGCCCGATGGAATCCTGAGCTCCCCGTTTTGCATGGCATCATTGACGGCCTGCTGCGCTCTGTGGACATAGCCGCCGATGTCGGTGCCCTGAACATCAACGTAGATCCACGCATTGGGCACCGCGCCTTCGCTCTTTACGCCCATTGGCGCTGATACAACCCGCAGCTTGGCCAGCTCGCCCAATGGAACCTGGGCCATCTGCCGTGACGTGCCTCCGCCCATTGCAGAAGCGCTGAAGGATTTCACGGGGATCACGATGTCGCGCAAAGCTTCAAGATTCTCGCGGTAGTCTCTGTCGTAGCGGAGGATCACGCCGTAGCGTTCGAGTCCCTCGACCGTGGTGGTAAGGGGCATCCCACCCAACGCGACCTGAAGAACCTCCTGAACGTCGGCAATCGTCAGGCCGTAGCGGGCTATCGCCTCACGGTCTATGTCGAACTCGACGTAGTTGCCTCCCATTACCCGCTCGGCAAAAACGCTCCCCGTCCCAGGCACGCGGTGGATAATGGCCTCCAACTGGCCGGCAATGCGCTCGAGCTCAGCCAAGTTGGGGCCGGCCACCTTGATGCCGACGGGGGTCTTGATGCCCGTCGCCAGCATGTCCGTTCTCGTCTTGATGGGCATCGTCCATGCATTGGTCAGGCCCGGGATCTGAACCCCTGCGTTTAGCGCCGAGACCAGTTCGTCGAGGGAGCGGCTGCGATGGGCGACGACCCTGCCACCAGCATCCTTGATGTCCACCGCGGGCCATTCCCCTTCAGGCTTCAGCATGATCGTCGTCTCGATCATGTCCATCGGCGCAGGGTCGGTGGCGGTCTCCGCCCTGCCCATTTTCCCAAAGACACTTTTGACCTCCGGGAACGCCCTGATCATCTGGTCTGTCTGTTGGAGAACCTCCCTCGCCTTAGTTGGAGAAATTCCTGGAAAGGTTGTCGGCATGTAGAGAAGGTCCCCCTCGTAGAGCGGGGGCATGAACTCCGAGCCGAGATTCTGGTAGGGAAAGGCACGTCCGATCCTGGCGGCGAGATCCCTCGCCCCACCCTCTGGCAGCCGCGAGACCACCATTGCATTCCAAGGGAAGAACACCCAGCCCACGATCGCCGCAGCACACAAGATCACGGCCCAGCGGAATCTGATCACGAAATCAATCATCGGGTGATAGATCCAAATCAAGAGGCGGTTGATCGGATTTTTCTCCTCGGAGGGAATCTTCCCCCGGATGAAAAAGCCCATCAGAACGGGCGCAAGCGTGACGGAGAGCAGCGCGGCGGCCGCCATCGAATAAGTTTTAGTGAAGGCAAGCGGCTTGAACATCCTCCCCTCCTGCGCCTGGAGCGTGAAAACGGGCAGGAATGAAACAGTAATGACCAAGAGGGAGTAGAAGAGGGTCGGACCCACCTCGATTGAGGCGTCTCGGATGATGTCCCAGCGCGGCTTGGTGCCCCCGTCGCGCTCCAAGTGCTTGTGGGCGTTCTCGATCATGATGATCACGGCATCGACCATCGCGCCTATGGCGATAGCGATGCCGCCGAGCGACATGATGTTCGAGCTGAGGCCCTGCGCGTTCATGACAATGAACGAAACGAGCACGGCCACAGGCAAAATGATGATGGCGACTAGGGCGCTTCTGAAGTGAAGGAGAAAAATGAGGCAGATAAGCGCCACCACGATGCTCTCCTCGATGAGCTTCTTTTGGAGGGTGTCGACAGCTCGGTCGATGAGCGCGGTCCGGTCGTAGACCACGGTGTATTCCACCCCTTGCGGCAGGCTCTTCATAGCCTGGTCGAGCCGCGCCTTGACGGCCTGGATCACCTGCCGCGTGTCCACTCCGTAGCGCACCACCACAATGCCCCCCACCGTCTCGCCCTCACCATTCAGCTCGGCAATGCCACGGCGCATATCGGGCCCGACTTGGACGTTCGCTACTTCGCCTAGCAGAATTGGAGTGCCCCCAGGGCCCCGCCCGACAGCGATCTTCCTGAAATCATCCACGCCCTTTGAGTAACCCAGGACGCGGAGGATGAATTCTTTCTCTCCCATCTCCATCGAGCGGCCGCCCACCTCGCCATTGCTCCTTTGGACCGCCATCGCGATGTCGCTAATGGAGAGATTATAAGCATGAAGGCGATGGGGATCGACGGTGATCTGGTACTGCTTCACATATCCGCCAACAGAGGCCACCTCGGCCACACCCTCGATGCTCGAAAGTTGGTACCGCAGGAACCAGTCCTGCATCGAGCGCAGCTCGGCAAGGTCGTGATTCTTAGAGTTAAGGGAATACATGAATGCCCAGCCCACGCCGGTAGCATCCGGACCCAGCCGGGGCGTAGCGTCCTTGGGAAGCGCGGTCGCGAGACCACTGAGGTATTCGAGCACGCGGCTTCGGGCCCAATAGGGATCGGTTCCGTCCTCGAAAATAACGTAGACGAAGGAGAACCCATAGAACGAGTAGCCCCGCACGACCTTCGCCGACGGCACCGAAAGCATCTTCGTCGTGATGGGATAGGTCACCTGATCCTGCACGATCTGCGGAGCCTGTCCCGGCCATTCCGTGTAGATGATGACCTGGGTGTCGGACAGGTCGGGGATGGCATCCAGCGGGATCCGCCTCAGCGCGTAAATGCCACCCAGTACCATGGCCGCCGTCGCGACAAGGACCAAGAACCTGTTCTTCAGCGAAAAATCTATGACTCGTGCGAGCATGGCGCCTAGGGGCTGGGGTTCGCGGGCAGTTTACCGGGCTCGGATCACGAAAGGACCCCTTGGCGTGTGGCGAAGGCGGGGCGGCCGAGGGAGGATGGCGCGTCTCTGTTGCCCTCTGGGGCCTCCCAGCTAGATGCCGACGGTGGAGCAGCCGGGGCATCAACCTCCTCGCCGCAATCGAGCATCGTCGAGCCGTAGAAGGGATTCTTCAGCACGCTCGATCGCTGGAGCCAGCGTCCGGTGCCGATGCCCGGTGCCATTGGGCATTGAAAGATGTGCAATCCCGCCGCGTGGTTGAGGTGGTTGTCGCGAACGAGGTCGGCCACGGCGGTGCTGAAATATGCAAAGTCTCTCCGCATAGCCTTGAGATCGTTGTGATCGGGCAATGCGTCCCTGAATTTCTCAAGCGACCCATGGGAGGCGTAGGCGTAGCTTTTCAGGAATTCATCCAGCGCATGCCTCATGCCCGGAAGTATCTTCTGATATTGTGCCAAGTCATCCGCCGCCAGAGCCTGCGCGGCCTCTACCGTGGTGTCGGCCAGGTCCTGAAGCCTACTCTTGGCAGCCTCCGGAAGGGCGGCAGCATCGTCCATTCCCACCACCGAGGGATGGTCTTGGTCCTCTGAGGCGACCAGGGCAGCCGGCCGGCTGGCCGGAACGGTCGCTTTGAGCATCTTCTGGATCGAATCTCGAAGCTGACTCTCGGAATCGAGCATGAATTGCCCCGAAACCACCACCCTCTCGCCCGCATGAAGGCCTGCAAGCACCTCGTAGAAATTGCCCTGGGATCGGACGCCCAGCTTGATCTCCCGCGGCTCGAAAGAGCCATCGTCGTGGGCGATAAAGACGGTGTTCCGTTCGCCGCTACGCAATACAGCCATGTCAGGTACGAGCACCGAACTATCGGACAGCTTTGCAACAAAGCGCACGTCGACAAACATCCCGGGACGAAGGCTGCCGTCGGGATTCGGCAGTACGATGCGCGCCGTCGCAGTGCGGGTCTGTTCCTCAACCTGGGGCAACAGGGTATCGACGCGGCCCTCGATTAGCCTCTCTGGTCCATAGGTGACTCGGACCGTGGCACTTTGACCCTGACGCACGAATGGAAGGTCCTGCTCGTAGACCTGGGCGAGCACCCAGACCGACGAGAGATTGGCCAATTGGTACACGCGTTCGCCGGATTTCACCATCTGGCCCGCAACCGCCATCTTCTCGATCACGGTGCCATCGGTCTGTGCGCGGTAGACATAGGTGCGCGGCGCCGCACCGGTCTTGGCGATCTCCGCGATGTAACTATCGGGAACGTCGAAAAGCTGAAGGCGAGAAAGCGAAGCTCGCGTCATCGGCCCTCCAGGCGTGCCTTCCGACCGAAGGGCGACGGTGTAGTTGAGCTCAGCATTATAGAGATCGGGCGAGTAGATTTCGAACAGCGGGTCGCCGGCCTTCACCACGGTCCATGTCCTATTCACGTAAAGCTTCTCCACCCAGCCGTCGTATTTCACAGTGACGTCGCGTAACCCCGACTCGTCGTAGGCGATGGAGCCAACCGTGCGCAGCTCGCGGAGCACAGGGCCAAGCGTGACGAGTCCCGTTTTCAGGTTCATGCGCTGGACAGTGACCGAATCGATATGGATGGCCCCTTCAGCCTCCTCGGCTTCGCCGTAAACGGGGATGAGGTCCATGCCCATGGAGTCTTTGCCGGGCTTAGCGCTAACCTCCCCTGGATTCATGGATGACTTGTAAAACTTAATATGGCGTTCACCGGTTCCGACTGACCCGGCTGTGTTGCTGCGGACTGGAACAAGGGCCATGCCGCAAATCGGGCAATTGCCGGGCTCCTTCTTGATGATCTGCGGATGCATGCCGCAGGTGTACAGCTGCTCCTCTGCCTGGAGGGCCGCGCAGACCATGAAGCCGATCATGGCTAAATAGATAGTTCGGAAGAAGATATTCATGGATCAGCGGGTTCTAGGAGTGGGGCGGCGTTTCTGGCAGCGGCGAGTCGGAGGGCACAATATCGGCGGTCAGCAGCATGAGGTCCGTGACCGCGGTCTCTCGGTCGCGCAACGCCCCAAGGCGCTCCAGCCGCATTGAGAGCGCCATGAATTCGGCCTCGGGGATCATCGCCGCATTCGTGACACCCGATTGGGATGCGGCTTCAGCAGTAGAGATCGCTCGCTCATAGCTCGGGAGGGCGTCTCGATCGATGAAGGCGATCATACGGTCCGCCTCTTTGACCATGTAGAGCGCCTGTGCGAGTTCAGCCGCAAGATTGAGCTGCTCGGCCGAGACCCGGGCCAAACTTGCATCGCGCCGGGCTTCCGCGGCCGCGACCACCGCGGCTACCTTGTCACGCCAAATTGGGAGGTCCAGCGTTGCCAGCGGCCTGAAAAGAGTCGGGTTAGTTCTGAGATCCACCATGGCACCCAAGGTGAAGTCCGGCTGCCGTGCCCTTCGAGCCACCTCGACCCCCGAAATGGCCATTTCAACCATGGTGCGCATCCGGCCGAGATCTGGACTGGCGGCTATCGCGCGGCGCCAAAGCTCATCCGGGCTGGGAATAGCCGTGGGCGAGAGTTTTGCCTTGGGCCATACGGGGTCGGGATCCGAGGGGCCCAACCCCATCGCCGACTTGAACCGTAGACGAGCGGAGAGCCTCCGGTCACCGAGCGACTCGAGCTCACTTTGCGCCTTTGCGAGCTCGTTCTCTATCCTGACATGATCGGCCAATGTGCCCATGCCGCGGCCCGTGGAGTAGTCGATATCGGCGACCGCAAGTGAACCCCCTAGAGCCGTAGCAGACATCTCCCTAATCCGCGCAGCGTCCTCCACATAAGCTAGCTCGATCCAGGCTTTTCGCACCTCAGCCGCAGTGTTGTACACCGCGGAAATGTAGGCGCGACGGGCCACGCCGGAGGCCATGGCGGCTTCGCGGCCCATTGCCTCCCGTTTACCAGAACCCATGAAATCGAACATGAGGCCCGGCATGAAGCTCGATAGCGTGTTCGTGATATCCGCCTGGAATACGAATTGGGGGTCCGGGGCAGACCGCGCCTGCACGATATCCTCGACACTTGCGCGCCAATCGAAATACGCGGCGGCAACGGCGGGGTTATTGAAAACCGCATAACGCACGAACTCCTCCGGTGGCGAGTCGGCACGAAGCTCCGGCAACAGGGATCGGCCGTCCGGCGGACGGAGCTTTTCACCGGCTGCGCGCAAGTCGGCTCGAGCCACTTTTTCTTCCTGCGCCGGCACCCCTACACAGCCCACCACGGCAACCGACGCCAGGAGATAAGCAAGACTGACTGGGCTTCGGGCAGCCATGTGTTTATATTTTAACCGTTTGCATTATAGCCTTTTACAGCAACTACCAATCAAATATGGGATGGTCGAAACCGATAGGCGCCCCATTGCGGGCGGATGGTCTTTGGAGTTCAAGCGATGATAAGTTAGGAATTTCAGGGCCATGCGTTGGATGCGGTTGCTATAAGGCATACACTCGGGCGCCCGAAAGCACTCCGATTTAATCCACAGGACCGAATTTTGAGAGGTGGCCTGATTTCGGTTGTATGCGGGCTCGTTTCCCCGCTTGTTCGCGCTCATGCCGGCCGGCTCAAGCACGAATTCGAAGTATTCGAGGAGGCATGAGTGGGTCGGCACGCTCGGGGTGATCGCGGCATGGCTCTGGTCGGCTTTAGCAGGGGGCGGTGGCCTCCTGCTTCTGATCGAGAAGGGGCCGCTACCCATTACCAATGGCTGGTTTGCGCTGCTATCGGGAATCTGCGCCTGTCCGCTTACGGCGTTGCTCCTGAGGAAGCTATCGGGCTTCTCTCCCTCGGGTCGGATCCGGATATGCGCGGCAGCATTCTTCTTCGTCGCTGGGAGAATCGCCCTCTTGTTTCTGCGATGATTCCACGTGCAGTGTCTGCCGGGCGCATTCGCGTTGAACGGCCTTCGTGAGAATGGGGACACTGCCGAATTTAGAGGGATTTCCCGCGCACGCGTGTATATTGTTTATCGATGCTCTATGAATTCACCCCCTGATTCCCTATCCGAAGCTTTGCAGGGTTGGCGAGTAGCGCCACCGGCCAACCCGAACTTCCGTCACCACGTATGGCAGCGCATTGGCGAACGACCCGAGACATCCTGGCTTGCCTACCTGAGGTCGCATGCCGCAGGGCTGTCGCTGGCGTCGGTCATTGTATTGGGCGTCGCTGCCTATAGCGGCAGCGCGTTGGCCCATTCCCAAGTCCGAGCCGACCGGGAGGCAATCGTTAGGACCTACCTGGTGGACCTCGACCCGCGAATCCAGGCGGTTATCAAACCATGAAATACCTTTTCGGAACGGCCGTGATCATAGCGGTGCTTGGCATCGGGGCCGCCTTCGTAGGGTACCGCATGAATTGCAACCCAGCCATGCATGCCGCCGTGGCGAAAGGGGACACTATGGAGTGGTTGCGGACGGATTTTCACCTTACCGACGCACAGCTGTCCACCATTCGGCAAATGCACTCGGCCTATTCCGGCACCTGCGAGGAGCACTGCAGGAAAATTCAGGAGGCAACGCACGCACGCAATGCGCTCGAGGCCGCCCACGGCAACAAGGCCGCCATTGATGCGGCAAATGCGGAAATCACTCGGATGCGTGGGATCTGCGAAAATGCGATAGAAGCCCATGTCCGCCGGGTCGCCGCTCTGATGTCACCCTCGGATGGCCAGCGTTATCTGTCACTGGTGCTGCCTAGGATATTGGATTTCGATCACATGGCGGCTCCCGACTTGCGCCTCAACCGGACCTATTGATCCCTATGGAACAAGAGGCCGGTACCGGCCCGAGCGACGAGGAACTCATGAGCCGCCTGAAGGGCGGCGAGGAGGCCGTGCTCACCCAACTCATGCAGCGCTGGGAGATTCCGGTTAAGCGGTTCATCTTTCGCATTGTCGGCAACACCGCGGAGGCCGAGGATTTGTCCCAAGAGGTGTTTGTCCGGGTCTTCACGAGGCGCGCCACCTATCGCACTGGAGCCCGATTTTCGACATGGTGCTTTTCCATTGCGGCCAATCAGGCCAAGAATCGGCTGAGATGGTGGCGGCATCGTCCAAGCGTATCGCTTAACGCCTGGACCGAGTCCGGCGGGGACCTAGCCGACGAGTCACAGGCCGGTGAGCATGCTTCGCAAAAGGCCGTTCGCCATGAACGGATTGAATCCGTGCAGGCTGCGGTAGCGGCGCTGCCCCTCGACAGGCGGACAGCCCTGGTCCTTTTTGAATACGAGGGCCTGTCGATGGAGGAGATTGCGACCATTCTCGGGTGTTCCCCCAAGGCGGTTGAGAATCGCCTCTACAGGGCCCGCCAGCAATTGAGACAGACCTTGCAGTTAGCTCGCTGAGGCTTTCGTCACGCTCCCGCCGTACATCGGGGATGTGCCGCTCCAGAGCCGGTTCGTCGGCCGTCAGTCGTGCGCCGACGCTTTAGGCTGCGCTGGCGGAGACCGCGGCAGTCGCTTCCAAGCTCGCGGCTGCCCGCTCGAAGGCCGATTCCAGGTCGGCCAGCCTAATCGGCTTGGAAACAAAATCATTCATTCCTGAGTCGAACGCCCTGCGGCGGTCGCTGTTCATGGCGTTTGCAGTGAGCGCCACAATCCACGGGCGCTTGCTGTCGCCATTCTCGCGTATCTTCCGGGTGGCCTCACATCCGTCCATGATGGGCATTTCCATGTCCATAAGGATAAAGTCGAACGGCTGGTCCGCGATCGCCTCGAGGGCCTCCGCACCATTGGTCACGAGCCGAGGATGAACCCCCAGCTTTGCCAGCAGCATGGTGGCTACGCGCTGGTTCACCAGGTTGTCCTCGACCAGGAGCACGCGCAGGCTTGCCGCCGAAACCATCGGCTCGCGCACGACGGGCGCGCTTGGGGTCCCTGCTGAGCCGGCGTCCTTCCCAAAAAGCCTGTCGATGGCCGTGAATACCCGGTCCGGCTTCAGGGGTTTATTCACCTGCGCCGCGAATTCAGGCCGCGCGGACCCATCGGCCATCGAATTAAGAAGGACCAGCGGCAGGGCCGATCTTGCTCCGACCTTCCGAACCTCGGCGGCTAGCGCGAGACCGTCCATTCCCTCCATCTGGCGGTCTATCAGCGCCAAATCGCAGGGACCGTCCGAATTGAGGTAGGCGAGAGCCTCCTTGCCCGAGACGGTGGCGATGACTTTTGCACCCCATCCCTCTATGTGCGCAGTAAGCCAGGCCCTCGCGCCTGCGTTGTCGTCCACGACCAATATGCAGCGCCCAAGGAACGATGCATGGGCATCCTGCCATCTTGGCTTTTCCACGACAGGCTTTGCCTTGGCGAGTATCGTGAAATTGAACGTCGAACCTTGCCCATCTTCACTTTCCACCCACATACGCCCCCCCATGGCCTCGGCAAGCCGGCGGCTGATGGCCAACCCGAGCCCTGAGCCCCCGTACTTCCGCGTGGTCGAGGAATCAACCTGCGAAAAGGGCTGAAAAAGGCGGTCCCTCCTGTCGGCAGGAATTCCAATGCCCGTGTCACGCACTCCAAAGCAGATCTCGTGGGCTCCATCGGGCTGGGCCGGGGAGGCCTTTATTGACAACACAACCTCCCCCTTGGCCGTGAACTTCAGGGCATTGCCGACAAGGTTCACCACGACCTGCCTAAGGCGCGTCACGTCACCGACAACGACGGGCGGGACCCCGGGGTCAATTTGTGCCAATAGCTCGAGGTTCTTCTGGGTGGCTTTGGTGGCGAACATGTCGAGGACGTCCTCGATGCAGCGACGCAGGTCCACGGGCTCGCTCTCGAGCTCGATTCGCCCGGCCTCAATCTTTGAATAGTCGAGAACATCGTTGATTATGCTTAACAGGGCGTCCCCGCTGGTCTCGATCGTTCGGACAAAGTCTATCTGGCGCTCGTTTATCCCTGTGTCACGCAGCAGTCCGGCCATGCCTAGTATGCCATTAAGCGGCGTGCGGATCTCGTGGCTCATGGTCGCCAGGAACGAGCTCTTTGCCTGGCTCGCGAGGTTCGCCTCGATGGCGGACCCCTGAGCGTGCGCAATCGCTTCCTCCAGTTGTGAATTCAGCTGTTCAGCCGCATCCTTTGCCGCGAGGAGCCGCTCCTCTGCCGCCTTCCGCTCGCTGATGTCGGTCGCCGACCCCGTGAACCCTGCCACGGCACCCGACGAATCACGAAAGGGGTGGACCTCGAAGTCGCTCCAGTAGGCCCTCCCGTCCTTCGCGTAATGAACCACCTCCGCATTGGCTGGCTGCCCCTCGGCCATCCTTGCGGCAACCAGCTTGGTCGTTGCCTCGTCGGTCAGCGGACCGACCAATAGGGCATTTGTATTCTGCCCGCGGGCCTCATCGAGCGTATATCCGTTGAGGCGCGTGAATCCTTCGTTCACCCAGTCGATTCGCCCTGAGGGGTCCGTGATCACCACTGCGTCGTTGGTATGGGCCGCCACCAAAGCTAGCCGGGCGTTGTATGCGAGGGCCTGAGAGAGCTCCGTAGTCCGGCGCGCGACCTCGTGTTGAAGCATCGCGGTCTGTCTCTCGAGCTGGCGAAACGCCGACGCAAGCTCCTTCTCAGCCTTCTGGCGGCGCCGCTCGCTACGATAGCCGGCCCGGCCTACAACGAGCCCAAGTCCGGCGAGAAATGCTATCCTAAGGACCACAAAAATGTTCTGGCGGAAGTCCGTCGGGGAGCCCTGGCCAAGAGTCAGTCGCTCCCCTATTCCCCCCGCCACCGGCAGGATGACGGAGGCAACCAAAAGGTAACGCGTGAACTTACCCACAGCTGAATCCACGTAGAGCAAGTCCAGGAACGTGCTGCGCGACGCCTTTCCACACCCAAGGATTGAAAGGAGGATCAGCGCCGATCCGCCACCCGCGAGGAGGAGCGTCGTGTACCCTGAAAAGGGTAGCGCCACGTAGGCGCGTGCGGGTGCAAGGCCAACGGCGAACCCGACTGACGCAACGCCGACCGCCAAACCTAGGATTGAAACGGCGCGTAACGGCCAGCGAAGACTATCGGGTACTGGTCGCATGGATCGATAGCCTATCTATCGGACATCTTGAGTCGCCCTTCAGCTCTTTCGTCTGAAAGGATCCTGCAGCGTCTGGCTACTGGTCGACGAAATGTACCTCGGGCTTGTGCCCGTTTTTCCCGTTCTTCCCGTTCCTGGAAGGAACCTCAAACTTGGCCATCCCCTTGCGCTTGGGCTCGGGCAACACGGGTCTGATCGGGACATGGTCGGCTTGCACAGCCTCGGCGGGAGCATCGGCGGCGATCCCGTGTACCATCTGCAATAGGTTCCCAACTGCCGCCTTCACCTCGGCGGACTGGGCTTGGAGCTTCTGGGCGGAGGTCGATGCCTGCTCCGCTAGGCCCGCATTGGTCTGAGTGATCTGGTCCATTCCGGCCACGGCCTGGTTAAGCTGCGTTATGCCCTCGCTTTGCTCATGCGAGGCCTGCGCGATTCCTCCCACCATCTCGTCAAGCTGGCGGATGCGCTCCACGATGGCGCTAAGACTCGCGGCAACCTGGCCGCTGATCGCGACGCCCTGCTCGCTCTTCGAGGAGGCATCCTCGATCTTCGCCGCGGTCTCCTTGGCCGCCTGAGCCGAGCGCTGCGCGAGGTTCCTGACCTCTTCCGCCACGACGGCAAATCCCGCGCCCGCCTCCCCTGCCCTAGCTGCCTCGACGGCTGCGTTCAGCGCGAGGATGTTGGTTTGGAAGGCTATCTCGTCGATCGTCTTGATGATCTTCGATATCTCCGCGCTGGACGAGTGTATCGCAGCCATTGCCCCGTTCATCGCCTCCATGTCCCGGGCGCCTGCATCCGCAGTCGACCGGGCTTCGGCGGCAAGGTTCTTAGCGGATTGGGCGCTTTCGGAATTCCTCTGGGTCATGCTCGCCATCTCGTGAAGCGAGGCGCTGCTTTCTTCGAGTGACGCGGCCTGCCGGCTGGCACCGTCGGCCATGGAGCTGCTGACCTCAGCCACAGTGAGGGCTGCTCCATAGGTCTGGTTTGATTCCGAGGAAAGGAGGTCCGCGATTGCTGAGATGGGGCGCGTGATGGATCGGATCACGAACCACGCCGCTGCGATCGCAAGAAGAGCTCCTACCGCCGTCGAGATGATTACAAGCAGCTCGTTGCGCTTCTGGTCGTCCCGTGCGCGCTGCTCGAGCTCACTCTGGAATCCGATGACCGACTGCCGCACGCGCCCGAGGGCCGCGGTGAACAAAGGAGCTATGCGGTTGATCTGGGTGTCGATCAGATCGTTCCTCTCGTGCTTTAGGTCGATGATGGATTGGAGCGACAGAGTGTAATCGTCGGCCGACACACGGAGCGACTTGAGCAGCTTGTCCTTTTCCTCGTCCTTGAGAGACGCGTCCATCTTCACGAGTTCCTCCTGGTCCTTCTCCAGCTTATCAATCGAGGCGCCTACCGACTTTATGCCCGCGCGCGCCGACTCAGCGAAGTCCTCACGCGAGGTGAGGAGGAACGAATTCACCAGACTGCTGCATTCGAAATAGGCCTTGAGCGCGTTGGAAACCTTGAAGGCCCCGTTCATGTCGCCGTTGTTCTTGGCGTCGGTCAGCACCTTCTGGAGGCCCTTTGCGATCGAGTCGCCAAGCGGCGTCAACTTCCCTGCCACTACGGCGTCAAGCTTGCCAGAATTCTCCACCACGCGCTGGAACGCGCTGTCGTACTGCCCAAGGAGCTTGCCCGCCTCGTCGAGCTGCTGTTTGCGCTCAGGGTCCTCAATCAGCTGGGCCGCCTTGGCGAGGTCCTGGTCGAGTTTTTGCTTAGAGTCCTGGTATGCCTTGGTGTGCTCAGTGGTGGGCGTCGCGAGGAATTCGTTTACGTGGAGCTTCAGCTCGAGCATCGAAGTCTCCAAAGTGGCCGCCGTGTTGGTCTCCTGGGTGCTGCCCGCGTACAGGGCCAGCTTGCGTCCCGAGGCCCCTAGGGTTAGCCATGCGACCGCGGAAACGATCCCGAGGAGCACGAGGACAAGGGTGAAGCCGAGCGCTATTCTGCGCCCGATAGTCAGGTTGCCTGAGGTCATATTTTGGGGTTAGGTAACTAAGAAATGGGAACGACTCAGTCGTCCTCCAACTTGAACTTGATCGGGAACGAGACTTTGATTGGCACCGCGTTCCCAGCCTTCCTCGCAGGCTTAAACTTCCAGCGGGCAAGGGCATCAAGCGCAGGGGTCGAAAAGGCGGCGTTACTCGTTTTCACGACTTTCGCGTCCGTCACATTCCCCTTTTCGTCTATCGTGCAGGACACCGTCACCACGCCGGGAATACCGGCACGGCGGAGTTCCTCGGGATAAGCCGGGCTGACCGTCCTGACAGGAACGGGAGGTTCCGTCCCCTCGTCAGCCCGTGCAAACGGGGCACATATCGCCAATGCGGAAACGAGAACAAATGAAGCGTGAAGTCTCATATTCGTAACACCGAGATCGGCTCCGAAAGCGAAGGATTAAGTAAAAACACGCACAAACACGGTGAACGCCGACCCCATACGGCACCGCAAAAGCACGCTAACAGCCCGGTGCAGCACCGGGTTCCGTGACGCACCTGGTGGATCAAAAAATCTTTTCTGCGGCCATATTCGGCCTTGGGAAGCGGGGCCTGCGTGCCGATGCTTTTTTTCCCTGGGTGTCCGCCATAAGGATTGCCCTTCCAACTGCTACCGTTGATTTTAACGACTCTATACGCCTCATGACTGCAGAGACGAAACTGCGGCGCATTGCCACGCTAGCCGCGGGCCTTGCAGTCGCCCTAGGAATAATGGCCCTCACGGGGCTCTGGCTTCACGTGGAGGTGCTGCGAACGCTGCACCCCGGATGGAACGCCATCGGACCAAACTCAGCCCTGTGCTTTGTGCTTTTAGGCGCCGCGCTTCTGTTGATTCAGAGCACGGACAGCCGCCCTAGGGCCATCGCCGCCTACGTGCTGGCCGTCGCCGTGACCCTCCTGGCAAGCCTTTCCCTGCTCTCGTTCCTGGCGGGGTTGCCTCCCCCGTTCACCAATCTGCTGTTTAGCAGGGAGGACCCACGGGTACCGGGTCCGGTTCATGTGCCACTGAACACAACCCTGCCCTTCATCATTTCGGGCCTTGGAATCCTGTGCCTGAACGTGCGCCGCCGCTCGTGGCTGTCCCTGTCCAATTGGCTGGCCCTGTTGGTGGCGTATTATGCCCTGATCACCCTGGTCGGCTATCTCCTGAATTCGGCCATGACCTCGGTCGGCATGTCGGTGGGAAGCATCATCGGTTTCCTTTTTCTTGGTACCGGCCTCCTGCTCACCCGGTTCAATTCGCAGCTTCTTGCCGTGTTCTCACGCGCCCATGCCCTGGGGTTTGTCGCCTTTCGCCTGCTCATTTTCGGGGTCAGCGTTCCGCTCATCATCTATGCGCTGGCTGCATGGTGGCTTTTCCCTCTTATTCCCGCGCAGACGGACGTGGCCATGCTGGTCGTCCTCATCTCGTCGGTCTTCCTTTTTGGAACCATTGCGTCACTCCTCCAGGAGATGGAGTCCATGGACCGGCAACGTCGCGATGCCGAGGGTTCCCGGGATGCTCTCATGGCGAGGATGCAGCACCAGGCGGCCACGCTTGAAGTCCAGGTCGCGGAGCGCACCCGGCGCCTGCACGAGTCCACTTCCCGACTGCAGCTGGCTCTTCATTCGGGAGGCTACGGGGTTTTTGACTGGGATATCAGCACCGGAATTCAAGTATGGGACGAGCGGCAGTGTGCCATCTATGGCCTAAAGCCAGAGCAGTTCGATGGCCGCTATGAGACGTGGCTCAGCCTCCTTCATCCCGAGGACCGGAAAAAGGTACCCTCGCTGCGCCTCGTAGAAAAGGGCAGCGCTCAAACCGTGGGGACGGGAAGCGACTCTGAGTTTCGGATCATACGCCCGAACGGTGACATTCGTAATATATTTTCCCGTACCACGTTGCATCGCGACAGCACGGGCAGGGTCGTCCGGATGGTCGGTATCAACAAGGATGTCACGTCCGAACGGGAGCGCGAGCAGGCGGTGGCCGCGCTCAATCAGCGCCTCCTTTTCGTTCTAAATGCCACGGGATACGGCGTGTGGAAGTATGACTATGCGACGGATGCAATGGACTGGGACGACCGGCTGCTTGAGATCTATGGCATCTCGCGCGATCAACTGACCGGGCACGTGCGCGACTGGGAAAGCCGCGTACATCCTGACGATCTTCCCACTGCGGTTGCGGATATCGACCGAACCCTGAGGACGGGCGCGATCCAGCTCGAGCACACCTTTCGTATCGCAAAGCCGGACGGTAAGATCCGATATATCGCTTCCCGCGGGTACCTGCTGCGCGCTCCGGATGGGACACCGCAGAGCATGGTCGGCTTCGACAGCGACATCACCGACGAGCACGACCTAAGGGAGGAGCTTCGCATCACCGAGGAGCGCTGGCAACTCGCGCTGGCCGGCAACAACGACGGCGTCTGGGATTGGAACCACCAGACCGGAAAAGTGTACCGGAACGCGCGCTTCGCTGAAATCCTGGGTTACACCCCGGAGGAACTCAGCGCCGATCCCCATATATGGCGCCGCTTGGGCCATCCGGAGGACATTCCCGTGGTCGACATCGCCATCGCAGACCATCTCGAGGGAAGGAAGCCCGTATACCAATGTGAGTACCGGCTTAGGCACAAGGCTGGCCACTGGGCTTGGGTGCTCGACCGGGGCAAGATCGTGGCTAGGGATCCCCAAGGCATGCCCCTGCGCCTCGTGGGCACCCAGACCGATGTCACTCCGCGAAAACAGCTCGAGGAGCGGCTCCGGCACGGCGAGGAGATGTCGCTTCAGCTCAGCCGGCTTGCTCAGATCGGCGCCTGGGAGTGGGACCTTGCCTCTCAGAAAGTCACGTGGTCCCCGGAGATGTTCCGCATCCATGAGGTGGACCTCGGATATGAACCCACAAGCGGAAAAACCCTGGATTTCTATCCGGACCACGTCAGGTACACGCTTGAGGAAGCCCTCAAAAATGCCTCCGAGGACGGTATTGGCTTTGACCTGGAGCTCCCCATGACCACGGCGCGGGGCAACAAGCTCTGGGTGAGGATGCTCGGAAGAGCCGAGGTCAAGGAGGGTCGGCCTTCGCGCGTCTACGGCGCCTTCCAGGACATCACGGCCCGCCGCGACGCCGAGGAGATGCGGCGACACCTTGAGGGCCAGCTTTTCCAGGCCCAGAAAATGGACACCTTGGGCACGCTGGCCGGCGGCATCGCTCACGACTTCAACAATCTCTTGACGGGGATCCTTGGCTACCAGGAGCTGGCCCTGGAGACTATCGAGGAGGGAAATCCCGTGCGCGAGTACCTGAGCGCGGCCAGGGAGGCCAGCCTAAGAGCACGAGAATTGATCGACCATATTCTGACCTTCTCGCGCCAGTCCGGGAGCGAGAAGCTGCCGGTCGATATAGGGCAGCTGATCGAGGATGCGGGCCGGTTCCTTCGCGCTACGGTGCCCGCAACGATCCGTATCGAGGTCAAGATCGCGAAGGACTGCGGCCGCGTGTTGGCCGACGCTACCCAGCTGCATCAAGTGCTGCTCAACCTTGGTTCAAACGCCGCCCATGCAATGCGAGCTTCCGGAGGCACCATGCACATCGGCCTTTCGCCCATTTCACTGGACGAAAGTCATGCACAGGCGATCAACCAGCGTGGCGCAGGCAACTTCCTCATGCTAACCTTCCGCGATAGCGGGCACGGTATGGATGAGGAGACAACCAGGAGAATCTTTGACCCATTCTTCACCACCAAGGAGGTGGGACAGGGCACGGGGCTCGGCCTCTCGGTCGTTCACGGCATCGTTCAGGCCCATCAGGGATCCATCATTGTGGACAGCGCGCTTGG
>Ga0302154_10001696_pt1 | contig 17601 bp, 14 predicted proteins | sample I_Bog_N2_3_FD_193507 | JGI IMG/M metagenome (GOLD analysis project Ga0302154, IMG submission 193507) | Peat permafrost microbial communities from Stordalen Mire near Abisko, Sweden - I_Bog_N2_3 | ecosystem: Environmental > Terrestrial > Soil > Wetlands > Peat | place: Sweden: Abisko, Stordalen... | reverse complement strand
CGCAGCGCTCTCACTGCCGCGACGTGGACGTCGCTACGCGCGTCAAAGCGCCAGAGGGAGGGCAACGCCGCCGCGACCACGCCGACCGATCCCGTACACGCCAGCCCTCCGAAGGTCAGGGAGAATCGCAGCGTCGTCCAGGCGGCCATCACCCCGGCCCGGAACTGGCCAGCCGTTGGCCCGACGGAGTACGAGATCATCTCGATGCCGGCCATCCGGCCACGCACGTCGGGCGGTATGGACTCGTTCCACATGGTGTTACGAAAGATGCCGCTCACCGCATCGGCACCACCGCCGACGGCGAGCCCGAAGACCACGATCCAGAGCGAGGAAGAAAACCCGAAGAGCGCGATACCGAGGCCCCACACCGCCGCGGCGGCGACGATGGCCCGACCGTAGCGGTGGATGCGCCGCGTCCAGCGTGAGGTCAGCCCGGCGAGCAGGGCTCCGGCCGGCAGACCGCAGTAGAGAATCGAAAGCGCGTAGCTGTCGTGAAAGCGAGCCGCCACGAAGGGGAGCATCACGACGGGGAACGCGAACACCATCGCCACGAGATCGATGACGTACGTGCCGAGGATGTCGGCACGACCGCGGGCGTAGCGGATGCCTTCACGCAGGTCGTCCGCCACGCGTTCGCCACTGGCCTCGGGACGCGGCGTCGCCGAAAGACGAAAGAGCAGATACAAGGAGCACGAGAACGTCACGACGTTCGCGAAGTAGATCGATCCCGGTCCGAACGCCACCGCCGCCAGACCTCCGAGGGCGGGCCCGATGATCGACGCAGTCGTGGAACTGATATTGGCGAGCGTTGAGGCCGAACGCTGAAGGTCGTGGCTGACGAAGAGTTGATTGAGCGCCGACACGCTCGGGCTCTGGAGACTCTCTGCGCCCGCAGCGATGGCTGCGTCGATATAGAGAATCCACGTCAACGGGTGGGGGAGCAGCGCGTTGGTGAGCAGCAGGGCGGTAGAGAACATCAAGACCACTTCCGTGGAGATGATGAGGCGTCGGCGATTGATGCGGTCCGCTAGGACCCCGCCGTAGAGGCCGAAGATGATGAGTGGGGCGAGTTCGACCAGCCCGATGGAGCCCACCGCCAGCGTTGAGTGCGTCAGTTGCTTCAGTTGAAACGGAACCGCCACGTAAGTGGCCTGCGAGCCCAACATGGAGATGAATCCCGCAACGTACAGTCGTCGAAACTGGACGGAACTTCGCAGCGGTGTGAGGTCGACGCCGAATACGCCCTGGCTCACGCGGGCCCCGAGAGCCAACCCTCGTCGGGGTCATAGTGTCGCACCACCTTGGCCGGTACGCCCGCGAGCACCACGAAATCTGGGAACGTGCCCCGCACGACGGCGCCCGCGGCGACGGTGGTGTTGCGACCCAACGTCGTGCCCGGCAGGATGACGACGTTGGCGCCCAACCAACTTCCCGAGCCGATCTTCACGGGCGCCTCGCTCGGCGTCTGCCAGCCAACGGGCTGATCGACGCGTTCGTAGGAGTGGTTCTGATCGGTGATGTAAACGTAGGGTCCGGTTTGAATCTCGTCACCGAGCTCTATGGACCAGTGGCCAATGATGTGCGAACCGCGACCGATGATGCACTTTCGACCTATGGCGACCGTCGGCGTGGCGAGCATGGGTTGATCGCCATTGATGCCCGCGGTGAGACAGACGTTCGGACCAATTAGGGTCTCGTCGCCAATGGAGAGGTAGCGCTCGTTGTAGATCACGCCCTGGGGCGCCATCACGGCCGCCCCACGCCCAAAGTAGAAGAACTCCTTGGCGTAGTCGTCGTCGGGCCCCACGGTGGCGATCTCGTTCACGTAGCGCCGCCACGCTCGCACTCGTGAACCCAGCAGACGCTGGAGTCGAAGACGCCATCTCACGTGCGTCACGCTACCGCCGCGGCGCCGGTCCCCCTTGCTTCTGTAGCCTTCACTCATGGTCCTCGACGTCGCGATCATCGGTTCAGGTTTTGGTGGACTCGGCGCGGCCATTCGACTCAAGCAGGCCGACGTCAACAACATCGCGATCTTTGAGCGAGCTAGTGACCTTGGCGGAACGTGGCGCGACAATACCTATCCGGGGTGTCGCTGCGACGTGGCGAGCAATCTCTACTCCTTCTCCTTCGCCCCAAATCCTGCGTGGACCAACTCCTACAGTTTTCAACCGGAGATTTGGCAGTACCTTCGCGACGTGGCCGACCGGTACTCCATCAGCGGACTTATTCACTACGACCATGACGTCACGGACGTCGCCTTCGATGAGTCTCGACAACTCTGGCGACTCACCACGAGCAACGGCGAGTATCTCGCCAAGTGCGTCGTTCTCGCTACGGGAGCCCTGGCCGAGCCGCGTCTCCCCGACATCACGGGGATCGGCGACTTCACGGGAACGCTGATGCACACCGCCCAGTGGGACAGTACCGTTGAGCTCGCCGGTCAGCGCGTCGGGGTTATCGGTACCGGAGCGAGCGCTATTCAAACCGTGCCACAGATTGCGCCAATCGTGGCGTCCCTCGAGGTCTTCCAGCGCACGCCGTCGTGGATCTTGCCGCACCTCGGCCACCCGGTATTGGACCGAACCAAGAAGTTCTTCGCCACGTTACCGTTGGCGCAACGTGCGGTGCGCGTGTGGGGATACTGGCGCCGCGAACTAATGGTGCTCGGCTTCGTGAAGGATCCCCGTCGTATGACCAAGGCCGAGACGATGTCGCGTCAACACTTAGAGCGTCAGATACAGGACGAGGGTCTCCGCGAGCGCTTCACACCGAACTATCGATTGGGTTGCAAGCGAGTGTTGATCAGCAACGATTTCTATCCGGCATTTCGGAGAGACAACGTCACGCTGGTGACCGAACCCATCGCAACCATCGAGAAGGAGGGCGTCCGCACCGCCGACGGCACTCTTCACGAACTCGACGTTCTCATCGCGGCGACCGGCTTTTTCGTCACTGACAATCCGATGGGCGACAGGGTCCACGGCGTTCACGGTCAAGCCCTAGGCGACGCCAGTCACGGCAAACTTCCGCACTACCTCGGCACCACGTTTCCCGACTTTCCGAACTTCTTCATGCTGGCCGGGCCGAACACCGGCCTCGGACACTCCTCGATCATCTTCATGCTCGAAAGCCAGCTCAACTACGTCATGCGCGCCATCAACGTCGCGCTCGAGAGCGACGCGCTCGTCGAACCAAAGGAGGACGCCGCCCAGCGCTGGACCAATTCGTTGCAGGAGAAGCTACCCACCACCGTGTGGGGAACGGGATGCGCGAGCTGGTATCTGAACGACGCGGGCCTCAACACGGTCATCTGGCCGGACTTCACGTTCAAGTATCGACAATCGACTCGTCGCTTCGACTCAAGCGATCACCGCATTGCGGCGAGGGTGAGCTCGAGTACTGATTAGTCCAACGTGATCGGCGTATCGATGTCGAGGTCGTCGGTAGCGCCAACGACGTCGGGTATCAACGCCTCGGCGAGATGTGCGCGCACACGCTCGTCAATCTCGGCCATCGTCTGAGGGTTCTCGCGAAGGAACGTCTTCACGTTCTCACGGCCTTGACCCATCTGTTCACCCTCGTAGGTGAACCAGGCTCCGGCCTTCTTCACGAACCCGAGTTCGACCGACACATCGAGCACCGAGCCTTCGCGGCTAATGCCTTGGCCGTACATGATGTCAAACTCGGCCTGGCGGAACGGCGCGGCGCACTTGTTCTTCACGACCTTGACGCGCGTACGGTTGCCGACGACTTCGGTCCCGTCCTTGATCGATTCGATGCGACGGATGTCGAGACGAATTGAGGAATAGAACTTTAAAGCCCTCCCACCAGGGGTTACCTCAGGTGAACCGTAGCTGATTCCTATCTTTTCCCGGAGTTGGTTGATGAAGATCGCGACCGTGTTGGACTTGGAGAGTCCGCCCGTCAACTTGCGAAGTGCCTGGCTCATGAGACGAGCCTGAAGGCCCACGTGCGTGTCACCCATGTCACCCTCGATCTCGGCGCGCGGCGTTAACGCCGCGACGGAGTCGATGACGATGACGTCAAGCGCGCCCGAACGGATCAACATGTCGACGATCTCGAGCGCCTGCTCACCGGTGTCGGGTTGGCTGATCAACAAGTCATCCACGTTTACACCGATCGCGCGTGCGTAGACCGGGTCCATGGCGTGCTCGGCGTCGATGTAAGCGCACACCCCACCGTTGCGTTGCGCCTCAGCCACCACGTGCATCGCCAAGGTCGACTTACCCGAAGACTCGGGGCCGTAGAGCTCGACGATGCGGCCGCGGGGCAACCCGCCAATACCGAGCGCCATGTCGAGCGCGAGCGCGCCCGTGGGGATGGACTCGATGTTGAAGTTCATCGTCTCGCCCATGCGCATGATCGAGCCTTTGCCGAACTGCTTTTCGATCTGGCCGAGCGCGGCGTCGAGAGCCTTTGCGCGATCGTCGGTTGCCATTGCTGTCTCCTTGTTCTTCATCAGAGGCACGCTAGGTACCCGCTGTCACATCGGTCGGTCGTCCGCTGCTTTCACTGTAGTACGAACACTTGTTCGTAGAAGGCATTTGTGGGGACTTTTCGCCTAATCGTCGAGGGCTTGGTAGACGAGTCGCTGGAGTTCCCGTCGGATCGGATACGTCGTGCTCGGCAGTAACTGGGTGTAGAAACCGACCGTCAAGTCCTCAACCGGGTCCACCCAGAACGCAGTTGAAGCCGCACCGCCCCAGGCGAAGGTGCCCTCTGAGACCAGGGACTTGTTCTTACGCCGATCCGTGACGACGGACATGCCAAAACCGAAGCCCACGCCCGCGTAACTGGACTCAGAGAAGGAGTCGGTCGCGTAAGTTTCGAGGTCGACGTCACCGGGCAGATGGTTCTCCGTCATGAGGTCAACGCTTCGAGACGAGAGAAGCCGTACGCCGTCAAGTTCCCCGCCGCGCAGCAACATCGTCATGAACCGGTCGTAGTCGTAGGCCGTCGAGAGCAGCCCGCCCCCGCCGCCGAGGAGACCTGGCGGGTGCAGGGAGGCCTTCGCCCAGTCCGCCATCGCTATGGCTTCGCCCTTCTTCGGTACGTAGAGCATCGCCAGTCGATCCGTCTTCTCCGGCGGACACCACCACTCGGTGTCCGCCATCCCGAGGGGGTCGAAGATGCGTTCCTTCATGAAGACGTCGAGCGGCTGTCCACTCCAGATCTCGACGAGGCGACCCAACACGTCAAAGGACACCGAGTAGTTCCACTGCGAGCCCGGTTGAAAGAGCAGCGGGCTGGTGCACCAGTCGTCGACCGCTTCTGCCAACGTGGCCCCGTGCTTGAAGACGAAGTCGTAGCCCTTGTTGCGGTAGATCTCGTCAACGGGGTGCGCGTACTGGAATCCATAAGTGAGACCGCTGGTGTGCATGAGGAGGTGGTGAATGCGCACCGGTTCTATCGCGCCCACCGTCTCTGGACTGGTCGGTGTACCCCCGGACCACACGCGCGACTCGCGCAGTGAATCTATCCACCTACCTGCTTCGTCGTTGAGATCGAACAGGCCTTCCTCATAGAGCATCATCACCGCGAGCGCCGTGAGGGGCTTGGTCATGGAGAAGATCCGCCAGATGGTGTCGTCAGCGACGTCGAGCCCACGCTCGCGGTCGCGCAGTCCCCCGCGGCCCGTCCACGCGAGTTGTCCACCACGTGAGACGGTCGCCAGCCAACCGGCGAGACGGCGATCCTCGACGTAGCGATCAAAGTGCGGCGCGATGCGCGCGAGGCGCTCGGGTGAAAAACCAAACGCCCGCGCGTCGTCACCCACCTTCAGTACCGACATGACCACCTCGCTTTCTTTTGAGATTACGTGAGTGGCGCGGCGACGCTAGAACGCTCCAGGGCGCGCCGTAGTACGTCAAGGGCGCTGATAGCGCTGTAGGCGCGCACGCGAGGCCGGTCCCCGGGCAGGTGCAGCTGCACACTCGAGAGCTCGCCCTCGAGGTCGAGTCCGACGAACACCGTGCCCGCCGCCTGGCCGTCTTGCTCCTCGGGTCCCGCGACCCCGGTCACACTGAGCCCGACGTCGGACTTCAAGAGTCGTCGCACGCCACTGGCCATCGCCTCCGCGGCGGCGGCCGAGACGACGGGCCCTTCGGGCACACCCAAGACGTCGAACTTCACTTCGGACGCGTAACTGACGACGCCTCCACGAAACCACGCCGACGCACCGGGCACGTTCACGAGCCGACTCGCGATGAGCCCACCTGTCAAGGACTCCGCCACGGCGAGGGTCGCACCGCGGGCCAAGAGCTGCGCGGCGACGACGTGCTCCATTGTCTGATCGTCGACGCCAAAGATGATCTCGCCGAGCTTCGATTCGATCATCGCGCGAACGGTCTTCTCCTCCCCCGAGAGGAGCGCCTCGGCCTGCGCGTCGTCCTCACCGCGAGCTGTCAAGCGCACCTTGATGCCTTCGATGCCCGAGGCCAAGAACGCGATCGTCACCCCACCCCCGTTGGCGAGGGCGTCGAATCGCTCGGCGACCGCCTCGGCCAAGGCGGACTCACTGGCCCCCCAGGTACGCAGTACGCGACTGCGGATCACCGAGGTTTCGCCCGCCTGACGTTGGCGCTCCAACAGGTCGGGCAAAATGGCGCGCTCGAACATGTCGCTCATCTCGTAGGGCACGCCGGGCACCGCGTAGACGACTTTCTGGCCGACGCGACAGATGAGTCCCGGCGCGGTTCCCCTGGTCTGGGGGATGATCGTCGCCCCGCGCGGCACGTCCGCCTGGAGGAGGTTGTTGTCGGGCATCGTGCGCCCCCGCGTCTCGAACATCGTGCGAATCGTCGCCACCAACGCGTCGTCGCGATCGAGGGGCACGTTCATCACCTCGGCCAGCGCCGCGCGGGTGATGTCATCTTGAGTGGGACCCAGGCCCCCGCAGACGATCATCGCGTCAGCGCGCGCGAGGGCGGTACGAAAGGCCAACACGATGCGTTCGTGGTTGTCCCCGACGTGCTGGTGGAAGTGCGACGTGATGCCGTTCGCCGCGAGGCGTTCGCCGAGCCACTGGGAGTTGGTGTCGGGGATCTGACCAAGCAGTAATTCCGTTCCGACCGCGACGATCTCAACCCGCACGCGCGACGACCCTGCTCTTCGAGTGGTAGTACTGCCAACCGGTGTAGAGCGTCATCGCAACGGCGAGCCATATGGTCACGAAGGCGAAGATCGGGTGATGCCCGGTGAAGGGCAGCACGCAAAAGCCAATCGCCCAGTCTTGGACGAAGGTCTTCCACTTCGCCAAGCGACTCGCGGGGATCGAGACCCCGTGCTTGGCCGAGCGCGCGCGATAGACGCTCATACCGATCTCGCGCAAGGTGATGAGGATCGCGGGCACGATGAAGAAGGTCAGCCCGTGGGGCCGAGAGATGATCATCGCGTACAGCGCCCCGAGCACGACGACCTTGTCAGCTAGCGGGTCGAGGAAGGCGCCCGAGGTCGTGGTGCCGTGCCGACGCGCGACGATGCCGTCGAAGTAGTCCGACGCACCGACGGCGAGCCCGACGGCCACCGTCCACCAACTGATCCGGTCGAAGATGATCAGGTAAATGAAAAATGGCGCGGCCACGAGCCGAAACGCCGTCATGAGATTCGCTGGGGTCAGCAGCGCACTCGGACCGTAGGTGTGCTCGTTACTCACAGACCACCGCCTCGACGTCAGTGCCGTGGCTCGCCACGATCTCGCACTCCACCATCGACCCCACCATAAGAGCCGGGTCTATCATGACCACGCCGTCGATTTCTGGACACTCACGCACGCTGCGCCCGATGCCCGGCGCGTCGACGAGAATCTGTGCGCGCGTACCCACCAGGAGGTCGCGCTTCTTCGCGGTGATGGTGTCTTGGAGCTCGGAGACCTCCCGCAACCGTTCGAGCGCGAGCTCGTGGCTGACGGGAGCGTCGAGGTCGTTCGCGTAGGTGCCCACTTCGGAGGAAAAGGTGAAGAACCCGGCCCAGTCAAGCTGCGCCGCTTCGATGAACTCGAGCAACACTCGCTGGTCGTCCTCGGTCTCGCCGGGATAGCCCAGGATGAACGACGAGCGGAACGTCGCGTCGGGTTCAACGCGGCGGATGGCGGCGATGCGTTCCAAAAAGCGATCCCCGTCACCCCAGCGACGCATCGCGCGCAACAGGGGCCGCGAGGCGTGTTGTAAGGAGAGGTCGAAGTAGGGCACGTTCGTCGCCAGGATCGTCTCGATGAGTCGTTGGGTCAGTCCCGAGGGGTAGAGGTAGAGCAGGCGGACGCGATCGACCTCTCGAGCGAGGGCGTTGGTCAACTCGATGAGCGGCTGCGTGCCACCCTCGTCGAGCACCTCCACGGCCTCCCCGCGTCCCGCGCGCTTGCGGTCGTGTCCCCAACTCGCGAGGTCCTGCGCGATCAATACGATCTCGCGGACACCGCCCTCGACGAGGGAGCGCGATTCGCTCATGATCTCCGCGGTCGAGCGAGAGCGTTGGTCGCCGCGGAAGGTCGGGATCGCGCAGAATCCGCAACGTCGGTCACAGCCTTCGGCGATCTTGACGTACGCCCAGGGCGCGCGGGACTTCGGGCGTGGCAAGTTCAACAGATCGAAGGCGGGTACCGGCCGGGCGCGCAGACTCACCGGCACCGAGGAGGCCGTCAGGCTCTCGCCGAAGCCCGCGACGAGGTCGACTTCGGGGAGGGCCGTCGCGAGTTCATCGCCGTAGCGCTCGGCCATACAGCCGGTCACCACCAATCGTGCGCCCTCGCGCTTGCGATCGGCTAAGTCGAGGACCGTCTCGATCGACTCCTCACGGGCCGCTTCGATGAAGGCGCAGGTGTTGGCGACCACGAGGTCGGCGGCGTCGGGGCTCGCAGCGACGAGGTAGCCCTGGGACTCCAAGAGTCCCGCCAACTTGTCCGAGTCGACGTGGTTCTTCGGGCACCCGAGGGTCTCGATCCAGTACCTCACCACGTTCCCTTCAGAAGACGCCGAGCGCGACGCGCTCGGTACTTTGTGGCGGAGAGGGAGGGATTTGAACCCTCGGGCCCACTTTCGCAGGCCGCATTCTTAGCAGGAATGTGGTTTAAACCGAACTCACCCACCTCTCCCTTGGTAGAGCCTACTAAAACGGAGGCGGATCGAACCCAAAATCTCCCACGGACCAAGCGTTACAATTTCCGCGACGTCACCACCGGAAGGGATGGCCATGCGGAGCCTTCGAATCGCCCTCAGCGCACTCCTCGGGGCCACGACGCTCTCGGGCGTGACCCTCATCACCTCCGGCGCTCTCTCCTCGGCCGCCTCGGGCAACTCCCTCGCGTCGTGCGCGAAGAAGGTGACCTCGGAAGAGATTCACAAGGGAGTCTTGACCGTAGCGACCGACTCACCGGCCTACACGCCCTGGTTCGTCTCGAACAAGCCCTCCAACGGCAAGGGGTACGAGTCGGCCGTCGCCTACGCCATCGCGAAGGAACTCGGTATCAAGGCGGCCGACGTCAAGTGGGTCGTCGAGCCCTTCGACTCGAGTTACATCCCCGGTCCGAAATCCTTCGACTTCGACATCAACGAGATCTCCTACACCGCGGAGCGAGCGCACGCGGTCACCTTCTCGGTGAGCTACTACGACGTCAACCAGTCAATCGTCGCGCTTAAGACGAATCCGATCGTTACGAAGCACACACCCAAGGAACTCAAGTCCTACGTGTACGGTGACCAGATCGGAACGACGGGCCTGGCCTACATCAACAACGAGATCAAGCCGACGACGCCGGCGAAAGTCTTCTCGACGCTCGACCAGGCGGTGCTCGCGCTCCAGACCAAGCAGATCGACGCCATCGTCATCGACACCCCGACGGGTCAGTACATGGCGGCCGACCAGATCACCAACAAGGCGGGTAAGTCCATCGCCACCCAGGTCGGCCAGTTCCCGAGCACCGGTGAACACTACGGTCTGCTGTTCTCCAAGGGCAACCCGTTGGCCGCGTGCGTGAACGTGGCGATCGACGCCTTAAAGACCAACGGGACCCTGGCCGCTCTCCAGAAGAAGTGGCTGAACATCTATACCTCCGTCGCGGCCATCCAGCCGTAGGGCACCGTGACGATCGGCGCCGACGTCGACGCGTCGAACGAGACACCGAACTTCTTCGCACCGCGCCACCGCCGCCTCTTCGTCGGACGTCGAGGACTCGTCGCGAGCACGATCTCGAGCGCGCTCATCATCTCCGCCATCGCGCTCGTCCTCTTCGCATCACCCGGGGGCGCAACCTTTCGCTACATCTTCTTCAGCGGCCACAATCTCTGGCTCGCCTGGGTCGGCGACCCGCGGTTGGGACTGAGCGCCCTGCGCGACGGGATCGTCACCAACATTTGGATGTTCCTGCTCTCTGAGGTCCTGGTCTTGGTCTTCGGTCTCGGCCTCGCGTGGTGTCGCATCAGTCAGTCGCCGGTGCTCTTCCCCTTTCGCGTCTTAGCGACCGCCTACACCGACGTCATGCGCGGCGTGCCGTTGATCCTGACCATGTTGCTCGTCGGCTTCGGGCTGCCCGAATTGAAGCTCCCGGTGATCTCGACCCAGTCCGCCGCCGTCTACGGCGTGATCTCGCTCACCATGTGTTACAGCGCCTACGTGGCAGAAGTGATTCGCGCCGGCATCTACTCGGTGCCCAACGGACAGCGCCTCGCCGCGCGCTCGCTCGGACTCACGCAGACATCGACGATGCGCCGGGTGATCTTGCCCCAGGCGATACGCAACGTGATACCGCCGCTGCTCAACGACTTCATCTCTCTACAGAAGGACACGGCCATCGTCTCGGTGCTCGGCGCCATCGAGGTGGTGCGCGCCGCGCAGATCTTCTCCGCGACGACCTTCAACGAGAGCGGACTCACCTTGGCGGCCATCTTCTTCATCGTCTTGACGATTCCGATGACGCGCTTCACCGACCGACTGATCTCGAAGGACCGCGCCAAGCGATTGGCTCACGAATGAGCGAGGTCGTCCTCGACATGGAGTCGGTGGTCAAGCGCTTCGGCGAGAATGAGGTCCTTAAGGGAGTATCGCTGCAACTGCATCGACACGAGGTGGTCTGTCTCATCGGCGCCTCGGGCTCGGGGAAGTCGACGCTGTTGCGCTGCGCGAATTTGCTCGAGACCATCGAGGAGGGCCGGATCACGCTCTTCGGTCAGGAGTTGACGGATCCCCGCATCGACCCGGACCTCGTGCGCCGCCACATCGGAATGGTCTTCCAGTCCTACAACCTCTTCCCGCACCTGGACGTCTTGGAGAACGTGGTGCTCGGTCCCGTGCGCGCCTTGAAACGTGATCGCACCGAGGTGGAAGGAGAGGCGTTGGCGCTGCTGGACCGTATCGGACTTAAAGAGCGCGCGCACGACTACCCCGAACGGCTCTCCGGTGGCCAGCAACAACGCGTCGCCATCGTGCGGTCCTTGGCGATGCGACCGGCGCTGTTGCTCCTCGATGAGGTCACGAGTGCGCTCGACCCCACGCTGGTCGGCGAGGTCCTCGACCTCTTAGTCGACCTCGCCCACCAGGGCACGACCATGTTGATTGCCACCCACGAGATGAACTTCGCGCGCGACGTCGCTCATCAAGTCGTCTATCTCGACGCGGGCGTCCTCGTCGAACAAGGAACGCCCGAGGAGATCTTCACTAATCCCCGACACCACTCGACGCGGAACTTCCTCCAACGCGTGCGCTAGGAGGCGAGGGCGCGCACCTCGGGGAGTTGTAACACGAGGTCGAAGAGTTCCTGGTCGCGGTCCCAGGTCAGGTGCGAGCGCACCTGCTCGAGCGGCAGCCAAACCAGCACGTCGACCTCTTCATTAGGCGAGAACTCGCCGTAGTCCACGCTCATCAAGTAGTAGGCGACGATCTTCGGCTTGCCCTTGCGGTGGGTGTAGTTCGTCGTCCCGATGAACCTCACCACCTGGCACTTCATGCCGGTCTCTTCTAAGACCTCGCGCAGGGCGCCCTGCTCGAACGTCTCACCGGCGTCGAGCTTGCCCTGGGGGACCGTCCGGTCACCGCGCGCTTCGCGGTAGATGCACGCGACTTCGATGCGACCACCGGGCAGCGAGCGCGTCACGACCCCACCCGCCGCACGAATGAGATCGTCGGGCGCGTCCTTGGGGATGATGAGTTCACCACTCAAGAGGTACACGTCGCCAACGCTAAGGGACGACGTGCACCAACTGGCGGATTCCGCGCGCTCATTTGGGGAAAGTCCATCGTTACCTAGGCTAGCGAGCATGCTTGTCGCCACTTTGCCCGTGGGATGGCGACTTCTCGTCGTGCTCGTCGCCGGCGTCGCGGCGGGTATCGCGAACGGCGTGGCGGGTGGTGGCACCTTCATCACCTTTCCGACGTTGCTCGCGCTCGGCGTGCCGGCCCTTCAGGCGAACCTCTCGACGACCGTGGGCGTGGTACCGAGTTACCTCGGATCACTGCGCGTCTTTCGCGCGCAACTGCGCCCGCACCGTAGACTCATCGCGACCCTCGCACCCTCGTGCGTGCTCGGCACCGCCGCTGGCACCGCGCTCTTGCTCAACGGATCACCCTCGACCTTTCGACTGGTGGTGCCGTGGTTGATTGGTGCGGGCACCGCGCTCTTCGCCCTCTCGCCGCTCATCACGCGTTCGCTGACGAACCTCGAACACGACCACGCCGCGCGCCGGTGGGCGCTCTTCGTTGGTATCTTCGCGGTCTCGATCTACGGCGGTTACTTCGGCGCGGGACTCGGTATCTTGATGCTCGCGGTGATGGCCCTCGCGCTGCCCTTGGAGATCCACGAACTCCAAGGACTCCGCAATGCGCTCTCACTGATCATCAACCTCGTCGCGGCGTTGATCTTTCTGGTGCACGGACACCTCGCCGTCACGGACGTGCTCGCCCTGCTCCTGGGCACGCTCGTGGGAGGGTGGCTCGGGGCGCTCCTCATCGTGCGGCTGTCGCCGACGGTCGTGCGCATCGTGGTGATCGCCATCGGTATAGCGACCACGGTCAAGCTCGCCATCGGGACGTAGCGGAATGTTGAGTTTTTCTATAAAGTAGGTGGAGTGAAGCGGTTCTTCTCCTTCCCCAATCCCGTCAACGACGCGGCCGCGCGTAGCGTGGCCCTCGGCGTCGTGGCCATGTCCGTCGTGGCGTTCGTCACCGGGTGGGCGTGGATACTGATCCCTCTCACCTACGGCTTCGCCGCGCGAGTCGCCGCCGGTCCGAAGATCTCGCCGCTGGGCTGGTTCGCCGTCCACGTGAGCGCTCCGCGGCTCGGGTCCTGGGAAAAGTCCGTCCCGGGTCCCCCCAAGCGTTTCGCCCAAGCGATGGGGCTCACCTTCGCCACGGCCACCCTGGTCACCTGGCTCACCGCAGGGTGGCTGGACGCGCGGTGGATCTTGTTGCCGCTGATTTTTGCGGCCTCGCTCGAAGGATTCCTCGGATTCTGTAGCGGGTGCACCGTCTTTGGTTGGCTCATCCGCGCCGGGGTCATCCCCGAATCAGTGTGCGCGGAGTGCGGGGACCTCACGGCGCGCTACCGGCGAGCTGGCTACAACGTTTAAGGGCGGGTTTCCTCGCTGCTGCTTAACAACTCTGTGACAAGTAAAGAGGTTGCCCCGCTCGCGCGGCGACCTCGTCTCTAGGCTGGGCGCATGGCCGCCGCCGGAACTCGGGTTCGAACACGCGCTCGCGGGCGTCGACTCTTGCTCGCCGCCTCGCTCTGCGCGATTGCCATTCCGGCGACCACGCTGACGGCGAGCGCGAGCGCGCCGCGCGTCAGTGTCGCGGGCCTCTCGCCCGTGGCGACCACGGACGCCGTCGTCAACAAAGTCATCTCCACCAGTTTCGACCTCGCCTTGGCCCAGCGACACTCGAGTGAGCTCACCGCCTACATCACGAGTCTCTCCAATCCCGCGTCGCCGAACTACCACCGCTACTTGACCCCCTCGCAGTACGCGGCGCGCTACGGCGCGACCGCGGCGAGCGTGGCGGCGGTGCGCGCCTACTTCACGGGATTCGGTCTCGAGGTCGGCGCCCTCAGCGCCGGTCACAACGTGTTGCACGTGGCGGGGACGACGACGCAGATCGCTCACGCCTTTGACGCGTCGGTCGAAACCGTGCGAATAGCGCGCAGCACCCTCGACGCACACTTCACCTCGCGCGCGTCATTGCCCGCGGCGCTCGCGAAGGACGTCACCGCGGTGGCGGGTCTTTCGAACGTGGAGCCCGAAACGACGGACCTCCAGCGCTCGTCGCACGTCACCACGCACGTCGCCACCGCCGGCACGTGCGTCTCGGCGGGCAGCTCCACTGGCACGACGCCCAACAGCGTCGGCGGCTACACCGTCCAACAACAAGGCGAGCTCTACGGACTCAACACCGCCTGGGCCGCGGGCGACACCGGTGTCGGACAGACGATCGGCATCTACGAGCTCTCGTCCTTCAACACCAGCGACGTCCAAACGTATCTCTCGTGCTACGCGCTCACGCCCACCATCAACACGAGCAACGTCGATGGCGGACCGAGTTCGAGCGACAACGCGGGTGACGCGCCCGACGAGGCCACGCTCGACGTCGAAGAGACCGCGGCCTTAGCGCCGGGCGCCGTCCTCGACGTGTACCAGGGCACGCAGTCAGGCGCCGGACCGACCGACATCTACTCCGAGTTCGCCAGCCAGGACACCGCGACCATCATCACGACCTCGTGGGGCATCTGTGAGTCCCAGACCGACGGGAGTGCCCAGGTCGAACAACCCATCTTCGAAGAGATGGCCGCCCAAGGTCAGACCGTCGTCGCGGCCGCGGGCGACGAGGGCAGTTCCGACTGCGAAGGCGTCTCGGGTGCGTCCACCTCGACCGCGGCCGTCGACGACCCCGCGTCCCAGCCTTACGTCACCGGCGTGGGGGGACTCGCCGTTACTGACATCAGTCCGCTCACCGAGTCGGTGTGGAACGACGACTGCACCTCACAGGACTGCGGCGCCAGCGGCGGCGGCGTCTCGACCACCTGGTCGCGCCCCGTCTGGCAGGTCGCACCCGGGATCAACACCGCCACCCAGACGATGCGTATGGTGCCCGACGTGTCGGTCATGGGCGACCCCTCCACGGGCTTCATCCAATACTTCACCGGCACCGGCACCGGGTTCTGTCAGCACTCGTGCTCGGGTGGGTGGGGAGCGATCGGCGGCACCTCGATCGGCGCGCCGCTCGTGAGCTCGCTGCTCGCCGTCGGTGCCCAAGCCTGCGGCATCGCGCGACTGGGTTTCGTCAACCCCGCGCTCTACGCCATGGCCTCCACCGGCTACGTCGACGTCACGAGCGGGAACAACGATCTCTTCGGCGTGGGCGTCTACTCCGCGGGCGTGGGCTACGACATGGCGTCGGGACTCGGCAGTCCCAACGGCACCGCGTTCTTGAGCGGTCTCTGTCCCGCGGCGTTCTCCGCGACGAGGAGTTCCTTCGCCATCTCGAGCGCGACCGGCGTCGTCGCGACGGCCGGCCCCACCATCAGCGCGACGCTGCGCAACGCGAACGGTGCGCCGCTCGCCAACACGTCCATCGAAGTCAGCGCCGTCGCCCCGAGTGGCGTGCTCAGCATCGACGGCGTCGCCAGCACCCAGAGCGCCGGTACCGCGGCCACGACCGTCACGAGCAACGCCAGTGGCGTCGTCTCCTTCACGGTCGGTTCCTCACTCGCCCAAGCCGTCAACGTGGCACTGAGCATCGCCAACGCCCCGATCTACTCAACGACCATCACCTACGCCCTCGTGGCCGCGAGCACGATACCGGGCGCGCCAACCATCAGAAGCCTCGTGCCGCGCGTGGGCGGATTCACCCTCGTGGTGCGGGCCCCCGCCTCGAACGGCGGGAGTGCCATCACCGCGTACCAGTATTCGATCAACGGCGGCGCCACGTGGGCGGCCTTTAAGAGAGGGTCCGCCACAATAGTGGTGACGACGCTGGCCAAGCGACATGCTTATCGGGTGTACGTGCGTGCGCTGAACACGGTGGGCGCGTCGGCGTCATCGACTTCACGAGTGGTCGTAACGCGTTCGTAGTAATCAGCGAGTTCTGAGTCACTGACCCAGGATTTGTGAGGGAGCGACCCTAAACTTTTATCTGGTGAGGGTCCGCGTCGATGTGGACCGCGCCCACGTGAGGACACGATTGAAGTTTCGACGTAGTGCGCTGATCGCCATCGTGCTGTTGACGAGTGTCACGCTCCTCGACGGTTCGTCGCGGGCGGTGACCTCGGTCGCCCCGACGGGACTCCCCCTCTACCAGTTCGTCAACACCGGCGTGGAGCCCCTGCCGTGGAACGCGGTGTCGCTCCAGAGTCAACTCGACGCCACCTCCATGCTCGGCGGTCCCCACGGCGCGACGAGCGCGACCGAAGGTGTCCTGGCGTACCGGACCACGAACGACGACCTCGCCACCTTCACTCAGAGCTCCACCGGCACCGCGCAGTGGAGCGACCTCACCAAGGGCAACGACGTGCCCACGCCCGCGGACGATCCGATCCCCTTCTTCGACCCGCTCGGCAACGTCGATCTCCTCTACGTCGACACCAACGACAACGTGGAGCTGCTGAGCGCGAACGAACCGGACACGAAGCTCTGGGCGCGTCTGCACTTCGGCACGCCGTGGCGCCCCTTCGTGACGACCAACCTCTCCGCGTTGACGGGCGTCACCGCGTCGGTGGGACTCCCGAGTATCTCGGTCTCGGGCACGACCGCGACGGTCGCCTACCGCACCGCCACTCAGGCCATCGAGGTGCTCACCATCGCCTGGGAGCCGGGCGACCCGATACCCGTCTACGGAGAGAACGCGGTGACCGTGACGAGCGTCGGCGGGGTGAGTGGTCCGACGGCCCTCGCCTCACCCACCACGACGACCACGACCACCACCTCGACCACCACGACGACCACGACAACGACCACGACCACGACGCCGCCAGTGACCTCGACGGGCTTCGCCTCCGATCCACAGGTGCTGCCAGGGTTGACCCCGGGATTCGCGACGACCCTGGCCAACGGCGACCTCGTCGTCTTTTCAAACTCTGGCGCGTCGATCGACTCGTGGACGAGTGAGAACTTAACGACCGCCACCGGCACGCCCCGGCTCTCGGGTCCCCTCGCGCTGGGCATCAGCTCGTCGGCCATCGATCTCGTCGGACTGACCACGGCCGGGAGCGTCGAGCTCTACTCCTCGTTCTACGTCAGCGCCACGCCCGCGATCACCTCCCACGCCAAGGTCGTCGACTTCGGGAGTTGGAGCGTGGAGAACGTGACGACCCTGGCGTCGGGCGCACCACCACTCACCGGTCAATTAGCCGTCGAGGTGACGCCCTCCGAGGTCGCGATCGCGGGACAGGCCGCGAACTGGGGTGACCTCTTCGTCCTCTCGAGTCCGGCGGGCACGAACACGTGGAGCGCCACCAACGTCTCGGTGACCGCCGGGAGCGACGCGCGCACCGTCGCCAACATCGTCGCTGGTCTCACCCTCGGTGGTCAGTTGACGCTCTACGCCGCGGGACTCGCGTCCCCGCCCCCCGAGGGCGTGGGCGTCTACGCGATCCCCAGTGCC
>Ga0302154_10001687_pt1 | contig 17720 bp, 17 predicted proteins | sample I_Bog_N2_3_FD_193507 | JGI IMG/M metagenome (GOLD analysis project Ga0302154, IMG submission 193507) | Peat permafrost microbial communities from Stordalen Mire near Abisko, Sweden - I_Bog_N2_3 | ecosystem: Environmental > Terrestrial > Soil > Wetlands > Peat | place: Sweden: Abisko, Stordalen... | reverse complement strand
GAGGCCGTCGCCGTCGATGCAGATGGACTGGATGTTTTCAAGGATCTGAAGGACGTCGGGGATGGTCTGCGGCGTGGGCTCAACGGCGGTGAGGAGTGCGGTGTCGTAAGGGAACATGGTGGGTCATCATAGCCGGGCGCATTGGGGGTTGGAAAGTGGCTTGACACGGCCCTACGCTACTGCAACACTTTTGCTATGGAAGTTCAATTCACACCCGAGCAGGAAGCGCGCTTAGCTGAGATCGCCAACATCTTGGGAAGGGCGCCAGCAATGTTAGTTCAGGATGCTGCGCTCAGGCTGATCGAAGATGAAGCCAGATTTGGCGGGTCGATCGAATCTGATGAACTTCAGAAGGTTTGCCCCGAGTGCGGGCACCGATTCCGCGGTCGAGGGTGGGACGGGATCGACGCCCACTGGCGCGCAAAACATGAGAGTGTATTGCCCTACGAAGAGGCTTGGCGACTGATTCAGGCGGGGAATTACGACAGCCCTGAACGAGAAGATATCGAAGATCTCATCGTGGCCGAGAGGCGTCTTGCGGAACTGAGGGCAGGTCACAGCCAAACGCATTCCCTGGAAGAAGTGGAGCGCGAGCTTGGCCTGGTTGATTGAGTTCGATGACGCCGCGAAGAAGGACCTTTCCAAACTTGACAAGCCAATTGCGCGACGCATAACCGGTTTTCTTCGCGAACGCGTAGCCCCGCTCGACGATCCGCGCTCGCTGGGTCACGCGCTCAAGGGCGCGGCATTGGGCGAACTTTGGCGATACCGCGTCGGTGATTACAGAATCATTTGCGATATTCAGGACGGAGCCCTTCGGATCCTGGTCGTTACCATTGGAAACCGACGCGAGATCTACCGCTGATTCAGCTGAAAAACTCCGCAATCGCCGCGACCACGGTCTGCTGCTCGTCTTCCCGTATCTCCGGGAAGATGGGCAGGGCAAGCACTTCGCGGGCGGCACGTTCGGCTTCAGGGAAGTCTCCCTCTTTGTAGCCGAGAGACTTGAGAGCATCCTGCAGGTGCAGCGGGACCGGGTAATAAATCTCCGAGCCGATTTTGCGTTCGGCGAGGAAGGCGCGCAGTTCATCGCGGCGCGGGGTGCGGATCACGTACTGGTGCCAGACGTGTTTGCTGCCGGCGACCTCATGGGGCAGCACCACGCCGTGGCTGGGATAGGTGCTCGACTCAGCCAGCCCGGCAGCGGTGAAGAGATCGTGGTACTTTTCTGCCACGGCCCGGCGAGCCTGATTCCAGCCGTCGATGTACTTCAGCTTGACCGACAGAATCGCGCCCTGGAAGCCGTCCATGCGCGCGTTCCAGCCGATCTCGTCGTGGTAGTAGCGGCGGCGCATGCCATGCTGGCGCAGCATCTTTACGCGCTCGGCCAGGTCGTCCGAGTTGGTCGTCACCATGCCGGCGTCGCCGGCGGCGCTCAGGTTCTTGGTGGGGTAAAAGCTGAAAGCCGCGGTATCGCCCAAGCCGCCCGCTTTTACGCCGTTCCATTCGGCGCCATAGGCCTGGGCTGCGTCTTCGATCAGCTTCACGCCGTGGTTCTGGCCTAGAAGCGCAAAGGAATCCCATGCCGCAGTTTGCCCGTAGAGATGGACAGGGAGAACCGCACGAATCCGCGCGGCCTCCGGACCGGTCAGAATTGCCTCCACCGCCGCCGGGTCGAGGTTGAAGGTGGTGGGCTCAATATCGGCCAGGACTGGAGTCGCGCCGGCGCGCAGGATGGCGCTGACCGAGGCAAAGAAGCTGAAGGGCGTGGTCACAACGGCGTCGCCGGGACCGATTCCGGCGGCGGCAAGCGCCAGCCAAAGAGCGTCGGTTCCAGACGAGCAGCCCAGCGCGTGGGCCACGCCAAGTTGGCTGGCGGCCGCCTTTTCAAAGGCCGCTACCGGCTCACCGAGGATGAATTGCTGGGCTTCCAGCACATGTCCAACCGCATCCAATAATTCCTGATGGAGCGGCTGGTACTGGCGTTTGAGGTCCAGCATGGGCACCGGCTGCGTAGCTGTGGCGGAGCTGCGTGGTGAAGCGAGGGGCGGAGGGTTGAGGGCGTCTTGCACGTGACCATTTTATCGCTGAGGCCGGTTTTTGGGTTGTTAGGTTGTTCACAGGAGTCAAACGTCTAAAGATTGGAAGCGCCGAATCGCTTTGAAGGGAGTTTACAATCCGGTACAGTTGAAATGGCTTACGAGTGGCTATAATGTTGTCACATTCCGGGATTGGACGGCTTCGGGGCTTCCGGCGCCGTGCCCGGTGATTTGTATTTTCACTCACATGCAGTTTGTTGCATCCAAACCAAGAGCAAGAGAGCAGGAGATCGGCACATGGAAAACAAGCCGGCACAAAACATTCAGGACACGTTCCTGAATACAGTTCGCAAAGACAAGACTCCGATCACGATTTATCTTGTCAGCGGAGTCAAGCTGACCGGAAAAATCCGGTCGTTTGACAAGTATTCGGTGCTGCTGGAGAACAACAGCCAGGAGCAGTTGATCTTCAAGCACGCCATTTCGACCGTGGTGAGCAACCGGAGCGTGTTGCATTCCGAGCATCGTCCGAGCGCTGTGCCAACGGGGATTGGTCTCGGGCCTTCGGTGGTTCCGGCTGCGCCGCCGGCGAGTGCGGAGACGCGATAGCACGCGCGGAGCGGTCTCGTTTGTCAGGGGTACAGAGTGGCTTGCCGTCCCCGGCGGCAGGCGCTGGCGGCGGGGATCAATCGTCTGAACGGGCGGTCCTGGTGGGCGTGGACCTTGGGGTCCGCGCGCGCGCCAACCGCGCGGGGCAGGCCGCTGCGCGGCTGGCGGCCTCTTCCATTTCCGAAGGTCTGGAGCCCGGCGGGGACGCGCCTTCATCCGGCCCTGAAAATTTCCCTCGCACGCCCGGCCCTTCGATCCAGGCAAGCGCCTCGACGGCCCTCGATGCGGACGAGTCGATGGCCGAGTTTCGCGAGCTGGTGCTGAGCGCCGGCGGCCAGGTGGCTGCCGAGATCATGCAGCGCCGCGCGCGTCCCGACCCGGCCACGCTGATCGGCGCCGGCAAGGTGGAAGAGATTGCCGGAGTGGCTGCATCCACCAACGCCGACCTGGTTCTGTTTGACCACGACCTTTCGCCCACGCAGCTGCGCAATCTTGAGGCCGCGCTGCCCTGCCGCGTGCTGGACCGGACGCAGTTGATTCTGGACATTTTTGCCCGGCACGCCCGGACGCGCGAGGGGCAGTTGCAGGTGGAACTGGCGCAGCTTGAGTACATGCTGCCGCGGCTCACCGGCAAGGGCAAAGCCATGTCGCAGCTGGGCGGCGGCATCGGCACGCGCGGACCGGGCGAAACCAAGCTGGAGACCGACCGGCGGCGCATTCAGGCACGGATCGACCACCTCAAGGGCGAACTGGAATCGGTGCGCAGCGTGCGCAAGCAGCAGCGCCAGCGGCGCGAGGCCGTGCCTGTGCCGACGGTGGCCCTGGTGGGCTATACCAACGCCGGCAAGAGCACGCTGTTCAACCGGCTCACCGGCGCGCAGGTGCTGCAATCGCCGCGCATGTTTGCCACGCTTGACCCGAAGTTGCGCGCCATTGAGCTGCCCAGCAAGCGCAAGATTCTGCTTTCCGACACGGTTGGATTCATCCGCAACCTGCCGCACACGCTGGTCACCAGCTTCCGGGCCACGCTGGAAGAAGTGGCGCAGGCCGAGGTGCTGCTGCACATCCGCGATGCCGCTTCAACCTATGGCGAGGAGCAGAAGGCGCAGGTGGAGAAGGTCCTGGGCGAACTGGATTCGCTGGCCAAGCCGCGCATCGAGGTGCTGAACAAGATTGACCTGCTTGACGCGCACGAGCGCGAAGGCTTGCAGGAGAAGCAGGCCTTGCTGGAGCGCCACGGCGCAGTCGGCGAAGTCTCCGTTTCGGCCCGGACGGGTGAGGGGACGGACGCGCTGCTCAAGGCCATCGATGCGGCATTGCATTCCGATCCGCTGGTCGAGGCGGAGCTGCGCGTTCCGCAGCACGAGGGCGCGGCGCTGGCGGCGATTGAAGGCGGGATGATTGTGCACAGCAGGGAATACGAGGGCAACCTGGTGCGCCTCAAGGTAAGCGGGCCTGCTTCGCTGATAGGCCGTTTGCGGAAGTTCAGGGTGCGCAGAGACTCGGAACTCACTTCATAGATACTCGAGGAGACTCCATGAATCCCACCGACGGCGGTAGTCTCCCGTCCATCACCACGCTCTCCAGCCGCGAGGTTTATCGTAACCACTGGATGCGGTTGCGCGAAGACCGGATCCTCCGCTCCAATGGCGAACCGGGCATCTATGGCGTGGTTGAGAAGGACGACGCGGCCATTATTCTCCCCATCGATCACGACCGCGTCTGGCTGGTGGAACAGTTTCGCTACACCATTCAGGAGCGCGTGCTGGAGTTGCCCCAGGGCGGCTGGGAGATGGAAGTTGAGCACCCTGAGGAACTGGCCCGCGGCGAACTGCGCGAAGAGATCGGGATGGAAGCAGCCGAGATGACGCACCTCGGCACGCTGTGGATCGCCTACGGCTTCGCGCGGCAAAGGCAGCACGTCTTTCTGGCTACCGGGCTGACGGCGACGGAGAAAGATCCTGATCCGGAGGAGCACGACCTGGCGGTGCGGCCGGTGCCGGTGGAGGAGTTTGAAGAGATGATGCGGAGCGGGGTTATCCGCGACAACTGCACATTGTCGGCGTGGGGACTTTACCTGTTGTGGAAGGCGCGGCAGGGGTGACCCCGCCGCGCGCTTGAGCGGCTATTCGGGGTGGAATTCCTTGACGGAGCGGACCCCGATCAGGACGAAGAGGACCAGTAGAGCGAGCTGAGTCCCTCCAAACGCCGGCGACGACATGGTGGGCGCAACGGCTTTGAGCGCGGGGACCTTGGCGAAGCCCTGCGCGACCAGAACAAAGAAATTGAAGTAGTAGGCGACCAGGGCGGAGACGACATACGTCGCGCGCCAGGGGCCTTCCAGCTTCTTCACATAGAGGGCGACGATGGCCACCAGCAGCACAAGGATGGACAGGACTCCAAGAATGATTCCCGGAGTAACGCCGTTGAACGGAAACAGAAATGCGGTCACGCTCGTCGCCAGTGTGGCTACGAGGAAAGTTGCGGTTAAAATGCTGAGCCGACGCGAGGTGAACAGGCCAAAGACAACGAAGAGCCCGGCACCAATGCCGATAAAGCTCAGGAAGACATGCAGATAGGTGAGTTGGACCAAAGCGGTTCCAGAAATCATCGATATTTCCTTTCGTGGACCTGGGATCTGTTACTGCGTACGCTGTGAGCGCGCGAAACGAAAGAAGCGCGCGGTGCACCCGCGAAGGGCTTGAACCTGCCGATTCTGCGGCTGCCGTGAGCAGGGCGCCACCTTCGGCATCCGGCTCACGCACAACTTTCAACGCGGCAAGATTACCATAGTACGCAAGATAACTGAGTACCAATTTATACAAAAAACAAGAATCGGCTTCTGCGCGCTCACCGGTTCGGGGGACTTTGGAATTCAGGAAGCGGTGTCGGGAAAGTGCTCCGCCAGTTGCTTCACGATGAGCAGATTTCCCACCGCAATGCGCACGAACTTCGGCGCAGAATTGGCGTCTTACCCGCGCTCCTCGATGGGAACGTACGGCGAGGGGTATTCGGGCCCGATGTATTCGGCGCGCGGGCGGATGAGCCGGTTGTCGTCCAACTGCTCAATCACGTGCGCGGCCCAGCCGGCGATGCGGCTGATGGCGAAGATCGGCGTATAGAGATCGATGTCGATGCCCAGCGTGGCGTAGGTCGAGGCGGAGTAGAAATCGACATTGGCGTTCAGCTTCTTCTCGCCCTTGACGTAAAGCTCGATGGCGCGCGAGTAGTTGAACCACTTGGGCTGGCCGGCATCGATGCCAAGCTGCTCGCTCATCTTGCGCAGGTGCGTGGCGCGGGGGTCTTCAGTCTTGTAAACGCGATGGCCGAAGCCGGAGATCTTCTGCTTGGCGGCCAGCATGTTCTTCACGAAATCCACCGGGTCGACGCCGGCCTTGTCGATCTCGTACAGCAGGCGCATGACGGCTTCATTGGCTCCGCCGTGCAGCGGGCCCTTGAGCGCGCCGATAGCGCCGGTGACCGCCGAATGAATGTCGGAGAGCGTGGCGGCGATGACGCGCGCGGCAAAGGTGGAGGCGTTCAGCTCGTGGTCGGCATGGAGGATGAGGGCGACATCGAGGGTGCGCGTGGCTGTTTCAGAGGGCAGTTCGCCGGTCAGCATCCACAGAAAGTTGCCGGCGTGGGAGAGCGAGCGGTCCGGCGCCACCACTTCCTTGCCTTTGCGGATGCGGTCGTAGATGGCCACGATCATGGCGACCTGCGCGGTCAGGTTGTAAGCCTTGCGTACGTTGGCGTCGTGCGAGTTGTCCTTTTCGTCGGCGTCATAAAAGCTGAGCGCGGAGACCGCGGTGCGCAGTACTTCCATGGGTGTGGCCGTGGTAGGGAAGGAGCGCAGGAGGTCGACGATCCGCTGGTCAATGTTGCGGGCCAGCGCCAACTGCGCCGTGAACTCACGCAGCTTGAGCTGGTTGGGCAGAATGCCGTTCCACAGCAGGTAGGTGGTTTCCTCAAAGGTGGAGTGTACGGCCAGCTCATGAATGTCGATGCCGCGATAGGCGAGCACGCCGGCATCTCCGTCAATCCAGCAAATCCCGGAGATTGCAGCAACAATTCCTTCCAGACCCTTCCCAGCGACAGCGGTCGACATAGCTTTTGGATCTCCCCTTTTTGAACGATTCTTCTTCTGTTTGCGGCAAACGTCAGGAAGGATGTCCCAGCGACGAAGGCCGCCGCTCAGGTTCCTCGATGGTTGAAAAAGGGAGCCTGCGCGGAAAATGCAGCAAAAGATGTTTATAACGGAACGATTCCATGGTTGTCACGGAGGGTGGAGCAACTGGTGTGAGCCAGCGCACAATTGGCCTTGTCTACCAGACGTTTCAGCCAGCAAAGGAGACTCCAGTTGCCGAACGGCCTGTATGCTTTCTATATTCTTGACATTCCCCCGGCGCCGCGTCCTGCGGCGCCGCGGGAATTGGACAGGCGAAGCTGGATCTGCAGCGGAAATGGGAAGATTCCAGTTTAGGAACTCTTCCGGACGGCGTCTAATGTGAGAGAACGCCGCCATCACCCGGGCCCGAGGCTTCACGCCAAGGCCGATGAAGAGCGGTTTGCTGCATGAACCGCCAGTCAGAGGAAAGGCAAACCCATGAGTGAAGAATTCGAAAATGCACCCCGAACCTATTCCGGCGCGCTGCTGGCGGTGATCGCCGCTGCGCTGATCTGCGCGCTGGGCGGGCTGATCTGGAGTTATGTGCTCAGCGGTCGCGTGGCCACCCAGAAGACGGAGCTCGACGAGGCCACGCAGCAGAACAAGCAACTGGCCGCGCGGCTGCGCGAAACCGATGCCCGCCTCAACGTGGCCACCGAGGAGCTGGGCAAGTCGCTCGGCTTGACCCAGAAGCAGATGGACACCCGCGCCCAGGAGATTATCCGCCGCGAGCAGGCCGTTGAGGCCAATACCCAGCAACTGGCCACCCAGCAGAAGCAGACCGCGCAGCAGGTGAGCGCCGTTTCCAGCGCCGTCAGTGACGTGAAGACCGATGTGGGCGGCGTGAAGACCGATGTGGCCAAGACGCAGAGCGACCTGGCCAGCGCCGTGGCCCAGTTGACCTCAATGAAGGGCGACGTGAGCGACCACAGCAGCCTGATCGCGCGAAATCACGATGAGCTGGAAGTGCTGAAGCACAAGGGCGATCGCAACTTCTACGAGTTCACCCTGGTCAAAGGCCAGAGAAAACCCGTGGGCACCGTCAGCCTTGAACTGAAGAAGGCCGACCCCAAGAAAAACACCTTCAGCCTGGATGTGATTTCAGACGACAAGACTGTCCCGAAGAACAACAAGGGATTGTACGAGCCGCTCCAGTTTTACAGTGGCAAAGAACCGATGCTGTTTGAGATCGTGGTGAATTCGGTAAGCGCCAAGAACACGGTCAAGGGGTATCTCTCGGCGCCGAAGAGCGCGCCGGTTCCGCCTACAGGTCAGTAACGGCTACTGGTCCGTAACGGCATTGTGGGGCGCGAGCACCAGGTTCGGCTGGTAGCGTATGCCGAAAGTGAAGCTGAGGTCCTTGCGCGCGTCCCACTGCTGCTTGCTCATGCGGAACGATGACACCACCGTGCCCTCCACGGTCTGTCCCGGATCGATGGTGGTATCCAGAGACAGCGCCTTGCCGTGTGGGATGGTCAAGTTCGGATAAGCGATGAAGACCCGCTCGAAATCACCGGCCGTGGCGGCATAGCTTGAGTGAATGCCGTCGGCGATGGTGGCGTTGGTCATCACGTTGTGCAGGAAGACGGGCTGCTTGCTCTGGTTGCGCAGCCTGACCTGGGCAAACACCAGCACCTGGTCGAAGCTCTGTTTTTCCATGGCCGCACCGCTGGCATCAAAGCCGGAACTCTCCGGGTGATGCGGGTGGGCCCATACCTGAACAATCTCTCCGGTCACCGCAGGCGGTTTCTGCCCGGCGATCACATAGCCTGCAATCGCCATGCTGACCAGCACGGCCGCGAACACGCTGGTCCAGATCAGGTGGCTGGAACCCTTGGCGTAGTCCTCGCCGCGGGCGGCATCGTCGAGTTCGGGGGAATCTTGCTGGAGTAGACTCATCGCGCCCTTATCTTATTCCCAAACGAGCAGAACAGGCCATGAATTCGTGCGCCCCGCCGTGGGAAAGTGGGTACGGCTGCACTGAAAGTGGTGCGTTTTGGCAGCTGGAAGCGAGAATCAGGGTTCTGGGTCCAGCCCTCAAGCAGTCGGCTGGCGCCCGGAATTTGCACCAATCTACCGGTTTTGTTAAAAGCTGCCCATTTTGGCCAGTCAGCGTCTCTGGGAATTGGCTCACCCCAAGGTAGGGGCGCAGGTGACGTATATGGATGGCAAGCCTCTTCAGGTCCTCTGTAGGGCGAACAGTGGGGGTAAGCAGGGTAACCGGTAGGCCAGCCTCCTGCACGACGATGCGCAGCGGTTCCCTCAGGTCGGTATCGTTGGTAACAATCACTGCGTGTTCGAATGCGCCCGTGAAAGCATCTCTAACCAGATGGGTCCCGAGATTCACGTCTGAGCCCTTTTCTTCAGTTTTGATAACCCGTGCGAAGACTGGCACTGGATTTGGAATTGTGCCGGGAGGCCGGAACTCAATTGGTTGAGCCAGGAACATCCATTTATTTGTGACTTGGAAATTGCCCAGGTGAATCTGCAGATGAGGCAGGGTCTTTAGCGCCTCCAAGTAGATATTCTGATCTCTTGCAGAGTCTGGATTGGGGCGGCCTGAGACGCGCGCTGTGTAGTAATTTATCGCAACGATATTGCATATCCTGGGAAGAGATGCTTGGCAAAGCGCTTGCAAGTTCAGCCATTTGTGCCGAGAGTTCTTGAGGGCTCGATAATACAGATTGAATCCGTCCACATAAACAACCGTTTTCATGTCCCGGATTCTACGGCATTTTCCGAAATAGTTTGTTCCTCGCCAGCGCGTGCAGGGCCGCCGCTTCTCCCACCCAGGCGACCAGAACCCGTCGCCTGGGGCCGGGTCTTGGGGTCGCGTCGGCTTGAGAGCCTTGCCTTCGGTCTACATCATTTGGGAAAACGCTATAAATGCAAAAGGCCGCTGCATTTTCATGCAGCGGCCTCTGGGCCTACGGCACGCCGTAGGTAAGTTGATATAAATATCCCACTTAGGCCGAGTAATATCAAGAAAAAATGCGCTGGCCCAGACACCGAATGCAAGCTGATTATCCGCAGTCGAAGACTCCAAGAGCAATAACTTCATGGGGATGGAGAGACAGATGCTCCCATGATCGAGGGCCACGAGCAGCCCCAAAACGCCAGCGGCCAGGGTGCGAGCGCGCGGTAGCCGAAGTGCGAGCACGGAATCCAGGAAATCACAGACGCGGCCTGAGCGCCGCCAGAAAATCCTTCGCTCCCAGGCAGTTCAAAACGTCCTGCGGCCCCAGCCATGCGCGGCGCAGTTGTCGAATCCCGTAATCCATTTTCCCCAGGTTGCGGGCGTCGTGGGAGTCGGAGTTGATGACGATCCTGCATCCCAGTTCCTTCGCCAGGCGCAGATCGCGGTCGTTCAGGTCAAGCCGTTCGGGAGCGGCGTTGTGCTCCACGGCCACGCCCAGCTCGGCCGCGCGGCGCAGCACCGCGCCCAGGTCGAGCGCAAAGGGCTCGCGTCGCAACAGCAGCCGGCCAGTGGGGTGGCCCAAGATCCGGACGTAGGGATTTTCGATGGCCTTCAGCACGCGTGCCGTGGTTTCTTCACGGCTCTGATCAAAGCGAGTGTGGACGCTGGCGATGACCACATCCATTTCCGCGAGCACCTCGTCGTCCAGGTCAAGCGCACCGTCGGCCAGAATGTCCACTTCGATGCCGGTGAAGACGCGAATCCGGCCGCCCATCTGCTCATCGACCTCGCGAATGCGCTGCACATGCTCGAGGGCGCGCTCCTCGTCCAGGCCGTTGGTCATGGCCAGGTTTTTGGAGTGGTCGGTGATGGCGATGTACTCGAACCCGCAGGCCAGCGCCGCATCGGCCATCTCGCGAATCGAGTTGTGCCCGTCGGTGGCGTGGGTGTGCATGTGCACGTCGCCGCGAATGTCGGCTTTCTCAATCAGCCGGGGCAGCGCGTGGCGGGCCGCCGCCTCAATCTCGCCAAGGTTCTCGCGGATCTCCGGTGGCATCCAGTCCATGCCCAGCGCGGCGTAGATCTCTTCCTCGGTGGCCGCCGCCACAACGGACTCGTCGTCGAGCCGTGCCAGCGCCCACTCGCTGAGCGTGTATCCCATCTTGAGCGCCCGCTGCCGCAGCGAGACGTTGTGGGCCTTCGAGCCGGTGAAGTACTGCAGCGCCGCGCCGTAGCTGGCCGAGGGCAGCAGCCGCACATCCACCTGCAAGCCGTTGGAGAGATGAAAGCTGACCTTGTTTTCGCCTTTGGCGATCATGTCGTGAATGCCAGGATAGGCGGCCACATATTCAACCGCGGCAGCGGTATGCTCCGGCGCGCAGGCCGGCCCGGTCACCAGCAGATCCAGGTCGCCGTTGGTTTCACGGCCACGGCGCAGTGAGCCGGCCGGCGTTACGCGCTCTATTCCGTCAAATGCCATGAGATACGCCGAGATGCGCTGCGCGGCTTCCTCGGCCACGTCGATCCGGAACCGCCCGGCGCTGCGGCGATAATCGTCAATGCCCTTGCGCAGTTTTTCAATCTGCTTTTCGCCCATGCGCGGCAGGCCCACCAGGCGGCCGGCCTCGATGGCCTCGGCGAGCTGGTCAATGCCGGCGATTTTGGCCGCGTCCCACAGCAGCGCGACGGTCTTGGGGCCCATGCCGGGAAGTTTCAGCAGCTCCAGCAGGCCCGCGCCGTACTTGGCCAGCAGCTCGTCGCGCAAGGGCAGCGTGCCGGTGGCGGCAATGGCTTGCAGGTTGGCGGCCATGCCCTTGCCGATGCCGGGAATCTCCAGCAGCCGGGCAGTTTCGGCCGATGCTTCCACCAGGTCAACGGTGGTTTGTTCGGCAGCCTCGGCGGCGCGGCGGTAGCTGCGGATACGAAAGCTGTCGCCGCCGTCGATCTCCAGCAGGTCGGCGGTCTCGGCCAGCAAACGGGCCATGGTGGGGTTGTCCATCGGATAGGTCTCCGCAGACAGTATCGCAGGGGTCAGGGATCAGGGGTCAGGGGTCAGGGAACAGGGAACAGGGACTTGGGATTAGGCTGCGATTGCTGGCGGTGTTTTGAAATGGCTGGCATGCATGCCTGGCACACACAAGCCTGACAGGCTGCTTATGTCACCCCTATGTTCGCCGAGGAGAGAACATCTGCAGGGCGGGCACACGCATCGCGCACCACTTGCGGGTGGTCTTGCTTCACGCCCGGCAAATTCCGCCGTCAGGCTGCGCTGTGGGCTGCGGCGTCTCTGAAACGGACTACCGCATCCGCCTGTGGGCCCTTCTGGCCCTCGACGATGTCGAATTCCACGTCATCGCCTTCCTTCAGCGTTTTGTACCCATCCAGCTGAATCGACGAGTAATGGACGAATACATCCGGCCCGTCTTCACGTCCGATGAATCCGTAGCCCTTGGCGTTGTTAAACCACTTGACCTTCCCTTTGAACTGAGCCACAGGCTCCGCCTTCCTTTGTACGGCTTGGAGTTCAGGCGAGGCGAATTCTAGGGGAAACGCCCGCCCTCAAAAGATAAGACGCGTGAAGTCGACGAAAGGTTGAATCAGATTTTAACCAGGGGTCCCGCGAAATGGGACTGCGCCGGGATGTCAACCCCGGCCCAGTATGGAACTTGTTGAATCGAGACAATCCGGGCCTGTTAACACTACTGGGGCGGGCGGCGCCGGGAGCCGATTTTTTCGAGTTCAAGGAGCGACGAGCGACGGATACCGGGTGTCTCCTAGCGAGGAGCAACGCGGAAATCGGGAAAATCGGCCCCGGCCCGAAGGGTTGCGGTGAAAATCGGGCCATACTTCGTCGTCGTCCTAGCCTGGGAATAGCCTAAGCCTTCGTCCTCCGCCTCGTCTCCACCCCACGGACCAAGAGCTGTCCGTGGGGGCCCGGTTCTCCACCCCACGGACCAAGAGCTGTCCGTGGGGGCCCGGTTCTCCACCCCACGGACCAAGAGCTGTCCGTGGGGGCCCGGTTCTGGCCCGATTTTCATCCGCAACGCCGTCCACCCCAGTAGTGTTAACAGGCCCTCGTAGAAAAACGTCGCCTATTTCTTGCGCTTCTCCGCCAGCTTGCGCGCGTAGAGGAGCACGCTGGTCAGCGTCTTTCCGTCCAGAATGAGACCCTTCTCAATCATTTTGAGCAGCTCGGAGAGCTTGACCAGGCGGAACTCGATCGACTCGTCGGCCTCCTGATGAGCGTCGCCGGCCACCAGTCCCTCGGCCAGGAAGACCTTCATCGATTCGCCCAGAAAACCGGGGCTGGCGTAGTACTCCACCAGCGGTTTCCACTTTTTTGCGGCGTAGCCGGTCTCCTCGCTCAGCTCGCGCTGTGCGCCCTTCAGCGGGTCTTCGCCAGGCTCGAGCTTGCCGGCCGGCAGCTCCCAAAGGTACTGGTTGGCCGCATGGCGATATTGCCGCTCGATCACGATCCAGGGGTCCTTCTTGCTCTTCGAGCTGTCGATGGCCAGGATCACCACGCTGCCGTTGTGCCGGATCACGTCCCGCTCGCTGGGTTTGCCGCCGGGCTCAAGCAGCTTGTCATGAAGCACACGAAACAGCGGCCCCTGGTAGACCACCACGGAGCTGAGCAGTTTCGCCTTTTCAGACCCTGCCGGCCTGGGGGTTTTCAGCTTTTTCGTCTTGGCGGGCTTTACCTTTTTGGGCGTCTTCTTCGGCTCAATCCTGGTTACGGCGGCTTTCACAGCCTTCTTTTTGCTGGCCATTTTTCTTCAATCTCCTCGGTGCTCTTCAAGAAAAAGTATACGCATCGCTCTCGCGGCGCGGCGGTCCGGATTGCACCAGTTCTGCATCGATTGTGCCCGGCGTGGCATCCTTAACAGAGCCGAATCGCAATGGAACAATAAACCGAACAGCAAGGGAACGAGTTGCCGACCGCAGAGTGCTTTCCGATTACCGTTGCGCCGGGCCTGCACCGGCTGTTTCTGGACTTCTGCGCCGGCGACCCCGCAGTGCGCCCGTTCTACGCTTCGCTGCCGCCCGATGAGGGCTGGCAGACGCGTCCGCCGGTTCCCGCGCACTGGCCGGAACTGGTGAAACTGCTCGCGGAACAGAATCCCCTGCCGACCGCCGCGCCTTCGCTGGCAGCCCTTGCCGCCGGAGCGGGAACCGTGGTGACCGGACAGCAGGTGGGCCTCTTTGGCGGTCCGCTGTTTACGCCATTCAAGGCGGCGACGGCTGTAGCTCGCGCGCGCCAGGCAACCGCGGCGGCCATTCCGCATGCGGCCATCTTCTGGCTGGCTACGGAAGACCACGACTTCGCGGAGATCAACCATATCGTCTTTCCCTCGCGCCACGAGCTGCGCAAGCTGGTGTACGAATCAGCGCCCGCAAACCCGCAGCCGGTGGGCGGACTGCTGCTGGACGACTCAATCACCCCGCTGGTGGACCAGGCGTGGGAACTGCTCGGATCTTCTGACGCCATGGAGGCGCTGGCCGCGGCCTACAAGCCGGGGCGCACCTTCGCCCAGGCCTTCGCCGAGTTTTATTCAAAGGCCTTTGCCGCGCAGGGATTGCTGGTGCTCGATGCGGCCAGTCGCGCGATTCATCGCATTGGCGCGCCGGTGCTGCGCGCCGGCCTCGAGCGGGCCGATGAGCTGCACGCCGCGCTCACTGAGCGCAACCACGAACTCGAAGCCGCGGGCTACCACGCGCAGGTGGCCGTCGCGCCGCAATCGAGTCTCCTGTTTCTCATCGACGACAAAACGGGAGCGCGGCTGGCCCTGAAGCGGCTGGCGCCCTCGGCGGCAGAGCCCGATGGGCTGTGGCACGCTGGCCGTGAGAGCTTTTCCACGGCCGATCTCGGGGGAATTCTTGAAGCCGAGCCGGAACGGATTTCGCCCTCGGCGCTGCTGCGGCCCGTCTTTCAGGATTTTCTGCTGTCCACCTCGCTCACCATCGGCGGCCCGGCAGAGATCGCTTATTTCGCCCAGTCGGCAGTCTTGTTTGAGAAGATTCTGGGCCGCAAAACGCCGGTTCAGTCGCGCTTTTCCGCGACGCTCATTGAGCCGGCCATTGGCGAACTGCTGCGCAAGCACGAGCTGAGCCTGGAGCGGGTTTTCAGCGAGAGCGCGGGAACGTTGGCCAAGGTGCTCGCCGCGCGCGCCCTGCCCATTGAAGGCAAACAGAAGCTGGCCGCCGCAGGCAATGCGCTGGACGCCGAGCTGACCACGCTGCTGGACTGGATGAATGCGCAGGACGCCGGGCTGGGCCGTTCTGCCGAGACCGCGGCCAGCAAGATGCGCTACCAGATGAACCGGCTGCGCACGCTTGCCGCCAACTTCCAGTTGCAGCGCGAAGTCTCCATTGGCCGCCACGCGGACGCCCTCGGCCAGTCGCTTTTTCCGGGCGGCGGCCTCCAGGAGCGATTGCACGGCGCAGCGTTCTATTTCGCTCGCTACGGCTTCGAGCTGGCGGAAGAGATCACCGCGCAGGCAGCGAATGCCTGCCCTGGGCACACGGCGCTGTGGCTGTGACCCCTGTCTTATAATCCTCCCCATCGGCCGGAGGTACCTCGTGAGACGTTTCCTTGCCATCGCAGTTCTTGGTTCGCTTGCATGTTTGGCAGCGCAGGCGCAGCAGAAGCCTTGCCCGGCGTTGAGCGCGAACAATGACTTTCTCGGCATCCACACCATCCGGCTTTGGCCCGGCGACGCACCCGAGGCCAAAGGCAAAGCCTGCGAAGACATACCCACCCTGGCCGTCTTTGACCCGCCGGGAGGCACGGAGAACGGATCTGCCGTGATCGTGCTGCCGGGCGGTGCGTACCTGGGCCTTGCCGCGACCCTTGAGGGCCGCGAGTTCGCCTCCTGGTTCGCAGCGCGCGGCTTTCGCGCTTTTGTTCTCAGCTACCGGCTTTCTTCGCACGGCTACCTGCTGCCGATTCCGCTGCTCGATGCGCGGCGGGCCGTCCAGACGGTCCGTGCACGGGCGCTGGATTACCATATCGATCCCAATCGCATCGTCGTCATCGGCTTCTCCGCCGGCGGACACCTGGCTGCCTTGTCGGGCACGCAGTTTGTCCCCGGCAATCCCGATGCGGAGGACCCTATCGAGCGCGTCTCCAGCCGTCCTGACTACCTGGTGCTCGGCTATCCCTGGATCGGCGCCATCTCCAGCGATACCTCGCACCTGACCTACTGCAAGCTCTTCAGCGTGATGGACCGCTGCGAGGCACTGCGTGCGGCGTATTCCCCGGACTTGTTCGTGACCAAAGACACGCCGCCCACGTTTATTTACCACACCTTTGACGACAAGACGGTGCCGGTGGAGCAGAGCCTGCGCTTCTACGAGGCGCTGGTCAAGGCCGGCGTTCCGTCCGAGATGCACATCTTCGCCAAAGGCTCGCATGGCAGCGGGATGGGCAAGGGCGACCCGTCTCTCGACCAGTGGACCGCGTTGCTTGAAACATGGCTGCGCGCGCAGGGCCTGATCACCCACGATGAGTCCACAGCGGCGCCTAAACCGTCAGGGATAAAGTAAACTTCATTCACCCCTCAGACCCAATCGCGACGTGTTCCATCGCGCTGCTACGAAAACCAGATTCTTTTGGAGGATCCCCGTTGATGAAAACTGCACCCCGGTTTGCACTCTGCATGCTCGTTGCCCTGGCCCCGCTCTATTTGAGCTCCCCCGCTCCCGCGCAGGAGGTACGCACCCCCGCCCCGCCGCCTGCAGCCGCCGCGGAAACGCACCGGGACGCCGATCATAAAGACACCGACAAGGACGCCGCGACCCCTATCACTCCGGAAAAAGCCGTCGCCACGCATCACGAGGTCACGCTGGACGGCAAGGCGCTCAAGTACACCGCGACCGCCGGCACGCTGCTGGTTCGCGATGAAGAAGACAAGCCCTACGGCAGCATCTTCTATGTGGCCTACACGCTGGACGGCGCCGAGCCCCAGTCGCGGCCAGTGAGCTTTTTGTACAACGGCGGACCCGGTTCGTCGACCTTGTGGCTGCACATGGGCTCGTTCTCGCCGGTGCGCATTCAAACCGACAGCCCCAACCCCACTGCGGGACCGCCCTTCAAGCTGGTTCCCAACCAGTATTCGCTGCTGGACAAGAGCGACCTGGTCTTCATCGACGCGCCGCTCACCGGCTACTCCCGCGCCGTGGGCAAGGGAACCGCCAAGGACTTTGCCGGCGTAGACCAGGACCTGAAGGCCTTCGATCGCTTCATCCAGCGCTACCTCAACGTGAACCAGCGCTGGAACTCGCCCAAGTTTCTCATCGGCGAGTCGTACGGAACCACGCGCTCCGCGGCCCTGGCGGACATGCTGGGCAACGATGGCGTGCAGTTGAATGGGGTGGTGCTGATCTCGTCCATCCTGAACTACAACATCCGCGCCGGCGGCTATGACATGCTCTACGTTGCCAACCTGCCCAGCTACGCAGCGGCGGCGTGGTACTTCAACAAGGTCCCCAACAAGCCGGCGAAGATTGGGGACTGGGTGCAGCAGGCGCGCGAGTTTGCCTCCGGCCCCTATGCGCACGCGCTCTTTGCCGGCGCCAACCTGCCCGCCGCGGAGTTCGATTCGGTGGCCAAAGACGTGAGCAAGTTCACCGGCCTGAGCGTGGACTATGTGAAGGAAGCCAAACTGCGCATCTCGCCCACACGCTTCCGCAAGGAGATTTTGCGCGACGACGCCCGCACGCTGGGCCGCTACGACATGCGGTTTGAGGGCGTGGACATTGACTCGGCCGGCGAAAACCCCAGCTACGACGCATCCGACTCCGGCATCACCGGCGCGTTTGTCGCTGCCATTCATGACTACCTGGCCCGCGAGCTGAAATACGAGAGCACTGACGCCTACCGGCCCACCGCATACGACATTGTGCAGTGGGACTGGAAGCATAGGCCCACCAGCGGCGGATTCGGCGGGGGCGGCGGCGAGCAGTCTCAGCCCTACGTGGCAGCCGA
>Ga0302154_10001679_pt1 | contig 17788 bp, 15 predicted proteins | sample I_Bog_N2_3_FD_193507 | JGI IMG/M metagenome (GOLD analysis project Ga0302154, IMG submission 193507) | Peat permafrost microbial communities from Stordalen Mire near Abisko, Sweden - I_Bog_N2_3 | ecosystem: Environmental > Terrestrial > Soil > Wetlands > Peat | place: Sweden: Abisko, Stordalen... | reverse complement strand
AGCAGAAACCGATCCGAGTAGAGCAATGCGGGATTGATGATCGTCGAATAGGCGATCCACGAGCCCACCGACCAGAGCCGCCGTGTCTCCGCGGTCGAACAGCGGAAATCCCTCGGCCGCATGCCGTGATGGGAGCCGATGCGAACAAGCATTGCGCCCATCACGCCTCCCCGCGTCGCGACGGTGCCGATGACGATCGCGTCGATGCCGAAACCGTTCGCGGCGCAGGCGAGCGGAATCAGGAACTGCGCCAGTCCGCCGATCAGGGATAGCGCGCTCACGAACTGAAAATCGCGCTTCGCCTCCAGCGTTGCGCGGCAAGACACCGTGAAGGAAAGCATGGGAACGGAGAGGAGAAAAATCGCGAAGGTGAGCCAGTGTTCGTGCCAGATCATTTCCCGGTTCGTCTCGTCGGGCAGAAGTGCCGCACCGAGCAGGAACGCGAGCGCCAGCAGCGCCCCGATGAGCAGTTGCAAGGCGAAGGCGGCCGCCGCGAGGCGCGCCTCCTGCGCATCGATGCTGCGCCGGCCGCTGGCGGCGAGCAGCTTGGTCAGCGTCTGGCTGATGCCGAAATCGAAGTTGGTCAGAAACGTGAGCACGGCCCAAAACAGGGTCAGCAGACCAAAGTCGCGCGTTCCGAGCAGGCGCAAGGTCGGCGGCGTCGCGAACAGGCCGACCAGCAGGGTCACGCCCGTGCCGGCGAGATAGCTGAACGAGGCCAGGAAAACTCGAGTCTGCTCGAACCGGCCCGTATTGCGCGCCGTCAAGCCCCCAGGACCTGCTCGTAAACCGCCGCCGTTCGCTCGGCCACGGCCCGCCACGAGTATCCCGGCGTGCTCGCGAGGCCACGCTCCACGCTTTCCTGCACCCACGCGGCGCCGTCGAGCACGTCGGTGATTCTGCCGGCCAGATCGATCGACGAATTGGCGTCGAACAACTGGCGCTCATCGACGCACAATTCGGTCAGCGACGAGTTGTTGGCAATGAGTGCCGGACAGGACGCCAGATTCGCCTCGATGATCGGAATCCCGAATCCCTCGTACAGCGAAGGCAGTATCAGCGCGGCGGCATGGCGCAACAGGGTCCACTTTTGGGCATCGGAGACGAAGCCGAGATGATGGAAACGCGTGCCGAGCGCTGTGTGACATTCGGTCAAGATCGCCCGCGATTCGGAATTCGCGTGCCCGGCGACCACGAACAGGACGTCCTGATGGGCGTCATTGAGGAGCCGCAGCGCCGCCGCGATGAGTCCGATGTTCTTGCGGGACTGCAGGTTGCCGACGTAGAGCACGAAACGCTTTCCTTCGAGACCTCGGCTGCTCAGGAACTCGGGGTCGAGTTCGCCGCTCAGGGGCGCGACACCGCAAGGGATCACGGTGATTCGTTCTGCGTCCATGCCGGTATATTCCACGATCTTCCGCTTCGTGTACTGCGAGACCGAGATCACGCGGGCCGCTTCGCGACACTGGCGCCGGAGATTGCGCGCGGAGAAGAACCGATTGCGCCGATTCACGTATTCCGGTCGATCCACGGGGATCACGTCGTGGATCGTCACGACTTTTCTGGCCCGGCCGCCGGAATAGGCGTTCGCGAAGTAGGTCTCGTGCACGAGGTCGAAGCGGCCTCTGACGAGAAATGGCGTCAGCACCGGCGCGAATTCGAGACCGAACATGAGCGCCTTGTGGGTTACCCTCGCGACCGAAGGCAATCTGAGGCGGTCGAGCTTACGCAATGCCTCATTGTTCGATCGCGTTCCGCAGTACAAGCCGTCGAAGACGAACGGGCCCATTCGTGCCGTGAGAGCCTCGATCAAATGCACGCAGTACGACGCGACCCCGGAGAGCGGGGTCCGGACGGGACGAAGGTCGAACAGGACGTGGTGCACTTCGTCAGCCGGGCGCCGGGCGGCTATCGAAGCGCGGGCGGCAGCCCGTGTTCCTGGGTCTTACCCCGCAATCCAATGCCGATCTCCAAGCGCCATATCGTTGGCCGCGCAGTCTCGCAGATCGACGCCGCGCTCGCAAGTTACTGAGCCGGCGGGAAAAGGTTCATATCCAACCAAATGCGACCGCGGCCAGCAGGACGAGATTGTCTGCGGGGCGCCGGCGGCCGCCATGCACGCAGAATCTCAGCATGCGCGCTTTGCGCCGCAAACCCCGCTTCGACCCCAGCAGTTCGTTCCAGGCCGCAACAGCGGGTTCGCCCGGCGCCGCGGCGAGGCATAATCCGGCGATCACCGCGACCTGCCGAGCATACCAACCGCCCCGGATGAGAGCCAGGCGCCGGCCGATTCCCGCCGACCCGGCACGCGCCCCCGTGTCGTTGCCCGCGTGCTGCCGGTAGAGAACCCCTGACCAGTCGTCGAACACCCAGGAAAGGCCCCAGGCACGCGACACGGCGTAGGTGGCCCAATCGTGATAGTGAAGCCCGGAGGTTTGGGCCGCATGGTCGATGAAAAACTGCCGGATCCTTCCGTAGAAATCGGATCGGAGCACGAAACTGCAGCCCTGTCCGGCACCCTCAAAGAGAAAGTCCGAAGGCGTCTGGCGCTTCGTCTGAGCCAGCAGCACCTCCCGGCCGTCCGGCCAAAAGGCGGTGACCGCGCACGAATAGCCGGCCTGATCGCGCCCCTGGAGTGCACCGCAGGCTCGCGCCAGCTTCCTGGGCTTCCAAATGTCGTCCTGATCGGCGAACGCGACGAAATCGTATTCGGCTGCAGGATTTGCTCGGATCAGCCTGAGAAAATTCTGCGCCGCCGAGCCGGAGCCCATCGCCGGACGATCCAGTCGGATCCGGCCCGTTTCGAGGAGAGGGCGGAGGCTCTCGAGCGTGTCGTCGGTGGAACCGTCATCGCCCACGCACAGGTCGGCATGTACGTCTCTTTGCTCGAGGATCGAGTCGACCTGTTCGCGGATCCATCGGGATCCATTGAAGGCCGCCAATAGAACGAGGACCTTCGGACGGGTCCGAGTCAATAAGCGCCGCTTCTCGCGAAGACGACCGGCACCGTCTTCAACAGGATGTAAAAGTCCAGCAGCGTGCTGCGCGAACGCACGTAGCAGACGTCGAGAGCGACGCGGCGCCGATAGTCAGTGTCGTTGCGGCCCGAGATCTGCCACAGGCCCGTGATTCCCGGACGCGCCGAGAGGAAGGTCGCCGCGTGGTTGCCGTAACGTCCGAGCTCGTCCGGGACGACCGGCCGCGGACCGACGAGGCTCATCTCCCCGCGCAGCACGTTCCACAGTTGCGGCAGCTCATCGAGACTCGTCTTGCGCAGGAATTTACCGAGACGCGTGACCCTGGGATCATCGCGCAGCTTATGGTCCCGCAACCACTCTTCCTTGATCTCGCGGTTGCTGTTGAGCAGGTTCTGCAGGACCTGATCGGCATTCGGCACCATCGTCCGAAATTTCATGCAGTCGAAAGTCTTGCCGCTCTGGCCCACGCGGCGATGCCGGAACAGCGCCGATTCGCCCGACGAGCAGGCGCACAACACGATGACGAGGATCAGCGGGGAGAGCAGAAGAAAAACCAAGACCGCTCCGACGATGTCGAGGATCCGCTTGCTGAGGTAATAGAACGAACCGTCGTCGGCGTGTTTGGATGCGATGCCGGCGACGTAGCGGGGATCGTAGCCGCTGCGGGCGACCGAAACGATGTGAAGGTTCCCGTGCTTGGTGGAGTCGGGTAGTGGGGCGACAGCCTCAGAATCCAGGGTCTCGCTGTGTTGTGGCTCGCCGTCGGTAACTAGTCGCTTTTTCGAGAGGCTTGCGTAGCCTTTGTGCATCACGTCCGTCCTTGCGTCGCCCAACATATCGTGCGTCACCCGAAGAGGGCGACCCCTTCACGGACCACCTCCCTTGCATAATATCTATAACAATCGTCGACTACCATATGAGCCGGTAATCGGATTGAAAAAAACAACGACTTGTCAGCTAACGGTGCCACAGCTTGAAGCGTTGACGCCTGATTCTGAAGAATCGTTAATTCTCGGGCGGCCAAGTGTTCTGATTTGTAGCTTTTCGTTGGAATAGGCAGTTCTTTCAAGCCCGGTTGCAACGCGCTGTTGCGAACGAGCATCAAGTCGTTTCGACGGTCGCTGATGGGCGAGTGGACTAGAATGACCGGCATTGGAGGATGAAATTGACGAAAACGGCGCTGATCACGGGAATAACGGGCCAGGATGGCGCCTACCTCGCAGAATTGCTGCTGGCAAAAGGGTATTCAGTCCACGGCGTCAAACGCCGTGCTTCGTCGTTCAATACCGATCGGATCGACCACCTGTATCAGGACCCGCACGAGTCCAACGTGCGGCTGCGCCTTCACTACGGCGACCTCACGGACGCGACGAACCTGATCCGTATCGTGCAAGAGGTGCAGCCGGACGAAATATACAACTTGGCGGCCCAGAGCCACGTCGGCGTGTCTTTCGAAACACCGGAATATACGGCGAATGCCGACGCCCTGGGAACGCTGCGGCTGCTCGAGGCGATCCGTATCCTGGGTCTCGACCGCAGAACGCGCTTCTACCAGGCGTCGACGTCCGAAATGTTCGGCAAAGTGCTCGAGACGCCCCAGCGCGAGACGACGCCTTTCTACCCCCGCTCCCCGTATGGGGCCGCCAAGGTGTACGCCCACTGGATCACGGTCAATTACCGCGAAGCCTACGGCCTTTTCGCCTGCAACGGGATACTCTTCAACCACGAGTCGCCGCTGCGCGGGGAAACCTTCGTTTCCCGCAAGATCACGCGCGCGTTGACCCGCATCAAGGTTGGTCTGCAGGAGGATCTATTCTTGGGCAACCTCGATTCGCGCCGGGATTGGGGTCACGCGCGCGACTATGTCGAGGCCCAATGGCGCATGCTCCAGCAGGACGTTGCAGAGGATTTCGTGATCGCGACCGGCAAGCAGCATTCAGTGCGGGACTTCGTGGCCGAAGCGGCTCGACATGGACCTCGAATGGCGCGGCAGCGGCATCGAGGAAGTCGGGGTGGACCGCGCGAGTTCCCGGACGATCGTCCGCATCGATTCCCGCTATTTCAGGCCGACCGAAGTCGACTCTCTGCTCGGTGATCCGTCCAAAGCCCGAGCCCAGCTCGGCTGGACCGCCCGTGTCGATTTTGCGGACTTGGTCGCCGAAATGGTGGCGGCCGACCTCGAGATCGCGCGGCGCGACGCCCTGGTCGCGCGCGAGGGCTACAGGGTCTACAGTCACCACGAGTGAACGGCGTGCAGCTGAACCTGGATTCCTCCATTTATGTCGCTGGTCACCGAGGCATGGTCGGATCGGCCGTGGTGCGCGCACTGCGCGCCCGCGGTTATCGCAATCTGCTGGTGCGCTCGCGCGCGGAACTCGACTTGACGGACCAGCGCGCCGTCCGCGATTTCTTCTCGCTCCACACCCCGCAGGCCGTGATCCTGACTGCGGCGCGGGTCGGGGGAATTCACGCGAATGCGACCCGACCGGGCGCTTTCATACGCGACAATCTGTTGATCCAGACGAACGTGATCGACGCGGCCCATCGCTCCGGCGTCGGAAAGTTCGTTTTTCTCGGCTCGAGCTGCGTCTATCCCAGATTGGCCCGTCAGCCCATCAAGGAGGAGTATTTGCTCACGGGAGAGCTGGAACCGACCAACGAACCCTATGCGATCGCCAAGATCGCGGGGCTCAAGATGTGCGAGGCCTATCGGCGCGAGTTCGGATTCAACGCGATTTCGGTGATGCCCACGAATCTGTATGGACCCGGCGACAACTTCGATCTGCTCGAATCCCACGTCATGCCGGCCCTCATTCGACGCTTCCACGAAGCGCGACGGCGAGCCGACGCGAGCGTGACGGTGTGGGGCAGCGGCACGCCGCGCCGGGAATTCCTGCACGTCGACGATTTGGCGGACGCCGTCGCTTTTTTGCTCGAATCCTACGAAGGCGAATCTGCGGTGAACGTCGGGTGGGGCGAGGATGTGACCGTCCGCGAACTCGCGCTCCTGATCGCGCGCGTTGCGGGATTTCAGGGTCAGGTCCTCTTCGATCCGACCAAGCCGGACGGCACGCCGCGCAAGCTCCTCGACATTTCGCGGCTCGCGCGGCTTGGGTGGCGCCCGCAGATCCGGCTGGAGCTTGGTGTGGAACGTACCTACGCCTGGTTTCAAGAGCATGTCGAAGGCGCCAGGTTGTAGTAAAATCAATGGTTTGTTGAGCGGAGTAGCGCTTTGAGCAAGCCAGCGATTCTCGTGACCGGCGGCGCCGGTTACATCGGAAGTCATGTCGTTCAGCAACTTGCGGACCACGGCGAACGAGTCGTCGTGCTCGACAACCTCGGCCGCGGATTCCGGCAGGCCGTCGTGGCGGGCGAGTTCGTCCAGGGCGACGTCGGCGACTTCAACCTGGTCTCGCGCCTGATCGCCTCGCACGGCGTCGAGACGGTGATGCATTTTGCCGCGCACACGATCGTGCCCGAATCGGTCGCCGACCCGCTCAAATACTATGGCAACAATACGTGTTCGACGCGGGCCCTGCTGCAGGCCTGTGTCGACAACGGCGTCAAGGGGTTCGTGTTCTCCTCGACCGCGGCGGTGTATGGCATGCCGCAGGACGGCTACGCCGAGGAGACCTCGCCGACGCTGCCGATCAATGCGTACGGCACCTCGAAGCTGATGAGCGAATGGATGCTGCGCGACGTCGCGGCCGCGAGTTCACTGCGCTATGTTGCCCTGCGCTATTTCAATGTGGCGGGCTCCGACCCCACCGGCCGGATCGGGCAGTCTACCAAGGGCGCCACCTTGCTCACGAAGGTCGCCTGCGAGGCCGTCGTGGGCAAGCGCTCGCACGTGTCGATCTTCGGGACCGATTACCCGACGCCGGACGGCACCGGCGTGCGCGACTATCTGCATGTCGTCGATCTCGCTGCCGCGCACGTGAATGCGCTCGACTATCTGCGCGGCGGGGGCCGTTCGGTCACGCTCAACGTGGGTTACGGACACGGCTACTCGGTGCGCGAGGTGCTGCGGATGGTCGAGATCGAAGCGGGTCAATCGCTCGCCATACGCGAGGAGCCGCGGCGGCCCGGCGATCCGCCCTACCTCGTCGCACGCGCCGATCGCGTGCGCGCGGAGTTGGGCTGGAATCCGCGCTTCGACGATCTCTCCGCAATCGTGTCCAGTTCTTTGGCCTGGGAGCGCAAACTGGTGACTGAGCCGTGGAATTGACTCGTCCGGATCAGGCGCGCCGGATCGAACCACTGCACCGTTCATCATGAAGATCACCATTTTCGGCTCCGGCTACGTCGGACTCGTGACCGGAGCCTGCCTCGCCGACGCCGGTAATCACGTGATGTGCGTCGACATCGACGCCGCCAAGATTGATATGTTGCGCCGCGGCAAGCTGCCGATCCATGAGCCGGGTCTCGATGGGGTCGTGAACCGCAACGTGGAGGCCGGTCGCCTGGGGTTCACGACGGACGCCCGGCAGGCCGTGGACCATGGCCTGTTCCAACTCATCGCGGTCGGCACTCCGCCCGACGAGGACGGTTCCGCCGACCTCACCCATGTGCTCAGCGTCGCGCGCACGATCGGCCGCCATATGACCGAATACAAGGTCGTGATCACGAAATCCACGGTGCCCGTCGGTACGGCCGACCGCGTGCGCGAGGCCGTGCGCGGTGCGCTCGCCGAACGCGGTGCAGCGGTCGACTACGATACCGTGTCGAATCCGGAGTTCCTCAAGGAGGGCGCGGCGCTCGCCGATTTCATGAAACCGGATCGCGTCGTCGTGGGCACGGACAGTGCGCGCGCCGCGGATCTGATGCGCTCGCTGTATGACCCGTTCACGCGCAACCGCGACCGCATGATCGTCATGGACATTCGGTCGGCGGAGCTCACGAAATACGCGGCGAACGCCATGCTCGCGACGAAGATCAGCTTCATGAACGAACTCGCCAATTTGGCCGAGCATTTCGACGCCGACATCGAGCAGGTGCGCGTCGGCATCGGCTCGGACCCGCGCATCGGTTATGCCTTCATCTATCCCGGCATCGGCTACGGCGGCTCCTGCTTTCCCAAGGACGTGCGTGCGTTAGCCCGTTCGGCCGCGGAAGTCGGCTATGAGGCCGGTATCCTGAATGCCGTCGAAGCCGTCAATGCGCGCCAGAAGCGCACGCTCTTCGCCAAGATTCAGTCGCACTTCGGCGATGTTCGGGGCAAGACCATCGCCGTGTGGGGGCTCGCGTTCAAGCCCAACACCGACGACATGCGCGAGGCGCCCTCGCGGGTGCTCATCGAGGCGCTATGGGCGGCCGGCGCCGGCGTGCGGGCCTACGATCCGGTCGCGATGCCCGAGGCGCTGCGCTTGTATGGTGCGCGGCCCGATTTCGTGCTCTGCCGGAGCAGTCCGGAGGCGCTCGAGGGCGCGGATGCCCTCGCGATCGTGACCGAATGGCAGGAATTTCGGAGTCCCGACTTCCCTCACATGAAGGCGACGCTCAAGTCCCCCGTGATCTTCGACGGCCGAAATCTGTATGAGCCGTCGCACATGGCGCGCGCGGGCTTCAGTTATCATGCGATCGGGCGCGGCAAACGGACGTAGCGAGGGGCTTGTGGCTTCATTGATTCCTGTGATTCTATCGGGCGGTGCCGGGACGCGGCTGTGGCCATTGTCCCGCGAGATGTACCCGAAACAGCTGCTTGCCCTCACCAGCAAGAGCACGATGCTCCAGGAGACCGCCGCGCGGCTCGCCGGGATTCATGGGGCCAGGGCTCCCATCGTGGTCTGCAACGAGGCGCACCGCTTCACGGTTGCCGAACAGATTCGCCACCTCGGGGGCGCGCCCGCCGCGATTCTGCTCGAACCGGTCGGACGCAACACGGCACCGGCCGTGGCGCTCGCCGCGCTCAAGGCGCAGGACATCGATCCCGGGGCAACCCTGGTCGTCGCCCCCGCCGACCACGTGATTCGCGACGGCCGCGCCTTCGAGGCGGCCGCGGAGTCGGCCATCGCGGCGGCCGCCACCGGCAAGCTCGTCACCTTCGGCATCGTCGCGCGCACGCCCGAGACCGGTTACGGCTATATTCGCCGCGGCGACGGTCCGGGCCCGGTCTATCCGGTCGCCCAGTTCATCGAGAAGCCGCCCCTCGACGTCGCCTGTCAGTTCGTAGAATCCGGCGACTACTATTGGAACAGCGGGATGTTCGTGTTCGGCGCCGCGCGGTTTCTCGCCGAACTCAAGGCCTTCGCGCCCGACATCCTCGAGGCCGTCACCGCCGCGTATCTCGCCGCGAAAACGGACCTGGACTTCGTGCGCATCGACAAGGCGGCCTTCGAACGCTGCCGCAGCGAGTCGATCGACTATGCCGTCATGGAGAAGACCCGAGATGCCGTCGTGGTGCCGCTCGACGCGGGCTGGAGCGACGTCGGTTCCTGGTCTTCGCTGTTCGATGCCCTGCCGGCCGACGCCGACGGGAACGTCCTCCTCGGCGACGTGATCGTCCACGACACGCACGATTGCTATGTGCATTCGACGAGCCGGCTCGTGGCGGCGGTCGGCATGGACGATCACATCATCGTCGAGACCAAGGACGCCGTGCTGGTCGCACCCAAGGAGCGCGTTCAGGACGTCAAGGAACTCGTCAACAAGCTCAAGAAATCCGGTCGCTCCGAGTCCGCGCTGCATCGCGAGGTGTTCAGGCCCTGGGGCAGCTACGACAGCATCGACTTCGGCGACCGCTTTCAGGTCAAGCGCTTGTCGGTCAAGCCGGGCGGGGTGCTCTCGCTGCAGATGCACCATCATCGCGCCGAGCACTGGATCGTCGTGGAAGGCACGGCGCGCATCACCTGCGACGACAAGACGTTCTTGCTCTCGGAAAACCAGTCGACCTACATTCCGGTCGGCTCGACGCACCGCATTGAAAACCCCGGCAAGGTATTTCTGCACATCGTCGAGGTGCAGTCCGGATCCTATCTCGGCGAGGACGATATCGTGCGCTTCGAGGACAACTACGGCCGCCAAGGGACCAATACGTGACAGCGATCACCTGCTTCAAGGCCTACGATTTGCGCGGCCGGATTCCGGGCGAACTCAATGCCGACGTCGCCTATCGCGTCGGGCGCGGTTACGCGCAGTTTCTGTCGCCGCGGCGCGTCGTCGTCGGCCGCGACATCCGGTTATCGAGCGCCGAACTCGCCGACGCGCTGTGCCGGGGCCTGACCGACGCGGGCGTGGACGTGGACGACATCGGCGTGTGCGGCACGGAGGGGGTTTATTTCGCAACCTTCGACGGTCGCTACGACGGCGGCATCATGGTGACGGCGAGCCATAATCCTGCCGATTACAACGGCATGAAATTCGTCCGCGAGCAGTCCAAGCCGATCAGCGGCGACAATGGGCTGCAGGACATCCGCGGGTTCGCCGAGCGCGGCGGGTTCCCGACCCCGACGCGAGCCGGTGTTCGCCGCGCCGTCGATACGAGCAAGGCCTACGTGGAGCATCTGCTCTCCTATGTCGACGTCCCTAAGCTGCGCCCGCTCAAGATCGTCGTGAACGCCGGCAACGGCGGTGCGGGGCTCGTCATCGATCAGCTCGAACCTTACTTGCCGTTCCGGTTCATCAAGGTTCACCACGCGCCGGACGGGCATTTCCCGAACGGCATCCCGAATCCGATGCTCGAGGAGAATCGCGCGCCGACTTCGGCGGCGATCCGCGCCTCCGGCGCCGACTTCGGCATCGCCTGGGACGGAGATTTCGACCGCTGTTTCCTGTTCGACGAGCACGGCGGTTTCATCGAAGGGTATTACATCGTCGGCCTGCTCGCGTCGGTGTTGCTGCGCGGCGAGACCGGTGGAAGAGTCGTGCACGATCCGCGCCTGACGTGGAACACGATCGAGGTGGTCGAGGCGAACGGCGGCAGCACGGTATTGTCGAAGTCGGGCCATGCGTTCATCAAGGAGCGCATGCGGGAGGTGGACGGCGTGTACGGCGGGGAGATGAGCGCCCACCATTATTTTCGGCGCTTCGCCTATTGCGACAGCGGCATGATTCCGTGGCTGCTCGTCGCGCAAGCCTTGAGCGAGACCGGTGAGCCGCTGTCGCGCTTGGTCGGCGAGCGCATGCGGCTCTTCCCGGTCAGCGGCGAACTCAATTATCGGGTTCCCGATGCGAAGCGTGCGATCGCATCGATCGAGGCGCACTACGGCGCCCGGGCGCTGAAAGTGGATCGCACCGACGGCATATCCTTCGAGTTTCCCGAGTGGCGCTTCAATCTGCGCAGTTCGAACACCGAACCGCTGCTGCGGCTCAACGTCGAAGCGAGGGGCTCGGAAGAACTCATGCGCGAGAAGACCGCGGAGCTCCTGGACTTGCTCAAGTCGCAGGGCGCCGTCGCCGCGGATCACTGACCTCGAGCCCCCGTCAGCCGCAAGGAGACGCGCCGCCGACACCATGGCCACCATTCCCAAACTCAGCGTCGTGATCCCCGTTTTTAACGAGGAACTCGTACTGCCGACGCTGTTCGCGCGGCTCTATCCCGCGCTCGATGCGCTCAAGATCAGCTATGAATGCGTTTTCGTCAACGACGGCAGCAAGGACCGCTCGGTCGCGCTGCTGCGGCTGCAGTTCGCGCGCCGGCCGAAGCAGACGCGCATCGTCGTGTTCCACGCGAACTTCGGCCAGCATTCCGCGATCATGGCGGGCTTCCACTACGCGCGCGGCGATTACGTCGTGACCCTGGACGCCGATCTGCAAAATCCGCCCGAGGAGATCGGCAAACTCGTCGAGAAGCTCGACCAGGGGTTCGACTACGTCGGCACGATCCGCCAGCAGCGCCAGGATACGCTCTGGCGGCGCGGGTTCTCGCGGGCCATCAACAAGATTCGCGAATGGATCACGCCGGTACGGATAACCGATCAGGGCTGCATGATGCGCGGTTACGCGCGTTCTGTCGTCGTCGCGCTGAATCAGACCCGCGAGGTCAACACGTTCATCCCGGCGCTCGCCTCCTTGTACGCGATGCGCCCGATCGAGGTGCCGATCCTCCACGAGGAGCGGTATGCGGGCCACTCGAAATATTCGATGTACAGCCTGATTCGCCTGAATTTCGACCTCATCACCGGCTTCTCCGTCGTGCCGCTGCAGCTCTTTTCGATGGTCGGCATGGCGGTCGCGACGCTCTCGGCGCTGCTCGTGATTTATCTGTTCGTGCGCCGCCTGATCGTGGGGCCCGAGGCGGAGGGGCTGTTCACGCTGTTCGGGGTGGTGTTCTTCCTGATCGGCGTGGCGCTGTTCGGCATCGGTCTGCTCGGCGAATATGTGGGGCGCATCTACGCGCAGGTGCGCGAACGCCCGCGATTTATCGTCGAGGCGGTGCTCGAGGCCGACCCCTCGAGCATCGACGAGGCGCTGCCGGGGGCGCCGGAGCCTCGGGCGCCGGAGCCTGGGGGGCCGGAGCCGGAGGGGTCGGCGCCGGAGGGGTCGGCGCCGGCATCGTCGCCGCTGTCGGCCCAGCAGCCGCTGCTGGTCGATTCGAGCGATGCGGCAGGTTCTCGGTGACCCGCGCAATCGTCCTCGCGTACAGCGAAGTCGGGGTTCGCTGCCTCGGCGTCTTGCTGGCCCAAGGCGTGGAGATTCCGCTCGTGCTGACCCACGCCGACGATCCCGGCGAAAGTCAGTGGTTCGGCAGCGTGCGCGAGATCGCGGATCGCCATGGCTTGCGCGTCGAAACGCCCGACGATCCGAATACCTCCGAATGGATCGCAACGGCGCGCGCGCTGGCACCCGACTTCCTGTTCTCGTTCTATTACCGCCACATGCTGGGGCTCCCGTGGCTCTCGCTCGCCGCGCGCGGCGCCTTGAACATGCACGGCTCGCTGCTGCCGAAGTACCGCGGCCGGGCGCCGGTCCACTGGGCGATCCTGAACGGCGAACGGGAGACCGGCGCGAGCCTGCACTACATGCTCGAAAAGCCCGACGCGGGCGCGCTCGTCGATCAGGAGCCCATACCTATCCTCGAGAACGACGACGCGCTCGCGGTCTCGCTCAAGGTGGCGGCGGCGGCGCAGATCGTGATGGAGCGGTCCCTGCCCAAGCTGGTGGCCGGCACGGCCGGGGCGCGCGCGCTCGATCTTGACCGAGGTTCGTACTTCGGCCGGCGTCGCCCCGAGGACGGCCGCATCGATTGGCGCAAGAGCGCGAGGGCCGTGCATGACCTCGTGCGCGCCGTGGCTCCGCCTTTTCCGGGCGCGTTCAGCGACGTTGCGGGGGTGCGGCTCGCCGTCCTCGAAACCCGCCTCGATGCGGAGCCGGCGCGCTTCGCCGCGCTCGCGCCCTGCCTCTACAGTGCGCACGGGCGATGGTATGCCGACTGCATCGACGGCCGGCGCCTCGAGATCCTGCAATTGCACCATGAAGGCGGCCCGCTCACGCCGAACGCGGCGCCGCCGGCCTTGTCGAATCAACCGATCGCCTTGTCGTGAGCGATCTCAGCAAAGTCTCGGGCTAATCCGGTTTTGAGGGGAACCAATTGAAAAACATACTCATCCTAGGGGTCAACGGCTTCATCGGCCATCACCTGAGCAAGTTTATCCTGGCGAACACCGATTGGCAGATCTACGGCATGGATCTGCAATCCGAGCGCGTCGCGACCCTGCTCGGCAATCCCCGATTTCATTTCGTCGAGGGTGACATCACGATCAATCTCGAATGGGTCGAGTATCACGTGCGCAAGTGCGACGTGATCCTGCCGCTCGTCGCGATCGCGACGCCGGCGACCTATGTGCGGGCGCCGCTGCGCGTGTTCGAACTCGATTTCGAGGCGAATTTGCCGATCATCCGCCACTGCGTGAAGTACAAGAAGCGCGTCGTGTTTCCGTCGACGTCCGAGGTCTACGGCGCCTGCCACGACAAGGAGTTCGATCCGGAGACCTCCGAACTCGTGCTCGGACCGATCCACAAGCAGCGCTGGATCTACTCCTGCGTCAAACAGCTGCTCGACCGCATCATCTGGGCTTACGGTCAGGACGGACTGCAATTCACGCTGTTCCGGCCGTTCAACTGGATCGGTTCGGGTCTCGACAGCATGGATGATCCCAAGGAGGGAAGTTCGCGCGTGCTCACGCAGTTCCTCGGACATATCGTGCGCGGCGAGCCGATCAAGCTCGTCGACGGCGGCAGTCAGACCCGGGCGTTCACGTTCATCGACGATGCGGTCGAGTGCCTGACGACGATCATCGACAACCCGGGAGGCATCGCCGACGGCAAGATCTACAACATCGGCAACCCGCACAATCTGTACTCGATTCGCGAACTCGCCGGAATGATGCTGGAGATCGCGCTGTCGCGACCGGAATATGCGCCGACGGCCCGCAACACGAAGCTCATCGAGGTCACGGCGCTCGACTATTACGGCAAAGGCTATGCCGACATCCCGGCGCGCCTGCCGTCGATCAAGAACACCACGGCCGAGCTCGGCTGGACGCCGAAGACCGGCATGCGGGCCGCGCTGTCGGCCATTTTCGATTCCTATGCCCAGAGCCTGCCCTCGGCATCCGCACTTCTGTCGCACGATGCTTGACGGCGCGAATCATGCTTGAAGGCACGCACATCGGCCTCAAGGTCGATGTCGATACGCTGCGCGGAACGCGCGAGGGCGTGCCGCGGCTCGCCGCTCTGCTGAAGAAGCATGGGGTGGATGCGACGTTTTATTTTTCCGTCGGACCCGACAATACGGGTCGGGCCCTGCGCCGGGTGTTTCGCCCCGGTTTCTTCCAGAAGGTCGCGCGCACCTCGGTCGTCAGACACTACGGCGTCAAGACGCTCTTGTACGGCGTACTCCTGCCGGGCCCCGACATCGGCCGCGCCGCCGGCGACGTCATGCGCGGCGTGCGGGATGCGGGCTTCGAGGTGGGCTTGCACACCTACGATCACGTGCGTTGGCAGGACGGCGTCGCGAATGCCGGTGCGGAATGGACGCGCCTCGAGTTCGAACGGGGAATGGCCGCATTCGAGCGCGTTTTCGGCTCGAGCGCGCGCACCCACGCCGCCGCGGGCTGGCAGATCAACGATCATGCCCTGCGCCTCGAGGCGAGTCACGGGCTCCGCTACGCGAGCGACACGCGAATCGCCGGCGATGATGCCGACGCCGGGAGCCCGTTCTTTCCGCTGCTCGATGGCGCGCCCTCCGGCTGCCTGCAGATTCCCACGACCCTCCCGACGTTCGACGAACTCGTGGGGCAGGGGGGCATCGACGAGCGCAATGTCGGCGATGCGGTCTTCGCCGCCTCCAGGCGCATACCGGCTTCCGGCATGCACGTGTTTACCCTGCATGCCGAGCTCGAGGGGCTGTTGCTCATCGATGCATTCGAATCTCTGCTCATGCAATGGCGGGACGCGGGTGCAATGCTGTCCTCCATGGCGACGTTGCACGAGCGGACCGCGGGCCGCCGGTGGCCGACGCGCGCGGTCGTGCGCGCCGAGATCCCGGGTCGCTCGGGGAAGCTCGCCGTGTCGGCCACGCACACGGCAGCCGCCGCGTGATCGCCGCGGGCGCAGCCTCCGAGGCGGCCTCGGCCGGTACTGCGCAGACCTCGCCCCGGCTCTATGCTGTGCTCGCGGTCTTCGTCGCGACGCTGTGGATCGCGATCCTTCCCGGGCGGCCGCTGTTCAACCCGGACGAGGGGCGCTATGCGGAGGTGCCGCGCGAAATGCTCGCGGGCGGCGACTGGGTGATTCCGCATTTGAACGGACTCGCCTACATCGAGAAGCCGCCCTTGCAATACTGGGTCACGGCCCTGGCGTTGCGCGTCTTCGGCGTCAACGCCTTCGCTGCACGGCTGATGACGGCCCTCTCGGCCTTGGGTACGTTGGCCGCGATCGGGTTCGTCGCGCATCGGTTGTGGGGCGCGCGCGCGGCGTGGCGTTCTGCCGCCACTCTTGCGAGCCTGTCGCTCTATGCGGTGCTGGGCCAGCTGCTGACGCTCGACATGAGCCTGACGTTTTTCATGACTCTCGGCCTTTCGGGCTTCCTGCTGGCGCAGCGTCCCGGCGCAGGCCGTTGGCCGATGCTCCTCGCCTGGGCCGCGACGGCGGCCGGCGTTCTCACGAAGGGTCTGGTCGCCGCGCTGATCCCGGCCGCGGTGCTCATCCTGTATACGCTCGCCGCGCGTGATCGGGGCGTGTGGCGGCGGCTCGGTTGGTCCTACGGTCTGCCGCTGTTCCTCGCCCTCGCCGTGCCCTGGCATTGGCTCGCCGCGCGGCGCGAGCCGGATTTTCTCGCATTCTTCTTCGTGCACGAGCATCTCGCGCGATACTTGACGCCGATTGCGGACCGCGCCGAGGCCTGGTGGTTCTTCGGCCCCGTTTTCCTGGCCGGCACCTTGCCATGGACATTCTCGGCGCTGCGCGTGCTGGCGACGGGCTGGCGTGCACCGGCCGCCGCCGGCGACTTCAACGTGCGCCTGTTCCTGTGGATATGGGTCGTGTTCATCCTCGTGTTCTTTTCGCTCTCCGACTCCAAGCTCATCCCCTACATCCTGCCCGCGCTGCCGGCGCTCGCACTCGCGATCGGCGCATTGCCGCCGCGGCAGCGGCACCGCGACTGCCTCGCCGCGGCGGTCCTGACGCTCGTGGCCGCCATCGCCCTCGCCGCGGCATGTCTCATGTTGCCGCGTTTGCTGACGCCGTCGGACCGCAGTCCGTATTTCCTCGGTTTGGCCGCGCCGCTGCTGCGCGTCGCGGCCGTTCTCGGGGTCTCGGGTGCATTCGTACTCGCTCGGCGCCGGCGCGACGCGACCGCCGGGGCCGTGTTCCTGGGCGCCGGCTGGTGCATGGCGATATTGCTCTCGATGCGGGCGGCGACCGCGATCGGCCCGATCTATTCGGGCCGGGATCTCGCCGCGGCGCTGCCGGCCGCGGACCGCGCCGCGCCGATCTACAGCCTCGACACCTACGATCAAACCCTGCCGTTCTATTGGCGACGCACGGTCACGCTGGTCGCTTACCGCGGCGAGCTGGATTTCGGCCTGCGCCATGCGGCGATCGAATCCGCTGCGGGGGGCGCTGCGGATCAATCGCGCGAACTCGAGGATTTCTACCCCCGTTGGACCGCCTCGGGCAGGGCATTCGCCGTGATGGAGATCGAATTGTTCGACCGTCTGAAGAGCCGCGGCCTGCCCATGCGGGAAATCAAGCGCGATCTGCATCGCGTGCTGGTGGCACGTCGATGAGCGGCGGCGCCGCGATCGGCTGGATCACCTGGGTGCTGATCCTCTCGGGCGTGAGCCTCAATGCGGCCGCGCAGCTGCTGCTCAAGCATGCGACCAAGGCCCTCGCGGGAGTCGAGCGCTTCGACGTGGGGACGGTGTCGGCGAGCGTGCTCGTGCTCGCGAAGAGCGGCGCGTTTTGGCTCGGCATGGTCTGCTATGGTGCGAGCCTCTGTATCTGGCTCGTGGCCTTGACGAAGGCGCCCGTCAGCGTCGCTTATCCGATGCTCTCGATCGGCTACGTCCTCGTCGCGTGGGCATCCGTCATATGGCTCGGCGAAGTGATGTCGCCGGCGAAGATTCTCGGTATTGCGTTGATCTGTGTCGGCGTCGTTCTCGTTTCCAGGAGTTCCGTATGAAGCCCTTCCTCCCATTCACACGTCCCGCGATCGATGCAGACAGCATAGCCGCGGTGGCGGACGTGCTCCGCTCCGGGCAGCTTGCGAGCGGCCCCAAGGTGCTCGCCTTCGAGTCGGCGCTCGCGGACTATATCGGCGGCGGACGCGCCGTGCGCGTCCTCACGTCGGCCACGGAGGGCTTGGAAAT
>Ga0302154_10001675_pt1 | contig 17839 bp, 8 predicted proteins | sample I_Bog_N2_3_FD_193507 | JGI IMG/M metagenome (GOLD analysis project Ga0302154, IMG submission 193507) | Peat permafrost microbial communities from Stordalen Mire near Abisko, Sweden - I_Bog_N2_3 | ecosystem: Environmental > Terrestrial > Soil > Wetlands > Peat | place: Sweden: Abisko, Stordalen... | reverse complement strand
AGCGCTCGGCCTCGCGTTACCTGGCAGCGCGACCGCCCCAGCTCCGCTCGCTGACCGTCGACGCATCGCAGAAGCCAGCGGCAAGCGCGCCACGGAGATCGCCATCGCCGGCAAGCCGAAGCCCAGCGAACTGATTACGCCAGCCTCCGTCCGCAACGCAATGATCGTCCTGCAGGCGATCGGCGGCTCCACCAATGGCCTGATTCACCTCATCGCCATCGCGGGACGCGCGGGCGTTCCCTTTGATCTCGCTGCCTTCGACCAGTTAGGCCGAGAGATCCCCGTCCTGCTCAACCTCAAGCCCTCCGGCGCGCACTATATGGAAGACCTCCACCACGCCGGCGGACTGCCTGCTCTCCTGCGCGAACTCACGGCCTTCCTCGATCTTGATGCTCCCAACATCTCCGGCGGCACACTGGGTGATGCCATCGCCGCCGCCGAACACGTCCCCAACCAGGACGTCATCCGTAGTTTCGCCTCGCCGCTCAAACCGGAGGGCGCCCTGGCGATTCTCCATGGCAATCTCGCACCGCTCAGCGCGGTCATCAAGCACTCCGCCGCATCGCCGCACTTAATGCGCCACACGGGCCGCGCCGTAGTCTTCGACAGCATCGAAGACCTGACCAACCGCATCGACGACCCCAACCTCGATGTGGCCGCGGAAGACATCCTCGTCCTGCGCAACGCTGGCCCCAAAGGTGCACCCGGTATGCCTGAAGCCGGTTACCTGCCCATCCCCATGAAGCTCGCGCGCGAGGGCGTCAAGGACATGGTGCGTATCTCGGACGCCCGCATGAGCGGCACCGCCTTTGGCACCATCGTGCTTCATATCGCACCGGAGTCCGCCGTGGGGGGACCACTCGCTATCGTCCAAAATGGCGACCAGATTCTGCTCGACGTCGAAGCGCGTCGCCTTGAACTTCTCATCCCGGATGCCGAACTGAAACAACGGCTGGCTGCATGGAAGCAGTCACCACAACAGCGCGAGGCCCCGCATCGCGGCTATGCGAAACTGTTCGAGGATTCCGTCCTGCAAGCCGATCAGGGCTGCGACTTCGATTTCCTGCTTCGCGATGGCGGCCACTCAAACTCGAAGAAAGATAAATAGACAGATGCTCCTCGACCATACCGCACAAGGCGTCTATTCGATCGCCGTAACTCCCTTCAAGCCCGACGGCGCAGTCGACTTTGACTCCGTGGACAGCATGACCGACTTCTATCTCCGCTGCGGTGTCACCGGCCTCACCATCCTCGGCATCATGGGCGAAGCTCCGAAGCTCGATCCCGCCGAAGCACTCGAGATATCCAACCGTGTCGTCCGCCGCTCCGGAGTTCCGATCATCGTAGGCGTCTCCGCCCCCGGCTTCGCTGCCATGCGTTCGCTCGCTCACGGCGTCATGGAGGGCGGTGCCGCCGGCGTCATGATCGCCCCTCCACCAAGCCTTCGCACAGACGATCAGATCGTCAACTACTACGCACAGGCCGTTGCTGCCATCGGCTCAGACATCCCGTTTGTCATCCAGGATTATCCGTTACTGCTCAGCGTCGTCATGACGCCGAAGGTCATACAGCGCATCGTCAACGACAATCCATCCTGCGTAATGCTCAAGCACGAGGACTGGCCCGGCCTCGAAAAGATCTCCGCGCTGCGCAAGTTTCAAAGTGAAGGAACGATCCGTCCCATTTCCATCCTTACCGGCAACGGCGGCCTCTTTCTCGACTTCGAAATGGAGCGGGGAGCCGACGGCGCCATGACCGGCTATGCGTTCCCCGACATGCTCGTCGATGTCGTCAAGCTATCTCGCGCAGGCCAGAGGGACGCCGCGCACGATCTCTTCGACGCCCACCTCCCGCTCATCCGTTACGAGCAGCAGCAGGGCATCGGCCTCGCGGTCCGTAAGTACGTCCTGCAAAAGCGCGGAGCAATCGCTCACGACAGTCAGCGCGCCCCAGGCACCTCACTTACGGCTGTCGCGAAGTCTGAAGTCGACTATCTCCTCAACCGTCTCGCGCAGCAAGACCCACGAGCGAAGACACCGCCTCGCATGTAGAGTTGCGGTTCACGGAAGGGCTGGTTCCGCGGACTCACCCGAGGATCGTGAAGCGCTTGAGTGATTCCTCGTTCACCGTCAGTCCGAGACCCGGAGTGTTCTCGTCGAGATCGATGTATCCGTCCACCGGGACCGGTTCGCCGTCGAAGATATACCAGAACAGTTCATTGCCCACTTCGACGTCTACCTTGGGAAAGAACTCGGCGATGGGCGAGTTCAGGCTGGCCATCACTACGTGGTAGTTGTGCATCTGCCCGGCGTGCGGCACCACGGGCACCTGGAAGGCCTCGGCCATCGCGGTAATCTTGCGCGCCTGGCTGATGCCGCCCACGCGGTTGGTGTCGAACTGGATATAGTCCAGCGCGTTGGCCTCCAGCAGATCGCGAAAGCCGAAGACCGTAAACTCATGCTCGCCGCCGGCGATGGGCACGCGGCCATAGGCTTTCAACTCCTTGTACCCGCGTGTGTCATCGGGGATGACCGGCTCTTCCAGCCAACGCAGGCGAAAGGGCTCCAGCAGCGGCAACATGCGTTTGGCGTAGTCGAGCGTCCAGCCCATGTAGGCATCGGCCATCACGTCAATGCCATCGCCCACGACTTCGCGCACCGTGCGCACCAACTCGACGTTGCGCAGCATGCCTTCAGCGCCATCCACCGGACCCCAGCCGAAGCGCAGCTTCATGGACTTGTAACCCTGGTCCTTGTAGCGCTGCGCCTCTATGCGCAGCTCATCGAGCGGCATGGAATAGAGTCGGCTGGCATACACCGGGATGCGCTGCTTGGTCCGCCCGCCGAGCAGGCGATAGACCGGCTGCTTCGCCGACTTGCCCAGCAAATCCCACAGCGCGATATCGACCGCGCTGATCGCCACCATGCCGACGCCCTTGCGCCCGAAGGCCATAGTGCGCCGGTACATCTGCTGCCAGAGGAACTCAATGTCCCAGGGGTCGGCGCCCAGCAGCAGCGGCTTCAGGTAGGTGTCGATGCAGGCCTTGGTCACCAGCGGCGAGAGCGCCGCGTTGCCCAGTCCCACCAGTCCGGCATCGGTGAAGATCTCCACTAGCACCCAGCCATGGAAGGCGAAGTTGCCCATGGAGGCCTCGCGGAAGCTCACCAGATCCATGGGATTGGTGCAGAAGTGCGGAGGCAGCGGCGTGGTTGCACCCTCCCACTGAACGACGCGCGTACGGACTTCGGTGATCTTCATGGATGGCTCTCTATTTGAAGTGAACTCGATGCGGAACGAACGTCATCCAGAGTAACCCGAAGCAGATGCGGTGGGTGAGTATGCACGAAGACGCGCGGCGGAGGACCCACTACCGTATCAATACGAATTCCACACAGTAGAGGCGGCCTGTGCATAAATGCTGGTTCGCGAGCCTGCAAAGTGGTATGTTTCAATCTATACAGATTTTTAGGGAATGCCGGGAGTCCGATGGTATCGGGTTCCCGGTACTCCATTTTAAGTGCAAGCGTCACTCGTTCAGGAGTACAGCTCGTGCCCAACTACCGTCGCACCCCAGGTTCCCTCTGTCGTCTTCTCCTTCCTGTAGCAACCATTGCCGTGGCGAGCTTCGCCTCCTGCGTTTCGGCTCAAACTGCTCCGCAGTTGCTGCCCTACACCTCCAGGCTCATCGCCGGTGGTGGAACGGCCACGCCCTCATACCCTGGCACCTGTGCCTCCGGATTTACCCCCACTGACAAATATGGTGACGGCTGCCTAGGCACGGAGATTGTGCTGGGCACCGGTGCCAGCACGCCCGGCCCGCGCAGTGCCGTGGGGGATGCCGCCGGCAACGTCTACTTTACGGACTACGCGAACGGGCTCGTGCGTCGCGTGGATGCTCTTACTGGCATTGTGACTGCGGTAGTAGGCGGCGGTGCGTCTGCGGCCGGAACCAGCACTGGAGCGCTGGGCACGACCGTCAAGCTCTCCCATCCTGCAGCCATCGCCTTTGCGCCCAATGGTGACTTGTACTTCAGTGACGTAGGCAACGGCCAGGTCTTCAAGGTTGCTTCCACCGGCGGAGTGATTGCCGGATCGGTCGGGTCAGTATCCATCTCCAGCGGCGGCAGCGGATATACAACAGCGCCGACCGTCACATTTTCGGCTCCGGCGAGCGGCACCACCGCCACCGGCACGGCTGTTATCTCCGGCGGCGTGGTGACGTCAGTGACGATCACGAATGCGGGTTCGGGTTACACCTCGGTACCTACGGTGACCTTTTCGGCGCCCACGACCGGAACAACGGCGACAGGTACGGCGGCGCCGACGGGTGTGATCTCTCTCGTGGCCGGCAACTCCGGCGGCACTTTCGGCTACGCTGCCAGCAATGCCGGAACTACCATCACCCCAGCCACCAGCTATCTACGTGCGGTCTATGGTCTGGCGTTTGACAGCAAGGGCGACCTGTTCATGGTGGATGAGTACACCGAATCCATCGTGGTATTGAACACGAACGCAACTGGCACGAACACGGTGAACGGTGTAGCTGTAGCGGCAGGAACAATCTGGAAGATCGCGGGCACCAGCACCACGGCGTCTGCTCCCTACTGCGTGAATGGGACGGCATCCGGTTACGGCTGCAGTTACGGACTCTATACAGAAAATATCCCCGCCAATACCGACACCTTTGACTCCACCTACTCTATTGCCCTGGATAGCAACGGCGTGGTGTATGCGGGTGATGAATACTACGACTCCGTGTTCAAGGTCTCCACTGCAGGAATTCTCTCCACCTACACTGGCACGCAGAACACAGGCGAAAGCTATGCCTACCAGAAGAAGGCGCTGCCCCGCGGGCCGGCCGGCTCGGCCTTCACCATCGGCAGCATCTTCGGTCTGGCCATTGATGCGAACAACAATGTCTACATCGGCGACGCATCCAACGGAGTCATCTGGCGCGTTGACGGAGCAGGGCAATCGCAGTACGCGGTGGCCGGCGGTGTGGGCGATGTCGGCAGCCCAGCAACGATCTGCTCCAACAACACAGATTCACTGGGCGACGGCTGCCCCGGTCTCCAGTCGATCCTCGGTCACAGCGGCACCGGCAACTACGCGACAGCCACGTTGCCCGGCCCTGGCGTCTACGGCGTCAGTGTCGATGGTTATTCGGATCTGTTCTTCGGCGACACCGAGAACAACGACGTTCGCGAAGTTGCCTCCGGCACGCAGTTCGGTCCGGTCGGGGCCAACCAGCCGGTTCAGACCGTCGAGATTCATTTTGCGAATGGTGATCTGCCCTCCTCGGCGACTCCCTACACCCTGACCTCCGGCGCGAACAACTTCTCGCTTGGAACGGCGAAGTGCGGCGCGACCAACTCGGACGGCACAACCGACTGCCTGCTGCCGATAACCGCGACTCCCACGGCGCTGGGTGCCTTTTCTGGAACGCTGAAGGTGACCTCCCAGCTTGGCGGCGTGGCAAACTTCAGCCTCTCCGGGACCTACATCCAGAGCCCGATTACGCGGACGACGCTCTCGTATGTGGCAAGTGTCAGTTGCAGCGGTACCACTACCTACTCCACCACCACCTCCGTCACTCTGACGGCCAATGTCACCGCCAACGGTCCTGCTCCTCCCGTTGGCAGTGCAGACAACATCACCTTCTATGCCACTAACACCACGACGAACGCGGTCACCAACCTGGGCACGGTAGCCGTGTCTAACCTTGGGACAGTATCAGTTCCGGTCTACGGCGCTACGCTGCCTTATACGTTTGCGACGCCCGGTACTTATGGCATCACTGCCGTCTATAGCGGCGACAGCTACTTCAAGACCTCCACCGGCTTTTCTACCAACACCATCACCAGTTCTCTGCCGAGCTTCACGATCACGCCCGTCCCATATAGCGGCCCGATGGTTAATGGCGTGCCCACGGTCGCGCCGGGTGAGACCGCGCTTTACAGCTTCTACGTCAACCAGAACGTCTACTCAGGCACCATCACTTTCACTGTTACGGGTCTGCCGGCGAACTCGTCCTATAGTGTGAGCCCCTCGGTGGGCTTCACGGCCACTGGCTGCTCGGTCACCAATACCGTTGCTCTGAGCATCCTTACGCAGCAGGGAACTACGGTCACACCAGCGGGCTTCGGCGCGAATGGCCGTGGAGTCTGGCGAATGGTGAGCGTGCTCGCTGGCCTGATGCTGGCGCTGTTCATCGGTCTGCGTCGTCGCCGCGTCGCCATGCGTTATGGGCAGATATGGATGGCGCTGGCCCTGCTCATCGCCGCAACCGGCACCGTTGCCTGCGGCAAGGCAGTAGGGACGGTCCTGCAGCCCGCCACACCCGCCGGCACCTACACCATTACGGTCACTGCTGTTCCATCGGTCGGCACCGCGCCTCCCGCCATCACGTTCCCGCTCGTAGTGAACTAACCGGCACTCCCATTCAGGCGGTGGAGAGACATTTCTCCACCGTCCAACCTCTTCTCTGTACCGCCTGTCACTCCCGCAGGCAAGGTCCACGGTCAGGAGATACTCTCGATGTTGCCACTCTCGATTAAGTCGCATAAGCCCACAGCAAAGCCGGTTCTGTTCGCCGCGCTTCTGGCCATATTCACCGTTGCCTCCGCCGCGCTCTACCCGGCAGTGGCACAGTCGGCGACCTCGGGCGCCATCGGCGGAACCGTGTCTGAGAACAACGGCGCGCTTCTGCCCGCAACGAGCGTGACTGTCAAGGCCGCCGATACCGGCGCCACGCGCACGGTCAAGGCCAACTCCTCGGGCGAGTACCTGGTCCCCGATCTGGTTCCGGGTGTATACACGGCGACCTTCACGGCCGATGGATTCGAGACCTATCAGGAAGTCTCCATCACCGTCACCGTGGGCAGCATCTCTACCGTCTCGCCGAAGCTGAAGGTCGGCTCCGTCACGGAAAAGGTGGAGGTGACCGGTGAAGACCTCCAGATGCATACCGAGGACAGCGCCGTCTCCACGACGATCGACCAGGCGGCCATCGACAACCTGCCCATCAACGGCCGGCGTTGGTCGGACTTCGCTCGGCTCACTCCCGGGGTCGTCTCGCAGCCGCAGGGCTATGGGCTGCTGAGCTTCCGCGGCATCAGCTACCTGCTGAACAACAACACCATTGACGGCGCGGACGACAACCAGGCGTACTACTCCGAGGCGCGTGGCCGCACCCGCACGGCGTTTTCGGTTCCGCCCTCCGCCATCCAGGAGTTCCAGGTCAATACCTCGAACTACTCCGCGCAGTATGGCCGTGCGGCGGGCGGCGTGATCAATACCGTCACCAAGAGCGGTGGCGACCAGATCCACGGCGAGGCGTTCTTCTACGACCGCGACAACTCCCTCGGTGGCGCCGTCAACCCCTACACGCTGTTGAGTGTTCCCAACGGCGCCGGCGGTTACAACAGCGTTCCCACCAAGCCCAAGGACTGGCGCAAGGACTGGGGCTTTACTATCGGTGGCCCGGTCCTCCGCGACAAGTTGTTCTTCATCTATACCTACGATCAGGAGCGCCGCAACTTCCCGGGCATCTCCCGTCCCACCGACCCCAATGACTTCTTTGCACCATCCAACGCAACGCTGCCCGCCACTGAGACGTGCTCCACCACCGCCTTTACGACGGCGACCCTCTCGCTGACAGCAGAGGGAGACTACAACTCCTGCCTGATAGCAGCGTTGTTCGGCGTCTCGTTCCAGGCTGGTTCGGCGTATTACCAGCAGGGCCTGGGCATCCTGCAGTCCTTTATCGGCTATGTCCCGCGCAAACAGGACCAGGTCATCAACCTGCCCAAGCTCGACTACCAGATCAATGATCGCAACCGTCTGTCGGTGCTCTACAACCGCATGCGCTACTCGGCGCCCAACGGTCTGTACTCGCAGGCCACGGACAATCAAGGCGCATCCGGCTGGGGTAATGACAATGTGAAGGAAGACTTCGGTATTGTCCGACTTACGTCCGTGCTGAATAACACTATGGTCAATGACGCTCTGGTGCAGTATGGCCGCGACTTTGAGTTTGATTACCAGCAGCCTCCGTTGCCCAACGAGCTGCCCCTGGCGAAGAACTCCTTTGGCGCCGCCGCCGGCACACAGATCGGCTACTTCTTCCAGAGTGGCATCTATGACGGCTCCAACCCGGATCTGACCCGCTACGCCGACCCCGACGAGCGCCGCCTGCAACTGCTCGACGGCCTGACCTGGAGCAAGGGCAAGCACACCTTCAAGTTCGGCCTGGAGTACAACAAGGTCTCCGACTACGAGAAAAATCTCTACAACGGCAATGGCAGCTACAGCTACGACTGGACCTACAACTACATCGCAGACTACCTGCATGCCACGACCGGCATCGGCGGTACGGGCTATGCCGGTGGCACCGGTCCCACAGGCACCGGTGGTACCTACTACACCCTGTCGCAGGGCTTCGGGAACCCGGCGGCGGAGATCACCACGCGGGAGTACGCAGGCTATGCCACCGACGATTGGCGCATTCTGCCCAATCTGACCCTCACATTCGGCGTCCGGTATGAGTATGAGTATGTTCCGCCAAACCCGACTCCTAACCCGGCATTGAATGGTACTGGAGCGTCCCCACAGGCCAACACCTACAACCGCCCGGACGACCGCAATAATGTTGGTCCACGCATCGGCTTCTCCTGGAACGTCCGCGGCAACGGCAGGACCATCCTTCGCGGCGGTTACGGCATGTACTATGGCCGAATCGTCAACTCCAATATCCTCCAGACCTATCTGGAATCCGCCGGCCCCAACGCACAGACCAACTTTTCAAGCGTCTACTCCACGGCTACCTATATCCCCACAGGCCAATTGACGGCCGTACCCTGCGCAGTGTTTCCGGCGATTCTGGTCTCGGAGGCACAGGCACAGGCTTGCGGTCTGGCCCCTTCAGCAGCCTTCTTCAGTCCGCACATGCAGAACCCGCAGGTGCATGAGGCCGATCTCGCCATTGAGCAAAACATGGGCAAGAACACCACGCTCGGCATTACCTACATGATGTCGCTCGGCCGGGAACTGCCCACTGGGATCGACACCAACTACAGCATCGCCGGGACCGGCTATGGCACCTTCGCCGTTGCGCCTGCCGCCGGCGCCTCAACCGTTCCTTCCAATCCCTATCCGGTCAGCACCAACTCTGAAGCTCCCACCAGCTTGACCAGCTATCCGCTGGCGCCCCAGACCGGCGCCTATACCGTGCTTCCTCACGGCGGCAAGCCTTCTCCCGCCTTTCCGGTCGGCTTCCAGGAGAAGTTCTTCCTGAACTTTGCGCGTCCCAACCTCGCTTACTATCAATTGATTCGGGTGCAGAGCAGCGTCAACTCCAGCTACAACGCTCTGGCCTTCCAGGTAGATCACCGCTACCAGCGCGGCTTTTCGCTGCTGACCAATATCACGTGGTCGCATGCGTTGGATGAGAATCCCTACGAGTCGACGGTAGTTCCGGGCTATAACCTCTCAGACCCCACCAATCCGCGCGCGGACTACGGCAACAGCTCCACCGACGTTCGTATACGCTACGTTGCCGCACTGGTCTACGAGCCGCAGACGCACTTTCACGGTATCGAGCAGCAGGTTCTCGGCGGCTGGCGAATCGCTCCGCTGTTTCAGGAGCAGACGGGTCTGCCGTACTCTCCATCCATCTCCAGCAGCTCCTTCAAGAGCGTGACGCTGAGCAACGGAAGCACTGGGACGCTCGCCGGCACCGGCATCAACGGCGCGGGCTCGGGCTCAACGCGCGTTCCCTGGATCGGGCGAAACAGCTACAACATGCCCAAGACCGCAGTATTCGATCTGCGACTCGGCAAGAACTTTTATCTCCCCAAGATCCTCAACTTTGACGGCTTGCGCCTGGAGCTCTTCGCACAAGTATTCAACGTGATGAACCACCAAAACATCACGGGCGTCACCAGCGAGGCATACACGCTCGGCGACGTCAAAGGCGCCCCCATCGTGCAGACGTTGACGCCATACTCCAGCTTCGCCACGTACACCAGCTCCAACGGCAACTACACCTACAGCCCCAGGCAGGTTGAGCTCGCGGCACGCTTGCACTTCTAAAAGCAGTGATTAGGGAGTAGCGAGTAAGGAGTAGAGAGAAACACCGCTCTACTCCTTGCTCATTTAATGCGTACTATCTGCTTTCGGCAGCGGTGTCTGGCCAGGCGCTGCCTCGGCCTCGCCAAGAATGCGGTTCAGCACGTGGGCCAGCCGCAGTCCACCGATGGCAAGCTGCGCGTCCACTACCTTCGTCTCTTCGCTGACGTACTCGCGCGTCAGCAGCGCTCCCTGCGGTGCGAGAGCCTGCATGGCGTAGTGGTGCGAGACCTCAGCCCACGACACCGGCTCACCGCCGGAGAAGCGCTCCCAGTGGTTTTCGCGAATCTCCTGCAGCAGGCGGTCGGTGTACTTCTTCTCGCTCAGGCCCTGGTCCTCGATGATCTGGTCGTCCCACACGCCGTGCAGATTGCAATTGTAGGTGCCGCACTGCGTTGAGCCCAGAAAGGTGACCTGGATGTTGTTGCCGCCGCGGTCGTCTCCCAGGGCGTGAAAGGGCTGATGCACATCGCCGATGAAGTGGACAAGGAACTTCAGCGCGATCGCCCGCTCCTTCTCCGGCAGGGAGGTGTCGCCCAGCCTTCCCTCGAAGTAGAGGATGCGGTCGGTCACGCAGTCGCGCCAGGGCGATTTTGGGTCGGTGGAAGAGAGCGGACAGTCGCGATCGCGATTGAACTTCGACTCCGCTCCAGGGATGTCCACATAGTGCCACGCGGCACTCTCCGGATGATCGAGGCGATACTCGTCGGCCCAGGGTGCAACATCGGCAAGCGTCTCCTTGCTTTTCGAATCGGCCTCCAGCAGCTCGGCGACCTGCGCCCGCGTCTCCGGCGTCAGATACTCCTCCGCGACCAGCGCGGTCAGGCGGTGTCCTTCGCGCCCCCATGCCCAGCCGGTTGCAGGAGTCAGGCTGAGAAGCAGCACCAGAACTGCGGCGCGGCGCAGAAACAATGGGGTTTGTGACTGCGTCGAAACAGAGGCCGAGGTAAGGTGCGGATGACAGGTCATAGTGCGATGGTATGCGCTTTAGAATAGATTGGTGCAGAAAACTATCGAGCATCGGTGGAAGTATCTCTCTCTGTCTCTAGCTCTCCTGGTTGTCATATCCCCCCACGCGGCCGGCGCGCAATCCCAGCCAACTCAGGGCACCACGCTCACGGTGAACGCTCGTCTGGTCGTGCTCGACGTGGTAGTGACGGACCCTAACGGCAAGCCCGTCGACGGTCTTACCGCGAAGGACTTCCAGGTCTATGAGGACGGCAAGCTGCAACGGATACGCTCTCTCGAGCCGCCATCCACACATGAGTTGCCGGCATCGGTGCAGGCTGCGGGCGCTGGCACGGTCTTTGATCCAGCGCAACCTGCCGCCTTTGGCCGTTCGCCGGTAAACATCCTTGTGCTGGATGAGGCCAATACCCACTTTGCGGATAGCTCCTTCGCGCGACGCTCGCTGCGCGACTATCTCAATGCGCAGCCGGCGGTGCTGGCACAGCCCACTACGCTGCTCTCCATCTATGACCATCACTTCAAGACGCTGCAAGGCTTCACGCTTGACCGCGACGCCCTGCAGCGCGCGCTGGCCGCTGCGCCCACCGAGTACGCCTGGAAGCTCGAAGTGAACGGCAACACGGACTACGGCCCCGTCGAGCGGCTGGACCAGTCTCTGCGCGCGCTCGAGGAGATCGCTCAAAGCGATGCGCCGATACCAGGACGCAAGAATCTCATCTGGGTCGGTGGCGGCTTTCCGACCATTGATCCCACCACGCTCGACGGCGACCAGGCCCAGGAGATCAAAGATACCCTTCAGCATGTGACCGATGTCCTGCTGGATACTCGCATCACGCTCTATGCAGTCGATCCAACCAGCTCGGCTGTAGGCCTGACCGAGATTACCGACACCACCCAGATGGATTTTCTGGAGGCCGCCGGCGGCGGACTCGCGGGTGCGAATGATACGTTCGGCACGACCGAGGACTTTGATCGTCTTGGCCCTGCTACCGGCGGGCGCATCCTGCGCGGAAGGAATGATGTTGCGCAGCAGATTGCAGCGTCGGTCGATCTCGGCGCGCAGTTCTACACGCTCGCCTACTCGCCCACCTCAACCGCCGAGACATCATCGCAGTATCGCAAGATCAAAATTGTGTGTCTGCGTCCGGGTCTTACAGCGACTACCCGCAGTGGCTACTACAGCAGCAAGACGCAGCAGGAGAAGTCCAGGGCCACCGCAGCCTACGACCTCACCACTGCGGCCGAGAGCGACCTGCCTCTGAATGGACTGCGCGTCACGGTCACGCCGGACTCTGCCGGTGGCAGGTACACCGTCCACGTCGCGCTGCCAAACCTCACCTGGACGCCGAAGGACGACGGCACTGCCACCGCGTCGGTGTACATCATGGCGGTCTCGCTGAATCAGCAGAATCGGATGATCGGACACACGATACTCGGCATGTTAGCCAATGCTGCACCTGGCGCCGACCTGCGCGACGCGACCAAGACGGCCGACTTCGCGGTTGCCGCGAAGCCTGCCGCAAAGACCTCTACCCTGCGTTTCATCGTGCGCGACTCAGCTACTGGTCGCATGGGCTCCGTCGATCTGCCGCTTGTGAAGCCTTGAGCCCCCCGCTCCCCGCAGAGACGAAAGGGCGCCTGGAGACGGACTCCAGGCGCCCTCCGGTAGTGTGCGGCGAAGGTGCTACTTCGTTCGCCGCTTGCGTAGCTTGGCGCGCAGCCAGGGCAGTGATCCCCCTGCAATCCCGACAACTGCAAGTATCGCAGTAGGGTTCTCAGGAGAGTTCACGCAGCCAGCCTGGGCATGTGCCAGTGCCGGGAGCCATAACACCGCAGCTGTAAACAGAGAGATTCGAGTTAGTTTCGTCATCGGTCTGAAGTCCTTTCGACACGGGTTAGGGTTTTGTGCCCAGCTTGCTGACTCCGCCGGGAGTGCTCGGCAGACCAGCGGATAGTGGAGTCACGACTGGTACAGCCTGTCCGACGATCTCTGTAATGAAGGCTTGCACCGTAGCGCTGGCGGAGGAGTTGTAGTTCGCCACCCATACGTTGCCCGAGGGGTCAACGGCAATCCCGTAGGGCTCCGCATAGGTATGAGCATAGCCAACCGTCGGAGCGACCGGCACGCCCGTATCGGAGACCTCAAAGACTGGCCCGGCCGTACTGACGGCATTGCTCACCCATAGGTTGTTCGCTCCGTCCACAACCGCAAACTCCGGCTTGGTGAGGGTCGCGGGCATAGTGTAGGGTGAGCTTGCGTTTCCGGTGATCCCGCTTGTACCAGAGAACTCAGCCAGGGTCTCTGCGCCATAGTTCTGAACAAAGACGTTGTTCGAGTTGTCGATGGCGATCGCCTGCTCCGGCGCTGTGACGCCGCCGAGGTTAACCGTGGCACTGGGCGTCGTGGTGTAGTTGGGCGTCGCCAGTCCGTTATAGAGGAACTGGTAGACATACGGATATCCCGCCGTTCCACCTTGGGAGCCTGTTCCGCCGCCGGTCACCCAGATGCTGTAGTTGCTGTCGATGGCCAGGTTGGAAAAGTCCGTAGTAAGCCCGGTCGCGAGGGTGGTCGCGGCCGTATTATTCGCTGAGAGTGCTGGAATCTCTTCCAGATCTCCTCCGCCCTTGTAGCTTGGTTCAAGCACAAAGACATTGCCTTTGCCGTCGATAGCAACCCGTTGCGGCCCAGAGTTCGTGGGGAAGGTCTTGGTAACGCCGCCCGTGGTGTACTCCGAAACGTACGACTGCAGCACACTAGCGGTGCCGTAGTTGGGCACATAGATGTTGCCGCTGGGATCCAGCGCAATTCCTGCGGGCCCAATCAGTGTGTTGCCGGTCAGCACCTGTGCGAGCGGCGTTCCGGAGGGACTAAGCTCCGTCACACTGTTGGCGGTGGTCGTAGCGCTGCCGCTGGAGTCGTTGACCACCCAGATGTTCCCGGAGCCGTCCACTGCGAGATAGGTGGGGTAAGCAATCAGGTAGGCGCCGGCCGCGTTCTTGCTGTTGCTGCCATAGGTAACACCAATGGACCAGTCGGTTGGCGCGGGCGTGAGCGCAGGCGCGAACGGCGACTGCGAGGCGGCCAGGTTGAACAGCGTCCCGATATTGCTCGTCGAACTCACCGTGCTGGTGGGGTTGACGGCCATATAATAGGCGGCCTGCAGAGTGTCCTTCGCGGCTGTTCCGTTCACATCGTTGAACAGCGTGTAGCAAGCCGTCGGGTTCGATGGGCCGGTCACAGCTCCGCCCGTGTTGATGCACGCCGCAAGTATGTTCGCCTCAAGATAGATTTTGCTGATCTCAGGAGTAATTATGAGCGAGGGGTTCGCGGTGTTAAAACCGGCCACCGGTGCATTAACTGTTGTGACAGTGCTGCCACCGTTGAAGATCAAGACCCCGGCCGTCGCAAAGGCATTCGCCAGACCCGTGATGTTGGTCGAGGGGGCGCCGATATTTCCCAGTCCGCCCGAGCTTGGCGTAAAGAACTGCTGTAGCGCGAACATTCCGGCGACGGTCGTCACCTCATTGATGATGACCGACGGATTGGTGGACAGCACCGTGCTGCACAGCCCCAGCGGGAGCAACATGGCGGAGACGCTATTGGTCGTGCCTGCCAGTGGCTGACCGCCGACCGCGGTGAGGTAGAGGTACTGGCTCTCTGTTGCAGATCCGGAGCTGGGGCAGCTATAGGAGGCTACGCCGCCTGGCTGGAAGCTGAAGGATCCGTTGGCAAGAGTGTTCGTCGTCGCGAGCGACGTGGCGGTGCTGCCGTATCCTGTATTGCCTGCGGCCCACAGCGTTACGGTCGCGTTGTAGATCGGTATCTGGCCGCCATGAACCACACCGGTCAGCGATCCGGTCTGGACCAACCCGGTGGATGTGGCTGTAGTGACCATGCTCTGGCACCCTGTCATCAGGGCAGCGCAGGCCACAGCGGACGCAAGCAAAGCGAACCGCTTTAAAGAAATAGAATTGTGCGACATCGTAAAGACCTCCATGGTGAATGCAACGTTGGGAGAACGGCAATCCGCGTGCATGGAACTGATTCTTGCTGGGATAACGTGACTATACTCCAATCAAACTAAAGAAGTTGAGTGAAAAACTTGCTGCAGGCTGCGGCTATAGGCGAAATCAGGTCTCAACTGCACAGATGGCGGTGCAAATTTTCTTCGCTTATTCGGTTTCGACGCCGTGTTCGCTGGGGAGCACGGAATTTTGGTGGTATCCACGCAACCTCGACAATAGGCGGCTCCCGTGCGCCTATAATCAACACTTCATCGAAGTTCACAAAGGCCCATGGTCAGCAAACCTCTTCTCTCTGGATGTCTCTTATTGGCCGTCTCGGCGATCGTAGGTTGTAGCAGCGGGTCCACAAGCTCGTCGGGTTCCAACTCCGTCTCCGCGCTCACACTCTCCGCCGGCAGCCTTTCCTTCCCCAGCACCACTGTCGGTCAGACCAGCCCCACGCAGACTCTCACCCTCACGGATACCGGCACCGCCACGCTCGTTCTGAACAGCTACACCGTCTCAGACACCAACGACTTCAGCGACACCACCACCTGCGCAACGTCGCTGGCCCCCGGCGCGAGTTGCAGCTTCACCATCGCGTTCACGCCGAAGTCGGTCGCCACGCTCAGCTCGATCATCACGGTCACAGATAACGCCGCCGGCTCGCCGCAGACCGTTACGCTGAGCGGAACGGGCACGGCAGTTCCAGCGCCCATCGCCGGCCTCACGGCGTCATCGCTTACGTTTACGGCCAATGTGCCGAACGCCGCAGGCGTACAGCCGGTCACGCTATCTAATACCGGCAACGCGACCCTGACCGGCATCTTTATCTCCATCGGCGGCAGCAGCACCTCTTCGGCGTTCAGCGACACCACAACCTGCGGCACCACGCTGGCCTCAGGCAGCAGCTGCTCTATCTCCGTAAACTTCACGCCGTCCGCCTTCGGCAGCTACACCGGCACGCTCAGCGTCGCAGACAACGCCACCGGGTCGCCGCAGACGGTCAGCCTTACGGGCACAGGGTACGCGCCGCAGGTCACGCTCTCCACATCGAGTGTGAGCTTCTCCACCACGTCCGTCGGCAGCACCACCACCGCACCCAGCATCACGCTGACCAACTCCGGCAACGCCACGCTGAATCTCACATCCATTGCATTGGGCGGAGCCAACACCGCTGACTTCGGCGAGACCAACACCTGCGGCTCCACGCTAGCCGCCGCCGCCTTCTGCAGCATCTCGCCGTCGTTCACTCCGGCAGGTCCCACGAGCTACAGCGCGGCCATCAATATCACCGACAACGCATCGGGCTCGCCGCAGTCCATCACGCTCGGCGGTTCGGGAACGTCCTCCACCACCACCTACACGCTCTATACCTTTCCGACCACCTTCCCCGAGGCATCGGACGCCAACATCCTCCAGCTCTATGCGCTGATTAACGGCGCGCAGAAGACCATTGACATGACGATGTACGCGCTGGAAGACACAACCTTCTCCGGCGATCTCGTCGCTGACTGCCAGCGAGGAGTGAAGGTACGCGTCATCCTCGACGTGAACCTGGAAAAGAGCGGCAACACGCCGGCGTACAACCAGCTGAATGCCCAGACGAATTGCAGCGCAGTGTGGGCCAATACTGCCTTTCAGGCCACCCACGAAAAAAGCTTCATCATTGACGGCACGCAGGTCGCCATCATGTCGCTCAACCTGCAGTCGCAGTACTACACCACCACGCGCGACTTCGCGATGATTGAAAACGACGCGAATGACATCAACGCCATCCAGTTGACCTTCAACGCGGACTACGCGGCCGGAACCCCCAGCGGCGGCAGCCAGGGGGCCAGCGACTTCAGCTATGCGCCGGGACCCGGCGACGACCTTATCTGGAGTCCAACGACCGCGCAGGCGGACATGCTCTCGATCATCAGCAACGCAAAGTCGAACTTACTTGTTGAGAACGAAGAGATGGGTGCGGCCAACATCGTCAGCGCTCTCGAAACTGCCTGCCAGAACGGCGTCACGGTGAATATCGCCATGGTCAGCCAGTCCAGCTACGCCACAAATTTCAAAGCACTGGAAGCAGCGGGCTGCGGCGTCCACGTCTATCCCAACACGCAGACCGGCTTCTACGTCCACGCCAAGGCTGTCGTCGCCGACTATGGTCTCTCCACGCAGAAGGTGTACATGGGTTCCATCAACTACTCGAGTGCTTCCATGACCCAAAATCGCGAACTGGGCATGTACATCACTGACCCCGCCAGCGTGCAGTCTATCGAGACAACAATGGCAGCCGACTATGCCGGCGGCACAGCCTACTAGCCGCTCCGCGATGGCACTCACCCAGACCGACCGCGCATGGATCGAACTGCGCGCCGTCGCTGCGGGTTTTGCGCTGGCGGGTGTGGCCGGAGTTCCGGGGCCGCACAGCGCGTCTGCCGAGGTTGCCGAGCACCGCTTCGCCGCATGGATCGCATCCGGCAATGCCGGTGATATGGACTACCTGAAGCGCCGCGACGACACAGGCGCACTGCTGCGCGGCGATCTGCGGCGGCCCATACCGTGGGCACGCTCGGTGGTCGTCTGCGCGATGAACTACAACATCGCCGTGGAGGGCCATCCGCCGCCGCTGTCCATCGAGCCCGCTGCCGCCGATACCGGCTGGATCGCGCGCTACGCCTGGAGTGGTCGTGAGTCTGGCACCGCCGCATCGCGCCCCAGTGACTACCACGACGTCCTGCTG
>Ga0302154_10001667_pt1 | contig 17925 bp, 13 predicted proteins | sample I_Bog_N2_3_FD_193507 | JGI IMG/M metagenome (GOLD analysis project Ga0302154, IMG submission 193507) | Peat permafrost microbial communities from Stordalen Mire near Abisko, Sweden - I_Bog_N2_3 | ecosystem: Environmental > Terrestrial > Soil > Wetlands > Peat | place: Sweden: Abisko, Stordalen... | reverse complement strand
CCGCAGGCTCTGGCTCAGCCACAAAGGCACCAGCGGAGAAAAAACGCTCCTCGCGCCTGAGTGAAGACAAGCGCTTCAAGATCTTCTCGGGCTAGGCGAACCGGCCGTTGACCGAAGAAGTCTGCAAGTTTCTGGGGGTTCCTGTCGGAGAGACGCGGCTGCAACGCTTCTCCGATGGTGAAACCCACTTTCAGCTCCTTGAAAATGTGCGTGGCGTGGACGTGTTCCTTGTCCAACCCACTTGCCGCCCGGTAGACCAGAACCTGGTCGAACTGCTGATTATGATGGACGCGCTCAGGCGCGCTTCAGCAGGACGCATTACCGTGGTGGTTCCGTACTACGGCTATGCGCGCCAGGACCGCAAGGACCGCCCGCGCGTAGCGATTACCAGCAAGCTGGTTGCGGACCTGCTCACTACTGCAGGCGCAAACCGCGCGTTGTTCGTCGATCTGCATGCAGCGCAGATTCAGGGGTTCTTCAACATCCCCGTCGATCACCTCTTCGCCAGCCCGGTTCTGGTCGGCTACTTCCGCGACCTCAACCTGCCCGACCTCACGGTCGTCAGTCCGGATGCTGGAGGCGTGGAGCGCGCGAGGTTCTTCGCCAAGAAGCTGGAAGTGCCGCTGGCGATCGTCGACAAGCGCCGCACCGACATCAACATCACCGAGGTGATGAATGTCATCGGCGACGTGGACGGAAGGACCTGCCTGATCCTCGACGACATCGTGGACACGGCAGGAACGCTGGTCAAGACCGCAGAGGCGCTGCTGGCACAGGGCGCAACCAAGGTTTATGCCTGCGCATCGCACGCGGTTCTCTCGGGACCCGCGGTCGAACGTATCAAGGACTCAGCCCTGGAAGAGCTTGTGGTGACCAACACGATCCCACTCTCTGAAGAGGCGCTGAATGTAGACAAGATTAAGGTGCTCTCCATCGCCGGTCTGTTAGGCAGGGCGATTGAGAGCATTCACATGGAGACGTCAGTTTCGACGCTCTTCAACTAGTAGTGAGAAAGGGAGCAAGGCTCAACCTTGTGCCCGATAAGAGGAAACAACGAGATGGCAGACAACAAGATCGAAGCCGTGGTGGCAACGCCGCGCACCGGAACCTTCAACAAGAATCATGCGCGCCGCGTGCGCACGCAGGGCCTGATTCCAGCCGTGGTCTACGGCGCCGGCCTGGAGTCGGTCGCGGTCACGGTGGACCCGAAGGTCATCACCAAGATTCTCTACTCTGACACTGGCCACAACACCATCTTCGACCTCACCGTCGAAGGCAAAGGCGGCGGCAAGGTCATGATCGTCGACTGGCAGAACGAGCCCATCAAGGGCAAGCTGCTGCACATCGACCTCAAGCGCATCGCCATGGACAAGGCCATTCGCGTCTCAGTCCCGGTGCAGCTCATCGGCGTTCCGGTCGGCGTGAAGAGCGGCGGCGGAATCCTCAGCCAGGTGCTGCACGAGGTCGAGATCGAGTGCCTGCCCGCGGACATTCCGGGACACATCGACATCGACGTTACTGGTCTCGACGTCCACGGCGCGGTGCACGTCTCCGACCTGCCGCACGCTGAGAAGCTGAAGTTCCTCGGCGACGAGCAGGCTCTGGTCGCGCACGTCACCGTAATGCGTGAGGAGGTTGTGGAGGAGGTTGTTGCTGCTCCCACCGAGCCCGAGGTTGCCAAGAAGGGCAAGCAGGATGCGCCGGCAGATGCCGCCGCTGCTGCCGATGCCGGAGAGAAGAAGAAGTAAGCGTGAAGCTGATCGTCGGTCTTGGGAATCCCGGTCCGGAGTATGCGTTCACGCCGCACAATGCCGGGTTTCTGGCGGTCGACCGCATCGCAGCTCTCTGCGATGTACAGATCACCAACCGTCGCGGAAGAGCGCTGACGGCGCGCGCAAAGCTCGCAGGGCACGACGTCCTGCTGGCTGAGCCGCAGACCTTTATGAACCTGAGCGGGCTTTCGGTAGCCGCTCTGTTGAGTGAGTTGGAGCTCGGCGTCGAGGATTTGATCGTCCTCTATGACGAGCTGGCAATACCGCTGGGCACGCTTCGCATCCGCGAGCGCGGCTCGGACGGCGGGCACAACGGAGTGAAGTCCATCTCCGGCGTGCTTGGAACAGAAGAATGGACGCGGATACGGATCGGAATCGGCAAACCGCCGCTCGAGACCGGACGCGCAGTCAAATCCGGTGGCACCGATTTCCTGCTCTCGCCTATGCGCAAGCCGGAGTTGGCAGCCATCGACGAAGTACTCGACCAGGCTGTCCGCGCGGTTGAGGCTGTTCTGACCAAAGGGGTCAAAGCAGCAATGAACGAGTTCAATCGCAAGGTTGAACCGGAAGAGAAGTTGTAAGAACAATGCATTACCAACCTTCCACACCGGCTCAGACCATCGAGCGGTGCGGGGCAGAACCCCGCAGAAAGAAGAAGCAATGAATCGCACCTACGAGATCATGTTTATCGTCCGGCCCGACGTTGAAGAGCCCGAACTCGACAAGCTCATCGAGACCGTCTCCGGCTACGTCACCACTGGTGGCGGAACGGTCAAGACCACCGAGAAGATGGGTCGCCGCCGCCTCGCCTACACCGTCAAGAAGTTCAACGACGGCTTCTATGTCCTTCTCATCGTCGACTCGCCCGCCTCGCTGATCGCTGAGATCGAACGCCGCCTCCGCGTCTCCGAGCAGGTCATCAAGTACATCACCGTTCGCATGGACGAGGAAGACAAGCGCGTCGCCAAGATCAAGGCCCACCGCGATGCCCACGTCAAGCGCAGCGCGCAGCCGCAGGCGAGTGCTGAGTCCGCTCCCGCCGCTGAAGCCGTTGTCGCTCCCGCCGCAGTCGCAGAGACGGCCGAGCCGGTAGCCGCTGAGGTCTAACGACAGGTCGAAGATTTCGCAGAAGCTGCATGGCTCTGCCCCAACACATGAAGGAGAAGCATCATGGCTGACGAGACAGTAATTCCAGCAACACCCGCGGCGACCCCAGCCGCTGAAGGCACCGCGGCTCCGGCTTCGGCGCCCGCGCAACGTAGCGGCGGTTATCAAGGCTCGCGCCCCAGCGGCCCCGGCGGTTCGCGACCACCGCGTCCCGCAGGAGCAGGAGGCGGCGCAGGCGGACGCAAGTTCTTCCGCCGCAAGAAGGTCTGCAAGTTCACCGTGGAGAAGATTGACACCATCAGCTATCGCGATGTGCGCCTGCTGCAGCAGTTCGTATCCGACCGCGGCAAGATCATTCCGCGCCGCCTCACCGGCACCAGCGCTCCGTTCCAGCGCAAGCTTACGCGCGCCATCAAGCAGGCACGCGCCATCGCACTTCTGCCGTTCGCGGCGAAGTACTAGGTTCCTCCGCGCCATCGGCGCGCACCGTAGTTTTGGAGACGTGTTATGGAAGTCATACTGAAGGAAGACATCATCAAGCTCGGCCATCGCGGAGACGTCGTCAAAGTCGCCAATGGTTATGGCCGCAACTATCTGCTGCCCAGCAAGCTGGCCATGGAAGCCACCCCCGCGAACAAGGCCGTCATCGAGCAGATGAAGGTCTCGGCCATTCGCAAGTCGCACGCGGAGAAGGGCGGCGCTGAGGCGCTCGCGGCTCAGCTCAACGAACTGGTGCTCACCTTTGAGCGCAAGTCCGGCGAGAACGAGCATCTGTTCGGCTCGGTCACCTCGCAGGACATCGCCCACGAACTCGAGGTCCAGGGATTCAAGGTCGACCGCCGCAAGATCCACCTGGAAAACCCGCTGCGCACCGTCGGCGAGTTCCATGTGCCCATCCGGCTGCACCGCGAGGTCACCGCGCACCTGCAGGTCAACATCAAGAGCGATGCGCCGGAGAAGTCGGAGACCGAACAGGTCGACGCCGACGACACCGCCTTCAAGTCCACCTATCACGGCGAAGTGGACTTTCAGAAGGAGTAGTTCGCTCCAACCTTTCGCAACAAAGCCCGCGCTGACTTCAGGCGCGGGCTTTGCCGTCTGCAGGTGCAGGCACGCTACTCGTACTTCAGTGTCTCTACGGGATCCAGCGCGGCGGCGCGGTTGGCGGGCAGCGTGCCGAAGATCACTCCCACAACCACCGAGGTGACCAGCGCGGCCACCGCGCCCCACCACGGCGTGGGGATCGCGAAGTCGGTGAAGAACCGCACCGAGAGCGGCAGTCCCAGGCCGATGAGCGTGCCGATGAGCCCGCCACTGAGCGAAAGAAAGACACTCTCGGTCAGGAACTGCATCCGTATTTCGCGGCTGGTGGCGCCCAGCGCCTTGCGGATGCCGATCTCCTTGATGCGCGACTGCACATTGGCCAGCATAGAGTTCATGATGCCCACACCGGAGACGATCAGTGTGATGAGCGACGCCAGCATAAGGACGATCGTCAGCATCGTGGCAATCTTGGAGGCGGTATGCAGGATGTCAGTGAGCGTCTGCGCCTCATAAACACTGGAGGTGCGGTGGCGATCATGGATAATCTGTGTAATGCGCGCGGCCGCCGGTTCGACCTGTCCGGAGTTCTGCATGCTGAAGAATATCTCCTTTAGCGTGTCGGAGCCGGTGAAATAGCGCGCGACCTCATAGGGCACAAGCATCGTGTGATTGCTGATCTCGGACTGGCCGTACGTATTGGTGCTCTCTTCGAAGACGCCGATAACGGTGAACGGTATCCCACGGATGGAGATCGTCTGCCCAATCGCACTGTTGATGCTACCGAATATCTCACGGGCCATGGGCGCCACAACGACGGCCACCTTGGCGTGGGTGCTGGCGTCCTGGTCGTCGAAGAAGCGGCCGGCCAGCACCTTGAGGTTGCGCACCTGCTTATACTCCGGGCTCACACCGAGCAGCATGGCATCCTTGCTGATGCCGTTACCCACGGCGATGCGGTCATGGTACTCCAGCATGGGTGAGGCCGCGATGATGCCAGGTACCTGATCCTGGACCGCCTTCATGTCCTCGCGGGTCATGTAGTCCGGCGTGGAGACGTTGTCCGGCCCCGCGACATTGCCGCCGTTGAACTGCATCTCGACCTTGTTCGGCCCCAGACCGGAGATGGTGTCCAGCGCGTACTGCTTGCCGGTCAGGCCCACGGTGGCCACCAGAATGATGGACGCTGATCCGATAACCATGCCCAGCATGGTAAGCAGGAACCGGGTCTTGCTGCTCTTGAAGCTGTCGATGGCCAGGTGTACCGTCTCACCCAGCGCCACCGTGGAACGCGCGCTCCGCAAGGTGTTGTCAAAACTCTCGCGCGTGGGGATAAGGGTCGCCATAGGATGGAAGATTCTACTGCTCCAGTATCGCAGCAGAGCAAGGGTCGCTGCCACCCTGGACACATTGGATGCGGCCCCAGCGTGTTCTGACTCGAAACCCCGGGCCCTGGACGGCTAATGGCGTTCTAGCCGTCGGCCTCAGGCCGCCTCAGGATGTTGTAACGTTGAAGCCTCCCACGAGGATGCGCGGGCGTTCACCGCGGGTATCAGCGTCTCGCAACTCCGTCGCAATGGTCTTGCGCTCTCCGGGAAACAACGTCACATAGTTGTCGCTATAGATGGCCGGCAGAATGCGGTCCCCGCCCACCGCGCGTACCGCTTTGAGGCGTGTCAACAGCGCAGGAAAGGCGGAAGCATTCTCCAGTTCCGTGGTCAGCCGCCACAGGTCGCCCATCCGCGCCGTCGTCGTCGTTGTCTTAACACGGGCCTTATCCAGTTGACGAATCGCGCGGTAGTTGTCCTCCTCAATCCCTCGCATGTACAGGTTGCTGGAGAGGACGTTAGCATCACGTGAGAGCGTGAGCCGAAGGAAGTGTACCGGCGACAGCCTATCCGGATACTCCATTTGCAGGCACGTCACCACACTGTCCTCGTTGCTGTTCAGGGCAGAGCTTCGATCCTGCATCTTCGTGCCGTCAATATTCAGCAACTCCACACGCGCGCTTAAACCTCGCACGTCTCCGGCGCTGTAGTTCACCACCTCAATCGTGTCGGCGTGACGGTTCCACTGGATGTGCAGCGGCTCGCTGCCCTTCTTGCAGCCGAAGTACGCCGCAGTTGGCTCAAGGTAGTAGTCGTACGTCTGCCACACAAAGCTCGGCCAGCACGGATGGCTCATCCACAGCAGCAGGCCGGCGCGGTCCCTGCTCTGTGCCTCAAACATGGCGCGATGGCCCTCATAGTTCACGAACTGCGCAAGCTCTATCCACTCCTCTGCGCTCTTTGCCCCACCATAGTTCTGCTCGATGATGTCGAGGAACTGCTGGCCTCCCTGCGCTCCCGCGAGCGTAAAGTCATGCAGCCCCCAGTCGAGACCCTGCGGCCACAGCGCGCTCTGTGGCATCATCAGGCGCACACTTTCGATAGGCGGAATGTTCGGCATGCCAAGTTCACTGTGCAGCTTGGGATCTGCCATGCGGAAGTACTCAGCCGCAGGAAGAGCGTGATAAGGCCCGTGTCCGCTCACCACATCGTCCGCCGAGCTCGGAATATAGTGCAGCCTCGGATGCAGCTCAGCCAGAGCAGCACGCAGGCCGGACTCCAGCGGCGGCGGCGGATAGCCTTCATTCCTCCCGCAATATAGACCGATAGACGCGTGATTGCGGATCCGCAGCAGCAGGTCGCGCGCGTTGCTCATGAATAGCGCATCATTGTCGGGGTCAGGGCCGTCCCACGGGTTGGCCAGCCAGAAATCCTGCCAAACCAGGATGCCGTGCCGGTCGCAAGCCGCATAGAACGCCTCATCGCCGATCTGCCCCACCCAGTTGCGGATCATGGTGAAGTTCATCTCGCGGTGGTAGCGAACCGCCGCATCGTACTCACGCGCTCGGTAGCGCAGCATGGACTCCGCAAAGCCCCAGTTGCCGCCGCGGCAGATGAACCGTCGTCCGTTGATGAATATCCGCAGCTTGCCGCCGTCTTCGCTGTAGCTCATCTGGCGGACGCCGGCTTGGAACTGTTTGCGGTCGCTCACTCCATTCGCCGTAATAAAGCTCAACTCTATGTCGTACAGGTGTGGCTCGCCGTAGCCTGCCGGCCACCAGAGCTGCGGTTCCTTCAGCCGCAGCGCGGAGTGCTTTGCGGCGTCGAGCACTATCTTTTCCGTCGCAGCTCCATCCAGTTTGACGATCTGTTCCACCGCAGCCGGCCCAAAGCGCGCATGCAGCGTGCCCGTGAGCGGAGCTGCGCTGTGGTTCACCACGCTCACCTCGATGCGCACGTCCGCGCTTGAGGTCTCCGGCAACGGCAGCGTGGTAGTGACGAACGGATTCTCCAGTGTCACCGCGCCGGTCGAGGTCAGCGAGACATCACCCCATATGCCGGTGTTGCGTCCCCGGATCGTCGGGATCCAGTCCCAGCCGATCGACGCGTGATAGGTCGGGTTGTCCGCGCCCAGCGCACCGCCGTTCAGCCCGGTGCGCTCGTAGGTCTTCTGCTTGGCGCTCGCGGGGGTCGCGTTCTTCTCAATGCGCACGGCGAGCGCGTTGCGCGGCCTGAGCTTGCCGGTCACATCGAAGCGCCCGCGCATAAAGCCGCCTTCAATCCGTCCGAGGCGCTCGCCATTCAGCCAGACGTCAGCCTTCCAGTTGACGCCGTCGAAGTTCAGCCACTGCCGGTTGCCATCGTCACGCGCTGGTGCGGCGAACTCCGTCCGGTACCAGAAGTCCGAATAAAAATAGGAGTCCGAGACATATAGCTGGTTCTGCCCAAAGTTTGGATCGGGAATCGCTCCGGCATTCAGATAGGAGGTCAACACCGTTCCGGGCACCGTTGCGACGACCCAGCCCGAGTCCTTGAAGCCGGCAGTTGAGAGCGTCTCGCCGCCAGCCTGCACCTGCGTGCTTCGCTCCACGCGCCATGCACCGCCTGCAAGATGCAGCGTGCCATCTATTTCTGCGTCCATCGCCTTCGTCCGCGCCACCGGCCCACCGCGGCCATACACCTCCAGCTCGCTCAGGACATATCCCATAGCCGACGTCGGTCGCGTCATCAGCACGCGCACATAACGCGCGTGGATGGGCGCAGCGAGAGGTATATCGTCGACCTGTCCGGTCCTCCCGTTGAGCGCCTGAACGTCGCGCCAGTGCTGCTCGTCGTCAGAGATCTGAACGCTGCCCTCCGCGGCGCGCGCAATCCAGTGCAATACCACTCGATCGATCGAGCAGCGCGCACCCAGATCCACCGCGACCCACTCTTCATCGAGACCAGCGCTCATCCATGCGCTGGTAAAGCTGTACGGCCCGCCCGCCTCTACACGCTCACTGCCGCTATAGAATTCCACCTGGCAGACCTTCCATTGAACAGGGTGAGCAGGGGGGGGCGGCTCAGAGTGTTGCTTCGCCTGCGAGGTCGCGAGCACGAAATCAATGCGGATAAAGCGCTTCTGCGTTAGCTGCTTCAATGCGATGGAGGGATAGTAGAGCTTCGTTCCGCTGACCATGTCCGGCGGATAGTTTGCTGGTGATAGCGGTGTCCCCGCACCGGCGCTGCCCATCTCGGTCCAGGCTCGCCCATCGTCAGATGCCGACACCGTTAATCGCATCGCGCCCGGATCGACCTCCTCGGGCATCACGAGAAACACCGCTACGTGGTCGATTGCGGGAGCCTCACCGCCGCCGCCCAGCTCCACCGCCGCCCACGTGTGCGCTCCCTCCAGTGTCAGCATGTTCACGTGCGAGTGGTTCAGCAGAATCTCGCGCTCGGTCTTCGCCAGCCTTCCCTGGGAGCTGGTCGCGACCGCAACCCACCGCGGCAGGTGAGTATCCGTGATGCCATCGGTCACAAGCTGCGCTGTAAGGTTGTAGTCGTAGCTGCTGGAGTGGCTCGCCGGACGGCGCAGCGCCAGGTTTCGATATGTCGTGGCGTCAATCACCAGCTCCGGGCTGAAGTTCTCACTCGGCGCGCCGGGATAGAGTCCAACTCCGCGCGTGTAGCTGTGACCCGCAATAGCGGACACCGCCGTGGCAGCTTGAGCGTCCGCGGCAGTCGGCGACGTCGGCAGTGCAGGTAAAGCTGCACCGCCCGCGGCAATGATGGAGCTCTTAAGAAAATCCCGTCTCGATGTCGACACAGCTTTCCTCTCGGCAACGCGTCCGCTCGTACGTCGCCGAACGATTACTGCACGCTTGCCACCCAAGAGGCAAATGGAGCAAGCGTAATGTTCCTGAGCGAAGTCGTTGCGCGTAGAGCAGGCGCATCGGTGAGCAGTGTTGTCACCTTGCCGCCTTCAATGTCCAGAGAAATCGTACGCGGCTCTGCGGTGAAGTTCAACGCCACGACCACATGCGCGTTATCCTTCGTGCGTTCATAGGTCAGCACATTCGGATCGCTCGCGTTCAGCATCGTCATCTCGCCATCGTGCAACGCCGGGTTGGAGCGCCGCAGCGCAATCAGCTGCTCAAACCAATTAAGTTGCGAGTCGGGCTCGCTCTGCTCCGTCTCCACGCTGGTCGTCTTATAGCTCTGCGGAATCGGCAGCCAGGTGTGCGGAGCGGTGCTGAAGCCCGCTTGTGGCCCAGGCGTCCACTGCATCGGGGTGCGCTCGCCGTCGCGGCCCTTCTCTTTCGGCCAGCCCGTGATGCCGATGGGGTCCTTCACGTCCTGTTTGCGTGTTGGCGTGCTGGTCACCATCCCCAGCTCTTCGCCGTAGTACATCAAGCTGGCCGCGCGCGAGGTGAGAAGAATTGTCGCCAGCAGCTTGTTGATCTGCGGATCATGTTCGCCGTCGCCGAAGCGATTAATGGCGCGCACATTGTCGTGGTTATCGAAGACAAATAGCGGTTGCGATCCATGCAGCTCCGTCTCTGCCTCTTCGATGTGCTTGCGGAAGGCGCTCGCACTCAGCTTGTCGGTGGAGAAGCCGAGCAGCATGTCCATTGGCAGTTGCAGCTCATTCTGAGCTGCGCCGCCGTACCATCTGTCCAGCTCGGCGGTGTTGGGCAGGTAGGTCTCGCCGACGAGAACGCGATCGTCCGGATATGAATCGATCATTGCCCGCAGGCGACGCACCACATCATGCACCTCAGGCAGGTTGCTGGTCAGCGATCGGTCCAGGTTCGGGTCGCCCTGCGCGTTGGTTCCACCGAGTTCGCGCTCATCGTGCAGTTGCGGGTCTTCAAAGAGCTCCGGGATCGCATCCAGCCGAAATCCCGCCACGCCTCGGTCCAGCCAGAATCGCATTGCGCCGAACATCGCCTTCTCCACCGCCGGATTACGCCAGTTCAGGTCAGGCTGCTGTTTATAGAACTCGTGGTAGTAAAACTGGTGTACCGCCGGTACCCACTCCCACGCCGAGCCGCCGAAGAGCGAAACCCAGTTGTTCGGCGGAGCCATTCCTTCATGCGCAAAGCGCCGCTCGTGGTCGGTCACGCCGGGGGCGTTTTCAGGCCGGCCATCGCTCCAAACATACCAGTCGTGCTTCGGATTGCTGCGCGAGCTCGCCGCGTCAAGAAACCACTGATGCTGGTCTGAGGTGTGATTCAGCACCATGTCCAGCAGCACACGAATGTGGCGCTGCTTCGCCTGCGCAATCAGGCGGTCCATGTCCGCGAGCGTTCCGTACTGCGGATCAACTGCCTCGTAGTTCGCAATGTCATATCCGAAATCAACCTGCGGCGAGGGATACATCGGCGTAATCCAGATGGCATCCACGCCCAGCCGTTGCAGGTAATCCAGCCGCGAGGTAATTCCGTTCAGGTCGCCAACGCCGTCTCCGTTCGAGTCCTGGAATGAGCGCGGATAGATCTCGTAGAACACTGCATGCTTCCACCACGGATCATGAACGTCCGCACTCTGCGCTTGGCCAGCCGTTGCGCCTGCCATTGCCAAAGCGGCAAATAACGCCAGCCATCGTTTTCCGGGGGCTAAAACCATTACGGAGCGCCTCACTTCCGACGTTCCGAACTATAGCATCGGCAGGAACGCACCGTCGCTATCGAGCGTCAGGGCTGCGGCTCGGTTGCGGCGGCGGCCTGCGGCGAGACCGCGCCATCGGGCGGCGTCCGCTTCGCCTTCAGATACGCCACCAGGTCACTGATCTCCCCCTTGGTCAGCAGGTCGCCGAACTCCGGCATCTCCTTGCCGCCATGTTGAATCTGCGTCATCATCGCGCTTGGCTTCATCCGCTTGCCCACGTCGCTCAGGCTCGGTCCTTTTTTCCCGCCGACGCCATCCGGCCCATGGCAATGCGCACAGCCGCGCGCAGCAAACAGCTCGGCGCCGCGCTCCCTGGCACCTGAGCTCGCGCTTACCGGCATAGGTATTTGCAGGACCAGCCCCAGCGCACACAGCGCCGCCACAGACAAAAATAGAACCCTGATTCGCACGTTCTACTATCTTCCACCATTTTGCAGTTCACTGCTGAGGATTACGGTGCAGTTGGCGTCGGCCCCACGGGCGTCGCCGTCGGCGTCGCCAGTCCAAAGAACATCACCACCATGTAAGTTCCCTCGTCGGACACCCAGATATCGCCGCTTGGGTCCGTCGAGATCGAGAACGGCTTCTCCATCCCGGCATCCAGACCGTAGCCCGTCGTCGGCGAGATGCCCGTGCCTGCCGCCAGAGTATTCGAGTTTCCCGCAACCTCCACGATCGCTGCGTTCATGTTCGTCTGTGCGCTTAAGTTTGCCACCCAGATGTTCTGACCTGCGTCTACCGTAATCCCCTGCGGATAGTACAGTCCGCTCACAGCGTCCTGGTTCAGAGTGACTATGTTGCCGCCGGCACCTGTGCATGTGCTGCTGCGATTGATCGTGTTAGTGTCGCAGCCTGGCGCAAGCTCGCTGACGGAGTTTGATCCATGGTTGCTCACCCAGGCGTTGCCCAGCGAATCGGTGGCCACGCCGGCCGGCTCATTGCAGCAGGTGGAGGCGGAGATAACCTCACCGTTAGAGTCCGCATGGGTCACCGTGGTGCTGGCGTTGTTGGACATCCACGCGCCGTGCGCCTGGTCCGCCGAGACACCGAAGATACCGCTGCCCAAAGGTATGCCCAAACCTGTCCTTACCAGTGCGCCGCCGCTGTTGTAAATCGTCACGTAGGACGAGGCCGCGCCGTTGTCATTGCCGATAAGGATGTTGCCGTTGGTGTCTGTCGCCAGAGACTCCGGATACTGGATGCTGCTGTCATAGAAATAAGGAGTGCTGTTGGCCGAGTTGGTTACCAGGCTCCCCAGCGCGTTGCCGGAGGTAACACCGTTCAATATGCTGATGCTGCCCACGTTGCCGGAAGAAGTATTGTTCGCCTCGTTGGTCACAAAGACGTTGTCGTTGGTATCTACAGCCAGACCGTAGATGCCGCTCAACTGCCCGTTGCCGAATCCGCCGCTGGTTGGCGCGACAAGGGTTGCCGCCGGGCTGTTCGCCGTTCCCTCAGGGCTGAACTCGCTCACTGCGCCGAAGTAGTCGGCCACCCACACGTTGCCCTGGCTGTCGATGGCCAGTTGTGTCGGCCCGTAGAGTCCGCCGCCGGTTACCCTCAGGCTCATCGTCCAGTCGTTCGGCGCCTGGGTCAAGGTGGTGGCAAACTGCGGCGTCGTTGGCATGGCCATCCATACGGGTCCAACATTTTGCCCGGGGTTCTTCACAATATTAAGCGCGGCATTCAACGTGTTGGTGGGTCGCGTGCCGCCGGCCGGCGTCGCCGCTGTAAACAAGGGTCCGCAGGCTGTGGTGCCATCAGAGTTCACGCATCCCGCGATCACATCGGCCAGGGCGTACAACTTGCCGGTCTCAATCTGTAACGTACTGGGCAGCGTCGCCGCCATGCCCGTGGTGGTATTGGCCAGCAACTGCGCATTCGCAAACGCATTGGCCAGTCCCACGCTATAGTTGGTGCTGCTTGAGGCGACATGGGCGGCGTCCGTCATAAAGGGCGCCAGCGCCCAGGCCGCGGCCACGGTCGTCACCTCGTCGACGAAGATACTCGTAGAGCTGCTGAGGGTACTGCACGGTCCCAGGGCGGCCATCATCACCAGCGCTGGATTGGCTGGATTGCTCGGCCCGGGGTTTCCACCCGTTCCGGTGATGTAGATCTCAGGATTTGAGCCCGGGCACGTATAGTCGCCGGTGATGTTGAAGTTGCCGTTGGCGTCGCTGACCACGTTGCCAAACGTGCAGTTCGGATCACCCATGGTGCACGGCACTCCCCCGGGAAGATAGTTAGCTGCGGAGATGAGTCCTGAGGCGGCGGTGCCATTGCCGCCCGTACCCGCGGCCCAAAGCTGCAAGGTCGACCCGCCGATCGGTTGCTGGCCGCCATGCACTGTGCCCTGCAGGTGCAGGCTCACCACACTGCCGCTGGGAGTATCCGCACCCACGCCACATCCGGTGAGTACGCCGCCCAGTACCAGCAGCGGAAGTAGGAATAAGGGCCTGAACGAAGTACACAACGGGTTCCCGGCATTCATAAACTCAGTCTATCTGAAATTCAACCCTCTTCGAGTAACCGCGAAGAGCCCACTGTCCCGTTTTGACCACTGCAAACGCCCGTCAAGAGATGACAAAGGGGTCTACGCTGGTAGCTGCCATGCCGGAATCCAGCCCAAACTACGTCGGTCGATTAGCTCCGTCGCCGACCGGCCTGTTGCATCTGGGTCATGCGCGCACCTTCTGGATCGCACTTGAGCGCGCCCGCGCCGCCGGTGGCAAGCTCTGGCTGCGCGACGAGGACCTCGACCCGCAGCGCTCGCGCCCTGAGTTCTCCGCCGCGATGAAAGGAGACCTGCGCTGGCTCGGTATCTCCTGGGACGCCGAACTCCGCCAGAGCGACCGCCTCGCGCTCTACCGCGCAGCGATGCAGCAACTGCTCGCCGCCGGCCTCGCCTATCCGTGCATATGCAGCCGCCGCGACCTGGCCCAGTCCATCGCCGCCCCCCACGACGATGATGACGAACCCATTTACAACGGTCGCTGCCGACCAAGCTCGGATGCTGTCATCCTGAGCGCAGCCCCGGAGCGTAGCGACGGGGCGAAGTCGAAGGACCCTGACGCAGCCAGTCCCGTCGATACAGGGAGTGCCTTTTCCAACCTCAAGCCGCACACCAACTACCGCTTCCGCATCCCCACCAACGATCCCGTCACCTTCACTGATGTCAGCGCCGGCTCCCAGACCTTCACCCCCAGCCTCGACTTCGGCGACTTTCTGCTGTGGCGTAAGGACAACCTGCCCAGCTATCAACTTGCGTGTGTCGTCGACGACGCGGCTATGGGAATCACCGAGGTTGTCCGCGGCCGCGACCTGCTCAAGTCCACCGCCCGCCAGATTCTGCTGCAACGCGCGCTCTCGCTCCCCACGCCCACCTATTACCACTGCGACCTGATGCGTGACGCCACCGGGGTCCGTCTCGCCAAGCGTCACGACGCGCTCTCGCTCCGCACCCTCCGCGACCGCGGCCTCACCCCCGCCCAGGTCCGCGCAATGTTCTAGCGCTCCGCATACTCCTCCGCGCCCTTTGCGCCTTCCTCTGCGTCCTCCGCGTTAAGGTTTTGCCTTTGCAGTTCCTCTTCGCAGTTACCTGTTCGTTAGTCCTCCGGCCCATAAAGCTTCCGGATCATCTCCTGATACGAGACCGGCTGGAAGCCCTCCGGCGGCACACTACCCGCAAGATACTTCACAAAGTAGTCCCAGCGCCGCCGCATAATGTACGGCGTGGCCGCACCATACCCGTGGTGTGCATTCGGAATCATGATCATGTCGAAGTTCTTGTTCGCCTTGATCAGCGCATCCACCACCAGCAGGGTATTGCTCTGCGGCACGTTGTCGTCCATCGTCCCGTGCACCAGCATCAGGTGCCCCTTCAGGTTCTTCGCGTAATCCTGATTGGCCTGCGAGGCGTAGTTGTCAGCGCCATTCGGCCCCAGTACCTCGAGCCCGGCCCAGCGCTCGTCCCAATCATCTTCGTAGTCGCGGTTGTCGTGGTTGCCACTCTCCGCCCAGCCGACCTTGAAAAAATCCGGAAAGTGGAACATCGCCGAGACCGTCGCATTGCCGCCACCCGAGTGCCCCCAGATGCCGACGCGGCTTGCGTCAATCCACGGGTACTGCGCTGCGAGGTCCTTGATTCCAGACACTTGATCGGGTATGGTGTCATCACCCATCTCGGCTGGCGTAGACGCGTGAGCATTGTGAAACGCCTTCGATCGATGCGGGTTGCCCATGCCGTCGATGCACAACACCACAAACCCCAGGTCCGCCAGCGACTGGCTGTCGCCGTGTGCGATGTGGAAGCCCCAACCCATGAGCGAACACACCGCGTCCTGCGGCCCTGGGTACACCTCATCGACCACGGGATACTTCCTGGTGGCATCAAAGTTCGTGGGCCGCTCCATATACCCATACAGCAGCGTCTTGCCGTCGCGGGCCTTCACCGTAATCGGTAGCGGCGGCCTCCATCCCGCGGCCAGCAGCGGGGCGATGTCCTGCCTGGCTAGCGGCATCAGCACCTTGCCATTGTCGTCGCGCACCACTGCGGTCTGCGGCGTCTCCACCGTCGAGTACACATCCACAAACGTCTTGCCGTCAGGCGCTGCCGTAATGTCGTGATCCATCGCCTCCGGAGTCAGTAGCGTCTGGTTCGTTCCATCCAGGCCCACTCGGAACAACTGCGCATAGTAAGGATGCACGCCCGGCGTCTTACCCGTCGCGGTGAAGTAGACGACACGGCTCTTCTCATCCACATACTTCAGATCGAAGAACGGACCATCGCCCTGCGTGACCTGATTCTTCAGCGCGCCGGTGGTCAGGTCGTACAGATAAAGCTGCGCCCAGTTGCTGCGCTCACTCACCCACAGAAACTCCTTGCTCGCCCACAGCACCTTCCAGTCCGTCTTCGCCTGCCAGCCGTAGTAGGTATCCACGTGCTCGTTGTACAACTCGCGCACCGCGCCGGTCGCCACGTCGGCTAGGCACACGGTCTCGTCCTTGTGATCGCGGGAGGTCTTCACCAGCGCCAGTTGGCTGTCGTCGGGCGAGAACTCCACATCATTCCAGCGGCTGTCGCCATCGCAGCTCACGTCGTCGCACTCCATGCTGCGATGCTCCAGCGGCGCGGTCTTCAGACGGACGACAGTCCCGGTGGCAACATCAATTACCACCGGCTCAATCATCGTGACATCCTTGTCGCCCACCAGCGGATATCGCCACGCCTCCAGTTGCGGATGCCGATTGGTCGTCGGCACCAGGTACATCATCCCTGTCTTGCGCTGGTCCTGCTGGAAGGTCGCGATCTTCTTTCCGTCCGCCGACCACGTCACAATCGCCGCATTGGAGTGCTGCCAACCGGCGTTGTCCGTCGCATAGCCAAAGTCCGGGACACCATCGAAGGTCAGTTGTTTCTCCGCGCCGGTGGCAACGGTTCGCACCCACAGGTTGTTGCCGCGCACAAACGCCGCCACCGTCCCGTCTGGCGAGAGCGTATCCACAGTCGCGCCTCTGCGTGCGCGCGGCTCTTTCTCAGAACTACCCTCCTCGGTCATGGAGCGCTTCGCCGGGTCTGCGATCATCGCCGTCGCTGCTCCGCTCGCGCTCGACTCAGTAAAGGAGATGCGTCCATCCGGCAGGTACGTCACATCGTCTACGGTGTGCAGCGCCAGGCGGTTGGCGTTGTAGTTCATCCAGCGCTCGGCCTGCGTGTAATCCTGCGCGGTATACACGCGCTGGGCTGCTGCAAAGGGAGACAGCCCAGGAACCAGCGCAGCCGCAGTCAGGGCAAAGACTTGTTGGAGTCGCATGGCCGCAATTCTACCAACGTGTAACTCTTGCAACGCGGAGCGGAGGGAGAAGGGGCCTTCAGGCCCCTGTTACGTCGCAGCGAAGGAATTGGGCTTTAGCCCCGGCTACCGCTTCCGCTCGCGGTCCAGTCGCAACTTCTCCTGGGCCAGACGCAGCAGCGCCGCTTCATCGCCGCGCCGTTGCGCCTCATCCATCTGCGCGCGCACCTCGCGCTGCCGCCGGTCGAGATACTTATCGTGCAGCGAATCCAGCGCGCTCTGCACCGTCGCCGCTGAGCTCTCCTGCGCGTCTTCCGCCGGAGCCTGCAACGCCCGCGCCAGCAGCGTTCGCGAAGCCTCATCCGGCGCGGCGTCAAACGGATTTTCCGGCGCCGGCGCATTCACCAGCACCTCGATCACGGCAGCGCTGGGCAGCTCCGCAAACCAGTCCGGATGCGCTCCCAGCTCCGCCGCCGCCAGCGCGCGCGCCGAGTCCGCCTCCGGCAGCACCAGGGCGCACAGCAGAATCCGCTCGACCTCAGTCACAGCGCTCGGCTGAGCCGCGCGCACGCTCTCCAGGCGCTGTTGCGCGGCCTGCTTCAGCTCCTGCCGCATCAGGCTGCTCTCGATGCCCAGCTTCTGCGCAGCGTCTTCGGCGAATAGACTGCGTTCGTAGGGGTTCGGCATTTGACGAATGTATGGAAGCACCATATTGAGAGCTTTGACTTTGGAGTCAGGTGTGCGCGCTGGAAAAGTGGTGCGGGCGTGGTCAATGATGAATTGCTGAAAATACTCCGCATCTCGAATGGCCGTGAAGTATTTATCGAAACCGCGTTCCTTGATGAATCGATCTGGGTCAAGACCATCCTCGAGCCTATAGACCTTAATTCGGAAACCTTCCTCTAACATCATTGAAATCGTGTTTCTTGTGGCGTTTGCGCCCGCTTGGTCAGGATCAAAACTCAGGACCACATTTTTTGTAAATCGACCGAGCAAACGCAGCTGGTGCTCCGTAAACGCCGTACCACTAGTCGCGAGTACGTTTGGAAGGCCGCTCATGAAGACACTTATGCAGTCCATCTGACCCTCGACGAGCAGTGCAGCGTCCTGCGCCTTGATCGCAGCCTTCGCCTTGTCCAGGTTGAAGAGCACCTGCCCCTTCGTGTACAGCACCGTCTCCGGCGAGTTCAGGTACTTCGGCCCCGCCTTCGCATCCACCTCCACCGAGTCCAG
>Ga0302154_10001654_pt1 | contig 17975 bp, 16 predicted proteins | sample I_Bog_N2_3_FD_193507 | JGI IMG/M metagenome (GOLD analysis project Ga0302154, IMG submission 193507) | Peat permafrost microbial communities from Stordalen Mire near Abisko, Sweden - I_Bog_N2_3 | ecosystem: Environmental > Terrestrial > Soil > Wetlands > Peat | place: Sweden: Abisko, Stordalen... | reverse complement strand
AAGGTTCCCGAGGGGCATTGATGGAGCTGCTGGCTGGTCGCCGTCTTCTCGGGAACACCCCGTTTGAACCACCTCGGGTGCCAACAGCTCTCGACTTCGCGCAGTCAGTCGGGCATTCTTAAGACTGTCCCTTCGGTCTATCCTCACAGTCGCTCGTTGTTCGCACAATCAGCTTCTATCCTCCGGATCGGACGAGTACGCTATTGAACTTCACACCTAGAAGCAAACGCTAGAGGCTGGAAGCTCCATCATGTCCGCACCCATCAGCAATGTTCGCCCGCCCTTCGACCAGCCCCTCATCGACATCGTCGACTACGCCCTCACCTATCAAATCAACTCCCCCCTAGCCTACGAAACCGCGCGCTACTGCCTTCTCGACACCCTCGGGTGCGGCCTGCAAGCCCTCGACTTCCCCGCGTGCACCAAGCTCCTCGGCCCGCTCGTCCCCGGCCTAACGATGCACAACGGCGCGCGCGTTCCGGGCACGTCCTACGAGCTCGACCCCGTACAAGCCGCCTTTAACATCGGCGCCATCATCCGCTGGCTCGACTACAACGACACCTGGCTAGCCGCCGAGTGGGGCCACCCCTCCGACAACCTCGGTGCCATCCTCGCTGTCGCCGACTGGCTCACCCGCAACGGCCATCCGCTCACCATCCGCGACGTTCTCACCGCCATGATCAAAGCCCACGAGATCCAGGGCTGCCTCGCCCTCGAGAACTCCTTCAACAAGGTAGGCCTCGACCACGTCCTGCTCGTCAAAGTAGCCTCCACTGCCGTCGTTTCGCAGATGCTCGGCCTCACGCGCGACCAAACCCTCAACGCCGTCTCGCTGGCCTTCGTCGACGGTCAGGCCCTCCGTACCTATCGCCACGCGCCCAACACCGGTTCGCGCAAATCCTGGGCTGCCGGCGACGCCACCTCCCGCGCCGTCCGGCTGGCCCTTATCGCCCAAACTGGCGAGATGGGATACCCCTCGGTCCTCACCGCCAAAACCTGGGGCTTCTACGACGTCAGCTTCCGAGGCCAGCCCTTCAAATTCCAGCGGCCCTACGGCTCCTACGTCATGGAAACCGTCCTCTTCAAGATCTCCTTCCCCGCAGAGTTCCATTCGCAGACCGCAGTCGAAGCCGCCGTCACGCTCCACCGCGAACTCGCCGCCCGCAACCTCACCGCCGCCAACATCGCCCACGTTACCATCCGCACTCACGAAGCCGCCATCCGCATCATTGACAAGCAAGGCCCCCTCAACAACCCCGCCGACCGCGACCACTGCATCCAGTACATGGTCGCCGTCCCGCTCATCTTCGGCCGCCTCACCGCCGAAGACTACGACGACGCCATCGCCCTAGACCCCATCTGGGGCAAGCGCATCGACTCCATCCGCGCCCTCGTCACCTGCGTCGAAGACCCGCAATTCACCGCCGATTACCACGACCCCACCAAGCGCAGCATCGCCAATGCCATCACCATCGAACTAACCGACGGCACCATCCTTCCCGAAGTCGTCGTCGAATACCCCATCGGCCACGGCCTCCGCCGGGCCGATGGCATCCCGCTACTTCTCGACAAATTTCGAACTAACCTCGCGCGCCGTTTCCCCAAAGCGCAACAACAGCGCATCCTCGAAGCCTCGCTAGACCAGTCCACCCTCGAAGCCATACCCGTCGACGACTACGTAAGCCTCTACGTCGCCTAGCCACCCATCTGTCGACCACCCAAACTCTGTCATCTCGACCGGAGGCGCAGCCGCAGCGGGGAGACCTGCAGTGGGCTCTTCGCGCGGGCGCCACAAAAAGTTGGGGCGAATCCCTAAGGATTCGCGTCCGCGTAGGACTACTTCACCGCCACATCCACAACCTCGATCGTGTAAGCCGGCACGGTGTGCTTCAACGTCGGCCCGGTAAACCGCAGCGTCCCATCCACGGGATGAATCGCCGTAGGATCTGTAATCGTGTTCGTCGCCTGGAACGTGGCCCCATGCAGCGAAATCATCTTCGCCTCATGCGCGCCCGCGCCCGCTCCCTTCAGCTCAATCTCCAGCGGCTGATCCTCCGTCGTCGCGTTCACCAGGTTCAAGTGCAACACCTTCGTATCCGAAGACTCCGTCACCGAATAGTAGAACCGCGCATTCGCATCCAAACCTATGATCGAGTTCTGAGGCTGGCCATCGCCGATATGCGCGCCAAACATGCATTGCGCATAATAGCTCGGAGACCCATAGCTCGTCAGTGCGTCATAGCCAATCAAATCGGTCGGCCACTGCATCGCTCCCGGATTCACATTCACGAACAGAGGCGCGTAGCTCGCAATCTTGATGAGGTCGCTGTTCCGCTCCATTGACGTCATGAACGCCGCATCGCCCAGCGCATCGCCAAAGTTCGGAGTCGGCGATCCCGACCTCGTCGCCCACTCGCCCACAAACACCTTCGGTCCCGTCCGCGGAGCATCGTCATAGTGATGCAGCATCGCGAACATATCCGCTGGCGACTTGTAATAGTGGTCGTCAATCAAGTCCGGTTCATTCTCAGCCTTCTCCTTCACCGTAGTCGTAGCAATCAGCTGGTACTGCGGATACTTCTTTCGCAGCGCCGCCGCAAACTGCGCGAACCGCTCATCATACGTTCCACTCTTATCGAAGAAGTCCTCGTTGCCAATCTCGATATAGTGCAATGGGAACGGCGCAGCATGACCATTCTTCGCCCGCTCCGCGCCCCACTTCGTCGACGCATCGCCGGTCACATATTCCACCTCATCCAGCGCACTCTGCACGTACGGTTCGAGGTCTTTCCCAGGCTTCACGTGTTCGCCATGCAGAGAGTAGCCCGCATACACTGCGAGCACCGGCTCAACATGCAGCTCCTCGGTCCACCGCAGAAATTCCATCAACCCAAACCCATCTGTCGACCAATAGCTCCACGGAGCCTGGTGCCCCGGCCGATCCACCAGCGGCCCAACCGTCTCTTTCCAGTTGTACCAATCCTTCAGCGTGTCGCCTTCCAGATAATTTCCTCCCGGCAGCCGTATGAAGTGCGGATGCATCGCCGCCATCTTCTCGATCAAGTCCGACCGATTTCCATTCGGCGCGTTCTCATACGTTGGAGGAAACAGGCTCACCAGCTGGAGATGAATCGTACCCGGCCGCGCGACCGTCAGCTGCAGATTGTTGTCCGCCGAAGTCTTCACCTCGCCTGTCTTCAGTGTGAACTCATACCGAGCCCAACCCATCCCGCTAAGCTCCACATGCGCCGTCGCAGCCGCCACGCCGGTCTGGTTGTTGATCAGCCGAGCCGTCACCGGCCCCACATCGCCATCCACCTTCGCGTAAAACGAACCCTTGTAGGTCGTGTTCGCCCGCACCGGAATTCCCCAGTACCCGGAGTTGCTCAACCCCGCCTCATTCCCCTCCGACGCCGCAGTCACCATCAGCTTCAGGCTCGAAGGCAACGCCGCGCTCGGCCCATCCTCACGGTCCATCGACACCGTCACCGCCGCGTCGCCCCTTACCACCTCGGTCCAGTTATCCACGCCCATCCAGTTGCCGCGGAACGTCCCATTGTTTACGAGCTCCGCATACAACCCGCCCTCATACGCGTGGTTGATCTCTTCCGTCATCAACCCATACAGTCCCGCGCTCGCCGGCTTCGCGATCACGCTCGTGTCAATCTCGAGATGCGCCACCGGCTGCCGTGCTGCAGCAGAACGACCCGCATGGTGGCTCTGCGCTGAAGCTGCAACACAGCCGGCACCCAGCCCGGCAGCAAGCAGCACCCTGACAACACGACGACTGGCAAGATAAAGAGAAACACGCATAACGGGAGTTCACTCACGATCAAAGGAGGTAGACGCCAACGCCAAAATTCTACCCCAGAAATCGTTTACTTAGCAGAGCTGGTATTCATCAAATAATCCGGATGCCGCATGTCTCGTTACTGAGAGGCGGAAATGGCACGCCTCCCACCCCGCCACTACCCACTTCTGTATGCTGAGCAGGTCATGTCTTCTCCGCAACCGGACTATCCCTCTATGCTCCGCATCGCCCTCGAAGAAGCCCGCACCGGCCTCGCCGAGGGCGGCCTTCCCATCGGAGCCGCCATCTTTCACACCGACGGCACACTCGTAAGTCGAGGCCACAACCGCCGCATCCAGCAATCCGACCCCAGCCTCCACGGCGAAACCGACGCCTTCCGCAACGCCGGCCGCCAGCGCTCCTACCGCGATCTCATCATGATCACCACGCTCGCCCCCTGTTGGTACTGCTCTGGCCTCATCCGCCAGTTCGGCTTCCGAACTGTCGTCATCGGCGAGAGCCAGAACTTCTCCGGCGGAGAGACCTGGCTACGCGAACTAGGCATCCACATCATTGATCTAGCCGACCCCGACTGCATCACCATGATGCGCGACTACATCGCCAACAACCCCACCCTCTGGAACGAAGACATCGGCGTCGACTAGCTCAGACCGCCACGCTCCGCTCGCCTTTGCGATTGGTCTTCTTTCTGTAATTCCCTATGGGATTCTGCTTTTGCGTCCCAACCATTCCCTGTCATCTCGACCGGAGCATCACGCTCTTGTTTTGTGATGCGCAGCGGAGAGACCCCTGTATCGGCTGTTGCTTTGGCTTCGCCTCTGCTTTTCTGGCTGTCATACCGAGCGAAGCGAAAGACCCGGTTCTCGTAAGTGCAGAGCGAGCTCCCGCTTTCCCTCACCGATTCGTCAGCCCCTGAATCATCTCCGCCTGATCGGGCCACCTCGCCACTAACTCCTCCGCCGTCGCGTCCTCATAATCCTCAAACTCAAACCCCGGGCTCACCGTACACCCCAGCAGTGCCCATCCCTCCGCATCTCCCGGCCCTGAGCCTGAATTCAGCAGCCGCGACCCCTGCCATACTCCCCTCCGCACCACATGCTGCGGCCTCTCTCCCGCCCTAAGATCCTTCCCAATCACCACCCGCGAAGAACTTCCGTCTTCAAACAGTTGCAGCATCTCCACCGCGCTGCCCATGTAGTGATGAAAGATCTCGTCGCTCTTCAGCCGATGCATCTCGCTGAACGTCTCCGGCTCCAGCAGATAATAGATGGCCGTCGACGTCCGCCGCGCGCAATCATATCGCCCATCATCAAAGCACGTCGCCGCAACAAACTCCTCCGACTCCCACGTCCGCACAAACCACCCACCCTCACGAGGATGCTTCACCAACCCTAAGATCTCTTTGACCTCGTCTGCTGTCATGCCTTCATCCTAACCCGCCAAACCATACTGCTCGATATACTGGCAGGAATCCACGTTTATCCGCGCTCAGACGATCAGTCCTCTCGCGGGCCGGGAATAAGCTCCAACTCTTCCGCGTCGGCGAGGTCGCGCAGCCTTCCCAACTGCCGCTTATTTTCGATCAGGTCCGCCTTCGAGATAAATGGAACCGCCAACCCGTCCACTTCAGTTTCGACTCGGTTTCGCCACACTTGATCGAATCCCATCGCCCCAATGGAGGCGAGGATATCGATGTGATCCTCATCCGGGCCGAACCGTAGGTTTTCTTCATCGTCCCGCAGGTCGCCGGGCTCCAGTCCTTCCAGCGGAACGCCGAGTACGGCCAGAGCTTCGAACGCAGCGCGAGCATTCTCCTCCGTGGGTCGTATAAACACGTCAAGATCATGGGTAGCGCGAACATAGCCGTGCGCATTGACCGCCACCCCGCCCACCACGGCGTACTCAACCTTCGCGGCGGCGAACGTGGCTAGGAGTGAAATCTGCTTTTCGTTCATCGAGATCAATCCCTCGCATCCGGTACATACGCCTGGTCAATTCCGTTGCAGCGGCAAGCCGCTCGGCAACGGTCTTCCGGCTCCAGTAGAGACGTTGCTCGGTCCGCGCCTCCCCATGACTCAGTTTTCGCGGGGCGAACGCCGAGAAGTCTTCAACGCTTATCTCCATGCAACTCATCATAGGACAAGTTAAGCGGCACAGTTTCCGCTCAGGTATCCTGTTCCCATCAAAGAAAATCCCAGCATCCCGAAGGGCCTTCCCCTGCGCACACGCTCAAACTTCATTGACCGCACAGAAGCCTACTTCAAATTCAACGAGCACCAGGCCACCTGGCGCACGGAGCTACTAGCCGGCCTCACCACCTTCATCACGATGGCGTACATCATCTTCGTGAATCCGGCCATCCTCTCGCAGACCGGCATGCCCCTCGCCGCCGTCACCACCAGCACCTGCCTCTGTGCAGCCTTCGGCTCCATCATGATGGGAGCCCTCGCCAACTACCCGCTCGCCCTCGCCCCCGGCATGGGCCTCAACGCCTACTTCACCTACACCGTCGTCAAGGGCATGGGCGTCCCCTGGCAAACCGCCCTCGGCGCCGTGTTCATCTCTGGAATCATCTTCCTCCTGCTCACCTTTGGAGGAATCCGCCAGCGTCTCGTCGCCGCCATTCCTCACGAACTCCACGCGGCCGTAGCCGGAGGCATCGGCCTCTTCATCGCCTTCATCGGCCTCGTCAACTCCGGCATCATCGTCCACAGCAACGCCACCACCGTAGCCCTCGGTGACCTCCACGCACACACCACCCAACTAGCCATCTTCGGCATCCTTCTCATCGCCATCCTCCAGGCTTACAAGGTCAAAGCCTCCATGCTCATCGGAGTCCTCGGCACCTTAGCCCTCGGCATCCTCCTCCACCAGGTCAAGTACCAACCCTCCACCTTCAACCCGATGGCGATCCGCGCCACCGCCTTCCACCTGGACCTCCGCGGAGCCCTCCACCTCAACGCCTTCGAGATCATCTTCGTCTTCCTCTTCGTCGACCTCTTCGACAACATCGGCACCCTCGTCGCCGTCACCGAGCGTGCCGGCCTCATCGCCGCCGACCACACCATCCCCCGCCTCGACCGCATCTTCTTCGCCGACGCCACCTCCACCGTCGTCGGAGCCCTTGCCGGAACCTCCACCGTCACCTCCTACATCGAGTCCTCCGCCGGAGTCGCCGCCGGAGGCCGCACCGGCGTCACCGCCATCACCACCGGCGTCCTCTTCCTGCTCGCCATCTTCGTCGCCCCTCTCGTCGGCGCCATCCCCGACTTCGCCACCGCCCCCGCCCTCATCCTCGTCGGAGCCCTCATGCTCGGCGGCATAAGCTCCGTCGATTGGAACGACCCTCGCATCGCCATCCCCGCCTTCCTCACCCTCATTACCATCCCGCTCACATACTCCATCGCCACCGGCCTCTCCTTCGGCCTCATCAGCTTCGCCGTCCTCGAGATCGTCACCGGCCGAGCCCGCCGACAGCACTGGATGCTCTACGTCCTCGCCGTCCTCTTTCTCTGTCGCTTCATCTATCTCCGCGCAACCTAGGCCTAAAATTGAATCGGTTAACAAACCAAGCATCAGTTCGACAGGAGAACATCATGGACCGCAAAGCATCCGCCCTCTGGAACGGCGACCTCAAGGCCGGCAAGGGCACCATCACCACTCAAAGCAAAACCCTCGACAACTCCCAATACAGCTTCAAGTCGCGCTTCGAAGAAGGCGTCGGCACCAACCCCGAAGAGCTCATCGCCGCCGCTCACGCCGGCTGCTTCACCATGGCCTTCGCCAACGAACTCGCCAAGGCCGGTCACACCGCCACCTCCGTCCACACCGACGCTACCGTCACCCTCGAGGTCCTTCCCACCGGACCCACGGTCACCAAGATCCACCTCGTCAACAAGTCCGAAGTCCCAGGCATCGACAAAGCGAAGTTCGACGAGATCGCCGCAGGAGCCAAGGCCAATTGCCCCATCTCCAAACTCCTTGCCGCCGCTGAGATCACCCTCGACGCCACCCTACTCTAGTAGCGATACTCCGGGTGCCCCAGGTCTCGCACTGAGACCTGGGAGGCGACGGACCTAAGCGATCGCAATACCCGACGCACCCTTGTCTAAGAAGTCTCTACCCACGTCCTAGCTTTGATCTACTCCCACGCCCTCGCGTTGATCCCCGCCACGTCCTCGCTTTGAAGGGGCGGGACTTCAGTCCCGCCGTAAGTTCATCAAAGGCACGACGGCTTTAGCCGCCGAGGGAATCCTCAAGGCCAACCCACACCAAACCCCTTCCCTACAACACAACGCCCTTCACCCCAACCCCGCCCCCTCCGAACCGCATCGTATCTTCAGGCGGCAACTTCGCCCTCAAGGAGATTCACGATGGAACGTAGCGCATCGGCAATTTGGCATGGCGACCTGAAGAAGGGCACCGGCTCTCTCACCACCCAGAGCCACGTCCTCAACGACACGCCGTACAGCTTCCACACCCGCTTCGAAGACGCCGCCGGGACCAACCCTGAAGAACTCATCGCAGCCGCCCACGCCGGCTGCTTCACCATGGCCCTCAGCTCCCAACTCACCAGCGCCGAGCACCCGCCCAGCACCATCGAAACCACCGCCACCGTCACCATGGAAACCACCGATGACGGCCCCACCATCACCAAGATCCACCTCAGCACCTACGCCACCATCCCCGGCATCGAGAAAGCTATGTTCGACGAGCTAGCGAAGAAAGCAAAGGACGGCTGCCCCATCTCCCGCCTCCTGAAAGCCGCCGAGATTACCCTCGACGCCACCCTCACCTAACTCAGAGCTCCAACAAGCCAAAGCCCGCCACCAAGGCGGGCTTTCTTTGCTCTCTTTTCTTTGCTCCTTGGGGCAGCAGCTTTAGCTCGCAGGTCTATTACTGATGAGATCCCCACGCACTCTCTCCATCGTCTCCAAATAAAACGCCAAATTATGTATCGAGTTCAGCGTAGCCCCCAGCTGCTCGCCACTTGAGACCAGGTGCCGCAGATATGCCCGCGTATACCTCTGGCACACCATGCACGCGCACCCCTCATCCAGCGGCCGCTGATCTTCCGCGTTATCCAGCTTCTTCACATTCAACCGCACCACCGGGCTTCGGCGATCCTTCGGATCCGACCGCATAAACACCAACCCATGTCTCCCCGCCCTCGTAGGCAGCACGCAATCCATCATGTCGACGCCCATCCGCGCGTACTCCTCAATCTCATCCGGATACCCCACCCCCATCACATACCGAGGCTTGTCTTTCGGAAGCTGCTCCAGCGTCAGCGCAATCATCTCGCGTGTCACCTCGCGCGGCTCCCCAACCGCCAGCCCCCCAATGGCATATCCCGGCAAATCCATCTCCACGAGCCTCTGCGCCGACTCCCGACGCAGATCCGGATACATCCCACCCTGCACAATCCCAAACAGCGCCTGATGCTTCCCCTCAAACCTAGCCGGCACATCGGGTGCCCCATTCATGACAGCTTCATCGTCATGGGTGGGGTGCAAACTCCAAGGAACCTCATGACGATGCTGCACCCAATACGCCTTCGACCGCTCCGCCCACGCATGCGTCAGCGCCATCGAATCCCGCGTCCGCTCCCAACTCGCCGGAGTCTCCACGCACTCATCGAACACCATCATCACGTCTGCGCCCAAAGCAATCTGCACCTCCATCGAGTGCTCCGGCGAAAAGAAATGCTTGCTCCCATCCAGGTGCGATCGGAACTCCACGCCATCCGCCGTAATCTTCCGCAGCTTCGCCAGCGAGAACACCTGGAACCCGCCCGAGTCCGTCAGCATCGGCCGCTTCCAGCTCATAAACCGATGCACCCCGCCCATCCTCCGAATCAGCTCATGCCCCGGGCGCAGATACAGGTGATACGTATTCGCCAAAATAATCTGAGCGCCCCGCCTCACATCCGGGTGTTCCATGTCTCGATCCTGAGACATAGGTTCCACCGTCCCAATCTTCTCCAGCACGCCCTGCTCGACTGCCTTCACCGTGGCCGCAGTCCCCACCGGCATAAACACAGGAGTCTGCACCACTCCATGCGGCAGCACCAACTCGGCCCGCCGGCCACCCTCCGTACTCGTCGTACCCACATTAAACAAAAGAGACATCGCCCCTCATTGTAGAGGGGCGATGTCTCAACACCCGTTTATCCAGCGCTTTACTGGTGGGAACTAGGCGGTGTCGGAGGTTCCGGAGGCGTTGGAATATTCCCACCGTACCCTCCCATCGATCCCAGCCTGCCCAGATCTGCCAGTGACCCCTTCCCACTCATATGAATGAATGTCAGCTCCTTGGGCTCAACCGTCATGATCACCATCTCGTTCCCTTCTCCGTTCGGCAATGCGCGGTTGCAGATGTCGGTCGACTCGCCCGACCTGCTGTCACGCGTATGGATAAAGCAGTTCCAGTTCCCCGTATGCAGCTTCTGCCTATACGCGTCCACATCGGCCATGCTGTACATGCCCGCCCGAGGATACTCGTACGTCCTCACCACCATGAAGTTCAACTTGTGCGCCACATCCCCGCCATGCTTTCCACCAACCATCCCAAGCATGTCCGGACCAAGATTCACATCCGTCACATCGCTGGCACCATTCGCAAACTTCTCCGTCCCCGCGAACAAATCATCCTTCACCTGCGGGTCGCCCATCTCCACCATGCCATCCTGCATTGCCAGACCGCGCACCATCATGTGCGCCCGCATGGTCGCCGACCGAGCCATCATCTCTGCCTGCATCGGAACCATACTCAGTTCAATCTTCGCCATCATAGGAGCCATCCGCGCCTGCATCTCTGCCTGAATGGGAGCTATCCGCGCTAATTGTGCCTGCATCTTCGCCATCTGCGCCGAGTTCAGCGCACCCAGCTTAGCCAACTCCGGCGCCGCACGATTCAGTTCCACCTGGGCCTTCGCAATCCGGGCTTCCACCTCAGCCGACTGCACCTGTGCTAACTCCGGTTCCGCACGCTCGATCTCCTTCTCCGCCTTCGCTACCTGAGCCTCGACATCCTCCTGCTGCACCGCAGTCTTCGCCTGAACGTCCGCCTGCGCTGCCGACACCCGCGCCTGCGCGTCAGCAGCCGCTGCCGCATCCTCCGCCGTCGTCTGCGCACCCGCCGCGCTCACCGCGACCATCATCGCGCCGACCACTCCTGCCCTTATCCATCCGCATGTCATCTTCATGTCCAACTCCTTCATCCTCAATCTCAAACGCTCGCCAATCCTACTCACCTAAATTCAAATTCAAACCCGCGCGCTGCAACTGCTCCCGCGTCTGTGCCAGCGCATGATCGGTCACCTGCATCGCCACGGCAAACTGCTGGTCGGCCTTCGCCTGCTCCCGCCGCTGATGGATCTGCTCCGCTCCAAACACTCCCAGCGCCAATGCCGCGGCAACCGCTCCACTCATCCACGCCTGCATCCGCCACATCCCCTGATGCCGCCGCATCACCACCACTGTCTCGGCGGGGCTTGCCGACCGCTCCATGATTCGTTCGGCAAACCCCTCCGGTGCATCGACGCGACGCATCGCCCGCGCCAACTGCAACTCAAACTCCGCCAGCTTCAAATCGTGCTCCGCGTTACCTACCAACTCCGGGCCGTCCACTCTCTTCTCTTGATCACTCATCGCACATACTCCTTCATCGTTACCGCGGCCTTTCGCCTCAACAACTGCAAGCCGCGCTGCAGATGGCTCTTCACCGTCGCTACTGGTTGCCCCAGCAGCTTCGCAATCTCGTCAGGAGACATCTCCTCCTGGTACCGCAACACCACCGCCACCCGCATCGCCTCCGGCAGCCCCTGCAATAACTCTTCCAACCTCGCCACCATCGTCGCATTCATACCAGCGCCGTCTTCAACTCCCGCTCCCGCGTGCGCCTCCTCCAAAAACTCCTCCGCAGCCGCCTCCGGCCTCACGGCTCTTCGTCGAATCGCGTCGGTAGCCCGGTGCACCGTCACCCGCCGCAACCAGAAGCGCACATGATCCTCACTCTCCAGCCGATCCTCCGGAGCTCCAAGCGTCCGATATAGCTCCAGAAACGCGTCCTGCGCCACTTCTTCCGCAGTCCCGTACTCTCCCGTGACGCGTAGCGCCAGAGAGAACACCATCCGCTGGTGTGTCTCCACCAATCTCCGAAACTCCACCGCTTCCATGGCCATCAATGCGCGCTCACTTACCTATACGCAAACTTGGCCGCATCGGAATGCAAAATCTTCCGCTGGCTCCAAAATAACTTCATCGCCTATATTTTTCAGCAGCTTCCACCCAGACATCGTCATCTCGACCGAAGCCGCCCCTTTTCGCGCCCACTCGACTTTTCGTCATCTCGACCGAAGCCGCGCGCTTTTTGCGAGGCGCAGTGGAGAGACCCCTGTACACACAATCGCCCCTGCCCCGTCATAGGACTGAGGCAAACCTCACCGCGCTGCGACCACCCCGTCCCCCTCTCCCGCCGACGACTCTGCCAAACTCACCGCCTGCGCCACCGTGATCCCCGGCTGCAGATAATGAAACGCCGACCTCGTCACCTCAGTGTCCTTGCCCACCGACTTGAACAAGATCGCCTTCCCATTGATCGCCGTCAGTACATGTAGCGTCCGCCAGTGCCCATCCTCATCGGCCCGCTCGCTGCTGAAGTGGCTCCCCGCCTTCACTGTAGCCAGCAACCCAAAGCCAATCGACACATCCTGCGGCAGCCTCCCCTCCACATGCATTAGCCGATCCTGCGCCGCATCGATCACCACCCTCCCACTCATCGCGCAGAGCACCCGCTCCTGCAGCCCGCGCGGCGAATACTCCGGATTCGGATGAAAGTCCATGGTCCAAACCCCATTCTTCAGCCGAACGTTGTCGAACACAAACGCCTTTGGCAGCAGATCCAACATCTTCCGAGCCGACGCCTCATCATCCTTCTGCGCCCTCTCCCGTGCCAGGAATGCCGCGGGATCGGCGACAATCTCCGCCAGCCTTCCCCGCTCCGCCCCCTCCTGCTCCGGGTTCAACGGAGTCCCGTCTACCGCCAGCAAAAACCTCACCCTCCCAAACGATGTCTCCACCACCCGCTCGGTCCACAAGTGCCCGCCCGTCCTCGCCGACCGCTCCTTGGACAGAAATTCGTACTGATCCCGATGCGCCGCCGTGTCATCCTCATGCGCGATCATCGCGTTCACCACCTCCAACGGCGTCGGAGGATTGGCGCTCACCATCGTCCCCTGCCCAAACCCAACGCCCGGAAAAAGCAGCGCCACCAACACCACCCGCGAACCCATATGCTTCCAAATCCCTGATCGTTGCTCGGTCAAGCAGTCTTCTCCCATCGTCGTCCTCATCAGATGCCGAACCGCAAGCCCGCAACATCGCGGTCCGCGCTCTGCATCGTTAGACTCCTAATCATCCCACCCGTACATGAAACGTTGTTCATGCATCCGAGCGCCCATCCGCGACAATTCCACTCTACCGTTTACGGTCGCCGCAGTAGCAAAACCATCTATCCTGACCTAAGCGCTCTCTACTGCTTACTCTCTACGCAACACTGCCCTATGACTCTTCGCGAAGCCCTCACCGAAGCCGCCACTACCATCGATCGCCGCGAGGCCGAGACGCTCCTCGCCCACGTCCTCTTCCGCGACCGCGCTTGGCTCATCGCCCACTCCGACACCGAGCTCTCCTCCGACCTCCACATCGCCTACCGCGCTCTCATCGCTCGCCGGGCTGCCAAAGAGCCCATCCAGTACCTCACCGACCAGCAGGAGTTTTACGGCCTCAACCTCCATGTCACCCGCGACACCCTCATCCCGCGCCCCGAAACCGAGCTCCTCGTCGAGGCCGTCCTCCATTGGATTGCAGCCAAGCCCGCCGCCAGCCCCACCCACCGCACCCCCCACATACTCGATATCGGCACCGGCACTGGCGCCATCGCCCTCGCGCTCGCCTCCAACCTTCCCTCCGCCAGCATCACCGCCACCGACCTCTACCCCGCGGCTCTGTCGGTCGCCGAGCACAACGCCGCCCGTCTTGGCCTTGCCCACCGCGTCGCTTTTCTCCAATCCGACCTCCTCGCCTCTTCCCTGCTCCAGTCCTTCGCACCTTTCGATGTCATCGTCTCGAACCCACCCTACGTCTCCCTCTACGAAGCCGCCACCATGCCCGACGAGGTCCTCCAGCACGAACCCCACACCGCCCTCTTCGCCGGTCCACAAGGCCTCGACATCTACCGCCGGCTCCTACCCGCCGCCCACACCGCCCTCAAACCCGAAGGCCTTCTAGCCCTGGAGTTCGGCTTCGGCCAGCTCGAATCCCTCAAAGCGCTCTTCAACAAACCCGCCAACGGCCCCTGGCAAGACCTGACCTTCCTCAACGACTACGCACAGATCCCTCGCATAGCCCTCGCCACCCACCCCTAACCGCCTCCCGCCGGCCACCCCCCGGTCATCTCGACCCGAAGCGTGCATAAACTTCGTCATTTCGACCGAAGCGAAGCGCAGTGGAGAGACCCCTGTATTGGCTCTTGCCTTTGCCGTTGCACTTGCCTTTCTTTCTGTCTTCCCTTGGGGAATCTGCTTTCCTATCCCAATTGGCCCCGTCCCAAAGAGCGGCTAAGAACTAGAAAGCGCCATGCGCCTTCTCCTCGTCGCCATCCTTCCCCCGATCCTTCCCCCAAGTCTTATACAGCCCCAGATACCCATAATTCTCCGTCTGTCCCACCACCGAGTGCCCATAGGCAAACAGCAACTGCCACCCCTCCGCCTTGAAGTGGTAATACCCACCTGCGTCCACCATCCCCGACGCCTCCGTCTGCGCCGCCGCATACCCTTCCCGCGCATGCGAGAAGAACTCCGCCGACAGCTCCAGCCGCTTGTTCAACTCCCTCTTCAACAGCACCCCTCCATACAGAAAATTCTGATACCCCACCTGCGGCACGACCGTATAGCCCATCCCGCCGCAAAGACTCCACGGCCCAAACTCCTTCTCCGCCCACAACGGCAGCTTGTACCAAGCCTTCCCCACGCCCAGCCCCTTCGCATAACTGCCCGTAGGAATCTCAAACATCGTGAACGACCCGATCTGCGGCTGATGTTTCGTCTGCTTGATAAACCCCCACTTCACTCCCAACTCCACATCCGTCACGCCAAACGCGCTAGCTCCAGCCCCTCCCGGCAGATAGGCAGGATTGTTCGACGGCCAGGCCCCGCCCAGCGGCAGAATCGCATGCAGCTGAATATTCGGCACCGCGCCCCAGTTGAACTCAAACGCGGGCCCCACCGCCGTCATCACCGCGGGCGTTCCATCCGCCAACCCAAACACATACGCCTCATAGTGCCCCAGATCCACCGGCGTAGGATCATCCGTCTGAAACGGAGGCCCCGCCTGTCCCCACGCCCTCCCCGTCCCCGCCACCACGAACACCACGGCCGCCAACACCGCCACCAACCTCGCCCACATACCCGCCACCGATTAGCCCGTCAGGGTTTCAACCCCGCCAGCATATACCGACCATCCCACACGACATCATGAATCCTTCGTCATCTCCAGCGATAGAATCTTTTGTCATCTCCCGGCGATATAGTGTTGACATGTTTCCGCTTAGGCTCAGCCGCTGTGCAACCCTCCTTCTCACCCTCGCAACCACAGCCGCAGCCCAATCCCCCGCCACACCCACGGCGCCAGCCGAGGCCGTCCTCCACCGCCTCATGCCCCATCTCGCCCCGCAATTCCACCTAACCCTTCACCCCAATCAGCCCGACGCCTTCCACGTCACCGGAACCCCCGGCAACATCCACATCGACGCCGCCACCCTCCCCACCCTCCTCTACGGAGTCAACTACTACCTCAAGTACGTAGCCCACCTCCAGGTCTCCACCAATGGCTCGCAGCTAGGCCCCACCAACTTCAAGCTCCCCGCACCGCCTACCCCCATCACCCAGCCAGCCCTCTACAAAACCCGCTACGCCCTCAACGAAAACGTCGACGGCTACACCGCGCCCTACTGGTCCAACGACCGCTGGCAGCGCGAGATCGACATCCTCGCCCTCTCCGGCACCAACGCCATCCTCATCGAGCGCGGAGCCGACCTCTTCCTCTACCAGACCTTCCGCGACGCCGGCTACTCCGACCTCGCCATCCGCCGCTGGATCACCCAGCCCGCCCACCAGAACTGGCAGCTCATGGGCAACATGTGCTGCTTCATCGAGCCCATCTCCCTGTCGCTCCTCCACAAGCGCGCAGCCTCCGCCCAGAAAATCATCGCCAGCCTCCGGACCCTCGGCATTACACCCGTCCTTCCCGGCTACTACGGCATCGTTCCCGCCGACTTCGCCACGCTCCACCCCAACGCCCACGTCATCACCCAGGGCGACTGGAACGGCTTCACCCGCCCCGGCTGGATCGATCCCCGCGACCCCAACTTCGCTACCCTCGCCGCCAGCTTCTACCGCCATCAGCGCGACCTCTTCGGCGACTCTACCCTCTACGACATGGAGATCTTCCAGGAAGGCGGAGCCAGCGGCGACGTCCCCATTGGTCCTGCCGCTAAATTGGTTCAGACCGCTCTCCTCGCCGCTCATCCCAACGCCGCCTGGTTCCTCATGGCCTGGCAAAACAACCCGCTTCCCGCCCTCATCGACGCCGTCGACAATTCGCACCTCCTCATCGCCGACATTGAACAGGGTCGTATCCCCCGCCCCAATCGCGACCAGCAATTCCACGGAGCCAACTGGCTCTTCGGAGGTCTCTGGGAGTTCGGCGGCCGCACCTCCCTCGGCGCCCCGCTCTACGATTACGCCGTCCGCTTCCCCCAAATGGCCTCCCTCCCTAACAGCCACATCACCGGCACCGCACTCTTCACCGAAGGTCTCGACACCAACCCCTTCGCCTTCGACCTCTACACCGAAATGGCCTGGCACAAAGACCCCGTAGACCTGACCACCTGGACCAACGACTACGCCACTCGCCGCTATGGCGCCCCCGACGAACACGCCCAACGAGCCTGGCAAATCCTCCTGCACACCGCCTACGGCTACCGCGCCGGAGATGGCACCGCCAAGGGAGGCGATGCCGACGCTCCGCACGACTCGCTCTTCAACGCCCAGCCCTCGCTCACCACCGTCCACGCCGGAACCTGGGCTCCCGAGCGCATGCACTACGATCCAGCCCAACTCCAGCCCGCCCTCACCGAGCTCCTTCAGGTCGCCCCCGCCCTCCGCAACACCGAAACCTACCGCTACGACCTGGTCGACGTCGCTCGCCAGGTCCTCGCCAACGAGAGCCACGCCATGCTCCCCCAGATCAAAGCAGCCTACGACGCCCACGATCGCGCCACCTTCGTAGCCCTCACCAACCACTGGCTCCAACGCATGCAGCTCCTCGACAACCTCCTCGCCACCAACCAGGACTTCCTCCTCGGCAGCTGGCTAGCCAACGTCCCCCCGTGGTCCTCGTCGCCCTCCGAGCTCAAGCAATTAAACTACGACGCCCGGTCCATCCTCACCACCTGGGGTGACCGCAAAGCCTCCGAAGCTGGCCTCCACGAGTACGCCAACCGCGACTACGCTGGCCTAACCGCCGACTACTACGCCCCAAGATGGCGCCTCTACTTTCAAACCCTCCTAACCGCTCTCGACACCCAAACCCCACCGGCCCCCATCGATTGGTACGCCTTCGGCGACACCTGGAACCGCAAACAGAACCCCTACCCATCAACCCCCACCGGCAACTCCTACACCGCCGCCCAAGCCATAGCCAACGACCTAAACCTAACTCCACCCACCAAGCCCTAGCATTCCTTTCTATATCGCGTTCAAACCTCCGTCATCTCGATCGCATCGCGCCCTCCGTTGCCGTCATCTCGACCGAAGCGAAGCGCAGTGGAGAGACCCCTGTATTTTGCTTTTTGCTCTTGCTTTTCTGGCTGTCATCCCGCAGGGATCTGCTTCTTCTCTCACCGTTGCTTCTGAGATAGGCCCGGGCTTCTCCCTGATATAACATCGTCATCACAAAGGCCCCATGACTGAAACCACCCTTCCCACCATCGAACGCACCGCCACCGTCCCCAAGCAACACCGCTGGCTCTCGGTCGACGTCCTCCGCGGCCTCACCATCGGCTTCATGATCATGGTCAACAACAACGGTGGAGGCAACGA
>Ga0302154_10001649_pt1 | contig 18020 bp, 17 predicted proteins | sample I_Bog_N2_3_FD_193507 | JGI IMG/M metagenome (GOLD analysis project Ga0302154, IMG submission 193507) | Peat permafrost microbial communities from Stordalen Mire near Abisko, Sweden - I_Bog_N2_3 | ecosystem: Environmental > Terrestrial > Soil > Wetlands > Peat | place: Sweden: Abisko, Stordalen... | reverse complement strand
ACGCGTCCCGATTTGCCGCGGTGCTTATTGCCGCAACCGAGGGAGCAGTCGTCCTCAGCCGCGCCGAACAATCGATGGAACCATTCGAACTGGTTGCCGACCAGCTGACGTCCCAGGTGATCGAGCTGCGCGATCGAGGCGCAGCACGCAGCTAGTTGCGTCGCCAGTCGACGCCATCAGGAAAGTCGCTGAGCACAAGGTCCATCAGCAGGCCGTCCTCGTGTGTGCCGTCCGGGCGAAGCTGGTACTCACGCAGCACTCCGATCCTACGAAATCCCAGACGTTCATAGCTTCGGATCGCCGGTGCGTTATTCACGTTGGGATCGAGGGTGAACCGGTGGTGGCCTTTCGACGCGAGATGCGTGATCACGATTGCCAACGCCTCGGCACCATAACGCTTGCCGTACCACTGAGCCCCAAGAAACAGGTGGATGACGACGTGCAGGTACTCCGGATCATCCTCCGGATAGAGAAAGATCGCGCCGGCGCACTGCCCCTCGATATCCATGACGAGGGCATTGCCCGACTCGAGGATCTCTTCTCGGATCCGGTCTGGCCCGTAGCCGACCCACCAGCGCGATACCTCGGGCTCCGCCAGTATGCCGAGTAGGGGTGCTGCATCCGCAGCCGCGGGCGCACGGAGTGTCATCCGCTCGCCAGCGAGCACCGGCCAACTCATGGGTGCTCTAGTCGGCCGCGCGCGTCACGGCAAGCTCAATCGGGATTGCCGGGCAATCCTTCCAGAGCCGCTCGAGCGAGTAATACATGCGGTCCTCCTCGTGGAAGACATGAACCACGAGGTCGCCGAAGTCGAGCAGCACCCAGCGGCCCTCCTGGCGACCTTCGCGCCGCAGAGGTTTGGCACCGAACTCGATGAGCTTGTCCTCGATTTCACCAGCCACAGCGAGCACGTTGCGCTCATTGCGGCCCGTGACGAGAAGGAAGACGTCCGTCAGGGGCAATGGCCCCGACACATCGAGCGCGACGAGGTCCTCGCCGCCCTTCGAGTCCGCGGCGGTAGCCGCCACTCTCACGAGTTCGAGGGCGTGTTGGGATGCAGTCACTGGTTCCTTGGGTGGTTGGGAGACGTCTGCCGCGTCACAGCTTGCCGGTAGCGAACGCAAACACGAGCAGGCCGACGAGACCGACACACAGCACGCTGGCGGCGATGATCACGCCCGTCAGCAGGCGGTTGCCCTGTGGGCGCTTGGTCTCGATGACGGCACGGGTCGATGTGGTGGTGCTGACAGCACGGATAGCGCGAACCGGGGCAGAATCCGGGGCGGCCACCTGGCTGTCGAGCGGGTCATCCTCGTCGTCGGCATGATCGACTCGGTGAGGGTGTGCCCCCGTTGATCCGAGACTGCGCGGAAGCGCAATCGAACCGGTGACCAGAATTTCGCCTGTGGAGGTCAGGGAGGCGAGAAGACCGTCCGGCTGCGGAACAGAAGGCAGAACCAGCGCACTGGTCGTGATCGCCGACGTGTTCAAACCCACCGTGCGGCTGATGGTGTTTTCGTAGGGAAGGTCGTCGTCTTCCATCGCCGCCTGAACGCGCCAATGGTTGGAGGCCCGAGGCGAACGACCACCGTGCTCATCCTGGTCGACCGAGTTCGTGCCTGCGGAGGCAGGAAACACCGGCGGGGCGAGGATCGGGGACTGGTCGAAGGAGAGCGGCTGCGCGATGGGCCGCTCGGCGACGGGCCGCTCGGGGACGGGAGGCTGGTCAGCAGGGTATTGCGCGGCCGTGGATTGCGCGGCCGTGGATTGCGCTGCCGGCGGCTGCGCTGCCGGCGGCTGGCCGTACGCCTCCGGGGCTGCCTGCACTGGCTCCGTTGGCACAACATCAACGAGGGGGAAGATGAGGTGCGGCGGCGCAACGCGGGCCGGCGCAGGGGGTGACGACACGGAGACGGCAGAAGGTACGGAAGCGACCGGTGCTGAATCGACTGGTGCAGCAGCGACCGGTGCTGAAGCGACTGGTGCAGCAGCGACTGGTGCAGCAGCGACTGGTGCAGCAGCAACCGGCACAGAACCGACGGGGTCAGCCGCGACCGGCATCGGGAGCACAGGCTCCGCAACCTGCGGCGAAGCCTGCTTCGGGGGAAGCACGATTGGTGTTGCCAGGCTCGCGACCTGGGCATCGCGGGCGCGGGCGTCAGCCTCACGTCGCGCTCGCGTGAGCATGTCGAACTCGGCCATCGCCTCGGCAAGTGCCTGCGACTGCCCGGGCGGGGGCGCGAGCGTGGGAATGTCGATCGGACCGGAGTTCAGCAGCGTATCGATCGGCTCCGGCAGCTGAAGAGCAGGCACCTGCTGTTCCGCTGCTGCGCGAAGTTCCCGCAGCTCCCGGCGAGTCATGGTGTGACCCTGGTTCTCGTCGAGCGAGCCGGACGATGACACATACGGCGAGACGGACGGCGAAGTCGATGGCGACAGGGGCGACGGCGACAGGGACGGCGACAGGGACGACGACGACGACGAAAAAGTGGGTGGAAGCGGCGACGCGACGTGAGCGTGCGACTGCGGCGGAACGGCAGCCTGGGCTGGACCTGCAGCCTGCGCTGGACCTGCAGCCTGCGCTGGACCTGCAGTCCGCGCTGGACCTGCAGCCTGGGGCGGTGGGGAGGCCTGCGTGTGGTAGTCGAGGTCGACCGGCTGGGTCAGCGCTGGCCCCTGCACATGCGCAGCACTGTGTGCCTGACCGGACGTCTGGCCGGGCCCGGGATACGAAGACGACGTCGTCAGGGGGGTGTCCAGAGGCTGCCGGGGTGCAGCAGACCGACGCCCTTCCGGGCTGAAGTCACGAACCCGAAATGCAGAATCACCGAAAGCGAGGGATTCGGCACGGTCGGACGTCGCGGAGTGATTCTGGTGCGCCTGCTCGTCGTCGGGCTGGGCGATGCGACCCTGGGTGGAATAGGTCAACGGCTCGAAGCCTGGAAGCTGCTGGCCGTCGCGGTGCTCACTATCGGAGCTATCGGAGCTCACCGAGGTCGCGGGCAATTGGGCACGGCGCCCACTAGGCAGCACGGCGGGAGCCAGGGGCTGTGCGGCCTGGGCGTTCGCAGCACTGTTCTCCGGAACAGCCGCCGGCTGAGACACAACCTGCGGCACGATGGCGGCTTGCGGGTTCGGGTGCGCTACGGGAGCCGATGAAACGGACCTGGCCGCCGCATCAAAGCTGTATGGCGTGCCCTCGGCGGGAGTTGCCGGCACAGTCTCGCCGCGCTCACTCTGACGAACCGCGCGCCGCGAATGCGGTGGCGGATCCTGGAATGTGGTCATGCGATACTCCGATACAAGTGGTGTTTTGAGATGTACTGAACAACACCATCGGGGACCAAATACCAGACCGGAAAGCCCCGGCTAACCCTGCTCCGGCAATCGGTCGACGAAATTGCCAACGCGGGAACTTCAAGCGAGCTTACCTCCTGCGTTGGCAATGCGCTAATAGCGAGCTCGTGTCCTGGCCGAGAAACTGCCACAAAATGGGCCAAAGACCACAGTTCTTCGACGTTCTTCCAGTCAAGAATCTGGGCGATTGCATCAGCGCCCGAGATGAAGAACAGGTCCGCATCCGGATGCAGTTTGCGGATGTCGCGCAACGTGTCGATCGTGTAGGTGGGACCGTCCCGATCGATATCGACGCGACTCACGGTGAACCTCGGATTCGCCGCCGTTGCAATGACTGTCATGAGATAGCGATGCTCGCCCTCCGTCACCGCCGGCTTCATCCACGGTTGCCCGGTGGGCACGAACAGCACCTCATCGAGAGCAAAATGCTGCTGCACTTCGCTTGCCGCGACAAGGTGCCCGTTGTGAATCGGGTCGAAGGTTCCGCCCATCACACCGATGCGACGTCGCCCACCCTGAGAGTCCTCTGGCAATCCCACGGTCTCGACGACGTTGTCGGTCATGGGTTACTTGTGGGGGCCCGCTGAACCGTGCTCGTGATCATCGTGATACGACGTCGCGGCCTTGTGGGCGTGACGGTTGGCAACATCGCGGTAGGTCCAGGTGACGACGCCGAAAAGCAGGAAGATTCCGAAGGCGATAGCGCCGAACGCGTACGACGGCAGGATAATCGGCACCTTGGTGTCGGCGATCACTCCCGCGTGCGCGAGGTTGGTGAGCACAGAGCTAGAAAGCACAGAACTAGTAAGCACAGTGGCGAGCAAAGGCATGCAATTTCTCCGATCGGGGCAGTGAAAGTCTAGCCGCGCACGTGACCCGCGCCGCGCACAACCCACTTGGTGCTGGTGAGTTCGGGTAGTCCCATTGGTCCACGCGCGTGAAGCTTTTGGGTCGAGATACCGACCTCGGCCCCGAACCCGAACTCGCCCCCATCGGTAAACCGCGTGGACGCATTGACCATCACCACTGCGGAGTCCACCTCGGCAAGGAATCGTTCGGCGCGAGCCAGGTCGTTTGTGATGATCGACTCGGTGTGATGGGTCGAATAACGGTGGATGTGCTCGATGGCGTCATCGAGGTCGTCTACGACACGCACGGCGAGGTCGAGCGACATGTATTCGGTCGACCAGTCCTCTTCCGTGGCGGGCACGACATCCGGAACCAGCGCCTGCGTGCGCGCATCACCGTGGATGGTCACCCCTGACTCGCGCAGCTTCCGGATAACCGGTGGAAGCAAAGTCGCGGCGACGGATTGGTGAACGAGCAAGGTTTCGAGGGCATTGCAGACACTTGGACGCTGCACCTTCGAGTTGTGCACGATGTCGACCGCAGTCTTCTCATCCGCCGACTCGTCGAGATAGATGTGCACGACACCGGCACCCGTCTCGATGACCGGCACTGTCGACCCGGACACGACCGTGTTAATTAGTTCGGCGCTTCCCCGTGGGATCAGCACGTCGATGAAGCCTCTGGCCTGCATGAGATCGCGCGCGCCGTCACGTCCGAATTCGTCGATAGTCTGCACCGCCTCGAACGGCAACCCCACTTCGATGAGTGCGCCCTGCAGCAGGTCTACGAGGACACGGTTCGTATTCTCCGCGGCGGAGCCACCCCGCAGCACGACGGCATTCCCGCTCTTCAACGCCAGCGCGGCGATATCGATGGTCACGTTGGGCCGAGCCTCATAAATGGCGCCGACCACGCCGAACGGCACGCGCACCTGCGAAATGCGAAGCCCGTTTGCGAGCGTCGTACCGCTCACGACCACTCCGGTCGGGTCATCGAGCGACGCCACCTGCACCACGGCGGCCTCGAGCGCCTCAAGCCGGCGGTAATCGAGTCGCAGGCGGTCCTGCATCCCGTCGCTCATCCCGTTCTCGCGGGCGTTGGCCAGGTCGAGCTCGTTCGCGGGAAGGATCCGGTCCGCGTTGCGCAGGATCGCCGCGCCGATGGCATGCAGGGCACGGTTCTTCTGCTCAGTGGTAACGGTGGCGAGCACGCGCGCGGCGGCACGGCTGGCCTCGAGCTTCTGGGTGAACGTCGCAGCGACGGCTGTCTCAGGCATGCGCCAAGTTTAGATCGGACGAGCAGCGAACCAGGTGCCCAGGTCCTCACCAGCGAGGGCTGCGAAAGCACTACCTGTCTCGGCGAGCAGCACCGGTGTTCCGGATGAGGCAGCGTGACGGGCTGCCGCAACCTTGGTGCCTGCTCCCCCGCTGCCGACTCCCGCGGCCCCAATGTCACCGAAGGTTACGGAAAGCAGCTCGTCACCGAACGGCACCTCGCTGATGCGCTCGGCGCCGGGTTCGTGCGGTGGCCGGGTATAGAGCGCATCCACATCGGACAACAGCACCAGGAGGTCGGCGTCGATAAGCTCCGCCACCAGGGAGGCAAGTCGGTCGTTGTCACCGAACCGGATCTCCTGCGTCGCAACCGTGTCGTTCTCGTTCACGATGGGCAGGATGCGGAGCCCAAGCAGTCGCTCCATAGCCCGCTGGGCATTGCTGCGGTGCACCGGGTTCTCCATGTCGCCACCCGTGAGCAACACCTGGCCCGCCACGATCTCATAGCGGCGAAGGCTCTCCTGGTAGCGGTAGATGAGGAGGTTCTGCCCGACGGCTGCAGCCGCCTGCTGGGTCGCGAGGTCGGTGGGACGGGAGTCGAGCCTGAGGAACGGCATCCCCGTCGCGATCGCACCGGATGACACCAGCACGACCTCGCAGCCGCGGGCATGCGCACTGGCGAGGGCATCCACCAGCGGTCCGATCTGTGAGGCGTTCGCGCCGCTGATCGACGACGAGCCCACTTTGACGACAATCCGCGAGGCCAGCGGAATATCGGCACGGGTATGAATCTTAGTCACGGGCGTTGCTCTCTGATGCAGATTTGGCGCTGGAGCCTGGGTGGGTGATCGTGTCCACGGCAACGCCTTCGTCGTCATTTCTGGAGCTATCCGAGTCCGACTGAGCGGCCTTATCCACGGCAAAGCCTTCGTCGTCATTCCAGATTCCTGCTGCGCGCTCCGCCTCCAGCTCCGCGCGCGCGGCCGCCTTGGCATCCATGCGGTCGAGATAGTTCTGGCGGCGCGTCGGATGCGTGGGGCGGGCATCGTTGAGCAGTCGGGGATCAGTACCGCGGGGGGCCATCATAAGTTCAGCCGTCGAGGTCAGCGTGGGCTCCCAATCGAATTCGACGCCGTCGCCGGGGCCGATGATGACAGTCGAACCCGCGACAGCACCCTTCTTGAACAGCTCAGTCTCGATGCCGAGCTTCGCCAGGCGGTCTGCGAGAAACCCGACGGCCTCCTCGTTGTTGAAGTCAGTCTGCTGCACCCAGCGCTGCGGCTTCGCCCCCAGCACGCGATACACGTCGCCGTAGGTGCCGCCCTCGACCCGAACGACGAAGTCGACCTCATCCACAGCCCTGGGACGGAGCACGATGCGTGGCGCGGCAACCACGAGCGCTTTCGCCGCGCGATCCGCCTCGACCAGCTCGGCCAGCGCGAACGTCAGCTCACGGAGTCCCGCCCGGGAAACAGCCGAAATCTCGAACACTCGGTAACCGCGCGCCTCAAGCTCGGGCCGCACGAAATCGGCGAGCTCACGGCCCTCAGGAACGTCAATCTTGTTCAGTGCGATGAGCTGCGGGCGCTCGAGAAGCGGAAGCTGGCCCTCCGGCACCGGATACGCCGCCAGCTCACCGAGGATGACCTCAAGATCACTGATCGGGTCGCGACCGGGCTCGAGCGTCGCACAATCGAGCACATGCAGCAGCGCGGTGCATCGCTCGACATGGCGCAGGAATTCGAGACCAAGCCCCTTGCCCTCGCTCGCGCCCTCGATCAGGCCGGGAACATCCGCGACCGTGAAACGAACTTCACCCGCCTGCACGACTCCGAGGTTGGGATGGAGAGTGGTGAAGGGATAGTCGGCGATTTTCGGCTTGGCCGCAGAGATAGCAGCGATAAGACTCGACTTACCCGCGGACGGATAACCGACGAACGCGATATCGGCGACCGTCTTCAGCTCGAGCCGAATGTCGCCCTCGAAGCCATCCGTTCCGAGAAGCGCGAAACCCGGGGCTTTGCGCTTGTTGGTCGCGAGCGCCGCATTGCCAAGGCCGCCCTGGCCGCCAGGGGCAGCGACAAACCGCATTCCGGGCGTGTCCAGGTCGATGAAGGTCTCGCCGTCCGCGTCATGAACGACCGTGCCCACGGGAACCGCGAGCTCAAGGGTCTCGCCGTGCGCACCCGCACGGTGGTCACCCATCCCCGGTCCCCCGTTGTCGGAGTGGCGGTGCGGTGCGCGATGGAAACCGAGGAGTGTGGTGACCTGCGGATCGGAGACGAGAACGATATCTCCGCCATTGCCGCCGTTGCCACCGTCAGGACCCGCGAGGGGTTTGAACTTCTCTCGACGCACGGAAACACATCCGTTGCCGCCGTGGCCGGCGCGAAGGTGCAGCGTCACCTGGTCAACAAAAGTTGCCATGACGATTGCTCCTTAAATTTCCTCAAAACGGTTCCCGGCGATGTGAGGGAGGTGGTGGCGAACCAGCCACCCGCCGGTTAACCCTGCGCTGCTTAAACAACATGGGCGAGCCGAAGCTCGCCCCTGTCGAAAAGCTGGTGGATTTCGGGGCGCCTACTCCGGCACCACGATGTTGACGACCTTGCGGCCGCCCTTCTGGCCGAACTCGACCGCACCCGCAGCAAGTGCGAACAGCGTGTCGTCTCCGCCGCGGCCGACATTCGCGCCCGGGTGGAAGTGGGTGCCGCGCTGGCGAAGAATGATCTCACCCGACTTGACGACCTGGCCGCCGAAACGCTTCACGCCGAGGTACTGTGCGTTGGAGTCGCGACCGTTACGAGTGGAGCTTGCGCCCTTTTTGTGTGCCATGAGTATTGAGCCCCTTTGGGAAACGAAAAGTTGGTTACTTGATGCTGGTGATCTTGACGCGGGTCAGCTCCTGGCGGTGGCCTTGGCGCTTCTTATAACCGGTCTTGTTCTTGAACTTCTGGATCACGATCTTGGGGCCGCGTTCGTCACCGACGACCTCGGCAACGACCTTGATCTTCGCGAGGGCCTTGGCGTCGTGCGTGATTGTCGAACCATCGACATGCAGCACCGGAACCAGCTCGATGTTGCCATCCTTGTCGGCCTTGATGCGGTCGAGAACGACAACGGTGCCGACCTCGACCTTTTCCTGCCGACCACCGGCGCGCACGATTGCGTAAACCACGAGTAACCCTTTGTTTGAAGTGAAGCTATTTGAAGTGAAGCTGTTTGTTGAAAGTTGTTGAAAGACTCTGCTGTTTAAGAATGCTGTTTAAAAGTGCTGTTGCTTGAATGCAACACTGGTTTCGAGACGGCATTGCGAGAACACACGCCCTGAAGAAGCTGTTGGCGTTGATTGCGGGCTCAGCCCAGCACACACCAAGGGTCAATAGTACGTGGTTTTCTCGAATCCGGTCAAACCCGCGGCGCCGCGTTTCGAACTGCGGGCGAATTTCAGGCGAAGCCGGCACTCCCCGGTCTATTCATCCACGGAACCACCGATATGCCTGAGTTTCGCCCGACCAGCGGTTCGGGGATGATGGGCTGATGACAGTGCTCATCGACCAGCCCATCTGGCCGGCGCACGACATACTCTGGGCACACATCGTCAGCGACTCCTCGCTGGATGAGCTGCACGAGTTCGCGGAACGCGCAGGCATCCCACGGCGGGCCTTCGATCACGACCACTATGACGTGCCTGACCGCAAATGGAATGAGCTGGTTGCCATGGGCGCAGAACCGGTCGGCGTGCGCGAAATGATCGAACGCCTGCAGGCCAGCGGACTCCGGGTGTCGCAGAGGCAGAAACGCGGACTGTGACCACTCGTTCCATTCGGGTTGGCTCAGTGCTTGGCTAACCCCAGTGCTGGGCTAACTCACTCAGTGCTGGCGGACGGTGCGCCCTCTATTCAGAGGGACCAGATGTCACTATTCCGGAACCCGTGTTCGTGGCACGACGGGAAACGCGCGACCGGCCCTGCCCTGGTTGCCGGGGCTCGGGAAGGGCATTCAGCACCGATCCGAGAAGGTCCTCGGCGACTTCGTCGCTCACCCTGCGTGCAGCACGCGGCGCACGCGTCACCGGAAGCTCGAAGACGGTTGGCCCGCCGGACTCAGGCTGCGACTCAGCCTCGTAGTTTGGCACTGCCGGTGACTTTGCCGCCTGTGACTTCGCGGCCTGTGACTCCACAGCCTGGGACTCCACAGCCTGGGGCCCAGCCTGTGACGTTGTAGCTTCAGCGCTCGCTGGCCCATCCGTGGCGCCGAGGCGGGCGGCATGATCAGCATGATCAGCATGATCAGCGTGCACCGTACTCGCGGCGACCTGGGCGAGCGCCTTGCGCACGTCTTCGGTGATCGCGTGGGTGCCGTTGGTGGGTGCACCCGCGCCGCTGCGCGGTGCTGTCGATGCCGATCCGCCCGACGCGGGACCCTTACCGCCGCGGCCGCGACGACCGCTGCTGCCTTCAATCGGTGGCTGCGCACTCTGGCGGTGGCGCGTCACCGGGTCGTGGTGAACGATGATCCCGCGGCCGGCGCAATGCTCGCACGGCTCACTGAACGACTCCAGCAGGCCGAGACCAAGCTTCTTCCGCGTCATCTGCACGAGGCCCAGCGACGTCACCTCCGCGACCTGGTGCTTCGTTCGGTCGCGCGAGAGGCACTCGACGAGACGGCGCAGCACGAGGTCACGGTTGGACTCCAGCACCATATCGATGAAGTCGACGACGATAATTCCGCCGATGTCGCGCAATCGCAACTGGCGCACGATTTCTTCGGCGGCCTCCAGGTTGTTCTTGGTGACCGTCTCTTCGAGGTTTCCGCCCGACCCGACGAACTTGCCGGTGTTGACGTCAACAACCGTCATGGCCTCGGTGCGGTCAATGACGAGCGAACCGCCGGACGGCAGCCACACCTTGCGGTCGAGCGCCTTCTCGATCTGCTCGCTGATGCGGTAGGTGTCGAACGCGTCGCCGGGCTCGTCGTAGGTTTGCACACGATCGAGCAGGTCGGGAGCGACCGAGCGCAGGTAGTTCTCGATCGTCGCCTGCGCATCCTCGCCGGAGATGACCAGCTTCTGGAAGTCCTCGTTGAACACGTCGCGAACGATCTTGACGAGCAGGTCCGGCTCGGAATGCAGAAGCACAGGTGCCTGCTGGGTCTCGACAAGCCGGCTGATCTCTGCCCACTGGCTGGTCAGGCGATTGACGTCAAGGGTCAGCTGCTCCTCGGTGGCGCCCTCCGCGGCAGTTCGCACGATGACGCCAACGTTCTCGGGCAGCACCTGCTTGAGGATGGTCTTCAACCGGGCTCGCTCGGTATCCGGAAGTTTGCGGCTGATGCCGTTCATCGATCCGTTCGGAACGTAGACCAGGTAACGGCCGGGCAGGCTTACCTGGCTCGTTAGCCGAGCGCCCTTGTGACCAACCGGGTCTTTCGTGACCTGCACGAGAACACGATCGCCCGGCTTGAGCGCCAGTTCGATGCGGCGCGGCTGGTTCTTGCCGCCCTCGCTCTCGGCTGCAGCGGCCTCCCAGTCGACCTCACCCGAATAAAGCACAGCGTTGCGCCCGCGCCCGATGTCGACGAACGCGGCCTCCATGCTTGGCAGAACGTTCTGCACGCGGCCGAGGTAGACGTTGCCGATGAGGCTCGCCTCCGCCGCCTTAGCGACATAGTGCTCGACCAGCACGCCGTCTTCAAGCACACCGATCTGGATGCGGCCACCGCCGGAGCGCACCACCATGACCCGGTCGACGCTCTCACGGCGAGCGAGGAACTCCGCCTCAGTGATTACCGGGCGGCGACGCCCGGCATCGCGACCGTCACGACGGCGCTGCTTCTTGGCCTCAAGCCTGGTCGATCCCTTGACGCGCTGGGGTTCGGTGATCGGCTCCGGCGCCTTGCGCGGCTGGCGCACCTTGACGACGACGTTCGGCTCGTTGTCGCCCTCGCGGGGCTCCTCGCCGGGACGCCGACGCGAGCGACGGCGCACGCCGGCCGCTGACTCACCCTGGTTGCCCGTCCCATCATTGCCACGATTGTCGGTGCCCCTGGCGTCAGTGCCCCTGGAGTCAGTGCCTCGCTGCCCAGCATTCGATTGGCGCGGGAGAGGCGGGAGCGGCGGGAGGTCCGGCGCCTGGAAGAGCAACGAAGTCGTGGGGCGGAGCGCCGCCGCGACTGGCTGACCTGGCGCCTGGCCGGCATTCGGCTGGTCGTCACGCAGCTGGTCGGAACCCTGCTGGTCGGCTCCATGCTGATCGGAACCTGCGGGACCCTGCTCCGAACCTGAACTCGCCCGCCTGGGCTGGGAACGGCGAGCTCGTGGCGCTGCCGGCTCATCGCCGGCGTCCGGCACGAGCGATGGCTCTGACGGTGACGCATTGATATGTTCTGCGGCAGACTTGGCCGTCGTCGCGCGTCGGCGTGGGGCTTTGGCCGGCGCGTCAACGACCGCGGCCTCGACAGGTGCATCGACGACCGGTGCCGCGACAACCGGCGGCAGCACGACCTCCGGCGCCGGGCTCACTGCGACGGGCTGCGCCTTGGGTTCGCCTCGGCCGAAAAGCCGTCCGCGCCGCTTCGGGGCCTTGGCTGAATCTGCGGTGTTGTTTACGTCTTCATTCACCATTACTGGTGTACTCCTTGGCCGTATGGGCGACCGCGCCGCCCACCGGGTACTCTCTCGAGTGCATTCCGAGCAAAATTGCCGAAAGGGCAACCCACACTGCGCGAATGCGCTACTAATCCTTCATGTCTGCAACCCGCACCCGGCTCGGTGGCCTGGCGAATGTTGCCCATGTCTAATTTGGAACTTGCTATCCAACGCGGTGTGAACTCTGACGCGGTTACGCTCGTGTCTGCCCAGCTACTCGGTCTCGAGCCAGGTACTGGATCTGTTCTGATTCAGGATCTGACCGACACTCAAGGATCTGCGCGGTTAGCGTTTTTTGGTCGAAGCACGTGCGGCCCGGTTTGGTGCCCGGTAAAGCCTTCTTTGGCGTCATCGCGAGCGCGGCCCGGATGACTTACCCAAATTATCGCATGCATTCACAGTTCCCCGGGATTTGGGGCATGCAATAATCCTCAGGGTGACCGACGCGGCGTCCTATAAACGACCACTGCCCCTGGCAATCCTGCTCGTCGTCGGGGGGTTTTTCGGCTTCCTCGCCGCGTTCGAGCTCACCCTCGACAAGTTCCAGGTGCTCGAGAATCCGGCTTCATCCTCGAACCTCAGTTGCGACTTCAGCGTGGTCGTGCAGTGCAGCAAGAACCTTGCGTCGCCCGAAGGATCGGCATTCGGATTCCCCAACCCGGTCATCGGGCTGGCCGGCTATTTCGCCCTCATCGTCGTGGGCATGACACTGCTCGCGGGGGCGCGGGTCGCGCGCTGGTATTGGCTCACGCTCAACGTCGGGGTGCTCTTCGCACTGTCGTTCGTGATCTTCCTGATTACGAAGAGCATCTTCCATCTCGGCACCCTGTGCCCCTGGTGCATGGTGGTGTGGGCCTCGACCATCCCGATATTCCTGTCCGTGACCTTCTACAACCTCGCCACCGGAAACATCCCGGTGCCCGCGCGAGCGCAGAAGTTCTTCGGGGCGGCGCGCAGCTGGGTCCCCCTGGTCACCCTCGTCTGCTACCTCATCATCGCCGTCATCGCGCAGCTCCGGCTCGACGTGCTGCGGTATCTTTAGCCCCGCAGGTTTTTCCCAGCCAATCGATCGAGATCGCCCAGCCGTCCTGAATATTTTGACGGCATCCGCGACCGCATCCCTACGAAGAGGCCCCGTGAGCAACTCATCCCCGCGCCAGACCAAGAATGAAAAGCGCGATCACGCCCGAGAGCAAGCTCGCCTGATGCGCGAAGAGCAGAAGAAGAAAGACCGCCGGCGTCGCCTGTTCATCCAGGGCGGTATCGGGATCGCCATCGTCGCCATCGTCGCCATCATCGCCATCGTGGTCGTGCAGAACAACGCAAACTCCGTCACAGCCGCGGCGACTGCCGCCGGGCCGCTCAACATGAAGAGCGACGGCATCCTGTTTCACGGGGTGGGCGGCAAAGCTGTTGCGGTGACGACCGGTGCCGTCCAGAAGAACGGGAAGCCCGTCGCTACGGACACCGCAAAGCTCACCTCGACGGCCAACATCGTCGAGTACATCGACTACCAGTGCCCCTACTGCAACGAGTTTCTGACGACCAACCTCGCGCAGGAAGACAAGTGGGTTGCTGCTGGCAAGGCGACACTCGAAATTCATCCCATCTCAATCCTCGACGCCAGTTCGGAGGGCAACCGCTACTCGTCGCGGGCCGCAAACGCCGCGGCCTGCGTCGCGAACTTCGATCCGAACGCCTTCCTCAACGTCACGAAGGTGCTGTACGCCAACCAGCCGGCTGAGGACACCACCGGCATGTCCAATTCGAAACTGCTGTCGTTATTGAGCCAGGGCGGAGCGAGCAGTTCGAAGATCACCGGATGCGTGAACGGAGAGACGTTCAAAACCTGGGTGACGGAAGCCACCACCCGCGTGACGGGCGGGACCTTCACCGGTGTTGCGACTACCCCGACACAGTTCGCCGGAACTCCGACCGTCTTCGTGAACGGCGCGTCCTACACGGGCTCACTGACCGATGCATCCGCTTTCGCCGCGTTCGTGGACGCGCAGAAGCCCGGCACGACCAGCTGAGGGTAGCCGCGGTGGCGGGAGAAACGGTCTCGCGGAGGGAGTTGCTACTCCCGCCGCGTGCAGCTTTCTCCGCCCACTGCGTGCGGGATCTCCCGCCGCAGGGGTAGTGCGTGCGGGATCTCCCGCCGCAGGGGTAGTGGGTGCGGGATCTCCCGCCGCAGGGGTCGGCTGGGCAGTCCCAGGTCAGTCGAACCAGAGGGCAAGCTCGCGAGCAGCGGATTCCGGCGAATCGCTGCCGTGCACGAGGTTCTGCTGCACCTTCACACCCCAATCGCGCCCGAGGTCGCCACGGATGGTACCCGGAGCAGCAGTCGTCGGGTCGGTGGTCCCGGCAAGGGAACGGAATCCCTCGATGACACGGTTACCCACAACACGGATCGCAACGATCGGACCACTCTCCATGAACTCGACGAGCGGCTCGAAAAACGGCTTACCCTCGTGCTCCGCGTAGTGCGCGGTGAGCAGGTCGCGACTCGCCTCCAGAAGCTTGATGTCGACAAGCTGGTATCCCTTGGCCTCGATGCGTCGCAGGATCTCGCCGGTGAGGTTACGGGCAACCCCGTCGGGCTTCACCAGCACAAGGGTTTCTTCAACGGTCATGATTCGCTTCCTTCGTTGGGGGTCAGACGGGCGGCGTTCGCGCGGTCGATTGTTCGAGCGCGCACAAAGCAGAAGATCCACATCGCAATGAACAGTGCTGCAGCGATGTAAAGCGCGGGAAGCAGGATGCCCGTGGCGAGCAGAACAGCCTGCAGCACCCAGCCGACCCAGACGCCCCAGGAGTACCGCACAATCCGGGTCGCGAGCGCGAGGATGGCGACCAGGATCGCTCCCCCGACAAACGCCTCGAGCGGAGGAAGTGCGTGGAGTCCGTACACCGTCAGCGCGATGAAGAAGACAAGCACGGCCTCGAGGCCCAGAACGATCGACAGGAGGCTCTCGGTGAGGCTGCGCTGCCGGCGCGGACGCGACGCCCTGGCGGTATTCGCTCCGGTCACGGTTTCCAGCCCTGCTCCCTCGCATAGACGATGGCATCGCCGACGAGGGTGATCGAGCCGGTCACAAGAGCTGCGCCCTTTTCGGTCGTGCCCGCCCGATCGCGGGCGAGCTCGAGAGCCGCCTCGACCGAGTTCTCGAGGGTGACCCGGTCTGGGCCGACGATCGACACGGCGAGTTCGGCAAGGTCCTCCGCGCGCACGGCTCGCTCCGACGTGGACTGCGTGATCACGAAGTGGTCGACGGTCGGCTCGAGCGCGCGCAGTATGCCCGCCGCATCCTTGTCTCCCAGGATGCCGATGACGGCTGTAACCGCGTCGAACGTGAAATATTCGGCCAGCGCGATGGCGAGAGCGGCGGCGCCGTGCGGGTTGTGCGCGGCATCGACCAGCAGTGTTGGCTCGTTGCCGATCACCTGCAGCCGACCCGGCGAGGTGACGGTCGCGAGGCCCTCCGCCAGCACATCCTGGTTCAGCGGAAGCGTGCCCCCGCCGATGAACGATTCGACCGCGGCGATCGCGAGCGTCGCATTGGCGGCCTGGTGGTCGCCGAACAGCGGAAGAAACAGGTCGGGGTAGGCGCCGGCGAGTCCCTTGACCGTAATAACCTGGCCACCCACCGCCACCGTGTCTGAGACCAGCTCGAAGTCCGAGCCTGCGACAGCAAACGTCGACTCGGTGAGTTCGGCGGCCCGCGCGAGTTCAGCGAGTGCCTCCGGTACCTGGATCGCCGACACTACGGCCGCAGCGGGCTTGATGATTCCCGACTTTGTTCTGGCAATCTCAGCAACCGTGTTGCCGAGGCGTGCGGTGTGGTCGAGCGCAATGGGTGCGAAGACCGCCACCTGGCCGTCCGCGACATTCGTGGAGTCCCACTCGCCGCCCATCCCGACTTCGAGCACCACCACGTCGACCGGCGCATCCGCGAAGGCGGCAAACGCGAGCAGGGTGAGGGCCTCAAAGAAACTGAGCGGGTCCTGGCCGTCGAGCTCCAGCTCGGCATCGGTGATGTCGAGGAAGGGCCGGATGTCGTGCCAGTTCGACACGAAGGCGGCGTTACTGATGGGCTCGCCGTCGATCACGATGCGCTCGTTGACCCGCTCAAGGTGAGGACTCGTGAGCATCCCCGTGCGTAGCCCGTGGGCGCGCAGGATGCTCTCGATCATCCGGCTTGTCGAGGTCTTCCCGTTGGTGCCGGTGATGTGGATGACCGGATACGCGCGCTGCGGCTCGCCCAGGAGCTCCGCTGCTCGCCGGGTCGCCTCCAGCCGCGGCCGCGGGCTTGACTCGCCCACCCGCTCGAGAAGTTCCTCATAGACTTCGCGGGCCTCGCGCTCCATGAGTGCATCGTCGAAATCGCCGGGCTCGCGGTCGTCTTCGTCGTTCTTAGACATCGGTTTGGTCTGACTTCCACACGTCGATTACGAGTACCCCTGAATTCGAAACCTGGCCGGCGCCCAGGGTCGAGCGCTGCGACCCGGCGGTGGCGTGCATCGCGGCATCCAGTTGCGGGTCTGCCACGAAGTCGATAGAGATCTTCTTCGCAAGCGTTTCGCCAGCAATCGTCTCACTGAACGACCGGAGCGCGCTCACATCGTCTTCTGACCCACCACGGATCGCCAGGGTGATGCGGTCGCTCACGAGGAGTCCGGCAGCCTTACGGGTGTCCTGCACGCCGCGAATGATATCCCGGGCGAGACCTTCCGCTTCGAGTTCCGGTGTGGTGACGGTGTCGAGCACGATGAAACCGTTCCCCGAGAGGAAGGCGACCGCCGTGGACTCGCGCGCCGCGTGAAGTGAGGTTTCGTATTCACCCTCGAGCAGCGCGATTCCGCCGGCCACGACGGTGTCGCCGGTGATGGACCAGTCGCCCGCCTTCACCGCCTTGATCACCGCCTGCACCTCCCGGCCCAGCCGGGGGCCCAGGGCACGCGCGTTGACCGACAGGCCGTATTCGATCCCGTTCCCGGGCAGGCTGGTCGGGCGCAACTCTTCGTACTCGACGTATTTCACGTTGAGTTCCTGCCGGAGAATCTCCTCGAAGGGCTGGAGAGCCGCGACATCGGCGCTCACGATCTTGAGTTCCAGGAGCGGAAGCCGCACTCGCAGGTTCCGCGCCTTGCGCAGGGAAAGTCCCGCGGACGCGATCTCGCGCACCCGGTCCATCGTTGCGACGAGCGTCGGGTTCTGCGGGAACAGCTCCGCGAGCGGCCAGTCCTCGAGGTGTACGCTGCGACCTCCGGTGAGACCCTGCCAGATCTCTTCCCCGACCAGCGGGATGAGGGGTGCCGCGACGCGAGTCACTGTCTCAAGGACCGTGTACAGCGTGTCGAACGCGTCCCGACCTTCGGCGGACTCGGTGTTGCCCGCCCAGAAGCGGTCGCGCGATCGACGCACGTACCAGTTGGTGAGGATCTCGGCGAAGTCGCGAAGTTTCGCAGCAGCAAGCGGGGCATCCAGCAGTTCGAGGTCGGCGGTCACGTCCGTGATCAGCGCACCCGTCTTCGCCAGCAGGTACTGGTCGAGCACGTTGAGGGAGTCGGTGCGCCACCGCGCCTCATACTGCGAAGCGTTCGCGTAGAGAGTGAAGAAGTAGTAGGTGCTCCACAGCGGCAGCAGGAACTGGCGCACCCCCTCACGGATGCCCTCCTCGCTGACAACGAGATTGCCACCGCGGATGACCGGCGACGACATCAGGAACCAGCGCATTGCGTCTGCGCCGTCACGGTTGAAGACCTCCGTCACATCCGGGTAGTTGCGCAGCGACTTCGACATCTTCTGCCCGTCGCTGCCGAGCACGATCCCGTGGCTGATCACGTTCGAGAAAGCGGGACGATCGAACAGCGCCGTAGACAGGACGTGC
>Ga0302154_10001645_pt1 | contig 18041 bp, 18 predicted proteins | sample I_Bog_N2_3_FD_193507 | JGI IMG/M metagenome (GOLD analysis project Ga0302154, IMG submission 193507) | Peat permafrost microbial communities from Stordalen Mire near Abisko, Sweden - I_Bog_N2_3 | ecosystem: Environmental > Terrestrial > Soil > Wetlands > Peat | place: Sweden: Abisko, Stordalen... | reverse complement strand
CGCAGGTGCACGTAGATGACCGTCGGCACCATCAAGAGCATCACCACGATCATGGTGATCACGGCGAGCTGCGTGGAGAGCCACAGCGCCGAGAGGAAACCCGGCGCCGAGGCGATCTGGCTGAGCGGCTGTAAGGAGAACCCACCCGTCGGTCGCTGCAGGGAGAACGCCATCGCGGCGTAGAACGGCACCACGAAGTAGAGCGCCGCCACCACGAGGATCGCGCCGCGACCCCAGTGAACGCGTCGACGACGTCGAGTGACCGGCGCGTCGTCCGCGAAGGGTTGGTCAGTCGTCGAGGGATCGGCGAGGAGGGTGCCGAACTCTAACGAAGCCATCGCGTCGTCCTTCGTCGTAGGAGCACGTAGAAGATGACGGTGACGAGCAAGATGACGATCATGGCGAAGGCCAGGGCGTAAGCGATGTTCTGCTCACCGGCGATGACGTTGCCTTGCAAGATGGCGCCGATTTGAATGGGCGTCACCGCGATGGTCCCGGCGGTCAACGCCTCGGCGGTGGCGTAGGCGGAGAACCCACTGCCGAAGAGCAAGAACATGCTGCCGAGGATGGCGGGCGTCAGCACGGGCATGCCCACGTGGCGCCAGTAGCGCCAGCGTGACGCTCCGAGATTCTCGGCCGCTTCGCGCCAGGCGGGACGAAGGCCCGCGAAGGCCGGGGTGATGATGAGGACCATGAGGGGAAGTTGGAAGTACACGTACACGAAGGCCACGCCCCAAAATTTGTAGAGGCTCCATCCGTGGTTCCACGGGTCCAGACCGAGGGGCCGCAACCACTCGGTGACGATTCCGTTCGTCGCGGCGAAGCCCGCAATGAACATGAAGGCCAAGTTGACGCCACCGAACTGCGCGAGGACGCCGGCCGTCGCCGAGGTGATTCGCTTGAAGAGAGCGTGCTCGGACGTAGAGAGGGCGTAGGCGACCAGGGTCCCGAGGACGCCCGGGACCACCGCCGTCACCACCGCCAACTTGAGACTCGTCTCAAAGCCGGCGCGATACTGACCGCCCGCCAGAATCGTGTGGATGTTCGACCAGGTGAAGTGCCCCGTGTTCGATCGAAACGCGTAGAGCACGATCACGGCGGTCGGGACCCCGAGCACCAAGATCACGTAGGTCAAGAACGGGAGCACGGGAGCGCTGGTTCGCAACGAACGAACCAGCGCTCCCACTCCGCCAGTTCTGCCCCGACCCGGGCGACTCGCGACGTCGCCGTCGGGCGTCGCGATGTCGTAGTCGGAGAGAACCGTCATGACCTGCGCGGACTAACTGCCGCTGACCGCGGACGCCCAGTTGGCGTCCACCGTCGCACCGGCCGCGGTCACCTGCGCTTGCGTGGGCAACGTGAGTCCACCCGCCGGAGCGGCGGGCAGGGCCGCGAGCCACGTCTTGTTGACCGTGCCGTTGGCCGTCATGGCCGCCAACTCAATGGGGCGCGCGTATCCCTGGAGGAACAGGTTCTGGCCGGTGGCCGAGTACAGGTACTCCTCCCACAGACGAGCGGCCGCCGGGTCCGGGGCGTCCTTGGTGATCGCCTGGGTGTAGTACGCCGCGATGGTGCCGTCCGAGGGAATGACCGACTTCCAACCGGGCACGCTCGCCGCGACGCCGTTTTGCAGGTAGTCCCACCAAATCAGGATGGGCGTCGCGCCCGAGGCCGCCGTGGCGGCCGTGCCCCCGGGTACGAAGTTGCCGTCCTTGTTCAACGTCGCGAAGAAGTTGATGCCCGGTTGGATGTTGCTAAACGAACCGCCGTTGGCGATCGCCGCGGCCCAGACCGCGTAGAACGCGGCCGACGCGGAGGTCGGGTCGTTGTTGATGGCGACCTCGTTCTTGTACATCGGGTTCGTCAACTGGGCGAAGGACGTGGGGCAGGTGGTAACGATCTTGGTGTCACAACCGATCGCGACGTACCCGCCGTAGTCGTCGTACCAGCGTCCGCTCGCGTCCTTGGCCGAGCTCGGGATGTCCGACCAGGTCGCCACCTTGTAGGGAGCCCACAGGTTCTCGTTACCGGTGGCGTAGCTCGTGCCCACGTCCACGACGTCGGGCGCGTCTGCGCGACCCTTTTGGGTGTTGATGGCGGTGATCTCCTGGGCGCTCGAACCGTTGGGGTTCTGGTCGTTGATCTTGATGCCGTACTTCTTGGTGAAGTCCTTCATGATCGCGCCGTAGTTGGCCCAACCGGACAGGGGGATCGTGATCACGTTGACGTGACCTTCCTTCTTCGCCGCCTTGATCAACGCGCTCATGCCGCCGCCCGCCTTGGCTGAGGTCACCGTTGACCAGTTGACGTTCTTCGTCGCCGCGTTCGCTCCGCCGACCACGGCGACGGTCGTCAGGGCCGTCCCCACCAGGCCGGCCGCGAAGGCGATCCTTAGTTTGTTTGAAATCACGCCTAAAGCCTCCTAAAAGTGAGCACCTCGTTGGTGACTCGCCCCGAGAGTAAGAGTGCATGGTTAGCGCCAGGTGACGTCCCGCGCGACGTTGTGTGTCCAACGCCGGGATTCTTCGCGAACGTTGCGTCAGTGATCGAGCAAGGACACGTACCTCGGCAGCTCGGCCACCGAGTTCATCACCACGTCGGCGCCGCTCGCCAGGAGTCGAGCCTGGTCGTCGGTGCCCGAGAGGACCCCGACACACTGTCCGACCCCCGCTCGTCGACCCGCCTGCATGTCCGAGGCGGTGTCGCCCACGACCATCACGGTCTGCACGGCGCTGATTCGTGCGCGAAGTGCGCACAGGAGGATCATGTCGGGGGTCGGACGACCACGACCGGCGTCGGCGGGCGACACGCGCAAGGGGAAGAGTTCGGACCACCCGAGCAGATCGATCAGCACCTCGCGCGTCGCGGGTGAGAAACCCGTCGTCAGCGCGACGGCGACCCCGCGGGTCTTTAACGTCTCGACCGCCGCGCGGGCGCCCTTCACCTCACTCACCCCGACCTCACTCGCCGCCTCGACGAAGTGGCGCTCGAAGGCGTCGTTGGCACTCGACGCGCGATCACCGAAGAGCACCGTGAAGACCTCGATCTTCGACTGACCCATCGTCTCGATCACGTAGGCCTCCGCGTCGCGCGCCTCGTCCCCCGACACCTCGAGATCGTCAATCGTGCGACGAAAGGCGTTCAGCACGAGCCCGTGGTCGTCGACGGTCGTGCCCGCCATGTCGAAGCAGATCAGTTCGATGGTCATAGGAAGCTCTCCTCCGCGATCGCCGGCGCGGCCGTCATGCCACGCCCGCCGGCCCCGGTGATCGCGACCACGTGGTCGGCCACCTCGCGCCGGTAGTACCGCTCCGCGCCACTCCCCTCCACCTGGTGGTAGACGCCACTCCAGCGTCGCTCGATTGGGGGAAGGTCGTGGCCGATCACCGAGCGCGCGGCCGCGACGATCAGGTCCATCGGGCGGTCTCGCGTCTCGAAGAGACCCGCTTCGTCGACCTCGTGGGTGTCGCCGATGGTGAGTCCCCCGTGCAGGCGTTGCTGGCAGAGCAGCTGTATCGCGAAGCGGCGAGCGTAGGACTCTTGCTCGTCGAGCAGCGACGACGCGTCCTCGCGAAAGGCCGGATAGTAGCGAAAGGAGTCGCCGTTGGCGACCGACGTCGTCAGGGCCCGACCGAGCGGTTCGGTCTCGGCCATCATCAGGCGCACACGCCGCAGGGGCTCCTTCTCGAAGAGTTCCGCGGCGAAACCGGACAGGCTCGCCCCCACACAGAGCCACACCTGGTCGCCCGCGTGGCGCTCGCCTCGGTGATCGAGCACCCCGCTCTCGGTGAGACCCACGAGTTCACGACCCGGGAGGTACTGGTAGCGCCCGGTCGCGGTCATCCACCCACGCATCGCCCCAAGGGCCAGTCGTGACTCGACCGCCGCGTCGCGGCCACACCAGAGCGCCGCCTCGAAGTCACCTTGGAGGGCCGGGTTGCGCTGGCGCGCCTCATCGCGTGAGAGGAGTTCGAAGCCGCGATCCGCCGCGTCGGGTCGCTCGAGCGCTCGTCGAGCGACCTCGCGTTCCGCGTCGGAACACAACACGGTCAACGAGCCGTTGGCGCGAAAGCCCACGCCGGGGATCGTCGCGGCGATCTCCTCCCACAACTCCCTCGCGCGAAGAGCGAGCGCGAGTTCACCACCCGCGGCCCGGCCGCTCACCCAGATGAGCCCGAAGTTGCGCACCGTCGCGCCGCGCGGGACGGGGTCGCGTTCTAGGTGCACCACCTGCGCCCCGCGCACCAGCGCGAAGAGGGCGTGCGTGGTGCCCACAATGCCCGCGCCGACCACCACCGTGCGCTGTCCCGCGAGGGTCTGATCGAGGTCATTGAACACCGTCTTCAACCTAGGTCTGGGAGGTGGCGCGAGCGTGAGCGCCGCGTGTCCGTCGCGCCACAATCGGGCGCGACCTCAGCGTCGCGTCGCGAAGAACGCGCTCAGCAGCGCGGCCGATTCCTCGGCGAGCACGTCGTAGGTCACCTCGACCTCGTGTAAGAGACGAGGGTCACTCAAGAGGTTGTAGCGCGAACCGACCGCGCCCGCCTTCTCATCGGCCGCACCGATCACCACGCGCGCCACTCGCGCGTTGATGAGCGCCCCGGCACACATCGCGCACGGCTCCAAGGTCACGTAGGCCGTCACCCCCACCAGTCGCCAGCGCCCCCGGGCGGCGGCGGCGGCGCGCAGCGCGATCACTTCGGCGTGCGCGGTCGGGTCCTGGTCGGCTTCGCGACGGTTCTCCCCCACCGCGAGCACCACCCCGTCCTCGACGAGCACGCAGCCGACCGGCACGTCCTCGTGCTCACTCGCGCGTCGCGCCAGCGCCAACGCGTCACGCATGAACCCTTCGTCATCGTTCATGACGTCGAAGCGTAGGTCAGCCTCGCCCCAAGGCGGCGAGGAGCGGCACGGTAGACTCGTCGACGGAGGGGTGCGAGAGCGGCCGAATCGGGCAGTCTCGAAAACTGCTGTGTCTACGGGCACCGTGGGTTCAAATCCCACCTCCTCCGCCAGCGCGAGAAACGGGTGACCACGGTCACCCGTTTTTCGCCCCGGACCCCAGGACACGACGACGGTACGCTTAGGAGTCGCGACTCGCACGAGTCGGACCAGGAGAACGTCATGGTTTCATCACTCGATTCCTCAGTCGGCACCGAGCGCAACGTCGTCACCGAGATACCCGGACCCCTGTCGCGGGCCCTCCAGGCGCGCCGCACCAAGGTGGTGAGCGCCGGCCTGACGATCGGCTTCCCGGTCTACATCGATCGCGCCGAAGGCGCCATCTTGGTCGACGTCGACGGCAACCGCTTCCTCGACCTCGGCTCGGGCATCGCGGTCACCGGCATCGGTCACGCCGTTCCGGAGCTCGTCGATGCGGTCAGCGCGCAAGTCGCCAAGTTCACCCACACCTGTTTCATGGTGACGCCCTACGAGAGCTACGTCGAGGTGTGCGAGGAGCTCGCCGCCCTGACGCCCGGCACCTTTGAGAAGACCTCCGCGCTCTTTAACTCCGGCGCCGAAGCGGTGGAGAACGCGGTCAAGATCGCCCGCCTGGCGACCGGCCGCAGCGCGATCATCGTCTTCGAGCACGCCTATCACGGCCGCACCAACTTGACCATGGCCTTGACCGCGAAGAACATGCCCTACAAGGACCGCTTCGGTCCCTTCGCGCCCGAGGTCTACCGCGTCCCGATGAGCTACCCCTACCGCGACGGCCTCAGCGGCGCCGACGCCGCGGCGCGGGCCATCAAGATCATCGAGACCGACGTCGGGGCGAGCAACGTCGCGGCCGTGTTGATCGAACCGATCCAGGGCGAGGGTGGATTCGTGGTGCCCGCCGAAGGTTTCCTACCGGCGTTGTCGACGTGGACGAGCGAGCACGGGGCGGTCTTCATCGCCGACGAGATCCAAAGCGGCTTCGGCCGCACGGGCTACTGGTTCGCGGTCGAGCACGAAGGGGTCGTCCCCGACATGGTCACCACCGCCAAGGGCCTCGCCGGCGGGATGCCCTTGGCTGCCGTCACCGGCCGGGCCGATCTGATGAACGCGGTGCACGAGGGAGGCCTCGGGGGAACCTACGGCGGCAACCCGGTCGCGGCGGTGGCGGCCCTCGCCACCATCAAGACGTTGCGCGACCGCAACCTCATCGCGCGAGCCCGCGAACTCGGCGCGACGATGCTCGAAACTCTCTCGTCACTCCAACGCGACGTCGCGGTCATCGGTGACGTGCGCGGCCGCGGGGCGATGGTGGCGATCGAGTTGATCGAGCCCGGCACGACCACGCCCAACGCGGCGGCGGCCAAGGCCATCGTCGCGTACTGCCAGCAACACGGCGTCGTCGCCTTGACGGCGGGCACCTACGGCAACGTGATCCGACTCCTGCCGCCACTGGTGATCACCGACGAACAACTCGCCGACGGGTTGGGCGTGCTCGGCGCCGCGGTTCGTTCGGTCCAGTAGTTCCCACCAGCCGCGGGCATGACGAGGATCATGAGACACCACTTTCGCCACGCGCGCTCAACGGTGGGCCTCGTCGCGGCCCTCGCGCTCGGCGCGCTGGCCCTCGCGAGTTGCGCGCACCACCCGAGCGCCACCGTGCGACCCCACGTCAGCGCCGCCGGGACCCCCGCGCGGAGCATCTCGGTGCCGATCTCGACGGTGGGGTGCACCCGCAACGACGCGTGCGTCGCCGTGGGCACGTCCAGTGTGAACGCGGTCCCCGACGCGGTGGCGGAGTTCGCGACGCCCAAGGGCAACTGGCTGACGCTCGCCGTCCCCTCAGCCCGGTCACCGCTGATCGACGCCGTCGCGTGCTCGGGCACCCAGTGTCTCCTCGGTGGCTCCCAGCCGGGCAGCGATCTGCTCTGGCTCTTTCAAGCCGCGGGACATAGCCTCAGCACCGCGACGGCGCCACCGGGCGGCATTGGCGTCGACGCGTTGACGTGTGACCTCGATGACTGCGCGCTGGTGGACACCGGCGCCGACAGCGGTCCGCCGCGCTTCATCGAGAGCAGCGACGGTGGTCTCACGTGGGGCACACCTGAGGCGATCGCGTTCGCGAGGGGCGACGCGGTGACGACGCTCGCCTGCGGCACCGTCAGCGACTGCGCCCTCGGGGTGTTGTCGGCCACGCACGAGTTCTCCCTCTACGTCACGCGCGACGCGGGCGCGACGTGGAGCGTGCAAACGACGCCGAGCAGCTGGACGACTCTTACGTCGTTGTCGTGCGTGCAGCGCCGTTGCGACGCGCTCGCCCAGGACGCCCGGGGCTCGGTACTCGTTCGCTCGAGGACCTTCGCGCGCACCTGGACGACGTTGACGTTGTCGAGTCCGGCGTCGGCGCTCGCCTGTACGCCGTCCGCGACGTGTCTCGTCGCGGGAGGTAGCGCGAACGCGGCGCCCTGGCTCGCCCTGGTGCGCGGTCGAGTCGTCACCGACGTACGACTGCGCTACGTTCCGACGCCGCTCATCGCGGCGGCGTGTGGCTCACAGGTCTGCGCCGCGGTCGGGGTCACGACCGTGCTCAGCGTGCCCTCGGACCTATAACGCGGCGCGCACGAGCCCGGGTACCTTCAACCAGGACGGTCGTACCTCGAAGTCGAGCACCCGAGTCGCGACCTCGATCGCGTGAGGGTTCGTCGCGAACCACGCCGGAGCGGGCCGGGCCACGAAGGGCCCTCGAACGACCGACTTCTGCGGTCGATCGAAGAGGTAGGCGTTGCCGACGACGCCGCGTCCGGATTGGATGTCGTTGAGCGGGTGGCCGGGATACGCCCCCCACGACGGGGTGCCGAGCGCGAAACTCAACGCGTGCCAGATGTTCACGCCAATTGAGCCGTAGCGCAGGTTCGCGACCGCCTCTTCCAGCGCCGCTCCGGTCTCGCGGTCCGACATCGACCGAGGGTCACAGAGCAGGGTCATCGACAGGGTGCCCCACACGACCTCATTGCAGAACACCGTCGCGCGTCGAAGGAAGTCAGCCGGCGACGAGCCCTCGAGCGCCGTCTCGGCGGTGAGGGCGCAGAAGGCCTCGACGTTAAAGGCCGCGTCTTCGAGGTTGGACGCGTCGACGTTGCGCACGAGGGTCCACGGCGTGGTGCCCTCGGCCCCTTCGCCGTACTCGTCGACCTCGGGGTGCGACGCGAAGAACCCGGCTCGCCGCTCCGCGGCCCCGGGGTAGTACGCGCGGCGCGCGGGCAGGGACGACAGCACCTCACCGAGGGCCGCGAAGAACTCCTCGCGCTGAGTCCACTGGGACCACGTGATAATCACGCGCGGCGTGAGGCAGTTAAAGCCCGCGTTGTTCGCCATCATCGTCGCGACGTGCTCGGCCTGGTAGCGAATCTCCTTGGCCGTCCACTCGCCGGGCACGATCACGACGGGTGACACGTTGCCGAGTTCACCACTGACGGGCTTGGTGACCAGCGGGTCGTTCTCGCGCTTTCGTCGCGCACCTTCCTCGCCCACGCCGAAGACAATCGCGTCGTAGGTCTTGTCCGACCCCGTGACGTGTACGTCGGTGATGAGGTCGTGCGCGGTCAAGTAACGACCCGCCCGGGCGCCGCCGGTGACGATGCGTAGGTAGCCCGGCTCGATCAGTGCTCGTAGCGCGCGTCGCCAGTAGGGCACGAGGTACTCATTGACCGGATTGGCCTTCAGGACGACGACCTTGCCGTCGGCGAAGAGCTTGCTCAAGACGTCGCGCGGCCCGAGGGAGGCGACGTTGCCCGCGCCGAGCACCAGCGAGACCCCCGCGTACTCACCCGGCGAGCGATAGGCCGGCGCTTGGGAGGCCTTGACCTGATCCTCGGTGACGCCGGGTTCCATCCAGACCTCGGCGGTGACGCCGCCGTAGAAGAGTCGGTCGAACACGTTGGCCGGCGTGACCTGCACCGCGATGCGGCTCCCGGGCTTGTGCCGCACGGGTCCGGGGTAGCGGGGTCGTCCGTACCGCTCGAGGTCGAGCATCGAGTGACGCAGGGCCTGAGCCATCCGCACGAAGGTCGTCACGCCGCTAAAAACCTCTTCCGCCCCTTCGGGGCTCTCGAGGTCGTAGCCCTTAGCCGCACACGCCGCTTCGTTCCACTCGCGAGCCACGGCGGCGGTGTCGTTGACGACGTGCGCCAACAACGCCGCTCGCTCCTTGGGCGATGTCCGGGACCACCCCACGGCGTGCGCCGCGACCTCGCTCACCGCCTCTTCGTAGATCGCTTCGTCAAACTCCGCGTCATCCTGGGCACCGGATAGGGGCGCGGCGGCCCCTCGACGATCACTCACTCTCGTCCCCCTTCGTTGCTATGCGAGGCTAGTGGGGTGACCTCTTGCGCGCCCGCGGCCGTCCCGCCGGGGTGGTATCCCGACCCGGCGGGACGACGCCAGTGGCGCGTGTGGACTGGCGCGGAATGGTCCGAGGTCACTCGGCCCTTTCCGAGCCCCGTCGCGACCACGTCGCTCGTCGCCGACGTCTCGCTGATCCAAGCGCTGCGCCGCGTCCTGGTCGTGGGCATCGTGGGGGTCCTCGGAGGACTGTCGCTCTTGGTGGGCGTCCTGGCGCACTGGCCCGCGACGGCGCACCCGGTGCCCTGGTGGTTCGCGCTCGCGGCGAGCAACGTCGCCGTCGCGCTGCTCGTGGTCGGCTCGGTGGTCTGCGCGTTCGGGGTGAGGGAGCTGAACGGCCGCTGGAGCGTTGAGGCGTTCATCCCCGGGTTCAACCTCTTCGTGGCGAGTTTCCTCGCGACGCGACGACTCGGGCGAACCAGGCTCTGGCGCGTGGTGTTCGAGGTGGGGCTGCTCACCCTCTTCACGGTCGCCGCCCACGACGACCTCTGGCTCTGCGTGGGGCCCATCGTGGTCGCCTACGTCGAGACGTCGTGGTTCTCGGCGCTGATCGATCTACTGAGCGGCCCCACCGTAGAAGCGAGGGGCTCCTCCTAGGCTGAGGCCGGCGTCGTCGAGTGACGGCGTCATCGGGGGTGGCGCATGTACGAGTGGTCCGAGGAACACCGAGCGATCATCGACGTCGTTCGTCGCTTCGTCGATGAGGAGATTCGCCCCCACCTCGATGACATCGAGCACCACGGCGTGGCGCCGTACGACATCTTGCGAAAGATGTTCGAGGTCTTCGGACTCAGCGAGGTCGCGCGAGACACCTTCGAGCGTCTCTACCAGCGAAAAGTTGCGGGCGAAACGGCGCCGAGTGGTTCGCGAGCCCAGGACCCCGCGCTCACGCTGATTCCCACCGTCGAGCTCTGTCGGGTGAGCCCGGGGCTCGTCACCTCGCTCGGCGTCTCGACCGGGCTCGCGGCGGGGACCATCAACAAGCTCGGCACGCCCGAACAGATGCGCCGTTGGGCGCTGGACCTCATGACCCTGGAGAAGATCGGCGCCTGGGCGATCACCGAGCCCGACTCCGGCTCGGACGCGTTGGGGGGCATGCGCACCAGCGCCCGGCGCGACGGGGAGGAGTACGTGCTGAACGGCCAGAAGACGTGGATCACCAACGGACCCTACGCGGACACGATCGTCCTCTACGCCAAACTCGACGAGGGCGACGGGGCGGACGTGCGCCAACGAAAGGTCCTCACCTTCGTGTTGGACCGCGGCATGGACGGCCTCGAGCAGTCGGCACCGATGCGCAAGATGGGCCAGCACGGCTCGCCCACCGGGGACGTCTTCCTCCACGACGTGCGCGTCGGTCGCGACCGGTTGCTGGGCGGGACCGAGGGAGCGCCCGGCTCGGGGCGCGCCAGCGCTCGCGACAACTTCGTCGCCGAACGAGCCGGCGTCGCGGCGATGGCGCTCGGCATCATCGAAGAGTGCGAGCGCATCGCCATCGACTACGCGAAACATCGCGTGCTCTGGGATAAGCCCATCGCGGAGTTCCAGCTGATCCAGCTCAAGCTCGCGAACATGGAAGTTGCTCGCGTCAACGTCCGCAACCTGGTGTTTTCCCACATCGAACGATCGAAAGCCGGGGTCAGCGCCAGCTTCGCGGAGGCGTCGGCGATGAAGCTCTACGCCGCCCAGGCCGCGTGCCAGGTGGCCGACGACGCCATCCAAGTTCTCGGCGGCAACGGCTACATCGCCGAGTACCGCGTTGAACAGCTCAGTCGCGACGCCCGCGTGCTGCGCATCTACGCCGGCACCGACGAGATGCAGGTGGTCGCCGTGGCGAAGGACCTACTTCGCGACTAACGCGTCGCGCAGTCGGGCGGCCACACCCGTCCAACCCTTGTAGGCCTGGGTAGCGGGCGACGCACTCTCCATCGCGTAGAGCAGCGCGGGAACGAAGTCGCCGTCGCTGCGCGCGAGCGTCGCCGCGGACGTGACGTAGGTGCGAATCGTGAAGACGATTGCCTTCGTCGATGGGAGCTGGCGAAGCGTCTGGCGCTCGACACGAAAGAACCAGTCGGCGAGCTGCCCGCTCGGGGCGACCCGCGCCGCACTCGGCTGATGCAACGCGGCGCTATCGAGGAGCGTCCAGTTGAGTCGCCAGAACGCGCGTTCGGGGCCGAGGCGATCGAAGAAGCCATTCGTCGGACGCGCGAGCACCTCGTCGTAGTGCGGCACGGGTCCGTGGATCGCGTCGAGCGTGGTGCCGATCTTTTGGGCGAGGTCCCAGCGCGAGGGAAAGCACACGCAGGCCGCGCGCAGTCGCCACTCGTCGTCTTTGACGAGCACGCAAAGATCCTCTTGCACGAGTCGACTCGCCGCGACGATCGGGTGCTCGTTCTCGTCGACCCTGGTCGCCACCTCGGGGTGGACGCGGCGAAGAAAGTCCTGGACTTCGCGGAGGAGTTCGCGGCTTCCCGCATCACCCTCGGGTTCGGTCGCCACGACGACGTCGAAGCACCGGTCCAGCAGCCCGGACTTTTCGGCCAGGTCGCGCTCGTAGTGCTCGTCGAGTTCGAGCCAGTTCCTCAGGTCGAGGGGCCGAAGTCCCATCGCGAGCCGCCAGCCCCGCGCGTCGAGGGGCACGTAACGCGGCGTCGGATCCACCCTCAGCGGTCGCGGCGTCGGTAGACCACGAAGTAGTAGTAGGCGAGGGCCGCGAGGGGCACGGCGATCACCGCGATACGGCCCTCGGGCAAGACCGCCCCCTTGTGCGGGTCGATGACGTTGGCGCTGGTGCGCAGCGCCGCAACGACGACCCTCGAGCGAAATCCCATGTCCCTAATCTTCCACGCGGCGCGACATCGCGAAAAGCCCAGTATTTCAGGCTTTCGTAGTTGGTTACCGCGAATAATTTGGTTAGCATTGCCTATGCCGCGAAGTCAACGAACGCGCAGTGCGCGTGCTGTCGCTAACGACGCGGCGATTCGCGAAGCCGCCGTCTCTGAGGTGCTGCGCGTGGGCGTCGACCACGTGTCGCTGCGCGACGTGGGCCACCAAGCGGGGCTCACCCACGGAGCGACCTACGCCCGCTACGAGGACGTCGACGAGCTCTTGGTGGACCTGTGGAACTCGGTTCTGCGCCAACGGGCCATCGCCATGTTCGAAGTGTGCATGAACGCCGCGGAACTGCCGAGCACCAAGACCGTGGGTGCGCTGTTCGAGTTCATCCGCGACACCACGTCCGCCGACGTCGCTTGCGTGCAGGTGCTCTTGACCGCGCGTCGGATTCCGACCCTGCACGAAGAGGTCGAACCCTTCATCCACGACTACCTAGAGCGCGAGTCTGGCCCTTCGCACACGCGCAGCGCCTCCTTCGCCCGGGGCCTGACGCTCTTTGGCATGATGATCGTGCAGATCTTCGCCGACGCCACCTACGGCCGCGACCCCGCGTACCAGGAGGTCTTGGAGAAGTTGCTCCTCGAGACGCTCGAGACCGATCCGCGTGACGTCAACGAGGTGGAGGCCCGGATTCCCGAAGAGCAGATCATCCTCGCGCCCGGCGACGACCTCCGAGCGCAGCTGGCCTACGCCACCTTCGGCGTGGTCGGCAAGAGCGGCTACACCCACGCGACGATCTCACGCATCGCGCGCCGCGCGAACTGTTCGCCGGGCGCGATCTACAAGCTCTACCCCTCCAAGGAGGACCTGGTCATCGCCGCTTTCCACGATCTGATGCGCGCGCGGTGGATGAACGCGACGAACTTCATTGACGTCCTGGAAGAGGGTTCACTCACCCACCTGCTCACCGGTGCGGCCAGCGAGGCGAACGCCGTGCGCCAGAGCTTCACCTTAGAGACCGCCCTCGCGGCGGCGCACAGCGAAAAGCTCGGCGTCGCGATCCTTGGACAGGTCAGTGACCTCGAATCGGTCATCCCCTTACTCACCAACATCAGCGACGAGGAGAAGGACCGACTCCACTACCTCATTCGCTCCATCGTCTTTGTCACCATCGGCGTGACGTTCCTCTCGACGGTGACGCCCTCGATGCAGACCAACGACTACAACCAGTTCGCCGAGCCCTTTCGCCGGGCGGTGTTAAAAGACGGCGTGCCCACGTGGCGAGAGATGTGCAACCAGATCCTCGAACTGGTGACGGTGCGCGGCTTCTAACTCGTCGCCTTCGGCGGCAGCGCCTCCATCATCGACTGGACGTGCGCCATGATCCCCGAGATGACCTCGTCTTGGGCCAGGAGGTGCCGCTGGATCTCCTCGGCCTCTTTCAACACGGCCTCGGCGTCTTTGTAGGTCTCTTCAGAGCGTTTGTCCGAGGCGGCCGCTTGGATGTTCTGTCCCACGATGATGATGGGCAACAAGACGAGTTGTAAGAAGCTGCTGGAGAGCCACACGACGATGAAGTAGGTGCCCTGTTTGATCGCGGACGGGAGCGCGAAGAGGGCCAAGATCGTAAAGAGATAGGAGCACCACATGGTGCCGACCACCAGAGTGATCTTCAGCCCGAACTTCGAATTGAAGCGGGCAAAGATGTTGTCGGACTTGGGTTTTCGAAAGTCGTTGGTCTTTATCGGATGGCCCAGGCGAGCCAGTTCGCTCGCGCGGGGATGACGGATGTACTCGTAGATTTTGGACATGCTCGGAGTCTCACACGCGCGAGCGCGAGCGCGAGGAATCCCTCGGAACCTTTAGCCCTTGACGAGGTCCGGGGACGTCTCCATGCCCGCACGCCACGTGGATCGAGCGATGATCTTCGTGGTGTCCGCGCGGTCCTTGTAGCGCATCGCGATGTCGCGGGCCTCTTCCAAGAGGCCCTCCGAGAGTTTGGTGGGATTGAGCCCCAGGGCCAGGAACTGCTCACGGCTCACGTTGAGCTCGTTCTCGGCCGCCTCGCGACGTGGGTTGGGCAGGTAGGCGATATCCACACCAGTGAACTTCGAGATCATCTCGGCCAGCTCGCGCAGGCGGTGGGTCTCGGTGACCTGATTGAACACCTTGACCTTCTCACCGCGTTCGGGTGGGTTCTCCAAGGCGATCTGGATGCAGCGCACCGTGTCGCGGATGTGGATGAAGGCCCGCGTCTGACCACCGGTCCCGTGGACGGTGAGGGGGTGGCCGATGGCGGCCTGCATCAAGAAGCGGTTCAGCACGGTGCCGTAGTCACCGTCGTAGTCGAAGCGGTTGATCAGACGCTCGTCTAAGACCGTCTGGGGCGTCTGGGTACCCCAGACGATGCCCTGGTGCAGGTCGGTGATGCGAAGTTGGTCGTTCGCGCAGTAAAAGGCGAAGAGCAGTTGGTCGAGCGTCTTGGTCATGTGGTACACCGAACCGGGATTCGCCGGGTGCAGAATCTCACGCTCGATGTCCCCATCGGGGGTCGGAACCTTCACGGTGAGGTATCCCTCGGGAATGGGCGCGCTGCCCGACCAGCCGTAGCCGTAGACACCCATCGTGCCGAGGTGCACCAGCGCGATGTCGAGACCACTCGTAGCGATTGCGACGAGGACGTTGTGGGTCGCTCGCACGTTGTTGTCGACGGTGTAGCGCTTGGCGACCGAGTTGCGCATCGAATAGGGCGCGGCGCGCTGCTCGCCGAAGTGCACGATGGCGTCGGGACGGACCTCGAGCAGGAGAGCCTCAAGCCGGTCGTACTCCTCGGCGAGGTCGAGGTGGACGAAGGTGATCTCCTTGCCGGTCAACTGCTTCCAGACCCGCAGCCGTTCACCGATGGGGCGAATGGGCGTCAGCGACTCGACCTCTAATTCGAGGTCGATCTCGCGACGACTGAGGTTGTCGACAATGGTGACGTCGTGACCGAGATCGGACAAGTGTAGGGATGTGGGCCAGCCACAGAATCCGTCGCCACCGAGAACCAGTACCTTCATAACAACTCCTAAGACGCCTGCGTGAGTGACGGCTGCTCGAGCAGACGAGCCCGTCAATGAGGAGCCACGCGTCGCTCCACACTACCAATGAATCACGGTGACGTCCCACTATGATCGCGCGCTCATCACGCGAAAGTCCAAGTGAACGCGGTGATTTCAACCAACCTGATCCACGACACGAGCGCGAAGTTGCGTGTTGGGGAGCCAAAGTGCAACACCTAGCGAGGTGTAGGGTGAGAAAAATTCTACGGGCGCAGTGCCCGCGACAACTGGGAGAAACCCGTGAGCTTCGCAACTTCCATTCGCACGTGTTTCCAGAAGTACTTCGTGGGCAACGGTGTCGCGACGCGACCCGAGTACTGGTGGTTCTTTCTCTTTAGCTTCCTCGGGAGTCTGGTCTTTGCGCTGACGGGACTGCAGATCCTTCGGGGCCTCTGGTTTCTCGCGTTGATCTGCCCGGGCGTGACCGTGGCCGTGCGACGCCTGCACGACACCGGACGATCGGCGTGGTGGCTCATTTCCTTCGTTATCCCCTTCGTGGGCCTCGTGCTAATGGCGTGGCCGAGCAAACTCATCGACAATCCCTACACGTCCGACCGGGCCAGTTTGATCACGCCGACGGTGACCGAAGCCAGCGTGACGTCGTCCTCGTCGGCCTGCCCGTCGTGTGGGAAGTTGCGCCTGCCCGGGCAGAACTACTGCATGGGCTGCGGTACGAAGTTCTCCGACGCCTGACGCGCCGATCGGTGGGCACCCTTTGTGGGCCTCGGTACACTTAGCGCGTGTTTCACCTGAGGCTATGGGGCGGTCCCCGTCGCACCAACTTGATTGTCCTGGTCGTCTTCGGCGTGGCCTTCGGTTTCGTCGAGGCGGCGGTGGTCTACTACCTGCGTACGCTCATTCACTTTGACGGCAACTACGCACTCCCCCGCTACCGGGTGCTGTTGAACCTCGGATTCATCACCTTCGTCTCGCCCGTCCACTCGCTCCTCCTCAATCACCGCATCAGCGACGTCGAGGTCACTCGAGAGAGCGCCACGATCGTCATGTTGGCGTGCGTCGCCTTCGTCGCCGCGCGGCCGTGGCGTCAGCGAGTCGGCGCGTTTCTCGTCTGTTTCGCCTGCTGGGACCTCGCCTACTACTTGTTCCTTCGCATCATCGACGACTGGCCGCGGAGTCTTCTCACCCGCGACGTCTTCTTCCTCATCCCCGTCACGTGGATCGGACCGGTCATCACACCGATCGTCTTGTCCTTTGTGATACTGACGCTCGGTGCCTGGCTCTACCTCGACGCGTCGACGACGTAAGCCGAGTCATCGGTGCGGCATCTCCTTAAAGCGACCGGTTCGAATCCACCTGCTCCGGTGGCCTAAGGTCCTTTGTTCAGTGCTCAACCCTCATCGAGACCCCTCATGAACACCGACCACCGCGACGCCAGCGACGCCGGCGGGAGCGACGTCGCGTCCCCCTACATAGAGCATCGAGTCAGAGATACCCGGGTCGCCTCGCGCGGTGCCGAAGGGCGAAGTATCGGACGCCGCTTCTGGCTCATCGCGGGTGCGCTCGGACTGGTGGTGTTCGCGGTGGCCCTGGTTCTCAGTTTCGTCTCGGTGGCCAACGCGAATGCCCGCATCGACCGCCTCAAGGCCCACGGAATTCCCGTCGTCGTGACCATGGGCAGGTGCTTCGGGAATCTCGCCGGCAGTGGCAGCAACGTCGCGGGCTATCAATGCCGAGGTTCCTACCGCCTCGGTCACACCACTTACCACGAGCCCATCGGCTACAAGACGACCTTTTCTCCCTTCGGCACCACGGTGCAAGGACTCGTCGATCCCTCGTATCACAACTCCGTGTCGCTCGCTTCCGCCATCAGGCGAACCAAGGCCTCGAATTCGAAGTACGTGGCGCCGGGGATACTCACCATCGTGTTTCTCGCGTTGATGCTCGTCTTCGCGCGACTCGCGCGGCGTCCAACGTCAGGCGTGGCGCCGTCGTCCCACGAAGGTGACGCTCGCCCTTCGACTGCCTGATCGCAGGGCGACGGGGACTTCGTCGAGCGTCGCCTCGCGTTGACCAATGCCATGAACGCGCGCCCAACAGAGTCCGTCGACCGAAGCGAGAATTTAACTCCCGCGGCGTCTGATCGGCTCACGAAGACGGAAGGGGTTTCGCGAGTGCGGCTCGCCTCATGCGCGTGAAAAGTGCGGCTGGAGGGATTTGAACCCCCGACACTCGGTTCCGAAGACCGATGCTCTATCCGCTGAGCTACAGCCGCGACGCCGCTACCTTATTCTCTCGACTGCTACGTCACCGCAGCGACGCGTCTAGACATTCCCCCGAGAGAACTCGTGACAGCGGTAGCAGGTGACGTCGCCCGTCGCCGGGGCGGCGGCCTTCATGCCACAGAGGGTCGAGCCGGTGCTACCGAGACGCCTGTAGTGGACGTCTTGATCCGCGTCCTGTTCGGCCTTGACCTTCTCGAAACCTTCCACTCGGCTGACTGTACTCAACAATTCGCCGCCGGCGTCGACACGAGCGCAGTGCTCGGTGGCTATCGCCACTGAGCACTGCGCTCGTGCGCACTTACGAACAACTCCGGCAACCGCTACGGCCCGGTGTAGCCACCCGCCGCGAGGCCGATGATGCTGGCGTCGTAGGCCGCGTAGGCCAAGGCGATGTTGGCGTCAAGGACCTGGTGGTTCTCGGCGACGAAAACGCTCGTGTTGCCAGGAAAGCCCTGGGGCGTCTGCGCCAGCACGACGGTTTCGATGGTGACGATCTTGGTCGACCAGTTCGAGAGCCGTGCGA
>Ga0302154_10001643_pt1 | contig 18049 bp, 18 predicted proteins | sample I_Bog_N2_3_FD_193507 | JGI IMG/M metagenome (GOLD analysis project Ga0302154, IMG submission 193507) | Peat permafrost microbial communities from Stordalen Mire near Abisko, Sweden - I_Bog_N2_3 | ecosystem: Environmental > Terrestrial > Soil > Wetlands > Peat | place: Sweden: Abisko, Stordalen... | reverse complement strand
CCTCGCTCGCCGCCATCATGAGCCTGATTGAGCCGGTCATCCTGATCGTCATGGGCGTGGTTGTGGTGATCGTGCTGATCGCGCTCTACCTGCCGATCTTCAGCCTGAACGGCGTGGGCGGGCAGTGAGGCCGCCGATATGGACATCGATTTCAAGAAGGTCATGTTGAGTCTCCTTGAACGGCAAAAACAGTATGTTCTGGAAGACTTGGAGGAATACGGTGAAGGCATGGTCGCAGTCTTCACGCCGGAGGGCGAATCCTACGTCTCATTCCCTAAGTTTGAAGATGAGGCCTCCAAGATCGCTGAGTATGCGGCGATCGTGGAAAAGGCAAAATCCATGAATGCCGTGCTTATCATCACGGTCAACAGCGCTAGAACCAAAGCGAACCCAACCGATACAGAACTTGAAAACTATCGGTGGGGAGACTTCGACAGAACCAATTCGCGATCTTGTGTATTGCTCACCGTGAGCGGTCCCGGCCTGCAAAGCTGTAGTCTCGAATTGGGCTTTGACATCAAAGACGGGACGGTTCAGTTCGACCCGGAGCCTGCGCTTCTGGATAAGATTGAACTGAACCTATTGCCCGGCTGGCCGGATATTCCTGTCGGACTGAAGAATTGAGATGCGCAATGAGCGCAGGAAATTCGGGGAGGCAGCATGACAACCATGGAAGCTGTTCACGCCGCAGCGAACATCGATAAGGTGCTGCGGATGGTGGAGAAGAATGGGGAAACGATTCTCATCGTGGAGAACGGTCGTCCCAAGTGCCAACTGGGGCCAGTCCCCAAGTTGGTTCATAAGATGTCCAGCTTATATCGCAGGCGTGACCGAAAGATGCGTCGACTTTCAATAACTCGGTCCTAACCTAACTACCCGTGCGGAGTCTCACCTACCATGGCCACCATTCCCGTCGCCGTACCCTACAGCAATGACAGCCTCAGCGAGACCGAGCGCGCGCAGATGCTCGCCCGCCGCTACCATGCCGAGTTCGTCGACCTGAAGAACTTCAAGATCCAGCACGAGCTCTTCAAGTCCGTCCCCGTGGACATGATGTTCCGCTACAACTTCGTGCCGTTGGAGCAGAGCGAAGGCCGGCTCGCCATCGCCGTCGCCGACCCCTCCAAGCTCATGGTCATTGACGAGATCGCGGGACTGCTCGGTGCGCGCATCGTCACCCGCGTCGCCACGCTCTCGCAGATTACCGACCTGCTCAAGAAGAACGAGCAGTCGCAGCGCGTACTCGACGAGGCCAGCGAGGGTCTGGCGTTTGACGTTCTCTCCAGCGAAGAGAACGCCGAAGAGAACATCTCCATTGAGAAGCTCACCAACGACGACGACATCTCGCCGATCATCCGCCTGGTGGACACCACGATCTTCACCGCGCTGGAGCGCCGCGCGTCGGACATCCACCTCGAGACCTTCGACGACTCGCTGCTGGTCAAGTACCGCATTGACGGCGTGCTGCAGCAGGCCATGGCGCCCATCGCGCGCGAGCACCACCAGACCATCCTGTCGCGCATCAAGGTCATGAGCGAGCTGGACATTGCCGAGCGCCGCGTCCCGCAGGACGGCCGTTTCCGCGTGCGCTACAAGGGCCGGCTCATCGACTTCCGCGTGAGCATCATGCCCACCGTGCACGGCGAAAACGCCGTGTTGCGCGTACTCGATAAAGAGTCGATGTCGGAAAAGTTCAAGCAGCTCTCGCTCGATGTCGTCGGCTTCGCGGAGAAGGACCTCACGCGCTTCCGTCGCTACATCAAGGAGCCCTACGGCATGGTGCTGGTCACCGGGCCAACGGGTTCCGGTAAGACCACCACGCTCTACGCCGCGCTCAACGAGATTAAGTCCGAAGAGGACAAGATCATCACCATCGAAGACCCGGTTGAGTACCAGATCCGCGGCATCACGCAGATTCCTGTGAATGAGAAGAAAGGCCTCACCTTCGCGCGCGGCCTGCGCTCCATCCTGCGTCACGACCCGGACAAGATCCTCGTCGGCGAGATCCGCGACGCCGAGACCGCGCAGATCGCCATCAACTCCGCGCTCACCGGCCATCTTGTCTTCACTACGGTCCACGCCAACAACGTCGTCGACGTGCTGGGCCGCTTCCTGAACATGGGCGTGGAGCCGTACAACTTCGTCTCCGCGCTGAACTGCATCCTTGCCCAGCGGCTGGTCCGCACCATCTGCGACTTCTGCGCGCGCGAGATTACGGTCAGCGATGAAGAGCTGGAGCTGAACGGCCTCGACCCCAAGGACTGGCAGGGCTTCAAGTTCCGCGAGGGCACTGGCTGCATCGAGTGCGCCGGCACCGGCTACCGTGGCCGCTCCGCCATCCATGAGCTGCTGGAGCTGGACGACGAGATCCGAGAGATGCTGCTCGAAAAGCGTCCCGGCTCGGAGATCCGCAAGAAGGCCAAGGAGAAGGGCATGAGCTTCCTACGCGACTCCGCTCTCGACCGCGTCCGCGCCGGCATCACTACCCTGCGCGAGATCAACAAGGTCACCTTCATCGAGACCGGCCGTTAGCTCGCGCCATGGACCTCACCGCAATCCAATCCGCGCTGCGCGAACATCACCTCGGCGGCTGGCTCTTCTATGACCACCATCACCGCGACCCCATCGCCTACCGCATCCTCGGGCTGGACGAGCACAGCTTCGTCTCGCGCCGCTGGTTCTACTTCGTGCCTGCGGCCGGCGAGCCGCGCAAGCTTGTGCATCGCATCGAGTCCGGCAAGCTCGACTCGCTGCCCGGAGAGAAGAGCGAATACTCGTCCTGGCAGGAGCTGGAGCAGAGGCTCGAAGCCATGCTCGCCGGCGCGACGAAGATCGCCATGCAGTACTCGCCGCGCAACGCGATCATGTACGTCTCCATGGTGGACGCCGGCACCGTTGAGCTGCTGCGCGCCATGGGCAAAGACATCGTCAGCTCCGCCGACCTTGTGAGTATCTTCGAGGCCGTCCTCACCGAGGCGCAGATTGCCACTCACTTCGCCGCACAGAAGAAGCTCGATGAGGTCCTCGCCGAGGGGTGGCAGCGCATCGGAGAGGCCGCACGCAGCGGGAAGGGAACCGACGAGTTCTCCATCGTCGAGTTCCTCCAGTCCGGCATCGCGCAGGCCGGCCTCTTCACCGACCACGGCCCCAACTGCTCCGCCGGGCCGAACTCTGCCGACTCGCACTACGAACCAACGCGTGAGAGCTCGCGCCCCATCCGCAGCGGCGACTTCGTCCTCATCGACATCTGGGCCAAGCTAGCGAACAACCCGCAAGCCATCTGGTACGACATCACCTGGACCGGCGTGGTGAACCGCGAGCCCACCGAGCGCGAGAACCTCATCTTCCACACCGTCCGCGACGCCCGCGATGCAGCCATCGCCGCCGTGCAGTCGGCCTACGCCTCGAACCAGCCCATCGCCGGCTGGCAGGCCGACGACGCAGCGCGCGAGATCATCCGCAACGCCGGCTTTGGCGAGTTCTTCACCCACCGCACCGGCCACAACATCGCCGTCGAGCTCCACGGCAGCGGCGCGCACCTGGACAATCTGGAGACCCACGACGAGCGCCTGATCCTTCCCAACACCTGCTTCTCCGTCGAGCCCGGCATCTACTTTCCCGGCGAGTTCGGCATACGCAGCGAGGTCAACATGATCACCCGGCCCGGCAGCGCGGTCGTCACCGGCCCCGCCCAGACCGAACTCCTCCGCATCTGAACCGCGTCCGCGCCGAGGCTGATAGAATCTTCCCGATGGCCACCACGCAGCAAACCTCCCCGGCGAAAGTCTCCCCCCCATCCGTCCCCGCAGAGAAGTCCTCGCTACCCGCGCTGGTACTGCTGGTCGCATGGCTCATTCCCGGCGCTGGCCACCTGCTGCTGGGCAAGTGGGTGCGCGGACTGCTGCTCTTCGCCTCCATCCTGGGCATGTACCTGGTCGGCCTCGCGTTGCAGGGCAAGATCTACGTCCCCAACACCGGCGACATTCTGGACATCCTCGGCTTCCTCGGCGAGTTGGGCACGGGGCTGTTCTACATGCTGGCGCGGTTCTTCGGCTGGGGAGCGGCCTCCATGGTCAACACCCTCGCCGACTACGGCACCAAGTTCCTCGTCGTGGGCGGTCTGCTCAACATCATCGCCGCGGTGGACGCCTACTCGCTGGCCAACGGCAGAAAGGCCTCGTAGACCATGCTCTCTCACTTCAGCGCCGCGCTGCTCTTCGCCCTGTTCTGCTCGGTGGTCTTTGGCATCACGCAGCGCTCGCAGCCACGCAAGATGTTTCACTTCGGCGCCTACTGCTTTGTGCTCTTCGTCGGCGGAGTCATCCTGGCGAGCTGGCTCATGTGGGCCATCAAGCACTAACGCTCCTGCACGAACTAAGGATTGCTGCCGCTGCCGAATCCGCCGCTGGCCGGCGCGCTCCCCGGAGACTGCGGTCCAGTCGTCCCCGTCGCCCCACTCGCGCCGCTCAAACCACTCAGCCCCGTCCCAAAGCTCCCCGAGTCCGTTGAGCTCATCCCGCCGCCGGTGATGCTTACGCCCTGCTTCAGCAGCTCAATGCGCGGGTCATACCAGAACTCCCACGTCTCATAGCTGGTCTGCTGATTGGGATTGGTGATGCTGTCGCCCGTCCGCGAGGTCCCCACCCCGACGATCGGTCCGCCCTCGCCGTCGCCGAAGACATCGCTGCCGGTGGACCCCGTGCTGCCTGTACTGCCCGAGCTCCCGTTGGTGCCGGTCGTCAGGCTCGCTCCGCCAAAGCCACTGGCCAGCGGTGAGGTCGCGCCGATGGTCGATGTGGTGGAGCTGCCGCTCGCCACGCCCGGCCCGCCAAAGCCCGAGTTCAACCCCTGTGCGCTGCCCAGGTTCGCCGTCAGCCCGGCGAGCTCCTGCCCGAAGAATCCTTTGATGGTCGTCTTCTGCTGCCCCTGGTGGAGCAGCCGCCAGTCGCTCTTGCCGGTCAGCGGGTCCACGTACTCCTGGCGCAGATAGCGTATGTTGTTGGTGTTCTCGAGCGCCTTGAGCGACGGCGGATAGCTCTTGTTCTTGCGGTAGTAGAGCTGGATGGCGCGCACATACTGCTCGGCGCGGTGCTGGCTCTCCAGCTCCTTGTCGCGACGCAGTGACCTCGCGATCACCGGCTCAGCCACCGCCAGCGCAATCAGCACCAGCGCCACCATCACCACTACCGCCAGCAGCATGTAGCCGGCTTCGGGATCGCGGTCGGGTTGGTGGGTTTTGTTCATGTGAATTGGACGCCGATGGATGCCTTTAGCCTTAGATATTGTCATCCTGAGCCATCGAGCTAATTCGTCTGCAATGGCAGCGTCTGTGTGTTGCTGTTCTGCAGGTCTTCCACCTGAATGCTGTTGCTGAGGATGCCGATGATCTTGTACTTGCGCGCCACAATGTCGCCCTTGGCTGCGAGGTACACATCCTCACCGTTCAGCAGAAAGGCCTGCAACTGGCCGTTGGCGCGCACCGCGGTGCCGAAGAACTTCAGGTTGATGGGCGGCGGTGGCGGCGGCCCCGTGGGAACCGGCGGTGCAACCACGGCATTCGGATTCGGCCGCGCGGGCGGCAGGTTCTTCGGCACGACCGGCGCCGGCGGCGTGTACACCAGCGAGAAGATATTCCTCCCCGCGCCCGTGTACACCAGGCTCTCGGTGCGGTGCATCGCGGCCTCATCCAGCGTGGGGTCCAGGCTGCTGGAGGTGCTCGCCATCTTGGTCGCCGCCACGCCCGGCGCGGCTCCCAGCCCCACACCTGGTCCGGTCGTTGGCGCAGCCTCGGACGAGCTTGTCTGCCCGCCGCTATTAATCCTCGTTCCGTTCGTCGAGCCCGCAGTCTTGGGCGCAGGAGCCGGCGGCGGCGCGCTCGACCCGCCAAAGAGTTCGTTGTACCCGACGATGACAAAGATCAGCGCGAGCCCGCCCAGTACGGCGGCCGTGATGTTCTTCTTCCGGTTGTCGGTTGCGACCTTCACTGATCGCCTCCCGTGGAAGCCGGCACGCCGGGCAGCGCGGTCTCGGTCGTCGTCTCATCACCCTGCGGCGCGCGCAGGTAGGTAGATAGCCGCAGCCGCAGGTTCACCTGCCCGGTCTGCTGCCCCGTCAGGTTGATGCTGTAGATCAGGAAGAACATCCTGTCGCGTTCCATCGCGTTGATGAACTGCACAATCGGCCGGTAGTCGCCGGAGACGCTGGCGTCCACGCGCACCTCGGTCAGCGCGTCACTGCCGCTCAGCGCCGGCGAGTACGCATACTGAGCGCGCGTCCAGTGCACGCCCTCGCGGCGAGCCAGCGCGCCCAGCTCCGCTGCAACCTCGGAGGTCGCATACGGCAGCCGGTCCGCATAGAACGCATCGGCGGCCTTCGTCGAGTCCACCAGCTTCGCATCCAGCCCGCGCAACGGCTTCGCTGCCAGCTCTGCGGCCTGCAACTGCACCCGCTGACGGTCCAGCGCGTCCTCATTCAGCGAACCCAGCGTCTGCCACACGAACAACAGGTGCAGCGCCAGGTACAGCACCAGCACCAGCAGCAGCGCCACACCCGCATAGTGCAGGTTCAGCTCCGTCAGCAGCGCCCGTGCGCGCTCGGTCAGCCGCGGCACATGGCGCATGAACTCGAATCTCGAAGTGCTCTCCGGCGGAGGCGCCACTGGCGGCGGCAGGGTCGCTGTGCTCATCGCGTGCCCCCGTTCTGGCTGGGCGCACCCGGATGTGTCGCGCGGTATGGCGGCAGCACAATGCCATCATTCTTGCCCGGCTTGAATGCCGTCTTCGGCGCGGTCGCGGCGGTTTCGTCCGCGCTCTTCGCATGCGGGTACGCCTCACCCTCCGGCAGCGGGTTGTAGTTCGCCAGTATCTCGAACTCCACCCCCGCAGGCGCGCCCCCCGTTTGTGCGCTATAGACCGGCAGGTTCTGCTGGCCCTGCTCCCTGGCCTGCACGGCCTCTCCGCTCAGGCGCGGCTGCAGGAACCGTTTCGACCGCTCCAGGTTGCGCACCAACTGCACCGCGCGGTCGCGGTCGCCGGAGACCCGCAGCCGGATCACCACATCGCCGTTGGTCGCAATCTGTGGCTCAATCGAGGTCACCTGCACGCCGCTCGGCAGCACCGTCTCCAGGTCCATCATCACCGCGGTCCAGCTAAAGCTCTTGCGCAGGAACAGCGCATTCAGAAACTGCGCGCGGTCCAGCACGGCCTTGTTCTCGGGCTCGCGCATGCGCCGCTCGTTGCTCTGCTTCTCGCGGAGAGCGTCGTCGGTGCGCGCCCGCAGACGGTCCATCTCGGCCTGCGCGTCGTTCAGCCGGCCCTGCAGCAGGTGCGCGGTGACGATCAGCGCAATCGCCGCCAGCGCCAGCGCGCCCATCAGCAGCCGCAGCCGCAGAAAGAACGGGCGCAGCTCCACAAACGGCCGGGTCGCGAGATTGACGGAGATCTTCACTAGGCTCGCAGCGCCCCCGTTACACTGGACAACCATGCCCGCGGCACGCTGGTTGCGTCCGCCAGCAGCTCGGAGCTGCCCACCAGCTCACGCACGCTCAAACCCTCATCCGGCCCCACGCCCTGTTCGGACAGAATCCGCCCCAGCCGCTCCGCGCCCAGCGGCCCGGCGCTCCAAATCTGTCCCGGCGAGGCCGCCAGTGTGTCCTCAAAGTACGCCGCCGCCACGCTCACCGCCTGCGCAATCTCGCGCGCCAGCGCCAGCGGCTGCATGTCTTCCGCCAGCGGCGCAGCGGGCCCGTTAGAGGGCGCCAGCGGATGCTCCGGCAGCGGCTCCTGCGCGGCCCACTCGGCAGCGCTGTGGTGTTCGTCAATCAGCGGCAGGCTCACGTCCATCGCGTGCGCTGTCTCTCCGCCATGAATCTGCGAATCATGTACCTGCAGATCAAGGCTGCGATGCAGCAGTAAAATCCCGTTGCGCACAATCGCCGTGGTCACGCCCTGCGGATTCGCGTTCACCAGCAGCGAAGCTCCGTCGCTCTCCACAGCAGCCAGCGCGGCCAGTGTGCTGGGCAGCACCGACCCCGGCTCAAACCCCGCCTCACGAACTGCAGTCTCATACTCGCTCAGCACGTCGCGCGGAATCGCCACCGCCAGCACCCGCACCCCGGCCTTGCCGCTCGACATCACCTGGTAGCTCAGCATGGCGTCATCGGCCTCAAAGGGCAGCAGCTTCTTCAGCCGGAAGCGCACAATCGGCAGCGCCTCGCTCAGCCGGCTGGGCAGCGCGTCAAAGTCCAGCAGCAGCACCCGCACGGCGGCGTCAGGAATCACCAGCGTAATGTCGGCGTCGCGCGAGTTCGGCTTGGCGTCCACCCTCTCCAGCGCGCGGAGCACGGCGGCGGCCACCTCCACGCGGTCCACCACGTTCCCCGGCCGCAGCCCGGGAAACACCGCGCCCTCAGCCAGCTCCACGCGGGCGGTCGCGCCCAGCGGAGCGGTGGCGTCGGCGGAACGAGCCGCGACTACGCCCTGCGGGCTGATCTCGCAGGCCACGCGCGGCCGGGTCTCTGAGGGTTTGGGCAGAAGGTTCATGACACTCGTTCTAGAGTACCTTGCAGCAGGTTGTTCCGGGCAGCTCTCTCCAGTCTTGGACGTTCCGAATCCCCCGCCGCTGCCCCCATTCGGGAAACAATCTGCCCGGCTACTTCAGGCTCCCCTTGGCACCGGCCCCGGCCATCACTGGCGGGCCGCTCGCCGCGTGAATCACCAGTCCCTGCGTCATAATGACCGCATAGAAGATCTTCGCGCCCTTGGCCGCGTCAATCTGCACATTCTTCATCTGGAGGCCCAGGATCGGCGCCTCGGGCAGCCCCTCGATGTCCATGGCGGTCTTGGCGCCGTTGGCCTTCAGGTTTTCGATGGTGATGTCGTGCATCTGCGGCGTCAGCCGGGTCACCGGCGCTGGCGAGACCGCCGCCGCACCCTCCTTATCGCCGCCGTAGTAGTCCGTAATCTCAATCGGCGTGGCCACGTCGCTCATCGTGATGTCCTTATAGACGAAATCGCTGATGTCGCCGCCGCGATCGCGCCCGCTCTTGATGCGTATGCCCGCTGTGGTGCCCTTGAACGTCACCCGCTCCGCGCGCACATGCTGCACGCCTCCGGCAACCTCGCTGCCCACCGAAAGCCCATGACCCCTTAGGAACGTACAGTCGGTGATAGTCACGTCCACCGTCGGGTCATCCGGCCCGGCGCTGCCCGGCTGACCGCTCTTAATCGCGACGTTATCGTCGCCGGTGTCAATGGTTACATGATCGATCACCACATGCTTCGAGCTGTACGGGTCGATGCCGTCGGTATTGTGACCGTCCGGCAGTGGCGCCAGTATCTTCATATTGCGGAACGTCAGGTCCTCCGAGTCGTACGGCACAATCTGCCACATCGGCGAGTTCTGCACCGTAATGTTCTCCATCAGCACATGCTTCACATGGTCAAAGACGATCAGCCGCGGCCGCGTGTAGCCCACCGCCCGGTTCGGCCACCAGCTCTCGCCGCGCCCGTCGATGATTCCGCCGCCGCGGATCGTGATGTCCTCGGCCCCGTGCGCGCTCAGCAGGCTCTGCCGCCCCTTGTCGTGGAACTCCTCAATCTCCGGATAGTCATTGTGGTTGGTGCTGCCCTCGAGCGTTGTCCCGGCGGCGATCTCCAGCGTGATATGGCTCTTCAGCACCAGCGGCGCGCTCACGAACTTCGCCGCCCCGGCCAGTTGCACCATGCCACCGCCCTTCGCCGCGCAGTCGTCAATGGCCTTCTGGATGCCGGCCGTGTCCAGCGTCTTGCCGTCGCCCGTGGCTCCGTAGTCCTGCACCACGCACACCGTCTGCGCCCCCGCTGCCACCGCACCCAACAGCATCACCAGAATCAGTCGCCGCATCATGACCTCTCATAACTCACAAACTCGCAACTCTGAACTCAACAAGACCCGTCTTGCCTCACGGCTCGACAGCTCACAGCTCGAAGCTGGACAAAACCCGGCCACTCCATCCTGTGCCTCTCTTCCGCTTGACACAGCCTATACAATAGAACCAGTTGGAGCAGCGATCCGGCGGGCGGTGGGTGCCTATATGCCGGACGGTAACTCCAATGTTTTGAGGATTTTACAAAATTAGCCCTTTGGAATCAGGATTTTACAAGGACTCCGCATGGGGGTCCAAAGCTAAGTCCTTATTCTTCAAGATTTTGCGAGAAAACGGGGGAGGGGGCCACACGCCGGAGATGCCCATCGCAACGCTCACCCTCGAACTCGCCATCGAGCACGCACAGTCGCTCAAGGACCGCCGTCAGGCTGTGCGCTCGCTCAAGGACAAGCTGCGGCACGGCTTCAACGTCTCGGTCGCCGAACTGGACGACGCGATGGTCTGGAACCGCGCCACGCTGGGTATCGTGGCCATCTCCAGTTCGCCCGGCTATCTGGCCGGGCAGCTCCGCGAGGTTGAGCAGGCGGCGCGAAGATTCGCCGTCGGTTTAGGCTGCAATATCCTCGACAGCTACGTCGAGAGCGAGATTGCTCTACCCGAAACGGTATAAGCCTGCACAGAAAGGCATCAAAGGGAACCGGAGTCCAACGCAACGGATGATATTCTGGGAAGTCAACTATGCCTGAGCACAGAGCACGAACGTATCACCGCGGTCGCGTCGCCGGCACCTTCGCCGAGGAGATTACCGCCATGCTGGAGGGCGAACTCTCTGACCCGCGCATCGCGCCCTGTTACGTCACGGAGGTCGTTCTGGCGCCCGGCGGAAAGAGCTGCCGCGTCTTTATCGCGGTCACCGGGTCTGAGCAGGAAGAGTCCGATACACTGGCCGGATTAATGGCCGCCCGTGGCTACGTCCGCACCGAGATACGCGACCGCATGGGCGTTCGCCACGTCCCGGAGATCACCTTTTCCATCGATCGCTCCGAAAGAATTAATGCGCGCATGGATGAGTTGCTGGGGCGCATGGAAAAACATCGCGGCAAACTGGCACGAAAAAACGTCTCACCGCCGACCAAGACTGTAGCCGAAGCTGCGGGAGCCAAGGACCCATCGAGGGGAGCGAAGGAAACTGAGCATGCCACCCAACAGCCCGCAGCCGCGCAGCCCGCTCGCTGAGCCGAGTTCGAGTCCTGTGTTGACCCAGAGAGAGTCCATCACAGCTCTGCTCAAGCTGTTACATGAGCGCACTAGCTTTGTGGTCACCTCGCACGCGCGTCCTGACGGCGACGCCATAGGCTCCGCGCTCGGCCTGATGCACCTGCTGGAGACCATGGGGAAGCAGGTCACCGTGGCCTTCGCCGACCCGATTCCTCCGGCCTTTCACTGCCTCTCCGGTGTGGGCCGCATCACCGCGCAGCTCCCCGAGACGCCGCCAGACGCGGCCATTCTGCTGGAGTGCGATCGCGTGGAGCGCACCGGATTTCTGTCTCGCGACTTCGACCGCATGGCCGCAGGCATGACCATCAACATTGATCACCATCTGAGCGGCCGCAACTTCGCCGCCTTCAACTGGATTGATCCTGAGGCCTGCGCCGTCGGCGCTATGATCTATGATCTGGCCGTCGCCTCGGGTCTTCCCATCTCTGCGGAGATGGCCGGCTGCTTATACGCCGCTGTGCTCACCGATACCGGCTCCTTCACCTTCGCCAGCACAACGGCCGCCACCTTCGGCTGCGCGCAGCATCTGCTGGAGAGCGGTGCCGACGCCGCCGGAATCGCGCAGTCCATCTACTTCTCCAACAGCCCCAACAAGCTGCGGCTGCTGGGCACGGTCCTCAGCAACCTGCACATTGACGGAGCCGTCTCCTGGAGCTGCATCACGCTCGGTGAGATGGAGCGCGCCGGTGCCACCGTGGAGGACTGCGAAGGTGTGGTCAACTACCTCATCGGCATCGCTGGCGTTCAGGCCGCAGTGCTCATGCGTCAGACGCCCGCGCTGGACCAGTTCCGTCTTAGCCTCCGCAGCAAGGGGCTGATTGATGTGGCCGCGGTTGCCAGCCACTTCGGCGGCGGCGGACACCGCAACGCCAGCGGCTGCACGCTTGACGGCTCCGAGTCGGTGGTGACCGAGCGCATCCTCTCGCGGCTGCAGGCGGCCTGTGAGTTGCGGCTCGTAGCGGCTCCGATTACGTCCCCAACTCTGTTAGCCTAGGGAACGCTGCGGCAGAGGAACCATCTGCCCCGATCATCCCGACCAGCTTTGACGGACACCACTCAATCCGCGCCTCCTCCTGCCGAATCCGACAGCTCCTCCGCGGTCTCTGCGCCTGCACCGCCGGAAGCGCGCAGAACGCTCCATCGCCTCCGCAATCTGCTTCCAGGCTCCTGGCGAATCGACCTTGCCGAGCTGTCTGTGATGCTGGTCTTCTCCTGCTACTTCCTCTTCTATGCATTGACTCCGTTCTTCGGAGGCGACCAGCTCGGCCTGGTCGGCGCGGACGAACCGCGCTATGCGCAGATCGCCCGCGAGATGCTCGCCGCGCACTCGCAGGACTGCCACGCAGTCAACGCCCGCATCATGCCGCACAGCCTGCGGCTGCGTGACCTGCGTGCCTCCTATGCGTGCCTGACGGGCGGGACGGTAACGCCCATCCTGAACGGCAAGCCCTGGCTGGAGAAGCCCGCGCTCTACTACTGGCGAACCATGGGCTTCTACAAGGAGTTCGGTGTCGCCGACTGGTCCGCGCGCCTGCCTTCGGCCACAGGTGCGCTCGCGCTGGTCATCCTGTCGTTCCTCCATCTGCGACGATTCCGCCCCGGTGGACATCTCGACGCTGCGCTCATCATGGTCTCCTGCGTAGCAATTGTGGCCTTCGCCCGCGGCGCGTCCACAGACATGCAGCTCGCCGCGCCCTTCTGCATGGGCATGCTGGGTTGGTATGCGTGGTATGAGACCGGGAAGAAGTTCTGGCTATTTGACCTCTACTTCTTCAACGCCGCGGCCACGCTCGCCAAGGGCCCGGTTGCGCCCTTCATGGCGCTGGGGATCATCATGCTCTTCCTCGGTCTGCGCAGGGAGTGGTCCGCGTTGCGCCGAACGATCTGGATTCCCGGTGTCCTTCTCTACCTGCTGATGGTGCTGCCCTGGTACATTGCCGTGCAGCGCCGCAACCCGACGTTCGTCTACCAGTTCTTCCTGCAGCACAACATTGAGCGCTACACAACGAACCTCTATCAGCATCATCAGCCGTTCTATTTTTATCTGCTGGTGCTGATTCTGGGCATGATGCCCTGGACGGCACTGGCTCTGCGAGCTCTATTCGACGGTCTGCAGATATCCATGGCTGAGTGGAAGGTGCGCCACAACCCGGGGCGCTATATCGGCCATGTCCGCGCCGGGGATGCCTTCCCGGAGTTCCTTGTGCTCTGGGCGCTCTTCCCGATCGTCTTCTTCTCGTTCTCGGGGTCCAAGCTGCCCGGCTACATTCTGCCGGCCATTCCGCCCATCGCGATCCTCACCGGCGATTACATCTTCCGCGTTCGCCGCGACGGCATGCCGAACTGGCTGCTGAACGCCCATGCTGTCATGGCCGGGTCCCTGACCTTCGTGCTGCTTCTGTGTCCCCAGTACATGGTCTATCAGCGCATCGTACCCGCGCCCAGGATCTTTGTGTGGGCAGCGGTGTTGGGAATCCTGGTGGCCGTGCTGATACTGATCGTCACGCGCCGCTTCGGTGCTCAGCACATCCGCCTGATTACCATCCTGCCGGTCGCTGGTCTGCTCTTCTTTCTGCTCCACGGAGCCAACGGCCATCTGCTGGACCTGAACTACTCCGCTCGCCCGCTCGCCCGGCAGATCGCACAGTCCGTGCCTGCAACCGAGCCCGTCGCGCAGCTGAACGTCCACCGGGATCTCGTCTACGGCCTCGGTTTCTATCGCAACCAGGACATCGTCGACTACAAGCTTGACGGCATTCCGGCTGCCGAACATATCCTCGTCTTTCCCACGAACCAGACGCAGCAGGTGCAGGGCCTGTTGCGCGGCCGCATCTACCAGCCGCTCGATATCTATGCGTCGCAGGGTCTCTCGGTGTATCAGGTTTATCCGCGCAGCTGAGGAGATACTCCCGCCGTGCAATGCAATGGCCGTGCACTTGGGGTCCCGCCATGAGTTCCACCCCTCAACTCGAGATACTCGATCTGCGCCACTTCACCGCGTCGCAGTTGCGGCCCCTGCTGAACGAAGAATCTGTGCGCTGGCAGCGGCGTCTGCGCTGGGACTACACCTCCGCAACCACGCTGCTGCTGGACTACCTCGATGGCCGCATCCTTCCCGGCTTCGTTGCTCTGTACGCGGGTCGTGCAATTGGCTACACCTTCTGCGTCTTTGAGGCGGACAAGGCGGTCGTCGGCGACGTCTATGCCTTCGGTGAGGGGGAATCGCTCGTCAATCCGGTCTGCGAGACCCTTCTCCATCACCTGCTGGAGATGATGCAGGCCGTCCCCGGCATCGATCGCATCGAGTCCCAACTGCTGATGTTCCCTGCTGGTGCGCTCGCCAGCCCATTTCACTCCCGTGGCTTCCGCAGCTCTCCTCGCCTCTTCATGACCTGCGATCTGCCCCAGTCGCCGCTGGGCGGCGCAAGTTCCGGATTCCAGCTACCTGCGCACTTCATCGTCGAACCCTGGCGTCCGCCGTTCTATGACGCAGCAGCAGAGCTCATCCAGCACGCCTATGCCGGGCACATGGACTCCAACATCAACGATCAGTACCGCACGCTGCACGGCGCGCAGCGATTCCTGCACAACATCATCCGCTTTCCCGGCTGCGGCATCTTCGACCCCGAAGACTCCTGGGTTATCCGGGATACGCGCAACAACGCTCTGGAGGGCATTATCCTCTGCTCCCGCGTTCGCCCGGACGTCGCGCACATCACCCAGCTTTGCATCCGCAAAGACCTGCGCGGGCTCGGCCTCGGCGAGGCGCTGCTGCATCACTGCGCCGACCGGATATCAAAACGCGGCGTGAAGGCTCTCTCGCTCACCGTCACCGAAGCCAACACCCCGGCGCTGCAGCTCTACGAGCGCAATGGGTTCACCACGCTGCACCGCTTTGAGGCGATGGTGTGGGATAAGAATGGGCAGTGAGTAAGGACTAGAGAGTAGTGAACGATAGTGCGCGCTGCCTGTCGCCTTCACTACTCCTTACCCACTACTCCTCGCCCCATCTACTCGACGTGGTAATTGGGTGCTTCACGCGTGATGACGACATCATGCACATGGCTCTCCCGCAACCCCGCCCCGGAGATGCGAATGAACTTCGCCTTCTTCTGCAGGTCCGCAATCGTCCCGCAACCCAGGTAGCCCATGCCGGACTTCAGTCCGCCTACGAGCTGATAGACCATCGCTTCCAAAGGTCCCCGGTGCGGTACCCGGCCCTCGATGCCCTCAGGCACAAACTTCGCCATGCGGTTGCCGCTGCTGCCCTCGCGTGCCGTAATCGACGGCCGCACGCTGCCCTCTGAAGCCATATCCTCATTGCTCTGGAAGTAGCGTTCACCGGAGCCCTGCGCCATCGCACTAAGGCTGCCCATGCCGCGATACGCCTTGAAGCTCCGCCCCTGATACAGGATCGTCTCGCCGGGGCTCTCGTCCACGCCTGCAAAGAGCGATCCGATCATGCACACGCTGGCGCCGGCCGCGATCGCCTTTGTAATGTCGCCGGAGTACTTGATCCCGCCGTCAGCAATAATCGCCACACCGCGCTCCCGGGCCGCGCGGTAGGACTCGGAGATCGCTGTAATCTGCGGCATGCCTGCGCCGGTGACCATGCGCGTCGTGCAGATGGACCCCGGCCCTATGCCCACCTTCACCGCATCCGCGCCCGCATCGATCAGCGCCTTCGTCCCCTCATACGTCGCCACGTTCCCGGCCAGCAGATCGACATCAGGAAATGCCTTCTTCACCTCGGCTACTGCCTCCAGCACGCGCTCCGAGTGCCCATGCGCCGAGTCAATCGCCAGCGCGTCCACACGCATCTTCACCAGCTCCGCCGCGCGCTCCAGAAAGTCGCCCGTCGCGCCGATGGCACCGGCCACGCGCAGCCGTCCCTGCTCGTCCTTGCTCGCGCTCGGATACTTCAACTTCTTCTGAATATCTTTGACGGTGATCAGCCCCTTCAGCTCGTAGGCGTCATTCACAACCAGCAGCTTCTCCACGCGATGCTGATGCAGAATGTGCTCGGCCTGCTCCAGCGTCGTGCCGACCGGAACGGTGATGAGGTTCTCCTTGGTCATCACATCGCCGATGGGGATGTCCGTCCGCGAGACGAAGCGCAGGTCGCGGTTGGTCAGGATGCCGACCAGTTTGCCCTTCTTCGTCACCGGCACGCCGGAGATCTTGAACCTCCGCATCACCTCCAGCGCGTCGGAGATGGGTCGCTCCGGCTCGATGGTGACCGGGTCCACAATCATGCCGGACTCCGACCGCTTCACCTTGTCAATCTCGCCCGCCTGCTGCTCGATGGTGAGGTTGCGGTGCACCACGCCCATGCCGCCCTGCTGAGCGATAGCAATGGCCAGCCGCGACTCAGTCACGGTGTCCATCGCAGCGGACATTAGCGGCGTAGCGAGCGTAATGCTTTTGGTCAGGCGGACCTGCGTACTGACCTGGGTTGGAACAACATCGGAGTAGGCGGGCACCAGCAGCACGTCGTCGAACGTGAGCGCTTCGGAGAGCGGAATCTCTATCATGATTGACATTTAATTCTAGGCTCGCGCGCACTCCAGCGCAAACCGCGCGATCTGCGTCGCTGGGTGCAGGTTTCGCGACGTTGAAGCTCAGCCGCTCGTTCTCCATAACAGCAACACGATTTCACTTGCCGCGCACTTTTCAGTTGAATCGCCGCTTCATTGCCAGTAGGCTATCCCGAACCTTGGCCATAAATGCCCTGCCAACAGAGTTGAACGGTGCCTGCCTATTCAGATAAGGAGAGATACCATGAGACCTCTTTACGCTCTGCCGGCGACATTGATACTCGTAAGCTGTTCCGTCTGCGCCCATTCCGCAATCCCTGCCGCTCCGGCTGGGCGGCAGCAACAGGATCCGGTTCTGGCAGTCGCCAACGCCGGGGTGCCGGCCCCGCCCGCACCCAATGACGCCGCTGCGGAGCTCGCGCGGGTGAATGCAGCCATCGCCAACATCCGCCAGGCCAGGGCAGATCAGGCCAAGGCCATCGACCAGGGCGTGAGCGACCTCAAGTCCTCCGGCATCGGTGCCTTCGCTGCCATCGTGCACGGGGCCAGTACCACCGTGCGGGAAGGCATCGCCGCTACCAACCCCGAAAATCCCGCAATCAAGCTCTGGAACGACGCGACCGACGCCATCGAGTCGCAGATCAAGTCCGTCATGAGTGATTCCGACGACGAGCGGGTCACCGGGCAACTGGGGGCCATCGGCGCCGCCACGGGCTCCGCTCCAACCAAGACCGTCGCTGATGCGATGGAACTCTCCGCGAGCGGCGACAAGAGCCGCCTCGCCAGGGCCGGCATGGTCGTCACGCTGCTCGGTGACGCCACCAACCTGGACACCCTCTCAGCCGTCGGTGGCATCGCCAAGAGCCTTGCCGAAGCCAAAGAGGGCACCGACCAGCTCATGGATATCCCGGATCAGGTTACGGAGATGCGCGAGACCGGCGATCAGAGCCTCGCGATGACCGATAAGGTCCTCGCGCACCTCGAAGAACTGAAGGCGTCTCTGGAGGCGGAGACAGGTGCGGCTCCCGCCGATACTCCTCCCGCCGACGCCCCCACAGCGGATGCTCCTGCCGCGGATACACCCGCCGAGACCCCCGCTGCTGAAGCTCCTGCCACTGCCGCTGCCGCTCCCGCCGCGGATGCACCCGCCGAAGTCCCCGCTGCTGACGCTCCTGCTACAGACGCCGCCGCTCCTGCTACAGATGCTCCGGCCGCAGATGCACCCGCCGAAGCTCCCGCTGCTGAAGCTCCTGCTACAGACGCCGCCGCTCCTGCTACAGATGCTCCGGCCGCAGATGCCCCCGCCGAAGCCCCCGCTGCGGATGCCGCCGCTCCTGCCGCGGATGCCCCCGCCGAAGCCCCCGCTGCT
>Ga0302154_10001641_pt1 | contig 18082 bp, 16 predicted proteins | sample I_Bog_N2_3_FD_193507 | JGI IMG/M metagenome (GOLD analysis project Ga0302154, IMG submission 193507) | Peat permafrost microbial communities from Stordalen Mire near Abisko, Sweden - I_Bog_N2_3 | ecosystem: Environmental > Terrestrial > Soil > Wetlands > Peat | place: Sweden: Abisko, Stordalen... | reverse complement strand
ATTACTATCTTCTCCAAAGCCGATTTGCGCGTGCCCAGCAACCAGCAGACCCGCTATGTGCGCCTGGAGGGCGAGTTCAACGCCGCCGGCGTCTACAGCGTCCTGCCCGGCGAGACCCTGCGTGGCCTGCTCGCTCGCGCCGGTGGCTTTACGCCGGATGCCTACCTCTACGCTTCCGAGTTCACTCGCGAATCCACCCGCCGAGTGGAAGAGCAGCGCCTGCGCGAGTATGCGGACGAGTTGGAAGCACAGATATCCGCGGTAACTGCCTCCAACGAGTCTCAGGCGGTCACACAATCCGATCAGGTCGCCGCCGTGGCCTCTGAGTCCGATGCTCGAACCGCCGTCGCTCGTCTGCGCGCTGTTACGCCCATTGGCCGCATCGTGCTCGACCTCCAGCCTGACAGCCGCGGCATCAATTCTGTTCCCGATCTTCCCCTGGAGGATGGGGACCGCTTCCTGGTTCCCCGTATTCCTTCCAACGTTACCGTGGAGGGCCAGGTCTACAACGCCAATGCCTTCGTCTTTGGAACGAATCAGCGGGTCATTGACTATCTGCGGCGCGCCGGCGGTCCTGACCGTGAGGCCGACCGGAAACGCATCTTCCTGCTGCGCGCTGATGGTTCCGTCATCAGCAGTCAGTACAATAAGGTGGAACAGGCCCGCATCTATCCCGGCGATACCATTGTTGTGCCCCCGGTCATTGATAAACGGGCTGTGTTGCAGAAGATTGTCGCGCTCGCGAGTGTTATCGGCAACTTCGCTCTCGGCTTTGCGGCCATTGATATCCTCGCGAAACAATAGCGATTTTCGCTTCTCCCATAGCCGTACCGAGGTTTCCTGATCGATGCTGAGTGACTCACCAGAACACAACCTGATTCCCCATAGTGGGGAGGGTGCTAGCGATCAGGGCATAGACCTGCTCGCTTTGATTGCCGCCTTTTGTGCAGAGTGGCGCTTGTTCCTCATTACGTCCTTCGTCTTCGTGGTAATTTGCATTGGGTTCATCTTCTCGCTCAGCAAGCAGTATGTCGCCATATGCTCAATCCTCCCCCAGGCTGGACAGAACAACAACGACTTTTCTGCGTTATTCTCCAACCGCAGTCCCGCGGGCCTTTACGTTGGCTTACTCCAGAGCCGCACAGTGGCTGATTACGTCATTGACCAGGCGCATCTGCTCGATTACTTCCACACCAAAAGCCATGAGGGCGCCCGCGGCGCATTGGCAGGCAAGACCACGATCACCGCAGGCACCGACTCCATCGTGACCATCAGCGTTAAGGACCCTAGCGCCAGCGAAGCTGCTCTTATTTCGAATGCTTATCTGGTCGGCCTCGAACAACTGAATGATGTTATGTCCCAGGAGGCCAGCCGCCAGACCAAGGACTTTTTTCAGACCCAGCTGCAACAGGAAAGGGATGATCTCAGCAAGGCCGAAGCCCAGTTGGAGCAGACACAGAAGCAGACCGGAATCATCCAGCCTGAGACCCAGACTCAGATCGGTTTGAGTGCCATTGCTTCCACTCGCGCGCAGATTACCAACATGGAAGTGCAACTTGCTGCCTTGCTGCAGAGTGAAACAGACGACAATCCGCAAGTCAGGCTGCTGCGCTCCCAGATTGCACAGTTGCGTGCAAGTGAGGGGGTCCTGGAGAACGGCGGATCGAGCTCTCCGGTCGGGGCAGCCCCTCCGGCCAACCAGATGCCGAAAAACGATCTTGACTTCGCCCGTGCTCAGCGCGACGTCAGTTACCATGATGCCATTGTCAACGCTCTGTCCAATCAATATGAGGTCGCGCGCCTCAGTGAAGATGTCAGCCGCCCCAACTTCCAGGTCGTCGACCGCGCCGTAGTTCCCGAGAACAAGTCATGGCCGCCCCGCAAGCAGTTGGCCATCGCGAGCTTTTTCGTCGGCATCATTGTGGGATTCGTTGTGATTGGCCTCAAGCTGATCTATCTCCGCCTGGTCGGTAATCCAGACAACCAGCCCGGTTTACTGGCGATTCGGCGCGCCTTTGGCCGGGAGTAATTCCATGGAGACGCGCCCTGGAAAGCATCGCTTTGCAATGGGTGTTTGCTGGATTCTTGTGGTCTTTCTTGTCCTCTTTCCCAAGGGAGGATTCAAGATCGGGAACCTTCCGCTGACATGGGGCTATCTGCTCATGGGCCTTAGTGTCCCCATCGTCCTTCCTCTCCGCATGCTCTTCAGGCCGCTGCAGTTCCCAAATCAGTTGATTGGCGCGCTGGTGTTGCTGTTCCCCATGCAGATGGTCTTTGCCTACGGCGCGCTGGTCAATGGAATATCAGACCCCAGTCCCGCCTTTGCCTCTTTCGTGAACTTGTTTGTGTTGCCCTGGATATTTCTGCTTATCTATGCGCCCTTTCTCCCGATCCTGGACGGGCGGCGCCTCTCCGGCTACATTCGCTTCTGCATTCTTATAGCGGCGCTCTGGGGAATCTTTCTCTTCTTTCTGCATCCCATCACCAACTTCTATCTCGAGATACCCTACCTCACGGTTAACGCGCAGGACTACGGCAAGCTGGAAGTTACCAAGGACATCAGCCGCGGGCTATTTTTCAAGCTCATCTCGACCTATAACAGCGGCAACCTCTACGGCGCGGCGACGTTGATTCTCCTTCCGCTCTATCGGCTCTTTGAGCCGGCGCGCTGGCGGCGGGCGGCTGTCCTTGTGGCTCTCTTTCTTACCCTCTCGCGTTCGGTCTGGGTCGGCATCATCTTCTACGAGTTCCTTCCTCTGCTCGGCACCCTGGCCAGTCAGATCAAGACCTTCCCCATGGTGAACCTCAAAAAATTCCGCGCCCAGTTCATTGTTCTTGCATTCTTCGTCGTTGTGATCGTCGCGGTATCCGTTTTATTTGTTTCGTCCTACGGCGGCATCGCCAGCTTCCTTTTGGACCCGACCGGGAACGGACGCCTGAGCGCGCAAAATCTCTCCTCGCAGATCACCTTCTTGCCGTCCACCGGGGTCGGTGCCTTTGCAGAGATCCTTTACCTTTCCGCTCTGCAGGTATTCGGTATTGTGGGCCTGCTCGCATTTACGCTCCTTATGGTCAGTCCTGTCCTTCTGCTGCTGCTGGATAAGAGCGCCCTCGAATCGCCCTCGCGACGCGCCGCACTGAAGGGCCTCATGATCTACAGCGTCGTCGCCATGATGGATGGGGCGTTCGATTTCATCCCTGTCATGGCGTTTTATTGGTTCACCTACATGATCTATCTCTTCGGCTGGCCCGCCTTCAAGCCGCGCCGCCACCGCCGGCGCGGCATACTCGCTCCGCTGGCGGAGCAGAGCTCCGTCGGACTATCTCCGGAGCCGACTGGCAGCTAACAGCGGAATTTGTCGACGTCTCCATGCTCAAGCGCGACGGTCGTCGCCGCCATAGCTTTGGCATGCTCAGATCCAGAGCGTCATCCCAAGACCTCTTTTGGCAGACTGATATGATTGCAGCCATGGGGCCAAAAGCGGGGTTTGCAGGAGAGTATTACGGTATCCAGGCACTCCGAGCCTTCGCTGCCTTAGCTGTCGTAGCCGTTCACTCCCCACGTCCCTCGCCGTGGTTTCATGGTCAGGCTGGAGTGGACATCTTCTTTGTCATCAGCGGATTCGTGATGATGATCTCCTCAACCCGTCTACTGTTGAAGGAGAACCCTGCGCGCCTGTTTCTCTGGCGCCGCATTCTTCGCATCGTGCCGCTCTACTGGCTGTTGACTGGCTTGAGGCTGGCGATGATTACCATAAAGCCGAGCATCAGTGTCCATGCCAAGCCATCCACGTGGAATATCATCTCCTCGTTCTTATTCATTCCGTCTATGACACCGGACGGACCTGACCACCCGCTGATCATCGTCGGCTGGACATTGAACTTCGAGATGCTGTTTTACCTGTTGTTTGCTATAGCTCTTACTCTGGTCCATTCGCGCAAAGCGATAGAAAAAAGAGGCGGGACGCTGTTGTTCCTGGTTCCAGCGATTGGCCTGATCGCTCTGCTTGGGCTCCTTCGAACCGACGCATGGCCGGCATGGACTGCGCTGGCTAATCCGATAGTCCTGGAGTTCCTGGCGGGAGTGATGCTGGCTCGACTCACCATGATGGGCAGCTTACCGAAGCCCTGGTTAGCGACAATCATGGTTGGCCTGGGATTATTAGGATTCCTTCTACTTGTGCCCGATACGCCGGAGGCAAGCAGTCGCGTGCTGTTTTGGGGTATACCCGCGATCCTCGTCGTGTATGGCGCAATATCGCTTGAAGGTATTCTTCGGCCACATATCCCGCAGTGGTTGTTGTTGCTGGGCAGCGCATCGTATGCGATATACCTCATACAAGGGTTTATCTTCCCGGTTATCCACACGATGAGTGGTCTATTTTTTGGGAGAATGGTGCAAGAATCTCCCTCGCAGGCTGGTTGGATCATGCTCGCAATCAGTCTTGTTCTTGTAGCGGCCGCAGGAGTCGCAGTGCATCTCCTGATTGAGCGGCGGATGACGGACTACCTGAAGCAGCTGTTTGGAAGGGAGCGGATATCTCCGGTGGCCCTGTGAATGCAAGATTGCCTGCCGCTTCCAACTTATCGTCCGCGCCGCCCTCGCTCCGTCTCCTCCTGATTAAATTCGGCGCTATCGGGGATGTCGTCATGACCCTCCCCGCGGCCCGTGCCATGCATCGCGCCGGCTACCAGGTGGACTGGGTCTGCGGCACCGCAGTCGCACCGCTGCTACGTCTCTATCCCTGGATCAACGTTCTACCCGTAGACGACGCCCGCCTGCTGCGCGGCAGCAGCATGCAGCGCATCGCCGCGGTGTTCGCCTTCTGGCGCCGTTTTACCGGCGCGCGCTATGACCTCTGCGCCACTCTCTACTACGACTCCCGCTATCGCCTGCTCACTCTGCCTCTGCGTGCCGCGCGCAAGCTCCGTCTCTCGCACACCGACCGCGCCACGCGCCTGCTCCCGGGCCGCAGCCACGCGAGCGAGTATCTCCGCGTCCTCACCTCCGCCATCGACGGACGCCCCGACGGCGAACTCCCCACTCAGGCTTCGCCCGTGCCGTTCCCGTCCGAGGCCGTTCAACTGCCCGGCTTCGCTCTGCCCACCGGCCCCGCGCGCCCGCGAATCGTCCTCGCTCCGGCCGGTGCCCGCAACATGATGCGTGACGACATCCTCCGCCGCTGGCCCATGGAGAACTACGTCGAGCTCGCCACCGCTCTCCTCCAGCGCGGCTGCGAGGTCGTCCTCGCCGGCGGCCCCGACGACCAATGGGCCGCCGCTCACTTCGCCGCGCTCCCCGTCACCGACCTCATCGGCCGGTTCTCCATCATCCAGTCCATCGCACTCTTTGATACCGCCGCAGTCTTCGTCTCGCATGACACCGGACCGCTGCACATGGCCGGCGCCACCCGCGCGGCTGTCGTCGCTGTCTTCGGACCCACCAACCCGCACGTCTTTCTTCCTCAGCGTGCCAACGTCATCGGTATCTGGGGCGGGGAAGGCTTCGCCTGCCGCCCCTGCTACGACGGCCGCAGCTTCGCTCCCTGCACCCACAACGGCTGCATGAGCCAGGTCTCGCCGGCAATGGTGCTCGCTCAGGTTGAGACCCTGCTCGCCGCGCAACGTGAAGGCCACGCACTTCCGCCCCGCATCCTGCTCCCCGAGCCCTCAACTCCGCCTCTTGTCACCCTTCCCGCGGCACAGCGCCCATGAACGAGCTCCCACCCAAACTCGCTCCCGCCCTCTTCCTCGACCGCGACGGCGTCATCAACCACGAGACGGACTATCTCTACCGCATCGCGGATGTGCGCTGGGTCGATGGCATCTTCCCGCTCTGCTCCACGGCGCAGCGGCTCGGCTACAAGCTGGTCGTCATCACCAACCAGTCCGGCATCGCGCGCGGCCTCTATACGGAGGCTGACTTCCACACCCTCATGGACTGGATGCGCCTGCAGTTCCTCGCGCAGAACATCTCGCTGGACGCCGTCTACTTCTGCCCCTACCACCCCGACGGCTTCGGCGCCTACAAGCGCGAGCACCCCGACCGCAAGCCCGGCCCCGGCATGCTGCTGCGCGCCGCGCGCGATCTCTCGCTCGACCTCAGCCGGTCCATTCTCGTCGGCGACCGTTGCTCGGACATCGCCGCCGCCCACGCCGCTGGCCTCGCTCACGCCTTCCTTCTGAGTGGCACAGAGAGCCATCCCTGCCCCGGACCCCACACACCCATCGACACCCTCACCGCCGTCGAAGCGTGGCTTACCAGCCAATCCCCAATCCCTAATCCCTGCTCTTAAGGCAGCTCCGCGTCGGCAAACCGCGCACCCTTCGCGTCCTTCTCATTCACGAGCGGCTGCGTCCCCAGCTCCTCCAGCGGCCATGCGATCTTCAGCGTCGCATCGTTCCACACAATGCACCGCTCCCCGGCCGGGTAGTATCCGCGCGTCGTCTTGTACAGCACCTCGGCAGTCTCGGAGAGCACCACGAACCCATGCGCGAACCCCTCCGGAATCCACAACAGCTCCATCTCCCCCGCCGCATTGCGCGGCCGCAGGTGGAACCCCGCCCACCTGCCGAAGTCCGGCGAGCTGCGGCGCAGATCCACGGCCACATCCCATATGTGTCCGCTCAGCACCCGCACCAGCTTGCCCTGCGGCTGGCCCAGTTGATAGTGCAGACCACGCAGCACGCCGCGTACCGAGTGCGATTGGTTGTCCTGCGCAAACTCCGCCGGCAGTCCCAGCCCGCGATAGGTCTCCGCGTTGAAGACCTCTGCGAACCAGCCCCGTTCATCGCCATGCCGCCTGGGCTCCAGAATCTTTACATCGCGCAGCCCGGTATCTAGAATCCGCATCCCACCAGAATAGGACATCTATGAACCTTGGTAACCAAATAGCAATTACCTCATGCATTAACCTTGTCGAAATTGCATGAAACGCAGGGAACGCCTCAGAAAATAAATAACTTGTCACAATCCCGCAGATTTTTTCTACCGTGATTCGGCTCCCGGAGGGTAAACTATGGCTAATGACCCCTGTGATTCGGCAGACCTCAGGCCTATGCAGCCGGAAGTTCTGCCTCGGCCCTGGACTTACAAAAGATATCTATATCGGCGCATCCTAACCTGAGCGATCTTCAGCACTCGCAACGAGTTTTATCGCAGCCATCCGAACTTGCCAACGGAGCGTCTGTCCAGTTTAGAAAGCCAGCGTTGAGGGAGAGTCTGAACAATATGTCGGCAGATTTTCATTCGAACGATTCGGATGGAGCAACCGTCGGCGGCCGGGTCTTCACTGTTCCCGACTCCACGACGGCACCCGCTGCAACTCTGCCTGCGCATCCTGCCGTGCTTGGCCCGGAGCGCCTCTTTCGCTATCACGTCATCAAGCGCCTGCTGGATATCTTCCTCGTCCTGCTCGCCTCTCCGCTGATTCTGCTTCTCGCGCTGGTCATCGCCGCGGCCATTCGCATCGGCTCACCGGGACCCATCTTCTTCTCGCACCGCCGCATTCGCCGCCACGGCGCCTTCTTCACCATGTGGAAGTTCCGCACCATGTGCGTGAACGCCGCCGAGGTTCTGGAAGAGCACCTCGCCGCCAACCCGGAGGCCCGCTCCGAGTGGCTCAAGTTCCACAAGCTCCGCGACGATCCCCGCGTCACCCCCATCGGCCGCCTCCTGCGCCGCACCAGCCTGGATGAACTACCTCAGCTCTGGAACGTCTTCACCGGCTCTATGAGTCTGGTCGGCCCCCGCCCCATCGTCGCCGCAGAGGTCGAAAAGTACGGCCAGTTCTTTGCCGACTACTGCATGGTCAAACCCGGCGTCACAGGCCTCTGGCAGATCTCCGGCCGCAGCGGCGTGGGCTATGAGGAGCGCGTCCAGTTCGACCGCAAGTACGCCCGCACCTGGACCCTGCGCGGTGACCTGCTCATCCTGATCAAGACGCTCCGCTGCGTCATCCACCAGGACGGCGCCTACTAACTCCCTGAGCCTTTGCCGTTGCCTTTCCTCTAATCTCAACCTCTCTACGCTCTAAGCTCATCAAGACCCCTTGCCGCCACCCACTCTAGTCGCCTCACGACTAAATTCTTGTCAAGCCCCCTGAGACCCGTTAAAACGTCTAACTCGCTGATAAATATTTGAAATAAACATTGAAAAATCTTGGCGTAGTTATATGGCCCGGTCTGCTATTCTTAAAAAGTAGGGTTAAGTAAGCGAGCGGAACAGGCTGCAACCGGCACAAGCCGCTTGCAGCCTTTCGTTTTAACCTCAGCCGAAGAAAGGAGGTCCCGAGGCCGAGCCACATCGCTGTTAGCTGTTCACTGTTGGCTGTTAACTGCTTCAAAATGAATACTTTGCCTATAAAGTCTCTACCATCAATACTTTGCCCCCGAGGTCACCTGCCAAACCCCTGATTCCAGAGACTTTAGAAATGGAGGGGGGAGGGGAGGTATCGCTCCGGTAAAATCACCCAATGCGGCGCGGAAGTTTGAAGAACAGGCTCTTGGACTACTGGATTGGCATTCCGCTGCTGAATCTGCTCGCGACCCTTCACCTTCGCCGCAAGCCTCCCGTGAATCCGCAGCGTATCGGCGTGATGTGTTCTCCGGCTTTGGGCGATACGTTGATCTTCTCCGCGGCTTTGCAGGACGTTCGTGCAGCCTTTCCCGCAGCGCACATTGTGCATCTCTGCTTCCGCCAGAACCTTGCTGCCGCGGAGATCATTCCCGGAGCCGACGAGCGCGTTCTGCTCAACCTCACTTCGCCCCTCGCGAGCATCCGCACGCTGCGCGCGCAGCATCTGGACGTGCTGCTGGACTTCACCAGTTGGCAGCGTCTCACGGCCTGCTTCACCTTCTTCTCCGCCGCGCGTTACACGGTAGGATTCCGCAGCGCCGGACAGCGCCGCAGTCGCGGCTACGATCGCGCCGTCGACCACCGCGCGGATTGCCACGAGGTCGAGAACTTCCGCGCGCTGCTGCGTCAGTCAGGCCTTCTCGCCGCGAACGGCATGGAGATCGCGACCGGACACGCTCCCGCGATTGCCGTCGCCGACGTGGACAACGCTCCCTTCGCCGCGGAGACGGACATCATCGCGCTGCATCTTTGGGCCTCGGGACAGCGTTCCTGGCTGCGCGAGTGGCCGCACGACCGCTGGGTCGAGCTCGCGCGCCGTCTCGCGGAGCGCAACACGCTCTTCCTCGTTACAGGAGCGCCTTCCGATCTGCCGCGCATCACGCCGTTCGTAGAGCAGTTGCGCGTCGCCGGGCTTCGCGCCGAGCCCTTCGTCAGCCCCGATGGCTTCCGCACACTCACGCATGTCCTGCGCCGCGCGCGTCTGCTCGTCAGCGTCAACACCGGAGTCATGCACCTCGCTGCAGTCGCCGGAGCGAAGGTGATCGCCATCAACGGCCCTAATCGCAACGGCCGCTGGGGCCCGCTCGGCCCCTACGCCGTCGGTGTGGAAGCTCCCGGAGAAGGTTGCGGCTATCTCCATCTCGGCTTCAACTTCGACGGTCAGCCGACCGACTGCATGGAGCGAACCAGCGTCGATCAGGTCTTCACCGCGGCGCAACAGTTGCTCGCAACCTCCAACGCAACTCTCGAGGCCCGCTGATGGAACGCATGCGCGACGTCCTACGCGGTTCGCTGGCTCGCAGCCTCCGCGAGCTCACCGACGAGGACCGTCTCGCCGCCGCATGGCCCGTCGCCTGCGGCCCGGCGCTCGCCGCCCACGCCGAGCTGCTGCATCTGGACGCGGAGAACGTGCTGCACATCCGCGTCGCAGGCGCAGAATGGATGCAGCAGTTCCTGCACATGCGCTCGGCGCTGGCCAACGACCTCGGTCGCATCGCCGGTGTTCGGCTCGCCGCGATACACTTTGAAGAAAGGCAGCAGCAGGGAAGAGCAGTCAACCGCTCCACAGCTGCGCCCAAACGCAACAGGAGCAGATCATGAGCCAGGCCGCAACCAACTCCGCAGGCGTCTCGCTGGAGGAAGTTCGTCACGTCGCGGACCTCGCCAACCTCGAGCTTACCGCCGAGGAGCTTCCCCGAATGGCACGCGATCTCAACGCCATCCTCGACCACATCGCGCAGTTGAACGAGCTCGACACCAGCGACGTCGTTCCGATGGCCCAGGTCTCGGACGCGTTCGGCGTCGCGCCCGCTGCCTTCGGCGAAGGCCTTCGCGCCGACGTGGTCAAACCGTCCGTCGATCGCGCCGCTGTCATGGCGGAAGCACCCGAAAGCGACGGTCGCTTCTTCAAGGTCCCCAAGGTGATCGAACGCTGATGCCTACCGCACTCGAAACACTATCTCTGACCGAGGCTCGCGCCTCCGTCGCCTCCGCTCGCGTCTCCGCCGTCGCGCTCGCGGAACAGCACTACGAGCGCATCGCCGCTGTCGATCCGAGCATCCACAGCTATCTCGCGCTCACCCGCGAGCGCGCCTTCGCCCAGGCCGCGAAGGTAGACGCGGCTGCCAAGGCCGGCGATCCGCTCGGCCCGCTCGCCGGAGTTCCTGTTGCCGTCAAGGATGTCCTCACCGTTCGCGGCGTTCCATCGACCGCTGGCTCGCTCATCCTCAAGGGCTATCATCCGCCCTACGACGCAACTGCCGTAGCGAAGCTTGAGGCCGCAGGCGCTGTGCTGCTCGGCAAGCTCAACTGCGACGAGTTCGCGATGGGCTCTTCCAACGAGAACTCCGCGTATGGACCGGTCCACAATCCACGCGCTCTGGACCGCGTTCCCGGCGGTTCGTCGGGCGGTTCCGCAGCCGCAGTCGCAGCGGGCCTCTGCGTCGCCTCGCTTGGCACCGACACTGGCGGTTCCATTCGCCAGCCCGCTGCGTTCTGCGGTGTCGTCGGCGTTCTGCCCACCTACGGTCGCGTCTCGCGCTATGGGCTCATTGCCTTTGCCTCGTCGCTGGATCGCGTCGGACCGTTCGCGCGCAGCGTTGCGGACGCCGCGACGATGCTGGAAGTCCTCGCCGGTCCTGACCCGATGGACTCGACAGCCTCCGCGCTGCCGGTTGCCAACTACGCTGCCGAGTCCGCGAAGCCCGTTAGCGGTCTGCGCATCGGTGTTCCCGACGAGTACTTCGGCGAAGGCCTCAACCCTGAGGTTCGCGCCGCCATCGAGCGCTCGCTGGACGGCCTGCGTGCCGCAGGCTGCACGCTGCACAAGGTCTCGCTGCCGCACACGCGCTACGCCGTTCCGGTCTATTACGTCATCGCCACTGCCGAGGCCAGCTCCAACCTCTCGCGCTTTGACGGCGTCCGCTTCGGCCTGCGCTCGCCGGAGTCCGACACGCTCGCCGCCATGTTCCGCAACACCCGCGACGAGGGCTTCGGCGCGGAGGTCAAGCGCCGCATCCTGCTCGGCACCTACGTGCTTTCGGCCGGCTACTACGACGCCTACTACCGCAAGGCGCAGCAGGTCCGCGCGCTTCTCACCCGCGACTTCCTCTCCGCCTTCGCGCAGGTCGATGCCATCGTCTGCCCAGTCACGCCGACGCCTGCATTCAAGCTGGGTGAAAAGACCGACGATCCGATACAGATGTACCTCGAGGACATCTACTCCGTCGCCGCATCGCTGGCCGGAATCTGCGGCCTGAGTGTTCCATGTGGAACAACGAAGGCAGGCCTTCCCATCGGCGTACAGGTACTCGGCAAGCACTTCGATGAGTCCACCGTCTTCCGCGTCGGCGCTGCCATCGAGTCTACCCACGCCGCTGTCTAACGCGGCGCGACTACATCTTCTCGCGCAACCACCACATCGAGTAAGCGACCAGCGCCCAGACTGCCACGGCCAGCAGCAGGACCGGCAACAACGTGTGTCCCGGAAGGCACTTCCACAGCACCAGTCCGAACGCGCCCAGACCTGCGGCTCCGGCGGACGCGCCTGCGGCCTCCACGCTGGCCTCCGCTTGTGCCGACTGAACCCCCACAAAGCCCTGCGCTGCTTCGCGCTCCCGCTTGTGCTTTGCCACCAGGCTGATGCTCGGCGGAAAGATACCGGGAAATGCCAGAAACATCCCACCGATAATTGGGCCGTATCGGTGGGCAATCAGGCTCGCGGCCACGGTCACCAGACCTCCAGCCGCAAAGTGGCGCGCATACTCCATCGGTGTGGTCTCACGCAGCGAGTCGAACCTCAGCCTCAAGCGCATCGCCGCTATCCCCTTAACCACACGGCCCACAACGTCGCCGCCACGCCCGCCCACACCAACAGGAGCACGGTTGCAGTTGGCAGTGCACTGACTCTGCGCCGCATCATCACCCAGCTCACCGCGCAGGCATACACAAAGAACGCCGCCGCTCCGGCCATCATCGAGCGGCCCTCCAGTGCAACGTAAGCCGCACCACGCTCATGGAGTGTAATCACCACTGTGGCCAGCGCAATGGTGGGAGCGGCTGCGAAGATGCCACCCAGACTCTCGGGCTTCACCGTGTCGCCCAGCACGGCAAACAGGCTCACGACAGCGCCCCCAATCAAGAAACGCAGCAGCAATTCGATCAACGAGGAATCCTCCACTCCATGAGAACCTATTGGATATGCGTCTGTCGGTCTTTCTTGCCGTTCTCGCGTTCTCGCTGCTCCCCGCAGCGGCGCAGTCGCTTCCGCAGCAATCGACCACAACTCTAGCACGCCAGTCTCCGCCGCTCTCCGTGCAACAATCCGTCACCGTCACAGCCGACCGCGGTCTTGCCGGCGTGACCGACTCCGCAACCAGTGTCGCTGTCCTCTCGCAACAGCAGTTGACCAACGAACCGGGACTCACGCTCGATGACCGCCTGCACTCGGTCGCAGGCTTCCAGCTCTTCCGCCGCACTAGTTCGTGGACGGCCAATCCCACCACGGAAGGCCTCAGCCTGCGGGGACTGGGGAGCACCGCCGCCAGCCGAACGCTCGTGGTCAGCGACCAGGTCCCACTCAACGATCCCTTCGGCGGCTGGGTTCACTGGGATGAGATTCCGTCGCTCGCCATCCACCAGATACAGTTGCTGCGCGGCGGTGCCGCGGACCTCTACGGCTCCAGCGCCATCGGCGGCGTGGTTGACGTTGTGCCCGTCGTTCCGTCCGCGTCGCCCGCTCTGCAACTCTCCGCAGACGCCTCGGGTGCGACCGAGAACTCCGCCAACGAAGACGCTCTGCTGCAACTCCTTACACGCCGCGCCGCAACACTCGGTGCCTTCAGTGGTCTCACCACAGGAGGTTACATAACAACCGTGCCCGCGCTACGCGGCCTCGTGGACGTTCCATCCAACGTGACAGCCGAAAGCGGTCGCCTCGAACTGCGTACTGCACCCAGGCTCGCGCCGTTCGACGCCTTCCTGCGCGGCAACGTCCTCAACGAGTCCCGCAGCAACGGCACGCCCGACCAGACCAACGCCACGCGCCTCTGGCGCTACATCGGCGGCGCGGACGACGACCTCGCCAGCACGCACGCCGTTCTCCGCGCCTACGGCTCGCGCGAGAGCTACCGTCAGAGCTTCTCCTCCATCGCCGCCAACCGAAACTCCGAGACCCTCACGAAGCTCCAGCATGTTCCACTCGACGAGTTCGGCTTCGTGTTGCAGGCCTCGCGCGCGCTGCCGAAGAACGTGACCGCAGCGCTCGGGCTCGACCTCCGCGACATCCGCGCCACCGACGACGAAACAACAGTCTCCACCTCTATCACTGCCAGTACCAGCGCACGCCAGCGCGAGACCGGCGGCTACGCCGACGCCATCTGGCAGCCGCACAACTGGTCGCTCTCAGGCTCCATCCGCGTTGACGCCTTCAATACCTTCAGCGCGCAGCAGCGGCTCTCCAACAGCGCCGCACTCACCGTGCTTCCACAACTCAACGAGCTCGTCGCCAGTCCGCGCCTCGGTCTTGTCCGCCAACTCCCGCACGGCTTCTCGCTCACCGCGACAGCCTTCCGCGCCTTTCGCGGCCCCACGATGAACGAGCTCTACCGCACCGGCCAGGTCGGCCAGCAGACCACGCTCGCCAACGCCTCGCTGCTCGCCGAGCGCGCCACCGGCTTCGAGTTCGGCGGCGAACTCCAGCGCCGCGCCGGCCGTCTCCGCGCGACGTACTTCTGGACCGAGGTCAACCGCCCCATCTCCGCCGTGCTACTCTCGCAGACTGCAACCACACAGACCCTGCAGCGCCAGAACCTCGGACAGATCCGCAGCCGCGGCATCATGCTCGAAGCGCAGTCCCAAAGCTGGCGCGGCGTGGACGCGAGCTTCGGCTATCAGTTCGCAATCGCGACGGTCACCGCCTTCAACTCCTCCAGCCCCGCGCAGGCGAATCTGACCGGCAACTGGATCCCCGAAGTCCCGCGTGAGGCCGTCACCGCAACCATTAACGACACGATCCCGCGTATCGCCACCTTCCACCTCATCGCCAGCTACACCGGCCACACCTTCGACGACGCGGCCAACCAGTACATCCTTCACCCCTACGCGCGCTTTGACGTCTCCGCCGAGCGCTCACTGCCGCACGGACTCTCGCTCTTCGCCGGCGCGCAGAACCTGCTCAACCGCTCCATCGACGCCGGTCGCACGCCTATCCTTACGCTCGCCGCGCCCCGGCTGGTGCAGGCCGGATTGCGCTACAGCTTCAGCCGCTGAAGCGCCTGTGAACACAGCCCGCGATGAAAGTTGCGCGCAACCCCGCAGCGCAACCTGCGTTTACTTGAATGCGCGACGGAAATTCAAAACGCCGCATAGGAGGCAAGCCATGAAGCTGACTACCTTTACCACCGCACTCAAGAACCACACCGTCAAGCTGATCGCCGGAGCAGCCCTGGCCGGCGCAATCCTCACCGCTGCACCCGCAGCGCAGGCCCAGCGTTTCTTCATCGGCTTCGGCGGCCCGCGCTACTTCCGCCCCGCTCCGCCGGTCGTCGTCTACGGCCCCGGCTACTACGGCCCCGACTACTACCGCTTCCACCGCGACTGGCGCTTCCGCCACGAGTACCGCCGCGACTGGCGCTAACCAGCCGCACCACGACGTTCGCGAGGCCGCTCCCACAAGGGGCGGCCTTGCCGTTTGTGCGTCGAGGTTTCCTTTGCGAACCTCTGCCCCCTTCGCACCCTTTGCCTGAAAGCACTTGCTTGTCCGGCACTCCATCGGCGAGCATCAAATCCCTATGGCCGACAGCAACTTCCTCCCCATCGAGTGGTGGCAGACCGGCGTCATCTACCAGGTCTACCCGCGCAGCTTTCAGGACACAGATGGAGACGGCGTCGGCGACCTCCCCGGCATCACCGCGCGGCTGGACTACCTCGTCTCGCTCGGCGTCGACGCCCTCTGGATCTCGCCCTTCTACCCCTCGCCCATGGCCGACTTCGGCTACGACGTCGCCAACTATGTGGATGTAGCTCCGCTCTTCGGCACACTCGCCGACTTCGACACGCTACTTCGTCAAGCGCATGGTAAAGGCCTGCGTGTCATCCTCGACTTCGTCCCCAACCACACCTCCGACCAGCATCCGTGGTTCGTGGAGTCCCGTTCTTCGCGCGACAATCCCAAACGCGACTGGTACCTCTGGCACGACGCCGTCCCGTATCCCTGGCTCGCGACCGGCCCAAACACGAACACAGACACTCGCCCCGTCAGCGAGCAGTACCCCAACAACTGGCAGTCGCACTTCGGCGGCCCCGCCTGGACCTGGGACGAGACGACGCAGCAGTTCTACATGCACTCCTTCCTCGCGCAGCAGCCGGACCTGAACTGGCGCAACCCCGAGGTCCGCGCGGCGATCTACGCGGCCATGCGCTTCTGGCTCGACCGCGGCGTCGACGGCTTCCGCATGGACGTCCTCTGGCTGCTCATCAAGGACGCCCACTTCCGCGACAACCCTCCCGGCACCGCACTCCACACCGCCGACCAGCCCGAGACCCACGCCATCGTCGCCGAGATGCGCGCCCTCCTCTCCACCTACCCCGATGCTCTGGGTGGCCCATTCATCGCGCCCGTACTTGGCGCGATGAGTGGGGAACCACAGCTTCCCGACCCCGCCACAGAACCCCTACTCCCTAATCCCTATTCCCTAAACCCTGCTTCACCCCGCCTGCTCATCGGCGAGATCTACCTCCCGCTCCCGCAGCTCGTCCGCTACTACGGAGCAGGGCCGCAGCTCACCGGCGCGAACCTGCCCTTCAACTTCCACCTCATCCAGTCGCCGTGGACCGCCGCCGCCATCGCCGAGATCATCCGCACCTACGAGTCGCTGCTCCCCGCCGGCGCCTGGCCCAACTACGTCCTCGGCAACCACGACCAGTCGCGCCTCGTCACGCGCATCGGCCCGGTGCAGGCCCGCGCCGCGGCCATGCTGCTGCTCACGCTGCGCGGCACGCCAACGCTCTACTACGGCGACGAGCTCGGTATGCGCGACGTCCCCATCAGCCCTGAGCAGGTCCGCGACCCCGCCGCCAGGAACAATCCGAACAACCCCGCCGGCCGCGACCCCGAGCGCTCGCCCATGCTCTGGCTCAACGCCCCCAACGCCGGCTTCACCACCCCCGACGCCACACCCTGGCTCCCGCTCCAATCCGACTGGCCCACCCAGAACGCCGCCGCGCAAAGTAAACCACCAAGCCTGGCGGCGAGCCCGGAGCAAGCCGGTCAACCGCCGCGGTCGATGCTCACGCTCTACCGCAAGCTGCTGGCGCTGCGCCGCCTGCATGATACGCTGCATGCCGGAGGAATCGCGGACGTCGAAGCCGACGGCACCATCCTCCGCTACCGCCGCCTCGGCCTGCCCGAAGGCAACAGCGGCGACTTCCAAATCCTGCTCAACCTCGGCCCCGAACCCGCCGTCACCCAATGCGCCCCGGGAACGGTCGTCCTCACCACCCTCCTCGACGGCGAAGGCGCCCGCACCGGCAACCCCGACACCAACACCGCTGCCCCCATCACCCTCGAATCAGGTGAAGGCCTGCTGGTGGCGCTCGAGTGATGTCGGATTGCGCACGATGGTGATTCACCAGTGCCCGCACCCCTCCACCGCCGTCATCCTGAGCGGAGCGCGCAGCGCGTAGTCGAAGGATCCCTGTATTGGCCTCTCGCCCGCACCACCACCAAAGCCCGTCATCCCGAGCGAAGCCCCGAAGGGGCGTAGTCGAAGGATCCCTGTATTGGCTTCTGCTCTTGCCTTTCTTGGTTTGTCATTCCCGCAGGGAATCTGCTTCTCGCCCGCACCACCCCAAAACCCGTCATCCTGAGCGAAGCCCTGCAGGGGCGGAGTCGAAGGACCCCGATCCCGCCCATCCTATCGATACCGTTCAAACCATTTCCGCCACTACCCCCAACACCCTCGCTAGAAAACCCCAAACGCCCCCATCACTCCCACCACCCTCGGGGTCCTTCGACTCAGCCTCTCGCAAACTGCGCGATCCGCTCAGGATGACAGACTTGGTGGAGAACAGCTGCATACAGGGCATCGTCAGCCCCACTCGTCGCGAAAGTGCTGCAATGAATGCACCACCCGTAAGGGTTAGGGAGTATTGATCAAGCTGTCCAGCGAATCAAATGTCTTTTGCGCACAAACGCTAGCATCGTCACCGCAAGTCTGCACATATTGCGACAAGTAAGTCCCGTCAATGATGAAAACAACTGAGATCGCAGCTCCTCGCGCTGTTCCATCGCTATCATCGCCTAAGGGCAAGGTCACTACGGAAATTAGGAGCGCTCTCTTCTCGTTATCCTTTGAGTCCGTCAGCTCGTTATAGCGGGGGCTGTTAGCTATCAGGTCGCGGAGCGAGCGGGCGTAGCTCTTACCGACTGTATCGGTACAGGTGCAACTGACGATGACGTCGTATACGCGCGGAGGCGATTTTTGCGCTCCAATTGAAGACGCTGAAAGGAGAAATAGGACGACAGCGAAGGACCGAAGTTTCACGCCTGCCTCCAAAGTTTGAGTTGGGTAAATTTACCATGATGTTGCATGAGTGGTACGTCAAAATGAGGATTAGCCGCGGGGTGAGGGAGTGAGGCCCCTTAAACGACATCTCCACCTCCACCCCCGAGTAGTTCACCCGCGGCGCAAGCTGCCGGTTCGGGCCCGGCTCGAAGGTCTCGTT
>Ga0302154_10001635_pt1 | contig 18113 bp, 14 predicted proteins | sample I_Bog_N2_3_FD_193507 | JGI IMG/M metagenome (GOLD analysis project Ga0302154, IMG submission 193507) | Peat permafrost microbial communities from Stordalen Mire near Abisko, Sweden - I_Bog_N2_3 | ecosystem: Environmental > Terrestrial > Soil > Wetlands > Peat | place: Sweden: Abisko, Stordalen... | reverse complement strand
GCGACGCCGTGCACGGGCTTCTCGGCGACATCGACGCGCTGAAGTCGCAACATTATTGGATCGACGACTATCTGGCGGAAGTCCGCTTCTCCAACGTCCGCAAGGCGATCCACGTGCAGGCGGCGCTGGGCTCGCCCGACCCGGTCGACGAGACCAAATGGCTTCAGGCCTTCGCCGACCGCACGGGGTTTCCGCAAGGCATCGTCGCCGAATGCCATCTCGCCGATTCGGACGCCGAATCCGTGCTCGAGCAACATATGCAATATGCCAACGTGCGCGGCGTCAGAGACTTCGGCAAGGGCGATTATCTCGTCGATTCCGCCTGGCGCGAGGGCTTCAAGTTTCTGCGGCAACACAACCTCGTCGCCTGCATCGACACCAGAATTCAATTGTTCGACGGCCTCATAGATCTGGCCGCGAAGTTCCCCGATACGCTGATCTGCGTCGACCATTGCGCGATTCCGGGCGCGCGCGACGCGGCCTATTTCAAGCTCTGGTCCGCCGCGGTGCGCAAGCTGTCGCGGGTCGACAATATCGTGATGAAAATATCCGGGCTGGGCATGATGGACCCGCGGTGGACGATCGACTCGCTCCGCCCCTGGGTACTCGAATGCATCGAGGCTTTCGGCGTCAAACGGGTGGTGTTCGGCAGCAACTGGCCGGTGGATCGCCTGTTCAGCTCCTACCCGGATCTGATCAACGCCTATGCGCGGATCATCGCGGACTTCAGCACGGACGAGCAAATCCAGATGTTCTCGCGCAACGCCGAGACGCTGTTCAGGATTTGAGGGCGCGAGGAGAGGGCACATGATCAGGCGCGTCAGTTTCATTCGCCGCAAGCCGGGCATGACCCGCCAGGAATTCGTCTCGCACTGGACCGGCCGGCACGCCGAGATCGTGCGTCAGGTCCCCGGCCTCAGAGGCATGCGGTTCAGCCTCGTCGAGCATTGCGTCCCCAGCGCGGCCGATTGGGACGGGGTCGGCGAAACCTGGTTCGACAGCGTCGCCGACGCCGACCGCGCCTTCGCGACGGAGCCGTTCCGCGCGCTTCTGATCGAGGACCGGCCGTTGTTCATCGGCGAGGCGCAATCCTGTTATGTCGAAGATTTTTCGGGCCCGCCGGCCGAGCACGGGATCGATCCGAAATGAGCTGGAACGTGGCTTCGGGGTTGGAGGGCAAACGCGTCCTGCTGACCGGCGGCGCCGGCGGCCTCGGCCGGGAAGTCGCGCTGGCTTTCGCCGCCGCGGGGGCGCGCGTCGCGGTGCTCGATCTGGCCGCGGACAAAGCGGAAGCGGTCGTCGCGGAAATGGTAGGCGGCCCACATCTCGCGGTCGCCGCCGATCTTCGCCGGGTCGCCGGGCACTCCCAGTTGATTGAACGTGTAGTGGGCGCGCTCGGCGGTCTCGACATTCTCGTCTGCGCCGCGGCGGTGCTCGTCCGACGCCCGGATTTCGTCGACATTTCCGAGGCGGACTGGGACCTCCAGCACGACGTCAATTTGAAATCGACGTTCTTCCTCAACCAGGCGGCGGCGAAGCATTTTCGCGCCCAAGGCAAAGGCGGCCGGATCATCAACTTCACCTCGCAGGGCTGGCAGAGCGGCGGCTTCGGCGGCTCGGTCGCCTATGCCGCGTCCAAGGGCGGCATCGTGTCGATGACGCGCGGACTGGCGCGCTCGCTCGCCAGCGACGGGGTCACCGTCAACGCGGTTTCGCCCGGCGCCGCCGACACCGCCATGCTGCGCGACGGCATGACCGACGCGCAACTCGCGGGCATCGTCGCGGCGATTCCGCTCGGGCGCCTCGCCGCGCCCAGTGAACTCGCGGGCGCGGTGCTGTTCCTCGCCTCCGATCATGCCGCCTATATCACCGGCGCGACCCTGAACGTCAGCGGCGGTTGGTTGATGTACTAGGTTTCCGTTAGAAAATTAACGCTCAATCGGTCATTGCGAGCGTGAGCGCAAGCAAACCAGGGGCCGCGTGATGTGGGCCCTGGGTTGCTACGCTTCGCTCGCAATGACGGATAGTTCACATGAAACCCGCTAGCTCATTCCTTTATTTGCTGACGCCGCCTAACGCCCCTCCGACAGATACTTCTCCTGCAGGCTCTTGACCATCCAGACCATCGCCGCGTTGAACGGCGTGGCGACGCCATGTCGTCGGCCCGCCTCGACGATCGCGCCGTTCACCACGTCGATTTCGGTCTGGCGGCCGGCCTCGACGTCCTGCAACATCGAGGCGCGACCGCCGATCGCCTGTTCGAGCAGTTTCACGATCGCGCTCCAGCGCTCCGCTTCGCTGAGAGCGATGTTTTGCGCCGCCGCGACCGCGACGACCTCGGCAAGCAAAGCTTGCATCAGCGCATTCGTGCCGTCGTGCTGGATAAGTTCGTGCGCGGGAAAGCGCAACAGGGCGGCGGTCGGCAGCGTGCAGACGTTCAGCGCCAGCTTCTTCCAGATTTCTTCCAGGATGCGCGTGGAGAGGGACGTATCGATTCCGGCGTTGCGGAACGCCGCCACGGCGGCCTCCAGCCGGGCCGTAGTTCGCCCGTCGAGTTCGCCCACATGCGTGATTCCGATGCCGCTGTGTTTGACCCGCCCCGGCGCGAGCAGCGTCCCGGAATTGTAAGTGAGCCCGACGAGCACGCGTTCCTTGCCGACCAGATCCGAAATGCGATCCGCGTTTCCCCAGCCGTTTTGCAGGGTGAGGATGGCGGTGTCCGGGCCCAGCATCGGCGCCGCCGAACGCATGGCCGCCTCGGTATGGTAGCATTTGACGAAGTTGATGATGAGATCGACCGGGCCCACCTCCTCGGGCCGCGACGATGCTCGCACGGGCACTGTGTCGACCGAGCCGTCCTTGCGTTCGATCAGCACGCCGTCGCGGTTGATGGCGTCGACTGCGGCCTGGGCGACATCGATGAGGATCACCTCTTCGCCGGCCCGCGCGAGGCAACCGCCGAAGATGCCGCCCATGGCGCCACCGCCGCCGAGAACCGCAATTCTCATCAGCCCGTCCTCCCGTTTTCCCAAGCATTTCATGGGCGACGTTCGCTCGTCAATCCCCCTGAGCGTTCGGCGATCGGAGATGGGCCGGTCCGGTATTGCTAAAAGGTTTCGAATGCGCCACTCTTCTCCTGCCTGGCGCCGCGCATGTCTCGATCGCTGTCGATCCGCCTGGATATTGGGTTCCCCATGTCTAAAGCCATCCTAGTGACAGGCGGCTCGCGCGGCATTGGCCGCGCGGCGTGTTTGCTCGCCGCGCAACGCGGTTGGTCGGTGGGCGTCAATTATCTCAAGGATCAGGCGGCCGCCGAGGCGGTCGTCGCGGAGGCGCGCGGCCTCGGCGCGAAGGCTTTGGCGCTGAAGGGCGACGTGTCGCGAGAGGAAGACGTGATCGCGATGTTCGACGCGGCGACCCGCGCTTTCGGCACGCTCGACGGCGTGGTCGTCAACGCCGGCATCGCGGCGGTGGTGTCGCCGCTGGTCGACATGAGCGTCGAACGGATGCGGCAGGTGTTCGAGGTCAACGTCCTGGGCGCCTATATCTGCGCGCGGGAGGCGGCGCGGCGGATGAACCGCAGCCGTGGCGGCAACGGCGGCTCGATCGTGCTGATTTCCTCGGCGGCCGCGCGCATCGGCGGGCCCGATCTCTACGTGGATTATGCCGGCTCCAAGGGGGCGATCGACACCCTGGCGCTCGGATTGTCGAAGGAACTCGGGCGCGAAGGCGTTCGCGTCAACGCGATCCGCCCGGGACTGATCGACACCGAACTTCACGCCACTTACGGCGCGGCCGATCGGCCGCAGAAGATGGGCGCCATGACGCCGATGGGGCGCCCGGGAACGGCCAACGAAATCGGCGAAGCGATCGTCTGGCTGCTGAGCGACGCGTCTTCTTATACGAGCGGCGCGATCCTCGACGTGGCGGGCGCTCGCTGAACGATTGTCCGATGGCGCTCGATCGCCATCGGCGCGGAAAAACGAACGAAGGCGTCTGAAGACGCCTCGCTGGGGAGGACGCGTTGGCCGATTTTTCGAGCCGTTACCTGTTCGTTTTGCTGCTGGGCGCGGCATGAAGGGCGACGCCGTATCGGCAATGACGGACGGATCGTCGGCTCGCCAGGGCGAGGCCGTGCTGCAAATTCGCGCGATCTCCAAGCGGTTCGATGCGACGCAGGCGCTCGACGATGTTTCGCTCTCCCTTCACGCCGGCGAAATTCACGCGCTGCTGGGCGAAAACGGCGCCGGCAAGTCGACGCTGATCAAGATCCTGACCGGCGTGCACCAGCCCGATCGCGGCCAGATCCTGCTCGACGGCAAGCCGATCTCGATGCGCAGCGCGGCCGAGGCGCAGCGGTTCGGCATCGCCGCGATCTATCAGGAGCCGCTGCTGTTCCCCGACCTCAACGTCGCCGAGAACATCTTCATCAGCCATCGGGATCGCGGCGCCGTCGTCGGCTGGCGGCAGATGTATCGTCAGGCCGACGCCATCCTGGCGGAACTGGGCGTCGCGCTGGACGTGCGCAGTCCGGCGCGCGGCCTGACGCTGGCCGCGCAGCAGACCGTCGAAATCGCCAAGGCGATTTCGATGAACGTTCGCGTATTGATCATGGACGAGCCGACGGCGTCGCTTTCCGCCCATGAAGCCCAGGAGCTTTTCAAGCTCGTGCGCGACCTCGCGCGGCAGAAGGTCGCCATCCTGTTCGTCAGCCATCGCATGGAGGAAGTGTTCGAGATCGCCGACCGGGTGACGGTGTTTCGCGATGGCCGGCACATTTCGACGCGCCCCCGGGCGGAAGCGACCGAGCAGCGCGCGATCGCCGACATGGTCGGGCGCGATATCGACATGTCGGGCGCGTTCGCGAGTTCGGCGCGAAGCGATCTGCTGCTCTCGGTCAAGGGCCTGGGCCGGCACGGCGTGTTCGAGGGCGTCAGTTTCGACCTGCGCCGCGGCGAAGTTCTGGGCTTCGCCGGTCTCATCGGCGCCGGGCGCACCGATGTCGGGCTGGCGTTGTTCGGCATCGAACCGGCGACTTCCGGGACCATCACGCTCGCCGGCCGGCGGGTTTCGGTGCGGTCCCCGCGAGAGGGGATGTCGCTCGGCATCGCTTACGTGTCCGAGGACCGGCGCCAACTCGGCCTCATCCTGCCGATGTCGATCTTCGCCAACATCACCTTGCCGATGTTGCGCCGCTACCTCAACCGGTTCGGCCTGATCCGCTCGGGCGAGGAGCGGAGGACCGCCGAGACCTTTCGCGCCCGCCTCGCGATCCGCGCGCCCTCGGTCGACCTGGAGGTCGCCAAGCTTTCGGGCGGCAACCAACAAAAAGTCATGCTGAGCAAATGGCTCAACACGCATCCCGCGATCCTCATCCTCGATGAGCCGACGCGTGGCGTCGACGTCGGCTCCAAGGCGGAAGTCCATGCGATCATCGCCGAACTCGCCGCCGAGGGCATCGGCGTCATCGTCATTTCCTCCGATCTGCCGGAAGTGCTGGCGCTCAGCGATCGGGTTCTGGTGATGCGCGAGGGCCGGCAAATGGCCATTCTCGATCGCGCGGCGGCCAATCAGGAATCGGTGATGACGGCCGCCATGGGCCAACGCCAAATAGAACCGGCCCCCGGAGCGCGCGCATGAACTGGTTGCAGCGCCGCGTCCGACCGGAACAGATCCGCGAATTGAGCCTGCTGGCGATCATCGTCGTCGCCGTCGTGTTCTTCGGCTCGCTGATCGACAACTATTATTCGTTCCGGACCTTCAACCGCATCGCCTCGAGCGTGGCGATCATCACGGTCGTCGCCGTCGGGCAGACGCTGGTCGTGCTGACCCGCAACATCGATCTGTCCGTCGGCTCGATCGTCGGCTTCACCGCCTATTTCGTCGGCACGCTCATTGCCAATCATCCCTCCATAAATCCGCTGCTCGCCATTGGCCTATGCATCGTGCTGGGGGCGGGGCTCGGGGTGGTCAATGGGCTGCTCGTCGCTTTCGGCCGCGTTCCCGCCGTCGTCGTCACCCTGGGAACCCTGGCGATCTATCGCGGCGTGCTGGTCGACCTTTCGCACGCCAAGACCGTCACCGCCGACAGCCTGCCGCAATGGTTGCTCGACTTGCCGCTCACCAACATCGTTCCGTTCGGTTCGCTCGACATCCGCGCCTTGTTCGCGCTGGCTTTGTGCATCGTCGTGGTGTTCCATTTGGCCGTCGGTTATCTGAGCTTCGCGCGACAATTTTACGCGGTCGGTTCGAACCCTGAGGCGGCGCAGCTCATCGGCCTGCCCATCAAGCGGGTGGTGACGCTGTCGTTCGTCATTTCCGGCGCGCTCGCCGGCCTCGGCGGCTTCATGTTTCTGTCGCGCTTCGGCAACATCACCGTGGAGGCCGGCCGTGGGCTCGAACTCAGCGTCGTCGCCGCGGTCGTCGTCGGCGGCGTCAATGTGTTCGGCGGATCGGGCACCATCATCGGCGCCATGCTCGGCGCGATTCTGATCGGCACGCTCGAACAGAGCCTCTACCGCCTGGGGATCAGCGAGTTCTGGCTCAGCGCTGTCCTCGGTCTGCTGATCCTGCTCGCCGTGGCGAGCGATGCGATCATCCTGGATCGGCTGCGCGCGCTTTGGGCCCGCACGGAGTTGAAACTGATCACCGACACGAAACCCGCGCCAACCAACGTGAGACCGTCATGAACCGCCTCGACGCTCTCAAACGCTGGGAAACGCTGATGTTCGCGGTGCTGATCGCGATCGTCGTCTTCAACAGCCTGAATTCAACTTATTTCCTCAGCGTCGGCAATGTGGTCAACCTGTTTCAGCTTTCGATCGAGAAGAGCATCGTGGCGCTGACCATGACGCTGGTCATCATCGGCGGCGAGATCGATTTGTCGGTCGCTTCGATCATGGGTCTGGCGGCTTGCGTCATGGCCTGGGCCTTCCATCTGGGCGTTCCCATGCCGCTGGCGGTGCTGATCGCGCTGGGGTCCGGCTTGCTCGCCGGGCTGAACAACGCGTTCTGGATTTCGCGGCTCGGCCTGCCTTCGCTCGCCGTCACCTTGGCCGGCCTGATCGGCTACCGCGGCATAGCGCGTATTTTGCTCGAAGACCGCGCGATCGGCGGCTTCCCCGATGGGTTCAACGCGCTCGGCCAGCAACCGCTGATCGGTCCTTTCACGCTCTCGATACTCCTGTTCTTCCTGCTGTTCGCGATCGTCCTGGTTCTGCTGCAAGGGTCGGTTTTCGGCCGGCTCGTCTATGTCGTCGGCACCAACCTGCCCGCCGCCCGCTATTCCGGGGTGCGGGTCGGCCTCGTGAAATCGTCGCTGTTCGTCGGCTCGGCCCTGGTCTCGGCCCTGGCGGGCATTCTTTACGCCGCGCGTCTGGGCTCGGTGCGCGGCGACATGGCGGAAGGCTTCGAACTCGACGTCATCACCGCCGTGCTGTTGGGCGGCGTCAGCATTTTCGGCGGCAAGGGCAATCTGATCGGCGTCGGCATCGCGCTGCTCGCCATCCTCAACCTGCGCAACGGGATGGGACTTGCCGACATCACCGGCAACACTCAGAATTATGTCATCGGGGGGCTGTTGATCCTCTCGGTGCTCATACCGAATGTCTGGCAGGACATTCGCAACAAGAGGAAAGGGAGAGAAACATGAAGAAATATTTGCAAGCGGTCGCAGCGGTCGCCTTGATGGCCGGAGTTTCGGCGCCGGCCTACGCGCAAATGATCGAACCCGGCAAGGCGACGAGCATGGTGCTGTTGCCGAAGTTCCTGGGGATTTCGGTGTTCGATCAGGCGCACACCGGCGCCGAAGAGGCGGCCAAGGAACTGAAGAACCCGACGCCGCTGCAATTCCTCGGGCCCACCGCGCAGAACAGCGTCGCCGGCCAGATCGAGATCGTCACCAACGCGACCACTCAGGGCGTGAAGGCGATCATGATCTCCAACAACGCCGGCGATCAGATCGTGCCGGCCGCCAAGGCCGCGCAGGCCAAGGGCGTCAAGGTCGTCACCTGGGACTCCCCCATTCCCTCGTCGGAAGGCGAGGACGTGTTCGTCGCGCAGGTCGACTTCGCCGAGATCGGCAAGGTCATGGCCGACATGGCGCTGAGCCTGGTGGGGCCGGGCGGCGGCAAGTTCGCGGTGCTGTCGGCCTCGCCCGACGCAGCCAACCAGAACGCCTGGATCGCCGCGATGAAGAATGCGCTGAAGGACGGTAAATATGCCAAGCTCGCTCTCGTCGACGTCGTCTACGGCAACGACGAATCGGAGAAGAGCTACTCTCAGGCGCAGGCTTTGGTCGACAAATATCCTGACCTGAAAGTGATCATGGCGCCGACCACCGTCGGCATCGCCGCCGCGGCGAAAGCCATGCAGGACGAGAAGTTGTGCGACAAGGTCAAGGTCAGCGGCCTGGGTCTGCCCAGCGAGATGCTGGCTTACACCAAGAACGGCTGCGCGCCGCAATTCGCGCTGTGGAGCTTCGTCGATCTCGGCTATCTCTCCTATTATACCGCCTATGCGCTGGCGACCGGCGCCATCAAGGCCGAGGAAGGTCAGAAGTTCAAGGCCGGCCGGATGGGCGAATACACGATCACCAAGGATCCGACGCGCGCCAAGGGCCTGCGCATCCTGATGGGGCCGTTCACGATCTACAACAAGGACAACGTCGAAGCGGCGGCGAAGTAAGCCGCGATTCGCCGATATCGCCCCCTCTCCCGCTTGCGGGAGAGGGCTGGGGCCTTTAGGTTAAGCTCGGCGCTTTCCGTCATGCCCGCGCTTGTCGCGGGCATCCACGTCGGGACATCGCAGATAAGCTTCCGAATTGAACGTTGAACCGCGACGTCAACGATTTGCTCGCAAATCGTAGCGGTGGCCGGGACTGGGCCCGCCCATGACGGGAAACGCGGTTGATTACCCCAGAAAACCCGCATCCTCGCGCCTGTGGGGCCTGCCGCAAACGTAAAGCCTTGAAAATAGGCCCTCATCCGGCGCTTCGCGCCACCTTCTCCCGCAAGCGGGAGAAGGGACCAGTCCCCTCAATTCCGGCAATCACGCCCCTACTCCGCCGGAGTCGGCAGCACGGGGCGCGCGTAAACCTCGACGGTCCCGGGTTTTTCGCGCCGTGACAGCGTCCACAAGCGCGTTACGCGACCGACGAGCGCGTTCCAGACGAAGGTGGTCACGACGCCCACCGCCAGGGACGCGGCCAACTCCCACAGCCACGAGCCCGGCACATGCAGCGGCGCGATACGTTTGATGACCGAGATATGGGTGATGTAGATGAACAGCGTCGACGACGCGATGACCACCAGCGGACGATGCAGCAATCTCGGTATGGGCAGGTTTCTCGCCCAGACGAGCAGCAGCGCCGCGCCGAAGAAGAACGCGTCGGTGGGCGCAAATATGTTGCTGACGGCCGAGGGCCCGGCATAAGCCATGGCCGCGACGGCGGCGAGCAGGCCGAAGACGATGGCTTTTCGCTTCCCCGTGTCGGCCTGAGTGATCAGTACGCCGAGAGCGAGCATCCATAACCACTTGAACGGGCCGACGCTGTCCGTGCCCACCCGGCCGTCCCACCAGCCGGTCGTGACTTGAACCGCCGCGGCGCCGATGCTGAGCACGAAGAAAACCAGATCGCCGGCAAAGGAATTGCCCGACGCCGCGCCACGCGCCCGCCGCGCGCGCCGGAAGTGAAACTCGGCCTTGGCGATCAACGCCAGTATCAACAGATTGGCCGCCAGAACGTCGAGATACCAAAAGTCGAAGAACGAGGCTTTCGGGTCCTGGAACAAGGTTCCCAGCAAGAACAGGTTGGGCGCCCAGAACGGGTGGGTCCACAATATGGCCGCCTGCCACAATCCGGCCGGTATGCCGAATTTCAGGATCAGGTCGACGGTCGGGCGGATGCTGCCGTCCCTGAGAGTCGCCGGGCGCAGGAAGCGGCTGAAATTCATGCCCGAAACAATGAAAAGCGTCGAAGTGGCGCTGATCGGCAGCGTCGGCCCCATATGGCTGAGCACCACGAGGACGATTGCGGCCGCGCGCAGCAGCAGCGTGGTTTCGAAACGCGCCAACATCCCCGGCGGCGAGGCGACCTCGGTCGCCGGCAAAGGCCGGCAGAGCGCCGACAAAGGCTGGCGTTCCCAGTCCGGCGGCAAATCGCCCAGCAGATCCTCGATCAGCATCGAGACGCGGACATAGGAGAGCGAATCGCCGCCGAGGTCGACGAAGGATTTGTCGAGGTCGTCGATCGCAAAGCCCAACACGCGCTCGATGCCCTCGACGAGAGCGAGCGTCCGCGCGTCCAGCGCGCGGGGCCGCCGCGGCGCGACGTCCGCCGCGCCCAGCGCCATCGCCGCGATCGACTTGCGGTCGAGCTTGCCATTGGGCAGGTAGGGCAGGCTTTCCACCACGACCACCCGCGCCGGAACCATCGCCTCGCTCATGCGCTCGCGTAATTCTTCGCGGATCGCGCGGCCCCATTGCGCATGCCGGTCCGCCGGCAAGGGCGAATCGCGCGCCACAACGGCGATCAGCGCTTTCTCGTCGTTGGCCCCGACGCGAACAGTCACCGCGGCGTCGCGGACGTGCGGCAGGCTCAGAATCTGGCTTTCGATCTCGTTGGGCTCGATGCGAACGCCGTGAATCTTGATCTGCGAGTCGATGCGGCCAAAAATCTCGATTTTGCCGTCGGAACGGTAGCGGCCGAGATCGCCGGTGTAATAGATCAGGTCGGAGGGATCGTCCCTGAACCTATTGGGCAGGAACACCTGGCCGGTCAGATCGTCCCGGTTCAGATAACCCTTCGACCGATAGGGCGTGCGGATCGCGATTTCGCCGATTTCCCAGAGCCCGCAGAGGAACCGGCGGTCGCGGACGATCGCAACGTCGACGCCGGGCTGCGGCGCGCCGACGGGCTGCACGCCGGGTTCGATGCGCTCCACGCGATGGGCGAGCTTGGCCAGCGTCGTCTCGGTGGGGCCGTAGAGGTTGACGATCTGCGTCGTCTCCCCGGCGGCGCGGACGAACGCGTTCAGCAGCGCCTCGGTCAGCGGTTCGCCGGCGAAGAAGATGTATCTGAGCGAGCGAAACGGCCGTTGATCGGGGTTGCCATGCAGCCAGGCTTTCATCAGGGACGGCACGCAATGCATGACCGTGATGCCCCGGTCGGAAATCCAGCCCAACATGCGCCGGGCGTCGAGCAACAGGCCGCGATCGGGAAAATGCAGTTCGGCCCCGCTCGTCAGTGGGAACAGGACGTCGCGCAACACGACGTCGAACGACAGCGCGGTGATCTGCGCGGCGCGATCGCCCGGTCCGATCGGAAACGAGGCCCGCTGCCAGTCGAGAAAATGCGACAACCCGAGATGCGCGCCCAATACGCCCTTGGGCGCGCCGGTGCTGCCGCTGGTGAAGAACACATAGGCCGCGGAATCGGCCGTGCATCGTGGCAAAGCGGGCGTTTCGTCCGGCATTGCCGCGATCTCGGCGGCGTCCGGCCAGTCGGTAGCGACGAGCGTCGCCGCCTCGGCGGCGCGCGCTCCCCGCATCGGCGCCACCCGAATCAGGAAACGGGGCCGGCTGATATCCAGGATCAGTTTCTGCCGCTCGCGCGGCAGCGCGTGGTCGATCGTGACCACGACGCCCCCGGACGCCAAAGTCGCCAGGATCGCCGCGATCATGCCGAAACTCATGAAGCCGGAGATCGCGACGATGTCTCCGGGCGCGACGCCGGCCTGCAGCAGGCGCTGGGCGGAAAAGCGCGCCGCTCGGGAGAGTTCGGCATAGCTATAGCTGCGGTGCGCCGATACGAGCGCCGGGAGCTTGGCAAGCCGGGCCGCCTGACGAAAGAACGTCTCGGCAACGGACTCGTGGGGCGGCGCCACGATTTCGCGCGACAGGTCCGGGAGCAGGCCGCGCGCCGTCGCCGTGACCAGTTCCAGTTCGCAACAACGACATTCCGGGCGCGTCGCCAGCGCCTGCGCCACTAGGACGATCTTTTCCAGGAAATCGCGCGCGGAAATCGACGCTGCCCGATGCGTCAGCGACAGGCGCGCCCCCTCGGCGGCGGACTCGATCCGCAGTTCGGCGTCCGCGCCGAGGGATCGTCCGCCGGGTTCGACGATCGCCAGATCGAGATCGCCGGGCTCCGCGGCGGCGCCGAAGCGCATCGTCGCGAAGGCCTGGGCAAGCGATATATCCGGGGCATATTCGAGCTGGACGAACTCCCCCGCGGACATCGCGCCGCGTGACGAGCGACGGGCGCGGACGACGGCGAGACCCAGCACTCTCGCGCAGACGAACAGCGCGGCGAAAGCGACGGCGCCAATCGCTGCCGATCCTTCCGGCAGAGGGATCGACAGGGTCGATCTGTTGGGGAAAAGCGCCGGCAACGAACGGTCGGCCGGGAAGATGAGCGCTCCGTTGGACATGATGAAGGTCCCGATTTTCGCCGCATGCTCTCGATATTGAGCGCTGGCTCCGTATTCGGGTTAAAATCCCGCAAGGAATGGACCGGCGGCCGGCTCGCGCGTCGTCGCGAAAATGGTTCCTGCGGCCCCTTGACCGACCTCACGGGAACGTCAGAGCCGCCGAGGCCGCCTGGCTGAAACTCACGCGGCTTGGCGAACTATGATCTCTCAAGCGGCTGATCGCGTAGGTTTATTTCCCGGGGCAACGCCCAAAGGGTAAAGGTCCGCCCGGCTCGGGTTCCGAGATGGGCAACCGCCGCCAGCCCATCGGACCCTGCGCCGCAAGTGGGTCAATCCGCCGCACTCGGGGGCCCGCGCCGCGCGCCCGAGCCCATCCCTTCGCTGCGCGGCCACGGCATTCGCCCCGATCGGCTCCGTCGCGCCGGGGGACGCGCCGACCGCCTTTTCCCAATTGGGGACACGCGCGACAACGTCGCGCGTCGCAGTCAGTCGCGGAACTTGACCTGAAAGCGCTCGAATCGTTGCAACTCTTCGTCGATCAGAACCTTGTGGCGTTTCGCGTCCTCGCCGATCCACGTCCATTGCTGGATGAGCAGCGTCTCCTTGGCGCGATCGGCCTTGAGGTCGAGGGCGGCGACGATCTCGTCGCCGACCAGGACGGGCAGAGCGAAATAGCCCATCACCCGCTTCTCCTTGGGAACATAGGCCTCGAACCGGTGTTCGTAACCGAAGAAACGCTTCAGCCGCTTGCGCTGGATGATCAGTGGATCGAAGGGCGACAGAATGTGAACGCGCGCTCCGCCGCTGGGCGACGGCGCCTCGACGAGGCGCGGTTCCGCCCAATGCTCGACCTTCTCGGCGCCCTCGACGACGACGGGAACACATTCGCCGCGACGCACCCTCGTTTCGATCGCCGCGCGAACCGCCGCTCTGCGCGGAGCGTCGAGCGGGCAGATCGAATCGAGACTGACCAACCCCTGGGATCGCAGCGCCCGCGTCAGCAGATAGTCGATGATCTGGCGTTCCGACGCGGGCTTGGGCCGGGCGTTCCAACCGAAATGGCGATCCATCAACTCATAGGTCTTCAGCATCCCTGAGCGTTCGCTGACCGTCAGCGCGCCATTGAAGAAGGCCAGTTGAAGCGCGCGTTTGGACGGCTTGCGACTGGCCCATGCATGATCCTTTTCAACCAGGACGTCGTCCTCGATGTCTCGAATCGACAGCGCGCCGTCTCGATCGATCAGCGTCAGGACCTTGCGCAGATCCTGCTCGGAGACGGACTCGAACCAGCCCCTGGGCGATTGCCGGTGTCGCTTCATTTCGGCCAGGAAGAACGGCAGGTCCCGGGTCGGCACATAGGACAGCGCGTGCGTCCAATATTCGAAGACGGATTTATCGACGCTCTGAGCCTGGGTGAGATGTTCGCGGCGATATCCGGGGATGCGGGTCCACAAGATATGATGGTGGCAGCGCTCGATCACATGGATGGTGTCGATCTGGAGATAGCCGAGATGCTCGATGGCGGCCCGTGTCGCATCGGGTCCGTCGCCGAACGGCGCCGCCTCGTCGAGCCGTTGGGCGCGAAGCCAAAGGCGGCGGGCCGCAACATTGGAAACGTTGAGCGGAACGTGTGCGGGGCGCGGCATGGTCTGGTCCATTCCGATTGCGCGGCGCCCCGGCCTTATGCGTCAGTCCGCCGACGCCAACAGGCCTTCGTCGACTTCGCCGATCGTCTTCAGGATCACGGCGTCTTCGAACTCGCCGATCGTCGGATCCCCGGTGCGCGAAAAGGCAATGGCGCCGCAGTGCGGTAGCGTCGCCGCCAAGCTCTTGGCCATCCGAATGGCTTGCTCGGAACTGCGCGCTTCCTTCGGTTCCGCCGCGACCACGTCGCCGTCCTCGGAACGCTGGAAGGCGAGCACGACATGGTATGTAACCGCGGCCATTCGTATCTTCCCATCATCCGCGTCGCAGGCGCCGCCTTGCGGTCGACGCGTTGAACGGCGATGCCACGCAAGCTGCCCGAGCCAACAAGTCCTGCCGGCGTCGGAACAAACATAGAACGGGAAAAGCAAATGTCAACGCCGATGATGTCGGCGGTTCTCGATGTCGGCGAACCGAACCGCGCGACGGCGCCTCAATGTTTGTTGCGGAACTTGCGTCTCCAACGCTCTCCGGGCTTCGGCTCGTCGCCATAGACGTAGCGTCCCATGATCGTGCGTTTCCGCGCTCCCGCCGCGACTTCGCTCCCCGCGGAGGGCGGCGTCGGCGCGGCGCCGATCGCCGGGCTCGAGTCTCGATTGTCCGGCAAGGGCTTGGCGGGACGGCTGTCGAGACCGGCGTTTCCGCTGTTGGACTTGTTCGGCTTGGCGATGGCCGTTTTCGGGCTGATCGTCTCGACCATCGGGCCTGCCGGCCAGATCCATTCTTCGGGCGCAACTCCCGCGTCCTCGTCCGCTAGCGGTTGAGGCGCGTTTGCGACAGCGATCAGAGGCGGTCGATCCTCGGCCTTCGCTGTTGGTTCCGGTCGCGATTTCGACCGCGGCGATGCTTTCGCCCGGGTTCGCGGGGCGGGCCTCTCGAACGCTTCGGCCTCTGGCGCTTGCGCTGTGGGCGCGAGCCTGGTTTCGAGTTCTTCGTCCAGCGGCCGGTCGACGACGAGGCTGGTCAGAACGCGGCCCGTGGAAACAGGCGGCGGTGGAGCTGCGACCGGCGCCGCAACCGTGCTCTTGGGCCCAAAAATCGCGGCGATGGCGCGATCCGTGTCCCGATCGAATTCGGGGCGCGGAGCTTTAGCCTCGAACAAGGTGAAGTTGGCGCCGGGACTCGCCGCGCGTCCGGGGCGCCGGCGAATTTCAACGGTGAAGGATGGAGTGGGGCGTTTCAAATGTGTCCTCGATGATCTCGGCGACTTCGTCCGAATCACGTGTTCGCCGGCGACATTGCGAGGCGAATCGGCGGATGGCAATATGCGGCGTTACTTAATCGACGGCGTAAATACTTTAGCCCCAGTATTCAAACCCGTCGAACATGTCCGAGGCCGTCCCTACGCTCGAAGGCGAGCCCCCGGTTGGGTCGGTCACAGGGAGTTGACCCTAACAAGCTTGCCCCAGGCGCGCAAACGGTTCCGCCGGGCAGCCTTTCTCAATTGAATATTTCCGTTCGCGTTCCAAGGTTGCGGTGAGGCCGTCCCGATCCCGCATCGGGCCCGTCCCGTTCCTCCCCCCAAGTCTCGCTGCGTTCGGCGAGGACGAAGCGGCGACGGACGACGGCCCCGGGATGGGCTTTCGCTAGGTCTCGCCGAAACCGTCGGTTGTCAGGCGGATCATGCCCAGTTCCAGTTTCAGCCAGCCTTGGCTCACGGAGAAACCAAGGGCGGCCTGATAGTCCGCCGGCCTGCCCAAATTCCTCCTGAGAAACTCGACGTTGACCTCGCTGGCCTTCAGGCTTTGCCCCGGCCTGACATGCATCGCGCTGAAGATCGTGAGAAGTCCTCTCGCATAGTCTTCGTCAGCCGGAAGAATCGCCATGGTATCCTCGCCGCGATTCAGGGAGCGCGCATGTCTAGCATATTAATCTGCCGCGCCGAAGCAAAACGCCGCGGCCCGTCAACCGGCAAAACGAGTGTTCTCCGCCGGCGCGAGGTCGATGTGGCGCCGCAATATCCTGCGGCGCGCCCCAGGACTTCCTTTGACACTATTCAGCCCTGTCGGCCGCGAAGCCGGGCCGGATCACGCCGGCCGGCGCGCTTTTGGGTCGCGGCCGAAAGTCCGCCCGAACATGACGGCCTCCTTCACGAGGTCAAATTGAACAAGTGGAGGCATGGGGCCGCGATCCCTAAAAGCTCAATACCGAAGACGGAAGGTAAGCATAAGGGACCCATAAGGGCGGACGGCGGCAGCGGGAAAACTCAGCGCCTGACTTATCAAAACTCCCCGAGCGCGTCTCTCAGCTTGGCGCGCGAGACCTTGCCGGTCTGGGTGAGCGGAAGACTGTCGAGAAAGAGCACGGCGCGCGGATATTTGTACGGCGCCAGTTGGCGTTTGACGAATTCCTGAAGCGCCAGCTCGAGTTCCGGTCCGGCGCGCGCCGCGCGCACAGGCACGACGAAAGCCACCGGGATGGCGCCCCGCGCTTCGTCCGGCGCGCCGACGACCGCGCAGGCATGGACGTCGGGATGCTCGAGCAGCACGTTCTCGATCTCGATGCCGGAAATGTTGTAACCCGACGAGACGATGATCTCGTCGGTTCGCGCGTGGTGCCAGAATATGCCGTCTTCGTCGCGCCAAGCCGAATCGCCGGTGAGATTCCAACCTTCGACGACGTATTTCCGTTGTTGCCGAAGGTCGTTGAGATAGCGGCAACCGGTCGGGCCGCGAACGCCGAGCCGGCCGACGGCGTGAGCCGGCGCGGCGCTCATCGTTTCGTCGAATACCTCGACCTCATAGCCCGGTAGCGCTCTTCCGAGCGAGCCCGGCGACGGATCCGTCTCGTCCGCGGCGACGAAGGCGTGCAGCATCTCCGTCGAACCGAGGAGATTGCGTATCGAAAGGCCGGTCTTGGCGCGCCAGGCCTCGTAAACGGCGCCGGGCAGAGCTTCGCCCGAGGAGCAGCAGAGTCGGATTCCCGCCACGTCGGCCCTGCCGATCTCAGGCAGCAGGGCGCGATACAACGTCGGGCCGATCATCAGCGCCGTCACGCCGAAATCCCGGATGATTCCGGGCAGAATTTCCGCCGACAGGCGCGGCATCAAGACGCTGCAGGCGCCGCGCCGGATCGGCAACAGCAACAGCGAACCGAGCCCATAGGTGAAGCCGAGCGGCGCGCTGCCGACCACGACGTCTTTTGGCGAAAAACGCGTGACGTGCTCGCCGACCGTGTCGACGATCGCCAGCACGTCGCGGTGGAAATGGAGCGTCGCCTTGGGCTTGCCCGTTGTCCCCGAGGTGAAGGCGATCAAGGCGACGTCGTCACGCGAAGGCGCAAACGTCTCGCACCTGCCGCTCGCCGCGGCCATGCGCGCCTCGAGCCCATCGGGCGCGGCGGTGAGAAAGGCGCAAATCGTGCTCAACACCGGCGCGCGGATTCGGGCGGCTTCGAGGTCCGCCTCGAACTGGGCTTCGCAGAGCGCGATCTCGATACGCGCCTTGTCCAGAATTTCCGACAACTCGCGCACGCGCAGCAGCGGCATGGTCGTCACCGCAATCCCGCCCGCCTTCAGGACGCCAAACCAGCACGCGGCGAGCATCGGCGAATTGACGCCGCGCAGCAGCACGCGGCCGCCGCTTTTCAATCCGAGATCGCGCCGCAGCACCTCGGCGATGCGGTTCGATCTGTCGATGAGTTCGGCATAGCTCCAGGTGACGCCGGGCGCGCGCAAGCAAGGTTCGGCGCCGAAGCCTCGCTCGAGGGCGCGGTCGAGAATCTCCACCGCTGCGTTGACGACAGCGGGATAGCGTTCGCCCAACGCCTTTATTTCAAGTCGAGGCCAGAGCGCCAGGGGCGGCAGAGACGCGCGCGCAAAACCGTCCTCGTAAACACTGGGGGCCAGACCGAATTCCATGCTCGCGCGACGACCTTCTCGCAGGTTTCGAAGTTGCAGAACGAGCCGATCTACACTCAGTGCGTGCATAGACGCATTCGTGTCAGATCAGCGCGCCCTCCAGACGGGCGCCCGGCCCG